>Ga0315287_10002422_pt1 | contig 17679 bp, 18 predicted proteins | sample YL17G11_0_MG_FD_205037 | JGI IMG/M metagenome (GOLD analysis project Ga0315287, IMG submission 205037) | Sediment microbial communities from Yellowstone Lake, YNP, Wyoming, USA - YL17G11_0 | ecosystem: Environmental > Aquatic > Freshwater > Lake > Sediment | place: USA: Wyoming | collected...
AGAGAGACCTAAGTTTCATATTATACCACCTTACGTCTCTTTTCAGTAGAATAAAATTCCATATATTTGCCAAGCATAAGCCTGGTCTGGGCCTCCAAAGCCGGGGTAGAACCTAAAATTAAGATAATAAAAGGCACGGTAATCCACTCTAACACCAGCACTACGTTTTTAATCCAAGGCACATCCTTTGGCCGGGGCGGCAACGTAGTCCTGCTCAACAATATCCAGACTAAACTTGTAACCAAAGTAAAGTTGAGCAACAAACCCGTAATCTTGGGTAAATTATAGCCTATGGGCATCTGGCTAAAAAAGACGCCTCCCAAAAGAATGGGTAAAGGCGCAAGAAGGGTGATAATAATTGCCCAAACCGCCCAGGTAATATGGCTTTCTAAAAGGTTAAATGTCCTTCTTATTTTCTTAGTCAAAGGTATTTCTCTATCGCTTAAGAACCTGGATACCACAAAGGGAAAAATTTCCACGCCCCAGGCCCATCTGCGCTTTTGCTTATATTGCACGACAATGGTCTTAAAGAAATTACTGGCATAGGCTGCATCCATGGAAACGGTTATATACAAAGGAACAACCCGGTAATCTCCTTTGAAATAAAGAAAGGCCTTCCAATAAACTACAGAATCATCAGAAATCATATTTACCGGCCAGTAATCAATATCAATTAAAGTCTTAAAACTCATGCTGTGGCTGGAGAATGTTACAAATTTCTCCAGGCGCATGCTTTCAATCATCTGACAGAAAGATGCGCTTATCTCAACTAAGCGCGCAAAAGAAGGAGCATACCAAATATTGTTATTGTATACGGGTATGGGCTGATAACTGGCCTGATGGGGCTTAGGCGAAGTTAAGAAATGGTAAGCAAGACAGCCAAAATATTCTTTATCTACGCAGGTATCAGCATCAAAACAAGAAACAATTACATCTTCATAAGTAATGAGCTTGGCGGATAAGAATTCTTTGGCCTGTTTAGCTGCCCAAGTAGCATTTGCGCCTTTAGTCCTGGCTTCATCGGCAAGGCCGTCAGGGTGAAAAGCGGATAAATAACCAAAAAAGGTATTTTTAAATTCTTTCTCTAAGATTTTGGCATTTTCGCGGGATTGAAGATGGCGCTCTTCAAATGACATAACCACAATCATCTTTTCTTTTGGGTAATGAGATTGCCTTAAGCACTCTAAAGAAGGCCGCAGGATTTCCAGACCCTCCTTATATACGGGAAAGATAATCAGATGGTATATATTTTGCCAGTCTTTCCGGGGGCTTAATCCCTGACAATCCGCAAGCCAATTTTTATCTTTTTCATAAAAGAGCTTGCGGTGGGCCATAATCAAAAGCGTGGTTAAATAACCCGTGCGGATAAGCCAATAAAAATCAAAAATAATAATCGCCGTGGCGCATAACACCGGATGCCAAAAAGAAAAAACAATGATAAAGATAATTATCCCCCAGGAAATAAATCCCGGAATAATCTCGAGATATCTTTTAAGGCCTCGGGTTTTATTCATTAGATTTTGATTTGAGCAGTTCCTGCAAAGGGAAAGTCTTGATATTCAAATCTAGCTTATAAAGATTATCATAGAGTTTGCCATCCGCTGCTTTTTGCGTATCTAAAAAATAAAGGGTATCGCTGCGCATATCGTAAAAAGTAGAGGTATTGTTAAGGTTTAAATTCACCAGGGTAACCGCGGGGGCATTGGGCCTTGCCTCTAATACATCTATTGTTCTGTCGCCAACTAAAATAATATAGTAACTGTCGGAATGCCAATAGGCGTCAACAATTTTTTGTTTAGGATAATCGATGATAAATGCCAGCTCTCTTAAAGAAGGTTCATTCGGCGAGGCTAATGATACCACGGCAATCTGATGGTGATTAAAATATAATAATTTTTCTCGATCGGCTGAGAGCCTCCATTTGATGGGTGCGGGTTTAATTTCCAGTAATTCGGCAATGGGCTCAAAATGCTCTCCTTCTAAATCTGACTTATAGATACTGTTATTCTCGGGGTTAATATAATAAAACGCTCCTTTTTCTTCATCCACCCAGAATAAAGAAAGCCGCTCTTTATTCAACTGCTTGACATTAGGCCTTAAGGGAAAAAGAATAATCTTTTCCAGGCGCGTCACCTTGCCTGCTTCCACTTTAACCTCGCCTAACCAGGGATAATGTTTTTCTAATTCAATTCTTAAATGATAGGTGCCCGGCAAAATTTCATTAATCGTATGGGGGGTTTTTTCTTTTAAAGGCATCTGGTCTAAATAAATATCCGCTCCCGGGGGCTGGGTCTTTAAAACAATTAAGCCAGTCCGGGTGAATTTAAAGGTGTGCCGGTTAAATTTATAACCCAAGGAAAACGAGAGAATAAAAGGCAAACCTAAAAAGAAGATGAGCACGCTTAAGCAAAATAAACCGGCTCTTATTTTTTGTTCCACAAGCATCTTTTAAGCCTCTTTTCTAAATCCAGGATTGAGCTCTTCATCTTTACCCCAAACACATACCCGCCTAAATCATTATTGCTCTTGACTACGCGATGGCAAGGCACCAGCAAAGGATAAGGATTATTCTTTAAGATTTGCCCCACTGCGCGGGCTGCCTTGGGATTACCAGCTTTTTCGGCTACCCATTTATAGCTACGTACCTCACCCATTGGTATGCTTAAGACAACGTTATAGACTTTTTTGGCGAAAGGATTCATCTTCCAATTACTTTCTTTCTATGCAACAGATGATGATATTTAATTGCAAACCGGTGCGCTTCGTCGCGGATGCGGCGAATAAGATTTAATCCCGGCGTATCCGAATTCAACTTTATCGGTTGAGCCTTATTGGGAAAATAAATATTCTCCTGGTCTTTGGCAAGGCTGACCAGCGGTATTTTAAGACTCAAGTTGTCCAGTTCTCTCTTGGCTGTTGATAGATGTGCTCTTCCGCCGTCAATAAGGATTAAATCCGGCAAGGGCAATTTCTCTTGGACAAGCCGTAAATAGCGCCGATGCACTACTTCGGAAATCATCTTGTAATCATCAATGCCTTCTACGGTCTTAATGCGAAACCTGCGGTAATTATTTTTATCGGGTGAGCCTCGAAAAAAACTGACCATTGAACCTGTGGCTTCTTTTCCGGATATATTGGAAATATCAAAGGCTTCGATTCTCTGCGGCAATTTTTCCAGTTGCAGTAGTTTTTTTAAATCTGTTAACTCGTCCTTTAGGCTAAAACCAGTTTGGGTTTGGCCTAAAGCGCTTAAGGCATTAATCTGGTCGCGTATTTTCGCAGCCTCTTCAAAACTTTTTTCTCTAGCTGCCTCTTGCATCTTAGCAGCCAGCCGACTCAATAAAGATTCATATTGGGAATCTAAAAACATCTTTATATTCTGGATAATTTCCTGATATTCTTGGGAACTAATTTTTCCGATGCAAGGAGAGGGGCAGAGTTTAATCCGGCCATAAAGACAGGCTTTCTTGGGCATTTTCTTACAGGAGCGAAAACCAAAAATCCTGCGGATTACTTTTAAGGCCTGGCGCAAAAGCTTAACATTAGTATAAGGGCCAAAGTATAAAGCTGTATCATTGGCCTTAGCCTTCTTTCTGCGGCAAATAGAAACAATGGGAAATTTCTCATCAGTAATTCTAATCAGAGGAAAAGATTTGTCGTCTTTTAAACTAATATTATATATGGGAAGTTTTTCCTTAATTAAGGCTGCTTCTAATAGCTGGGCCTGGCTTTCTGATGGCGTTAATTTATATTCTATATCCGCAATCTTGGCCACGAGCGCCTGGGTCTTGTCCGAAAGAAAACGGCTAAAATACGACTGCACCCTTTTCTTCAAATCCTTCGCCTTGCCAATATAAATAATCTCACCCCCAGCGTCTTTAAATATGTATACCCCCGGCGCATCAGGTAAATTGGCAATGATAGTTTTTAGTTTAGTAGTGTTAAGCATTTGAGTGTTTAATGAATCTGCTGTTTTTCTCGCTCAGGGTCGCTTTTCCCGCCTGCGGCGGGACGCCAGAGTTCTTTCGCAGTCTCGGCTCCTGCGCAACTCGCCCGTCGGCTTATCAGCCAGGACGGGCTCAAACATGCTCGTCGTCCAAATGTCTTGCGCGTTCGGATTCCCTCGACTCACTCAAGCTCCTCATGAGCTAAAAGCTCCATTCGCTCGAAATAACGCCAGATTCATTTTTGCCTTGCTTTTTTAGGACCGAGGCGTACTACTACAGCTGATTTGCATTCGCCCGGATAACCAATAGGAGGTTTACAGCCTTTTTCAATGGCAGAATCTAATAATCTTTTTGTATCCGGATGAAACCCGCAACATTCGCAGAAATAAAATTTTTGTATCGGTAAGGGTTCTATGGATTTATATAGTCTTAACCATTTTGTATATAGATCTTGGGGCCATTCGTTAATTTCATATGTACTATCTAAATGACTAGCAAGGCTAATCACAGCTTCTTCTATTCTGCCTAATTTCTCGAGACACTCTACTTCAATCTCCATAACCCTTTTCCTTAATTCTGGTGGTAATCGATATTGATATCTTAAAACTTTTTCCTTATTAATCTTATCTAAGATTTCCTGATATTCATTCTTATTCAGCATATCATTAATTATCTTAAGTAATTCTTCACATTTTTCTATTCGTTTTCTCTTACGATAAGAAGCTGGTATTTTAAAAACTAAAAAATATAAACTAACGACAAAAATAATACTTAATAAAGTTTTCATCTTTTACTCCTTTACCTGCGTATCTCAAGCTAAACTTAAACATTATCTTTTTGCGGGGGGCTTGGCTGTTTTTGAGCGGGGCGTCCGAGGAACCCGAGCGGGCAGGGTTCACCCGCTATTAAATTGTCGGTGAGAGCGAGGGGCCGCAGGCGAGCGAAATTTTGCCACGCTGGGGCAAAATGAGCGTCCCCGCGAGAAAATAGCCAAGACAGGACCCGCAAAACTGCATTAAATTCTACGCCGCTGCACCACCCACTGCCACAACTCCCTCATCTCCCCCACCCGAAAAACCACACAGAACACAAAATAAGAAACTAACCCGGTAATAATCAATAAGCCTAAATTAAGGAATTTAGTCAAGGTGCTCGTGGCTGGGAATATATTTCTCTGCGCTAACACATAACAAACCAAGCCCATCGCTAGGCTGGCAATAAGTATGCGTAAGAACGAAAAAATAATCGGCCTGGCGCTAAATAAACCCAGCCTTTGCTTTAATCTAAAAAATAAAACCAGACAGGTGATTATGCCGGATATGGAAGTAGCCAGGGCCAACCCGGCAATTTTTAAGGGGAACATGAGTATTGAATTTAAGATAATATTTAGGATTAAGGCCAGAAACGCTACCTTGGCCGGGGTAAGGGTATCTCTAAGACTAAAAAAACAGGACTGCAGTATCTTGGTTGCGCCATAGGCAGTTAAACCAATACTGTAAAAGAATAAGGCTTGAGCAGTAAGATTAGCGGAATAAGCATCAAACCTGCCACCGCCGAATAAAGTGGATACAATGGGTCGAGACAAAACCATAAAGCCCACAGATGCAGGCAGCATCACTAAAAATATAGAACGCAAGCCCCAGGAAAGTGTTTGTTTTAATTTATCGCGGCTCTCTTCTAAAACCTGAGTGGAAAATGTGGGAAGTATGGCCTGGGAAAGGGCATTGCTAAATATCCCTAAAGGAAACTGGATTAACCTATAGGAAAAATATAATATCGCTACTCCGCCCTCGCCTACAATCCAAGCCAGAGAGCCGAATATGGAATCCACAAAATTATTTAGTTGGTAAATGCAGGTGCTCAATAAACGCGGCAGCATCAATAAGCCGATGGTTTTGGCTGCCGGATGTTTCAGAGTTTTAGGAAATTTTAACTTAAAGCCTTTTTGATAAAGCACGGGAATTTGAATTGCCAGTTGCAGCAGGCCGCCTACCAAAACTCCCAAAGCTAAACCTTTTATCCCTTCGCCAAAGAGTAAGGCAAAGACAATGATTGAAATATTTAAAAGGCAGGGCGCAAAAGCAGGAACGGAAAAATGTTTTAAGGAATTAAGGATTGCCATAGCATAGGCGGCTAGGCTAATCAAAAGAATGTAAGGGAAGATTATGCGGTTTAACTTAATGGTGGTAGCTAATTTATAAGGGTCAGAAATAAAACCCGGGGCGATCAGGCGCACAATGATTGGCGAGAAGATTATTCCCAAGATAGTAATTGCGGCCAGGATTACCAAGAGCAGGTTCAAGACCACATTAACGAGCTCCCAGAACTCTTCTTTGCTGTGTTTTAGCGTATATTCGCTAAAGACGGGGACAAAGGCAGCATTGGTTGAGCCTTCGCCCACTAAATCCCGGAATAAATTCGGGATACGAAAGGCAATCACAAAAGCCTGGGCGTAAACATAAACCCCGAATAGTCTGGCGATAATTACATCGCGGATGAATCCTAAGAGGCGGGAGAAAAGCGTAGCCAGGGCAATGATACTGGCGGATTTGGCAACAGATTTGTTTGTTGACATCATTATTTAATTATGATAGAATTTCAAACCAATACGGAGGATATATGCCAAAACGAAGAACTTCTTTAAAAAGAAAACGCGCAGATAAAAAAAGGCACCTGCGGAATTTAAAGATTAAGCAAGAGCTGAAGAAAGCAATCAAGAAATTTCAGGCGCTCTTGTCAGCGAAAAGTGTTAATGAAGCCAAAACACTCTTGAGGAAGGTATATTCGCAACTGGATAAGGCAGCGAAAAAAAGAATTATCCATCCTAAAACAGCCCAGCGCAGGAAATCCAGGCTAGCCAAAAGACTTCTTAAGACAGCATAGCCTTATCACCAGCCGTTCCAAAGCAAAATTGGGCTTGAGCCTGCCGGTTTTGATATCGAGGTCGCAATTCAAGAGAAGTTTAAGCCTTTGATTGATCTCTAAAAGGTTGTTGGTGTTTCTCTCCAAAGAATACCTTAATCCTCCCAAAATCCGTTCGGGTCTTTCCCCATTCCTTAAAAGCTGGTTAAGCAACCGCAAGGCATAATCCGGTTTTCTTAACTCTATCTGGCGGCTCAAGGCAAAAGTATCCAGATGCGCTGATTCGCGAAATTGAAAAATTTTTGCCAGCTCCTGGATGCGGTTTATAAATTCGCCATCGCGGTCTTTGCGCTCTATATCTAAAAGCAAGATTACCTTGGGAAGAGAGTTTTTGGCAACCTTAAGAATAAATGCCCGGATATCTTCTTTTAAGTTCTGGGCATCCTTGATAATGATAAGTCTTTTTTGGGCTTTGACCGGCAGACAGAGGAGCCGTTCTTGGAGGCTGGTTAAGGTTAAATCTTTAGCGTATAAGATATCCAGGTTAAACTGCTCGATATCTTTGGCGAACAGCTCTTGTCTTAATTGATTTATTTTGATATTTTTGGAGAGGATGTCTTCGCCGATGAAAAGGTATACCATACTAAAAAAACACTACCAGTCTTCGACTGTCCGCTCGACAATCCTGCGGCCTAAATCGTCTAAGGCATCTTTAATCGCGACCTCTTCAGATTTAAGCAGGGGGCCGGTGGTGAAATAGGTGGTGTCTCCCGTAAAACCATTCTGTTCCCAGACTATTTTTTCTTCCCTATTATTCCAGAGGCTGATATTAACCACTAAATTCAGACGGTATTCCTCCACATTATTGCCGTCCTGGGTATATCTTAGGGCGTCGCGCCGAAACTCAATTAACTCGCCCTTTAAGACTAAATCCGCAGATTCTTTTTTGGCAGGCTTTAAATTACCGTCCCAAAGAAACCTATTTATGACTGCGCGGGTAATCTCTGTCTCTAACAGGGGTTTATAAATCTTGTATTTATCGGCAGTATCGGTTTCCTTGGTAATATCTATTTTATTCGCGAAAGGAGTTATATATATGGTCTTAAACTTGTTAGTTACCATTGAGCGCGTGGTGTAGCCACAACCACTTAGAATAGAGAGTAGAGAGTAGAGAGTAGAGAGTACAATAATCTGTGTAATCTGTTTTTTTAAATCCCTGCCTGCCGGCAGGCAGGTGTGTAATCTGTGGTTTCTCATTTTCTATTTTTCTCCATTATCTGTAACCTTTCAAGGGCCTTGGCCACCCAGGGGCTATTAGGATAATTATTAACCACCTCGCTGTAGTAAATCCTGGCTGACTGGTAGTCTTCTTGCTTTTCGTAAAACTGGCCGATTTTAAAATTTGCCTCGGCCTCTTTTTCCTTTAACTGGGAGATATTCTTTTCTGCGTCCCGGGAAAGCACGGCATCGGGATGGTCTTTAACAAAGGACTCAAACTTTTCTTTGGCTTCTTTGGTTGCTCCCTGGTCGTAATCCGGACCTTTAGATAAGCTTGCCCGGGAAGAGGCAATCTGAAATTTTGCTGCTTCTATCCATTCGCTGTCCGGATAATTCGAAATTACTTTATTAAAAGCCTCCTCTGCCTCGTAGTAGCGCATCAGGCCTTTTAAGACCAAGCCTAATTTATACTCTGCTGCCGCAGCTAAAGGGCCATAGGTAGAATTTTCCACTATCTTGGTAAATATCTCAATTGCCGGATTCTCTACTGGCAAAGCCATTCCCAGGGCCTTTCTTTTTTCGCCGGACATAAAAGCCTCGGCAATTTTATATTCTTTTTGAATAACCTCCTGAATCCTCTCGGAAAAAGGATAGGTATCAATGACCTTCTGGTAGGCCAGGTAGGCGGGGTACAAATTTCCCTGCGCTTCTTCGATGAGCCCGAGGTAATACTGGCTCTCCGAGGCCTCAAGGGACTTAGGGTAGCTTTTGAGGAGCTTTTTGAATTCCCGCTTGGCGTCTTCGTATTTTTTGCCATTATAGAAACCTTTGGCAAGTTCAAATTGCTCCTTAGGATTTGGTTTAACCGCGGTCTTAGGATTTACCCATTTTTGGGTCTTGGGCGTCCAAATCCAGAAGGAATATGCGTTTTTAAGGCTTAAACTAAAAAGAATAATCAAGATTAAGATTATACGTCTCATGGCTTTCTTAATTTAGCACAGGCTAAGAAATTTGTCAACACATTCGTATACCTAGTCTTTAAGGCCAGGAAAAATATGCTGCGGGCAGCTTAATTAAAAGGTTGTTAATGTTAAGCAAAAACACTACTGCTAATTCGCTGCTACAAGAAAAGAATGGGGCAAAGGGAGGGAAGATTAGGCCTATAATTACCAGGCTAAAGCCGCATAAAGTAATTAAAGTGGCTAAAGGGACAATAAATAAATTAGCTAAGACGGTTATAGGAGAAAAAATCTTAAAATAATAAGCAACCAGGCCCATAGTTCCTAACCAGGCAGAAAATGACACTAAACAGCCGTCTACGATAAACTTTAGATACTTTAACTTTAAATTATCTGCATGCAGAAATGATTTTATCTTAGGGTAAAGGCAGACTATCGAAATAACGCTGGTAAAGGAAAGTTGAAAACCCACGTCAAATAACTGCCGGGGGTTAACCGTCAAAATAAAAAGGCAGGCCAAGCTTAAAGAATTATAAATATCCGGTTCTCTTCTTACCCAATAGCTAAACATAAATACTATGGCCATTACGGTTGCCCGCACCACCGGAGTAGAGGCTCCGGTCGCCAGACAATAGATGATGAGTAAGGGCCCGGCAATATAAAAACGTATTCGACGGGGTATTCTGATGAGCTTTAAAAATAGAGTAATCATCAAGGCCACTATGCCTACATTAAAACCGCTCACCACAAGTATATGCACGGTCCCTGACTTAATCATGGCATTATTCACCCAGGCAGGGATATTTTTTCTTTCCCCTAATATCATGGCATCTAATATACCGGCGGCCATGGGTGAAACGTATTTAAAAATTATTTCTTCCGTCTTGGCTTTAAGCCAGAAAGAAAAACCCTTAATTGACCACAAGTTATGCTTATTTGGCTTGATTACCCAAACGGCGCTTCGCACCTGCATAATCGCTGCGATACCTTGATTATATAGGTAATTCCCGTAACTTTTCCACTTGGATTTGCCGAAGATAGTGCAGCGGTAAAAAGTCCCGCTCAAAATTAATTCGTCTAAATAATGAAAATCTTTTATGCCCCTTACCTGCACAAGGATATTCCCAGAGCAGTTATGTTTTAAGTGCGCAAAAAGTATTTCTTGAGACTTCAAGATAAAGATAGTCTTATGGTTACGAAATTCGGGCTCGTTAATAATTGTACCTTTCACGGTACAAATTTGATTGTTTCTATAAGCGGCGATTTTCGAGATATGGCACTGGGCTAAGAACTGGGAATTCTTCAGGCAAACTACGCCCAAGAGAAAAACAGAAGAAAAAAGTAAAGAATAGAAAATTAATCTTTGCTTAAAAAACAAAAGGCTGAAAACTAAAGGTACGGTTGCTAAGCCGAAAATTAAAGCCAAAGGGAGCTTTATCCAATTTGCCAAAAATATGCCTAAGCAAAAAACAATGGTTAAACTCACCAATGGCCGTTTCATCGCCTTATTTAACGTAAATTAAATCCTTTATTTTTTCGTACCTATAATTATTTATGCCTTTAATTTTTCTCAATTCTTCTAAGGTCAGGAAATTACCGTTTGCCTTGCGATAATCGATAATACGCTGGGCTAATTTTTCTCCAATGCCAGCAATGCCAATTAATGTCTCTAAATCCGCTTTATTCAGGTCTATCTTGCCGAAATCCCGGTTAAAACAGGCTATTGTCTTTATAGCAGAATATTTCTTGCTTAAAAAATTAATGCCTAGGCCTGTTAAAGCTACGCTGATTAAAAACAAGATTACTTGCCGCTCCTGCTTGGTCAAATTAAACATAGAACCTCACTCCACTATTAATAGACGTAAAAAGAGGAAAAATCTAACCGGGAATTATACTACGATATTGACGAGCTTTTGGGGGACGAGGATGAAGTTTTTGAGGGGTTTGTCTTGAATCCAGGGTTTTAGTTTTTCATCGGCGAGAATCAACTCTTTAAGTTTATCTTCAGAGATATCGGCAAGGGTTTCGATTTTGGCACGCACTTTGCCATTTACCTGAATTACCATGGTCACTGTTTCTTCAATAAGCATTTTCGGGTCGTATTTTGGCCACTTGGCTTTGATTATGCTTTCCTTGTTACCTAAGCACTGCCAAAGTTCTTCGCAAAAATGGGGCGCAATGGGACTAAGCAAAAGAAGCAGATTTGAAAACACCTCTTTGTCTGCTCCAGACTGATAAATGGTATTCACTAACTCCATAAGAGCAGCGATCGCAGTATTAAATTTAAAACTCTCGATATCTTCAGTAACTTTTTTAATCGTCTTATGCATAATTCTAATTAAAGAAGGATCAGCTTTTGCTTTTTCCCGCCAGGCTTCTCCTGTAATAGGGCGGGATCCCGCCTCCTTTCTAGAGTTCTTGGCGGGAAAATTATCCCGGATGCGCCAGACCCGATTCAAGAATTTAAACGCACCTTCTATCCCACGGTCATCCCATTCTAATTCGGTCTCAGGCGGAGCGGCAAAAAGGATAAATAATCTTAAGGTATCTGCTCCATATTTCTTGATAATCGAATCCGGGTCAACAATGTTGCCCCGTGATTTGGACATGACTTCGCCGTCTTTTAAGACCATGCCCTGGGTAAGCAAGCGCTTAAATGGTTCATCAAAATCTATCATCCTTAAATCTTTAAAGAACTTGGTAAAGAAACGCGAGTATAATAAATGTAAAATCGCATGTTCAATTCCTCCGATATACTGGTCAACCACCATCCAATATTTTGCTTCTATGCGCTCAAAAGGCTCCTGTTCAAATTTTGGCGAACAGAATCTTAAGAAATACCAGGAAGAGTCAAAAAAGGTAGCCATGGTATCGGTTTCCCGACGGCCAGGAGATTTACATTTAGGGCAGGCTACATTGCTAAATTCTTTAACCTTAGCTAACGGACTTCCGCCTTCTCCGGTAAAAGGCGCATCCTTAGGTAACTCTACGGGAAGGTCTGCATAAGGCACAGGGACAATACCGCAAATCTTGCAGTAAATAATCGGAATGGGCGTTCCCCAATAACGCTGCCGGGAAATCAGCCAGTCGCGCAAGCGCCAATGGGTCTGGATTTTACCCATGCCTTGTTTTTCCATCCACTCGGCAATTTTAATCTTGGCTTCCTGATTCGGTAAGCCGTTAAACTGCCCAGAATTGACCTGCACGCCATCGCCCTCATACGCCTCGGTCATTTCACCTGGCTCTTGGTTCTTGCCTGCCTGCCGGCCAGGCAGGGCTCTTGCCTGCCTGCCGGTCAGGCAGGGCTCTTGGATAACTATCTTCATAGGCAAAATGTGCTCCTTGGCAAAAAGAAAATCCCTCTGGTCGTGACAAGGCACAGCCATAATTGCGCCTGTGCCATATCCCATTAAGACATAATCGGCTACCCAAATAGGTATTTCTTCATTATTCACCGGATTCAACGCAAAACTTCCGGTAAATATTCCTTCTTTTTTCACCTCGGAAGCTTCCCTCACCGTCTTGCTTTCTTTAGCAACCTTGCCGATAAATTTAAGCACTGCTTTTTCCTGGGGCTTGCCTTTAATAATCTCTTTTACTAAGCTGTGCTCAGGAGCCAACACTATATAAGTAGCCCCAAAAATAGTATCCACTCTCGTCGTAAAAACCGGAATAATTTTACCTCCATCCTTCAGGCGAAAATATATCTCCACACCTTGACTCTTTCCTATCCAGTTAGACTGCATAGTAAGAACCCGCTCCGGCCAGTCTTTAAGCTGCGACAGATCTTGGAGTAAGCGTTCCTTATATGCCGTAATCTTTAAGAACCACTGTTCTAAATCCTTCTGCTTTACTTCGGCCTGGCACCTCCAGCATCCGCCGTCAATAACCTCTTCATTCGCCAAAGTAGTTTCGCAGGAAGGGCACCAATTAACATTGGCTGCCTTTTTATAGGCTAAGCCCTGTTCAAACATCTTCAAAAATATCCATTGGTTCCATTTATAATAACTGCTATCGCAAGTCGAAACTTCTCTATCCCAGTCGTAAGCAAATCCCATCTTCTTCAACTCCTGGCGCATCCACTCAATACATTTATGGGTCCAGATATCCGGCTTGCTTTTATTTTTTATGGCCGCGTTTTCTGCCGGCTGGCCAAAGGCATCAAAGCCCATCGGGTGCAAAACATTAAACCCTAGCATCATCCTGTACCTGGCTGCCACATCGCCGATGGTATAATTGCGCACATGGCCCATATGGATTTTACCCGAAGGGTAAGGAAACATCTCTAAAAGATAGTATTTGGGTTTATCTAATTTGGCCTGGGCCTTAAATGCGGAATTCGCCTGCCAATACTTCTGCCACTTTTCTTCGATTTCCTTAAAGGGATAGCTCATGGTTTGAATAATTTATTTTTTAGATGACGCTATCTTAGCCGTCATCTCTTTGACTGCCTTCAATACATCTTCCATCCGGCAAGGCTTCTTTAAGTAAAAATCTGCCTGTAAATTGTAACACTTCATTACCGACTCAAATTCATTTTTGGCGCTGATAATTATAATCGGCCTCCATTTATCGTTATTTTCTTCGCGCATTCTTTTTACTTCTTTCAATACTTCAAACCCATCAAGCTTAGGCATGACCAGGTCTAAAATAATAATGTCGGGGTTGTCTGCCCTGATTTTACTGAGCGCCTCTTCCCCGTTAAATGCAGTTAATATCTCGTAACCTTCTTTTATAAACCTTTTCTCGATAATCTCTATTATATCTTTATCGTCATCGACAACCAATAATTTATAGCCCATTCAACACCTCCTAAAAGATCATGCACCCCTTAACCTCTTGGTGGTTGCTAAATTTATCTTATCCGCATTCTCGCTATCTTTGGGCGTCTCTAAAATAAATGGCAGATTCCTTAATTTGGGGTGATTAATAATCCGCTCCATGCCTTCCCGGCCAATATAACCTTTGCCGATATGCTCGTGCCTGTCATGATGCGAATTTAATTTGCCCTTGGCATCATTGAAATGAATAAGCTTAATCAGGTTTAGGCCTACTAATTTCTCAATCTCATCCAGGGTCGCCTTAAGGCCTTCTTTGGCGGCGATATCATATCCGGCTAAATAGGCATGGGCAGTGTCAAAACAAAGACCAACGCGTTCTTTCACTTTAAGGCCCTGCATGATCCTGCGCTGATGGCTGAATTTATAACCTAACCACGAGCCTGAGCCGGCGGTGTTTTCTAATAATACGCCTACCTTGGCATTATGCGTTCTTTCTAAAATTATATTCAAGGCCTGGGTTAATCTTTTTATCCCCGCTTCTTCGGATGTCTCCTTGTGGCTGCCCATATGGGTTACGATATAGTCTGCCTTTAAGGCCTCAGACTCTAATATGTCCTCGATATAGGCCTCGATAGAGGCTTCGTATAATCTAGGATTAGGTGAAGCCAGGTTAATCAAATAGGGAATATGGATAAAAAGCGGCCTGATTTTAAACTTCTCTCGCCTCTGATTAAACTCCTCTATATCCTTAGGCTCTAAAAAATTATCGCGCCGCCTTTGGGGATTGCGCGAAAATATCTGCATAGTGTTACAGCCAAGCCTATGGGCGCATTCCGCTGCCTCGTAAATTTTTCCTTGAACCGAAACATGGACTCCTAAAAGCATGGTGTTTTAAATTATACCCCACTAAAGATATAGCGTCAACCCCGCCCTTCCTTGAAGTTGATTATAGCATTGAAGGAAAGGCGGGGTCAAGTTATGTCTTATCTTCTTTCTAAAATGTATTTTGATATTTTCTTGGCGGGTTTGATAGGATAATTTCCGTTAAAACAGGCAGTGCAGGATTCCTCTTTTGAAATTAAACTAAACCCTGATCTAACATGGCATCAGCCACTTTTACAAAGCCGGCAATATTTGCACCCTTGACATAATCTATAAAATTAGCCTCTTTGCCGTATTTGACGCACTGTTCATGAATAGCCAGCATAATCTCGCGTAGTTTTTTATCCACCTCATCGCGGGTCCACGATAGCCTCATGCTATTTTGGGTCATCTCAAGGCCAGAAGTAGCTACTCCGCCGGCATTGGCGGCTTTACCCGGGGCATACAAAATCTTAGCCTTTTGAAATACCTCTACACCTTCAGGAGTAGTAGGCATATTTGCTCCTTCACCTATAGCAATACAACCGTTTTTGACCAAGGTCTTGGCGTCTTCTTCGTTTATCTCATTCTGGGTAGCGCAAGGAAAGGCAATATCGCATTCTATACCCCATGGCTTTTGGTTTTCAAAGTATTTACAATTAAATTCCTTGGCGCATTCCTTGATGCGGCCGCGCCGCACATTCTTCAGCTCAAGCACGCACTTTAGTTCTTTATGATCAATACCCGCTTCGTCATAAATAAACCCATTAGAGTCTGATAAGGTAATAACCTTTGCCCCTAACTGAATGAGCTTTTCTGTGGTGTATTGAGCAACATTGCCCGCTCCAGATACTGCGCAAACCTTGCCTTTTATTGATTCTCCTTTGGTCTTTAACATCTCTTCGACAAAATAGACGCAGCCATAGCCTGTGGCTTCAGGCCGGATTAAACTCCCGCCCCAATTCAGGCCTTTGCCGGTAAGAACTCCGGTAAATTCATTGCGTAGTCTTTTATACTGGCCAAACAAATACCCGATTTCGCGGCCGCCTACACCTATATCTCCTGCCGGGACATCAGTGTCCGGGCCAATGTGCCTGAATAACTCGGTCATAAAACTTTGGCAGAATCTCATCACTTCGTTATCCGACTTTCCTTTGGGGTCAAAATCCGAGCCGCCTTTTCCACCGCCCATAGGCAAAGTGGTGAGGCTATTTTTAAAGACTTGCTCAAAGGCTAAGAATTTTAAAATACCTAGATTCACGCTGGGGTGGAAACGCAGGCCGCCCTTGTAGGGACCAATGGCACTGCTCATCTCAATACGGTATCCCCTATTGATGTGAATTTCTCCTTTATCATCCAGCCAGGGAACGCGGAACATTATCACCCTTTCCGGCTCCACCATTCTTTCCAGAATCTTGGCTTCCTGATATTTGGGATTCTCCTCAATGAATGGCATGACTGACTCCACCACTTCCCGCACTGCTTGATGGAACTCGAGCTCGCCAGGATTCTTTTCAATAACCTTGGCCATAAATTCTTCAATCTTCTTTGACATTCTTCCTCCCTATTCTACTGGTTAAACTCAAGGCCTCTTTTTGGGGCGCAAAATAAAAAACGTCCATCCTTAACATATGAATGGACGCCCTTGTCCTTAATAAATCGACATACAAAATATAACATTAAGAATCAATTTGTCAAGGAGATTTTGTTTCATCCGCTTCATTTTCTACCCACCAATTCATCAATAGAAACCCCTAAAGCATCGGCAACCTTTGAAACAGTAGTAATTGTGGGTTCTTTAGCGACACCAGCTTCAATTTTTACTAATGTAGCTGTTGAGATATCAGCTAAACGAGCAAGTTTTTCCTGCGACAGACCTTTTTTCAACCTGAGTTTTCTTATATTCTGGGCTAACATTTTTATTGATTTATTATACTTTTGTATTAGTATATATGTATATGGATAATTATTACTATATTGGCCATATTATATAACATATATTTTAAAAAATCTATAAATTTTTAGTGAGAAAACCTATTATTTTACGTCTATTATTAATGAGGGATAGGGATGGTAAAAATATATTCAAAACGAATTAAACAAAGGGGGCGTGACTTGAGAGGGCACGGTTGGTCATTAGGAGAAATTAGCCTCAAAATGAAAATTCCTAAGAATACCCTATCCGGCTGGGTTAAAGATATTCAACTTACTAAGAGCCAAGTAAGGAGAATTAAAGAAAAGGAGATAGCTAGCAGGTCTAGAGGAAGAGCTATCGCTGCAAAACTTCTTCGCGAAAAGATGGATAAATGGAAAGAGGAAATAAGAAATAAGGCAAAACATTTTGGTCAATTAACTTTAAAAAATCCAGAAATCGGAAAACTTATATGTGGCTTATTATATTTATGTGAAGGGGCAAAATATCCATCAACAAGATGTTTAAAATTAGCGAATGCCGATCCTACGGTTATCTATTTTTTTATTAACGCTCTCAGAAAACATTTTCATATCTGTGAAAGTAAACTCCGTATCAGCATAGGATATCGATACGACCAAAATCTAAAAGAATTAATAGATTTCTGGTCAAATTTAACTAAAATTCCAAAAACTCAATTCTTAAATTCTAAACCCGATGTTCGCACTAGAAAAAATGCGACGTTGAGGAAAGATTATAGAGGGATTTGTAAAATAATTTATTATGATACTTCTTTGCAGTTTGAACTCCAATCAATTGGAGAGATAATAATAAAAAATGGTGCGTATTGGAGAAGGTTAGAACTTGTCTCCAGCAAGCACCGTTAAAATAATTTAAATCTATGTCAATGTTCCGCGCGCGGAGCGCGCTCCCGTATCTCGCGATTTACCGCTCAGCTTCTGTGGGCAGAAGCCTCGCTGGGCGCCCCGCTGGGGCGGGGCTTCTTGCTAATGCAATGCGTGTGCGGCTCGGTGCGGCTGGCGGCTGGGTGGGGGGCAGCCGCCAGCCGCTTGCGTCCAAATCTACTCTGTTTATAAGAACGGTTGTCCGCATGCCGCTACAACAATAAAAAAATACAG
>Ga0315287_10002423_pt1 | contig 17679 bp, 19 predicted proteins | sample YL17G11_0_MG_FD_205037 | JGI IMG/M metagenome (GOLD analysis project Ga0315287, IMG submission 205037) | Sediment microbial communities from Yellowstone Lake, YNP, Wyoming, USA - YL17G11_0 | ecosystem: Environmental > Aquatic > Freshwater > Lake > Sediment | place: USA: Wyoming | collected...
AGGAGGCTGAGACCGAGGCACAGAGCAAAGATAAGGCCGTCCAGACCGAGGCCGGCAGGAAGCGACTGCTGGTCGCATACTGCTGGGAGCGCCGCGGCGATTTCTCAGACGCAGAGACCGACTACATGCAGGTGGCGCGCGGCCCCTATGGTTCTGTCGCGCTCTTTCGGGTTGCACAGATCGGGGAGTATCGGGCAGCCCAGGCCGCCGCCAATGCCGAAGACCCGAACCTGGCATCGGATCGCCGGGAAGAGGCCGGTCAGCTCGCGAAACTCGAGCACCAAAAAGCACAGAAAGCGCTCGAGCAAGTCTACAACATGTCGCCCGAGAGCAAGGTGCTGCTGCGCGATCCCGGTGTCGCGTCGCTGCCGCTGAGCGCCTGGCGCACAGCCGACCTGCGCTACGAAGCCTATAGGCGGCTCGACACGTACTACCGCGAGAAGCCGTCATATCAGGCGATGGCGTTCCTGGTCAGGCTCTGTGGTGGCAGGCAAGAGGTGGCAGGCAAGGCGAAGCGGAGCTATCCCTACGTCCTTGCAATCGTGCTGATCGCTGTGCTTGCCAAACTGATCACCACTCCCCTGACGGCTGCCCAGTTCCGCTCAATGCGCAAACTTCAGGTAGTCCAGCCGCATCTGAAGAAGCTCCAGGAAAAGCACAAGGGCGACAAACAGGCGATGGCGCGGGCCCAGATGGATCTGTTTCGGGAGCACAAGGTCAACCCTGCCGGCTCGTGCCTGCCGATGTTGATTCAGTTCCCGATACTGATCTGGGTGTACTACGCCATCAGGTACTTCGTCTTCCAGTTCGAGGGCGTGCATTTTCTCTACGTGAAGAGCCTGGCAGACCCGGATGTGCTCACTGTGAGCGGCATGCCTCTGCCGGGGCCGCTGTTGGTCCTGTACGGCATCAGTATGTACTTCTCGCAGAAGCTACTGGCGCAGCCGACGGCAACGCCCGAACAACAGCAGCAGCAGAAGATGATGGCCTACATGATGCCGGTTTTGCTGCTGTTCGTGCTGAAGAGCCTGCCTGCGGCATTCATCTTGTACTGGCTGCTGCAGAACATCCTGATGACCGGGCACCAGTGGCTGATCATGCGCCCGCAGCGGGAACTGGCGGCTGCGGCCGAGATCGCGGCGCCGACTCCTGAGTTGGCCGGACCGCCGCCTGAGGCTATCCAGAAGCTGTCGCAGGGGAATGGCGGCGGGAAGAAGAAAAAGAAGCGCCGATAGCACGACGGGGGCCGCGCGGAAGACGCGGAGGTGAGGTTGGGGCTTTGTAAGCTGCCTCGAGACGGGGGTCATGGAGGCGTGACGAATGAGATCCATTGAGCAGGCCGGTCGAAACGTCGAAGATGCCGTGCAGGCCGCTCTCAAGGCACTGGGAGTGACGCGAGAGCAGGCCGACATCGAAGTCCTGGCCGAGGAAACGCGCGGCTTACTGGGGATTCTGGGCCACACTGAGGCGAAGGTCCGGGTGACGGTGAAGCCCGGCGTAGCAGACAGCGCCGTGGACGTTCTCTCTCGGATCCTCCGTTACATGGGGTTCGACGCGACTCCCGAGATTACCTCAGACGACGCTGAAGCTGCCCAAATCAACATTCGCGGCGGCTCCGACCTTGGCTTGCTTATCGGGAAGCGGGGACAGACGCTGGCCGCGCTGCAGTTGATCACGGCGATGATCGCCAACCGCCAGCAGCCGGAGGAGCTGCGGAAGAAAGTCATCCTCGACGCCGAGGGGTACCGCGAGCGGCGAGAGCGGGCGCTGACGTCCATGGCTCAGGGCGCCGCCGAGCAAGCCAAACGCACCGGCCGGGAGGTGCGCCTCGAAGCGCTGACGCCGCGCGAGCGGCGGATCGTCCATATGGCGCTCGCCGACGACTCAGGCGTGTCCACCCGCAGCGAGGGCGAAGACCCAGACCGAATCGTCATCGTCACTCCGCGGCGTGGCTGCTGAGCCCGCGCACTGCCGACCGACGTGCCGGCCCATGAGCGAAGACGCGCCCGTGCACCGCATGGAGCAGTGGCAGCGCGCGCTGCTTGAGGGCGCGGCCGAACTGGGCATCGGCATTCCCACCGAATGGGTAGACGCGTTCCGTACGCATTTCGAAATGCTCCTGTTGCACAATCCCCGCGCCGGACTCACGACCATCACGGATCCTGGTGAGATCGCGGTCAAGCACTTTCTCGATTCCCTGGCCGGGCTGCTGGTGCGAGAGGTCCGGGATGGGGAACGTGTGGCCGATGTGGGTTCAGGTGGGGGCTTTCCGGGCATGGTGTTCGCCGTCGCGCGGCCACAGGCGCGCTACACGCTTATCGAATCGAATCAGCGACGCGCCGCCTTCCTGCGCAAACTTGTGGATGCCCTCGGGCTGAAGAACACCGCGGTGATCGCCGAGCGCGCGGAGCAGTCGGGCCGCGATGTGGATCACCGGGGCAGCTATGATCTTGTCCTGAGCCGAGCCGTCGCGCCCCTGCCGGTGCTACTGGAGTACTGCCTCCCACTCGCAGCCATCGGCGGCGATGTTCTGGCATACAAGGGGCCGGATGCCGAAGGCGAGGTGGCCGAGAGCGCACAGGCCCTGTCCGCGCTTGGAGGGCGCGTCACTGAGCTGCGACGATTGTCGCTCCCCCAGCATATGGGTGAACGCGTTCTCGTGCTCATCGAGAAAACGGCGCCGACGCCCGATCGCTATCCGCGACGGCCGGGAATGCCCGTGAAGCGGCCCCTGTAGCCGAGAACCCGCTTCACCCAGTCAGTGCTTCCTGCGCCTTCGGCACCGTATCCTGTGGCTTCACGTTGTACCACACGTGCGTGATCTTCCCGCGCTCATCCACCAGGAATGAGGAGCGCGTGATGCCTTTGAACACGCGGCCGTACATCGACTTGTCCCGCCAGACGCCATAGGCATCAGCTACGGTGTGGTCCAGGTCCGAGAGCAGAGGGAAACTGAGGTTGTACTTCTCGTCGAACTTCTTCTGCTTCTCCGGAGCATCGGGACTGATTCCGACTACGGCAATACCGAGATCGTTCAGGTCGGCGCGGTGGTCCCGCACGCTGCACGCCTGCTTGGTGCAACCCGGAGTGTCAGCTTTGGGGTAGAAGTAGACCAGCAACTTCCTCCCTCTGAAGCCCGACAGCCCCACCTTCTTCCCGTTCTGATCCAGCAACTCGAACTCCGGCGCAGCATCTCCCGGCTTGAGCGTCGGCATGCCAATCTCCCGTCACGACTTTGGGCGCGGTCCATACCACGGGTACTCCTCACCGTACTCGTAGGCGCCCAGGTCCGGCGCTTTCCCGCGGTAGCCATCGTTCATGTTGGGCAGCGTAACCCCTGCGTCGATGGCCGTCGAACTCGCGCCCAACCGCAGGTCGTTGATCCCAATCGGGAACTGTCGGCTGTAGTCCTGTGGCGGCGGAACGCCTGAAGCGAAGGCCGTCGCGGGATCGACGAGCGCGGCGTGCCGCTCGACCCCGCTCCCGGCTCGGAACTCGTCGAGTGTCGCGTAACGCGCTTCTTTCCACTTCGCGAACAAGTCGAACGGGCCGCCGCCGAATCCATCGTAATCGAAATCACAGTGAGCCATCGGGGCCGTAAACTCCATCGCGTACTCGGCCTGCGTCCCGATGAAGAGGTTATTGCGCGACACCGCGTTGCGGACTTCGGCGGAGGTCCAGAGCGGCCAGGGCATTCCGCGCTTCACGATGGTATTGTGGAAGTACAGCATGCCCTGCGAGTTGTTGTGCATCTTGAACGGCGTATAGTCCAGGTTGTACATCGCGTTGCGAACGATGTAAGCCGGGCCGCCGTAGACAGGCTGGGTGCTGATTCCCTCGAAGCAGTTCGTGATGCGGTTACGGAAGGCTCGAACGTTCGACCATCCGGTATCCAACTCGATCGCGTCGTCGGTGCACTCGGAGATGTCGTTGTTGTAGATGTCAATCGCCCGGTTCGGCCCGCGGCCGACGATGTCTATGCCATCTCCGTACACTTTCCCGAAACCGCTGACGCGGTTGTAGCACACGTCGTGGCCTTCACCGCCGATTTGGACACCGCGCCGGTCCTCCTCGTCGCCCTTCGGCCCCTTGGTGGGCCAGGTGGAGAGGCCATCGACAACGTTGTCGGCGATATAGAAGCCTCGCTCTGATCCGCGACCGGCGGTGAAGCCGTAGCCGCTGCCGTAGAAGTGGCATCTCTGAACGACGAGGTCCTTCGCGCCGTGAGCCACCATCCCGTAGTGTGCATTGCGGAAACTCAGGTCCTCGAAGAAGACGTCCCGCACATCGTTCGCACTTGCCGCGCGCTCGCCCCCCTGGCCGTCGATGACCGCCTCCCCATCCCCCGCGCCCTGCCATACGATCGGGCCTTCGGTCGAGCCGCTCTTATCCGTGAGGAACATGCCTTTGTAGATGCCCGCGTGAACCATGAACTGGTCACCGGCCCGAGCGATGGCGTTGGCGGCCGCGAGCCCGCGCAGCGGGTTAGGCTGCGTGCCGGCTCCGCCGCCGTCGCCGGGGATCACGTGCAACACACGCCGAGGCCTGGGCTCGACGGGAACGCGCCGCGTGCGCGCCGTCACTATCCGGTTCGCCACGCCGCCATCGGGGTCGGACAGCGCGAGTCTGATTTCATATTCGGTGTCCGGCTTCAGATCGAAGACGCTGCCGGCGAAGAAGTTCCCGAGGGGGTAGGGCCACGAGTCAGTCTCGCCCTTTTCCAGGCGCGCTTCGCCCTCATCGCTGTCGGGGCCGGTCCCCACGCGGAACAGCGGCATTCCCTGATGCCACTCGCGCTCGCCCTTCCTGCGGTAACTGAGGAGCACCTTCGCGTTGCCGTTCTCGTCGCCGCTTACGTACCAGCGCACGCCCAAGCAATGCATGGTGGGCTCCTCGATGACCAGCCTGCCCGTCCGGATGCTGAGATCAGCAGACACCGCGCCGGCCGCAAGGCAGCCGAGAAGCATTGCAAATGACGCCACCACGTACCCGAACCTCATGGAGACCCTCCGCGATCAGCAGTTAGCTACAGCCCAGGTCACGTTCGCTCGCACAGCACGCGCAGCGCTTCATGCGCGATCAGCAGGTGGCCCGTCCGATTGGGGTGGACTGGCTCCGGGCAGAAGGTTTCCGCCGGGCGGTGCTGCAGCTGCCGCTCGAACATGGGCTGCAGCGCGACCAAGCGCGCCCCGAATTTCTGCGCCATCGACTCGACAACACCGATGTATTCGGGAAGCAGGTCCAGCACCATGGAGCGAAAGCTCTGTCCCGAACGGTCCACGCTGATGTAGAACGGGGTGATCAGCATGAGCTGAGGCTTGATCTTCGTCGTAGCACGAGTCAGGATCTCATCGTACGCGTCCCGGAACTGCTTGGGCGAGATCCCGTTCTGCTTGTCCCCGAGGTACCAGTGGAGATCGTTGATCCCGATCTTGACGCTGAGGAAGTCCGGCGCCTCGCGGATCACGTCGTCATCCCAACGATCGCGGAGATCAGTGACTTTGTTGCCGCCGATTCCTTTGTTGATCCACATCAGGTTCCGATCCGGCCACTCTGCGATTACCAGATCCCGCAGGAGACTGACATAGCCATCCCCTAGCGGCGCGGCCGCGTCACGTCTGCCGCAATCAGTGATGCTATCGCCGACGAAGAGGACTTTCTGACCGTCACGAAAACAGAGATCGCCCATGAGCGAACCTCCCAACTGAACTGCGGGGTTGATTCGAGTTGCGAGTCGAAGAGCCTTCAAAGGCACACTGGGGCGGCGCGAACGCAGGAATCCGGGAAGTCACGTGAAAGCTCAGGTGTGGCGTGCAGCCTATTGCCTGGGAGGCGAAACATGGCGAGAGTCCTGGTGACCTACTACAGCCGCAGCGGCAATACCGAGAAGATGGCGGAGGCGGTGGCCGCAGGTGCGCGGCGCGTGGGCAGCGCGTCCGTGGATGTGCGACCTGTGAGCGATGTGACACCCGACGACCTGCTTGCCTATGACGGGATCATCATGGGCTCTCCCGTCTATTACGGGACGATGGCGGCGGAGCTAAAGGACCTGCTCGACAAGAGCGTCATCCATCATGGTCAGCTCGCGGGGAAAGTGGCAGGAGCATTCGCCTCGTCCGGCGCGATCGGCGGCGGGACCGAGACAACGGTGCTCGACATCCTGAGGGCCCTGCTCATCCACGGAATGATCGTGCAGGGCGACCACGGCGGTGCCCACTACGGGCCGGTCGCGTTCGGCGCCCCCGATGAGAGAAGCTGCAAGGAATGTGAGAAGCTGGGCCGGCGAGTCGCCGAACTGGCGGGCAGGCTGAGCGGCGGGTAGATTCCCGGCGTTTCGTCAGGCCGCCCGGTCAGATACTAGCCTGGTTCGGACAACTCCGGGACCGTGCGATAGAACGCCACCACCTCCCGGATCAGTTCCGGGATGGGAAGCTCATATGGGCACTTGGTGATGCAGGTTCCGCATTCGGTGCATTGCTCGGCGCTGGCGATGATCTGCGCCGCGCCCCATTCCCTGAACCGCGCCGCGCCCATCCGCCGGACCACGCTTCTGCCATGCAGAAGCATGCCGATCTGAACCGCGTTCGGGCAAGGCTCGCAGTACCGGCAACGCCGACACGTGCGCTGGTCGAGCTCGCCCTTCATCTGCACGCAGGCGGCCTGCTCCCCAGCCGAGAGCGCGACGTCGCCGATGGCCACCGCGAGGTCCTCTTCCACCTCTGCTGGTGTGGCCATGCCGGGAATGGCGACAGATATCGGCTGGTTGATGCACCACTTGATCGCCAGCGGAGCGTTCGTGAAGTTGCCACCACCGACGGGTTTCATCGCGATGATGCCGACGTCACGCTTCTGGCAGAGCGGGATCAGCGTCTCGAGTATCTCGTTCTCGACGAGGTTGAACGGCACCTGGACGGTAGCGAACTCGTCGCACCGCTCGACCGCATGCATCAGCGTCTCGGGGCGGTGGCCGGTGATCCCGATGTGGGAGATCTTCCCTTCGGCCTTCGTCTTCCGGAGCCCGTCCATCGCGCCGCCGGGGGCCATCACTGTCTCGAGGTCCTGGTCGTCGTTCACCCCGTGGAGCTGATAGACATCTATCCGTTCGCGACGCAGATTAGTCAGCGAAACGCCGACGTGCGCATAGATCCCGTCCGCATCGCGGGCGCCTGACTTGGAGGCGATGTAGTAGTCGCGGTCCGCCAGCGCCTTTCCGATGCGTTCCTCAGAGTTGCTGTACCCTCGGGCGGTGTCATAGAAGTTCACGCCCAGATCGAAACAGCGCTGGACGGCGGCTATTGCCACACCCTCATCGACGATCTGGATGGGAATGCCGCCGAAGCCCATCACAGTGACCATGAGATCGGTCTTTCCGAGGCGGCGAAGCGGGATCTTGCCTGCGCTACTCATGTTCCCGCAATCTGCTTCGGGTGGCAAAGCGCGGCGCTCTTAGCCGCGAGACGGCCGCAATGGACGCACTGGTACTTGAGGTGCTCGATCTGCTCATAGCACATATGGCGGGGATCATCCGTCTCCGCCCCGCAGTACTCGCACACATAGGGCTTGATCGTGCCAAACGTCCGGCAGAGATGCCCGCCGCCAGTGGTCGCCGCGCCGCATGTCTCGCAGACATGGGTTTCGCCTGATGGTTGAGTCATTCGACACTCCTGCATGATGTGCGGCTCAGTTGCTGGATCGGCAGAGATCACTGAACCACACCTCCGTACCTTCTCCCGCCGATGACGCCAATCCTGCCCAGCAGTGCCGGCCCGTCCCGCGCAGGCTGGGCAGCAATACGCGGGGTCGCCTTCAGCGCCAGTGAGGCGATTCCGCGTCGCCCTGGGGCGTCCGGCGCGCGCAGGGTGTCGGCGATACCAGCAGGTTAGCTCAGAGCTTGGGGAGGAGTTCTGTCGCTGATGCTGAAGTCTGCACCCGATGCGCTCTCTCTGGGTGACCTGCTTGTGATCCTCTTGGCTGTCAGCCTCAGCCAAGTCCGGAAGGTGGAGGTATACCATGAACTGGCAGGTACAAAAGCAGATAACCCCTCTGCACTTCGCCGCGGGAGCCGGCCGGATGGAAATCGTCGCCTCCCAGCTGGACAACGGAGTCGACGTGAACCTCCCGGCCGAACACGACTGGACTCCGCTGCATTTCGCTGCCGCGTGGGGTTGCCGGCCTGTCGCCGAGCTGCTCGTCTCCAGAGGTGCCGACACTAACGCACGCACTACCCATGGCCAGACCCCCCTGGAACTCGCAGAGCGGTATGGCAGAGGAAGTGTCGCCGAGCTTCTGCGCCACCACGCCGCTCGCCCCGCTATGCAGTAGTGCTGCCTGGCCGCGATGTCGCGCCCCAGCCGTGGCGCGGTGGGGAGCAGCAGTCTTCAGGTCCACCACCAGCTCCACCACCTCCTCGGGGATGGGCTCCCGGGGTAGCGGGTCAGCAGCTTGTACACCGTGGTGCGGGAACAGCCAAACCGCCGCGGCGCCTCCGATACCCATTCAGCCTCTGCCACCTCGATGATGCGAAACCGCTCGATAGCCCTCGCCTCTTGCTTCAGAAACGACATCCCTATCTCTCCTCCGGTGATCTCTGCTTCACTGTTCACCTTTGGAGTTACAGAATCGTTCAGTCTTGAGAGTTGCGGCACATCGGGACACCTCCAGACGGTTCTGGAGCCGCGTCGAAACCGGCAGGCATGAGCTCGCAGGGCCCGGAATTCGCGAGAGGTGAGTTCCCGCGCATCACAGCAGAAGTGCGGCGCTCCGGCGCCGCCTGCTCAGGTCGGCCCTGAAGCTCCGTCACCCATCACGGGGGAGGGGGATCGCCCTTCCGGGGTGACGCTGCGTGCCGCGCTCCTCGGGCTGGTCCTCGTCGCCGGCTTCGCCTTCTTCCTCCCCTATCTCAGCGACGTAAGGGATGGCCCGGACCTCGGTGCCCGCCCGATCAACGGCGCCTCCCTGCTCGCCCTCCTGCTCGTGCTCGGGCCAATCAACGGGCTGCTCCTGTGGCGCGCCCGCCGGCGCGCTCTCGCCCGCGCGGAAGTGCTCACTGTCTACGCTCTTGTCGCTGCCACCGCCGGGCTCTCCACTACCGGCTTCTCCAGCTTCGTCACCATCATGGCCACCGCCAGCCAGTACTTCGCCAGCCCAGAGAATCGGTGGGCCGTCCTCGTCCAACCCCACATTCCCCTGTGGCTCACGGTGAACCAGCCCGAGGCCGTCCGCTGGCTGTGGGAGGGCCTGCCCGAGCACCAGGCGATCCCCTGGGCGGACTGGCGGCAGCCGCTGCTTACCTGGGGCCTCATCGGGCTCTGTATGTGCGCGGGCTCATTCTGCCTGCTGGCACTGATGCGGAGAGATTGGATCGAGGCGCAACGGCTGGTCTTCCCGCTCGCGCAGATCCCGCTCGAAACCGTGGGCCAGCGCGGCATCCCGGGGACGGCACTGCTACATCAGCGCGTATTCTGGGCCGGCTTTGGTCTGGCGTTCGTCAGTGGGCTGCTCGTGATCCTCAACCGCTACCTCCCAGCGGTCCCCTACCTGTCTATGCAGTGGCCCATCGGCCGCACCTTCAACGAGAACGTGGTGCCCTGGGGAGTGCTCAGCCTCACAGAGTTCAACCTGGACTGGGCCAGCCTTGGCATCATGTGCCTGCTGCCGGTGGAGGTCTCGCTCAGCCTCTGGCTCTTCCACATCCTCTACTACGCGGTCGCTGTGGTGCTCTCCGCCATGGGATACATCGGCCCCGGAACGTTTGGCTATAACAGCGGAGCTTTCGGCTACCAGACCGGCGGCGCGCTCGTCGGCTTCGGCGCTTTCGTGTTCTACCAGTCGCGGCGCACCGTCCTCGCCGCGCTCCGATCCTGGTGGAATCCGCGCTGGCGCTCCGACGATCCCTTGGAGTTGCTCTCGCCTCGCTACGCGCTGCTCGGGCTGGTGGCGAGCACGCTCGTCCTCTGCATGCTCGGAGTGGCCGCCGGAGCCCAGCTCTCACGCCTGCTCATCCTGCTCTTCATGTTCTGCACCACCGCCATCTCGCTCACCCGGGTGGTCGCTGCTGCGGGCACCAATCACGTTGAGTGCGGCCCGCCCGTGCGCGTTCTGCTGGACGGCGAGTTCGGTACTTTCGGTGTGCGTCCTGGCACCATGGCGCTGCTGAATCCCCTCAGCGGGGCGTTCATGACCGATTACAGCGCCTCCTTCATGCACTACGCTGCCAACGACATGAAGATCCTGCATTCCAGCCGCCTGCGCGGCACCACCACCATGCTCGCTCTCGGCGCCGCCGTGCTCCTGATGCTGGCCCTCGGCCCGGTGGGTCGGGTTTGGGCCGGCTATCAGCACGGCCTCGCCGGCTTCAACCAGTGGATCTACAGCGGAATCCCACGTTGGGAGTTCGGTTCCATCGCCGAACTCCAGAACCCGCAACCGGCCGACATGCAGAGCATCCTCGCCACTTTCTCCGGCGTGGTCATCGCCATCACTCTTGCCCTGCTGCAGGTCCAGGTCTCTTGGTGGCGGCTGAGCCCGGTGGGCTTCCTGCTGGTGGGCGGGTGGGGGATTAACGCGCTGATCTGGTCCAACGCCTTCGTCGGGTGGATCATCGTCAACGCGATCTACCGATTCGGCGGTCTGCGGCTCTACCAGAAGCTCCGCCCCGCATTCATCGGCCTCTTCCTCGGCGGCAGCACAGCCACGCTGCTCAGCTCCGCCGTGCTCCTCCTGTCTGGGGTGCCGGGGCGCTGAGGAGGCGGGGGCGACTCAACAGACACGTCGCGTGCATCCGGTGAGTCCGCCGCAGCCGTCGCGTAGGGGATCTGCGCCCTGGCCTTGTGCTGCCGTGCGGCCGCTCAGGTCCGCGCACGGGGCCGGCCGTCGCCAGCCGGCACAGTTAGCTCACGCGGGCACTGGACTCAGCTGGCAGCGGGTGTATAATGGCCCGCAGTCCAGCTCGGGCCTCGGAGTTCCGCCTCGTGTCGAGTTGACTGCTGAGCTTCCGCTTTGTCCCCATCTGAGTTCCGGCCCTCTCCACGATAGTGCTTTGCTACAGGGAGGTGGCGAAGGTGGCTCTGGTCAAGTGTGCCGGATGCGGCGCGGAAATCCATCTTGTGGGGCAGACCCAATGCGGATGCGGGTCGGTAGTCCGGCGCTGCGTGGACTGCAGCAACTATGACGCAGGGCAGGCGTACTGCAAGAGTCTGCTCACCGAAGTCGACCCGCGCGAAGCTGTGACTCCCTCCGTCCTGTCGGTCAGCGCCAGTTGTCCCCGCTACCACTACCTATCGAACGCCGCGTGAAGTGACTGACCGGCCGAGCATCGGCCTGCCCTCAGCCGCGCATCTGTCGGGCGGAAAGGTCGGGGGGCGGCCTGACGGGCTGACTTCCTCGATGGCCGGGGTGCCCACCAGCGCGCTGAATCGCGCGATGGGCATTGACGAGGTCGCGGCCGTAGGCCCCCGGGGAACGACGCCCCAAGGACTGAGCTACTGGACGGCGTCGTCGTCCTCCTCGACGGGCAGGGCGGCCAGCGCCTCACGAGCGTCGATGGGGGCCATGACGGGTTCGTCGCCGATGATGCGGCCATCGCGGAAGCGCACGATGCGCTTGGTGTGGCGGGCAATCTCGGGCTCGTGGGTCACCAGCACGATGGTCTTGCCTCGCCGGTTGAGGTCCTGCAAGATGGCCATGATGCCCTCGCCGGTGCGCGTGTCCAGGTTGCCGGTAGGCTCGTCGGCGAGGATGATGGGAGCGTCGTTGATGAGGGCGCGGGCGATCGCCACCCGCTGCTGCTCGCCGCCCGACATCTCCGGGGGACGGTGCGAGGCCCGGTGCGTCAGCCCCACCGTCGCGAGCGCCTTCTCCGCGCGATCGCGCCTGCGCCCCGCGCCGGAGTAGAGCAACGGGATCTCCACATTGCGCCAGGCGTTCATGCGCGGGAGCAGGTTGAAGGTCTGGAACACGAAGCCGATGCGCGCGCTGCGCACGTCGGCGAGGTCGTTCTCAGTGAGCTTCGACACCTCCATGCCATCGAGCGAGTAGGCGCCCGTCGTGGGCCGGTCGAGGCAGCCGATGATGTTCATGAAGGTGGACTTGCCGGAGCCGGAGGGCCCCATGATGGCGATGGATTCTCCCGCCTCCACAGTCAGCGAGACCCCGCGCAGCGCGGCTACCCGGACGCGACCGGTGCGGTACTCTTTGTGGAGGTCGGTCACCTGAATCATGGCTGTGCCTGTCCCGGAGGGAGCGCCAGTTGCCCCACCGCGCGCTGCAGCGCCACCAGCGCCGTCTGGTAGTCGTATTGGGCCTGCACCTGATTGGTCCGCGCCTGGGCGAGTGTCCGCTGCGCGTCGAGCACCTCCACGAAGATGCCGACGCCCCGCTGGTACTTCCCCTCGGCCGCCGACAGCTGCGCCTGTGCGCTGGTGACCGCTTTCTCCGCGGTCTCCATGCTCTTGCGCGCGGTGTCCAGGCTCAGCCGCGCCGTCTCCACCTCCATCCCGACCTGGTTGACCGTCTGCTGTTCCTGCGCCTGAAGGGTCGCGAGATCCGCGCGGGCAATGACCACATCGGCTTCGCGCGCGCCAGCGTCGAAGAGGAAACCGCTCAACGACACCACGGCCGACCAGGAGGCCCCTTTCTGCGGCCCCGCGATGCCTCGATCGTACTGGCTGGTGAGCGCGAGCGTGCCGTTCCGCTGGATCTGTGCCGCGTGCAACTGCTGCCGAGCGGCGTCGATCGAGTTCCGCGCGGACACCATCTCCGGACGCTTCTGGAGTGCGGCGCGCACGGCCTCCGCCAAGGCCGGGACAGCCTCGGACCTAGAAGGAGGGCTCGGCGCAGCGAGGTGGAGGTCATAGGTTGCTCGCAGCCCGATCCCGTTCTTCAGTCGCGCCTTCGCCAACGCCGAGCTGTTCTCCGATTGCAGCAGGGAGAACTCGGCATTCGCCGCGTCCGCCTCGGCTGGGGCGATATCCACGGGCGCCCCCTCGCCCACCGACACCCGCGCTCTCACCAGCTTCTCGTGATCGCGGGAGGCCGCCAGCGTGGCCTCGGACACCTTCACCAGCGCCTCCGCCGCCAGCGCCTGGTAGTAGAGCTGAGCCACGGTCAGCGCGACGCTCTGCTCCGCGGTCTGGGCATCGGCGTGCGAGGCCCGCAGCGAGTGCCGCGCGCTCAGCAAGGACTCGCGCCGCCCCAGCGCCCAGAGCGTCTGGCTCAGCAGTACCTCCGACTCATGTCGCGTTCCCGATACCGCAACGGAGACCGTGCCGGCGGAGGCCCGCACGAAGGAGGCCCCGCCGTTCCGCCCGTAGTTGGCGAGGAGCGTTGCCGTCGGGAAGTACTGCGAAACGGCGCGCTGCACGCCGGCCCCCGACACGTACACGCGCTGCTGCGCGATCGCCAGCGATGGGCTGTACTCCCGGGCGAGCACCAAGCAGTCCTCCAGCGTGAGTGGCCGTTCCGGCAACTCCGCCGCCCAAGCCGTCCCCAGCACGATTAGCGCGAGCGCGGCCCATGCCGCGCCCAGTACCCTCAGCCGCATTCGTATCTCCTGTGTAGCATCTCGTTCAGTCCCGAGACACGGAGGCCTAACGGCCCCATCCCCGTGCTCCCCGCCTGGTGGCCGGCGGGCAAGCCTCGCGATGCTCGGGAAGACATCCTACTCATGCCGCAGGGCCTGGATCGGGTCGAGCTTGGCGGCCCGATAGGCCGGGTAGATCCCGAAGAAGACGCCCACCGAGCAGGCGAAGCAGAATGCCCCGATGGAGACGAAAAGCGGCACCTGGGTGTGCATGTTGCCCTTACTCGCGATGTCCACGATCCGCGACACTCCGTAGCCGCAGCCCACACCGATCAGCCCGCCCACGCCGGAAAGCGTCATGGACTCGGTCAGGAACTGCACGAGGATATGGCGCCGCTTGGCTCCCACGGCCTTGCGGAGCCCGATCTCTCGCGTGCGCTCGGTGACGGATACGAGCATAATGTTCATGATTCCGATGCCGCCCACCAGCAGGGCCAGCCCGGCCACGCCGCCGAAGACCAGTGCGAAGATGGCGAGGATCTTGTCCACGGCCTGGAGGATGCGGGACTGGGAGTCCACGGTGAAGTCCGGCTGGTTCCCGTGCCGCCGCATGAGGAGAGCCCAGATCTGGTCGGCGGCCTCCTCCGTCTGTTCGACGCGCTTGGTCTGCGCCCAGATCACCCACACGCGCTCGTCGCCGCTCACGCGCTTCTGCAGCGTCGTCAGCGGGGCGAGCACTATCTTGTCCGGGTCCTCACCCATGGTGCGGCCCTTCTTCTCGGCGAGCCCGATGACGATGAACGACTCACCGCGCGCGTGCAGCGTCTGCCCGATGGGGTCGCGGTCCGGCCAGAGCTTCTCCTTGATCGTGGTGCCGATGATGCAGACCTTGTTCCAAGAGCCGTAGTCCGCGCGGGAGAAGAAGCGCCCGGCCTGCAGCTTGACGTTGTGCAGGCGCGCGTACTCCGGCTGGCAGCCCGTCAGCGTTCCCTTGACTTCCTCGCCGCCCACCTGGAACGTGGTGTCGCTCATGGGCATCTCGGGCGAGACCTCCGACACGAGCGAGCAGCCGCGGCGGATGGCATCGGCATCGTCATTGTCCAGGAACTCGACGTGGGACTTGCCCTCGCCCTTCTTCCGCTCCTCCGGCGAGAAGAAGATGATGACCAACCGCGAGCCCATCTCCTCGAACTCCTTGACGACCTGATCGCGAGCGCCGCCGATGATGGAGACCATGACGATGACGGAGGTGACCCCGATGATCACTCCGAGCATCGTGAGGATGGAGCGCAGCTTGTTGGAGACGAGGCAGCCGAGCGCGATGCGCAGGCTCTGGAAGAAGCCCGCGCCCGTGAGGAGACGCACCAGCATGGACAGGAGGCGGCCCCTCATCGCCGGCTACTCCCCGCCGCCATGGCCGTTCTGGATGTCGACCTTCTTGCGTTCCGGGACGCCCGACTTGCCGAGCTCCACCTTCTCGCCGAGCTTCACCCCGGACCGGAGCTCCGTCCGTAAATCGTTCACGAGACCGACCGCCACCAGCCGCTCCTCGGTCTTGGGCTTTGCCGCCCGGCCCCCCATGCGGATGGCGCCCATGATACCTGGCCTGGGCTTGCCCTTCCCCTCCGGCTGCCCGGTGACGACGCTCACATGGGACTTGCCACTCTTCTGGAACACTGAGTCGTTCGGCACCCACAGCACGCCGCGCGCGCTCTTGCACAGAATCTCGGCGTTCGCCGTCATCCCCGGTTTTAGGTCACCGTGGTCTCCCGACACCGTGATCTCGACCGGGAAGCGCACGATGTTCTCATCGCCCCCGGCCCCCTGTGCGCCGGCCCCCGCCGAGGCCGGCGAGATGCGCGTCACCATCCCGGTGAAGCTCCGCCCCGACAGCGCATCGGCCCTGATCTGCACTCGCTGGCCCAGGTGAACCTTATCGATGTCCACTTCGTTCAGGTTCACCTTGACCAGCATGGTGGTGACATCGCCGATGACCACCAGCGGGGCGCCCGAACCATAGTAGGAAGTGGCGCTGACCATCTCTCCCTCCCGCACCTGCCGAGAGATGATCACGCCGGAGCAGGGGGCCCGGATCACTGCGTCGGCCAGCTTCGACTCGATCTCGGCGAGCGAATTCTGGATCTGTCGCACGGAGGCCTCGGCCTCGGCCACCCGCGCGCGATTCATCGCCACCTCGGTCTGCCGCGCCTGGGCCGCCGCCACGGCCGCCTTCTGCTCGCTCACCCGCTCCGCCGCCGAGGCCTCCTGCTGAGCCGCGACGTCGATCCCCATCTTCGCGGAGTCCACGTCGTTCTGCGAGACGTAGCCGCCCATTTGGAAGAGCTGGCGCTTGTTCTCGTAGACCCTTTCCGCGTCCTTGCGCCGGGCCTGGACCTCCCTGAGGGAGGCCTCCGCCGAGCGCAGGCTGGCCTTCGCCTGATCGATCTGGGAGGCGATGAGGGCGGGGTTCTGCTGGAGCGTAAGCTGGGCCTGCAGGACGCGCGCCCGCGCGGCCTCCAACTGCGCCCGCACCTGGTCGCGCTGGGCCTCCACCTCCGGCACCGTGAGCCGCGCTATCAGCTGGCCCTTCTGCACGCGGTCGCCCTCCTCGACGGCCAGCACGGCGAGCTGCCCGGCGACCTTGGACTTTACCTCGACGCGCTTGATCGGCTCGACGGCGCCTGTCTCCCTGACGGCCACCAGCACATCGCCGCGCTCCACCGTCGCCGTGCGCAGGGGCTTTTCAACGGACCGCATCTTCGCCGCGATCATAAAGCCAGCGACCCCCAGGAGCGCCAGGGGCAGCACCACCGCCAACAGCAGAATCTTCACGCGTCGCATCCGCAGTACCCTCTCCATGTCCTGGCGCTCGTCCCCCCCCTCGGTAAAGGCGACCGTACCGGCCCATCCTAGCTCTGCCGCGCTCCACCATCACTCCCTTTGTGCCTGCCGCGAGCATGGCCCTGGCTGATCTCCGGCGACTGCTCGCAGAAGCAGGCCCGCCGCCTCCGCCACGAGCCGGACCTGTCTATCGGAGAGCGAGCTGAGGGCCGCCGCCATGTGGCGTACCTGCGCCGCCTGATACTCCTGGCCCGCCTGGATGCCCGCGGGTGACATCCGGACCCGGACGACCCTCCGGTCAGCGGGGTCGGACTCCCGCACCAGCGCACCTCGCTCGACGAGTTTGTCGACTAGTCCGGTGGCCGCACTCACCCCGATCCCGAGCCTCGAGGCAAGCTCACCCATGGTGCAGCCGGGGCCCCAGCCCGCCGCCATCAGCGCACGCATCTGGGCCATCGTCATATCCCAATCGCCGGCCTGCACCGGATGACGCGACATCAGCGCCATCATCACCTGTGGTAGGGCCTCCGCCACCAACGCGATGTCCTCTTCCCGCGTTCTGCTCATGGTAAGTTTCAGTCTCCGTATATCCAGTATGGCGGATTATACGGGAGGAGAAATGTTTTGTCAAGCTCTCTCACCTCGCCTTGCTCGGTACTCACGCTGTTCGCTGCCAGGGAGGAGTGCATCTCGGCGGAGCACGGAGTGCTGCGGCGGCCCCCGCGGGGCGTGGCCCGGACCGAACTGGCCTGGCTTGCAGGGAGCACTACTGCCGCCACGACACCGAGAGGCCGCAGCTTGCTCGCGCTCTCATGCGCGTCCCGAAACGTAAACATAATGTCTCCTGGCTCCTCAGCAATCCGGCTGCGGCTGCACAGAACTCGAGTTGAATCGGCTGCGGCGACGGCATCTGCGGGAGCGTCTCGAAGCGCGGCTGGAGGTGTTGGCGTGGCCGGTGGCGCGCAGACCCGACGCGCCTCACGGGGTGCTGGCGCAGCGGATCATGAAGCATCTCGGGGAACTCTTCGTGTTCGTGGAGCACCCGGAAGTGCCGGCGGACAACAACCTGGCCGAGCGCAGCCTGCGGCCGGCGGTGACCGCGCGCAAGGTCTCGGGCGGCACCCGCTCGGACAAAGGCTCCCATACCAAGACGGCGCTGCTGAGTCACTTCGGGACCTGGACCCTTCAGAACCGTTCCCTCCTCTTGGCCTGCCGCAACCTCCTGCTCACCGGCTCCCCAGCCTGAAAATCCCCACCTCCGTCAGTACGCTGGGCTGGGTGCATTCCATTAGCCCCGGTGTGCCGGAAGTGCCGCTCTC
>Ga0315287_10002425_pt1 | contig 17666 bp, 17 predicted proteins | sample YL17G11_0_MG_FD_205037 | JGI IMG/M metagenome (GOLD analysis project Ga0315287, IMG submission 205037) | Sediment microbial communities from Yellowstone Lake, YNP, Wyoming, USA - YL17G11_0 | ecosystem: Environmental > Aquatic > Freshwater > Lake > Sediment | place: USA: Wyoming | collected...
CTGAACGCCGCGCTCTGGGCAGTCGGTGCCCGGTGCTTGACGGACGGCTGCATTGCGCCGGTTGAGGCACGCAACGGCAGGACGGGTACCTACCTAAGGTGCGCAGAGGGACATTTCGTGAATCTCTCTCTGTGATCTGGACTTTCGCTGTCTCGAGATTTCCGATGGTCCCGCACATCCATGTGCCGGACCTGCCCTCCCCGCGCGTCCACGCGCCGTTCCTTCAGCGTCTTCCTCCCCTTCTGCGTTTCTGCGGTTCTAAGCCTCTGCTGCGGGAACTCTTGATCGAACAAACTTGGTGGGTCAGTTCAGCCAGTCGTTCCCGCAGCAGATCGATGCGTAACTCCGGACCCTCGTGTGCGTTGACATATACAAAGGCGGGTGTTATGCTTTCAACGTTGCATAAAGCCTCTCTTTCGTGGGAATCATTCACTGACATGCCTAGAAGCTTGACCAGCATTATCGTGGCCGTTGTGGTAGCTCTCGCGCTGCTGGTGCTGGCTGTTCCCGCGCTCCTGAAAGTCGGGGGGGATTCCTCTTCCTGGGCCGTTGGGGGCCGGACCTTGCAGGTGAAGGTCGCCTGGAAGACGAACTCCGCGGGCCTTACCTATTTCGCCTTCGCCCCCGGCGGGCGCTATTTTTACACCGTGACTCGCGGCGGCAAATTGTGCGTATACACGGCTGCGGGCAAACTGTGCTATGCAGTTTCCATTGCGGGATGCGATCGGCTTGCGCTGGCCCCCGACGCCGCCTACGCACTCGCCTACAAATACCAGAACCCGGCGGATTCCACGATCGTGTTTCTGGGCTCGCAGGGCCGGGTGTCGTGGAAAACGAGCGTGACCGGAGCCGTGTGGTCCGCCGACGCCTGCGCGATTCCCGATGGAGCTCGGTTCGTTCTCGGCACCGGCAAGCGGTGCGCCTACGTATACGATGTCACCAAAACCAGCCGGCGCTATAGGTGGTGGCGCGCGCCCGGCGTGGTCGTTTCCATTAACATCGATCCCAGCGGCAATGACATCACCTACGGCACGTGGCAGGAATCGTCGATTGCCCGCGTGAGCATCGACGGCCAAGAGGTCTGGGACAGGAACATGGACCCGGCTAGCCTGCACTACTTGCGAACCCTCGATACCCCGGACAGGATGCTCCTGCGGTCGGTTCCTAATCGCCGGGGAGCGCAAGGGGAGTTTTGCGTGTTGGACGCCGACGGCGGGGTGGTCTGGAGGGGCGAGCTCAGCGCGGCCACGGGCGCCCGGATGGTCTGTTCGCCAAACGGGCGCTATGTCTGCCTGGGCGTGGTCGAGATGATGGAGCACAAGGGGAAGTCGATCTCGGAAAAGCATGCCGTGCTCTACGACGAGTCCGGGCGCAAGCTCTGGGACCAGGGCTCGATGTTCTTCCACGTGGACCCGCTTCTGGTCACATCCGACGGCGAGGCTGTGCTGGTCGATGCCAAGGGCGGTCTGTTTATCGTTCGAGGCAAGGGCGATCTGGAGACAAGCGTTAAGCTGCCCGGGTCCGTCGTGCGCAGCGCGCAGGCGCGGGACGGGTCGGCTCTGCTGGTCGAATGCTCCGACGGCAGCCTCTGCAAGCTCGATATACAGCAATGAACGATGAGGCGGCCATCCTGAATCCAGTTCAGGACGGTCGCCTCATCACGAGACCGGGCTAGGTGTCAGCCTAGCTCCCCAACAGCGTTACCTCCAAGGGTATGAGGCCCAATCGTGTAGCGCGGCGGAAAGCCTGAACGCGGTTTGACACCTGGAGTTTGTCATATATGTTGGCTAAATGGAAGTCCACGGTCCGCTTGCTGACGTAAAGCTCATCGGCCACGTCCTTGCTGGACTTTCCCTCGATAACGAGTGAGAGAACCTCAAGTTCGCGCTTAGTGAGCTTTACCGAACGGTCCCCTTGGATCTCCGGAATGCCGACAGCCCCCATATACTGCTCCTTTCCCTGCTCGCCGCTCAATAAGATCATTCCATCTAGTTGAGCCGTTGTGACAGGTTTTCTGGAAACATAATGGGGACCGGTTCAGACGGCGATTTTCTCCTCGCTGATTTGCTGGACCCGTGCCATTTCGCGCAGTGTCCGGGGCCGGGGCAGGCTGAGATATGCGCGCCGCTTTTTCCGGGGCCGCGCCAATGCCGGCAATTGCCGGGCCGCGAGCGGAGCGCCGAGTATCGCAAGGCCATAGGCCGCCAGCATGAGCATCACGTGACGCGCTTCGGACGGGCTGCCTATTTGCGAAGGCCAACCGCCACTGCCGATACTCAGCCCGGCGGCGATCAGGGCTACACCCACGACCGATGCCGTTACCAGCCGCTTGAATGCCATCCGTCGATTTCTCGCCGATGGGTCCGATAGGCCGTGCTCTATTCCGAAAGCGACCAGCATCAGCAGCGCCGCCCCCGCCAGCACGGGCAGGTTCGGCCTCATCAGCGCTATCGTGAGCAGCACGCCGCCGGCGAATATCCTAGTTCTGTTGCATACCATGTCAAACACCTCCTGTCAGAGCCTCCCTCTGTAGCTTCTCAGTAAGCCCGTGACCTTCCCGATCACGGAGACACGCTGGTCGGCCGGGTCGACAACTATGGGCTCGTAGTGGCAGTTCGCCGGTTCGAGGACTATCAGCCCGTCCCTGCGATAGAACCGCTTGACCGTTGCTTCATCCTCGACCATCACGGCCGCCAATTCGCCATTTGAAAGACTGTCGCATCTAGACACTGCCACCAGGTCGCCCGGCATGATCCCTTCTTCGATCATGCTTTCGCCCTTGACCCTCAGGAAGAACGTCTCGCTGTCCGGTCCCGCGATTGCCTCGGGCACCGGCAGGACGTCCTCCACGTTTTCCTGGGCAAGAATCGGCGAGCCGGCGGCGATGGTCCCGACCAGCGGCACGTAAGTCACGCGTTCCCGAGCCGTCCGCTCGAACACCCGCACAACCTCGCCCTCGGGCCCGCCGTCAATGCGCGGTCTGCTCCCGGCGGACTTGAGCAACCTGATGCCCCGCGCCCCCGGCTCCCGGGCGATGCAGCCTTTTGCCTCAAGCGCGATCAGATGCTTCGCGACGCCGTTCGGGCTGGCAATCCCGAGCGAGTCCATCAGTTCGTGAATGCTCGGCGGCCTGCTGCCATTACCGAGCAGCCCCTCGATCGCCGCGAGCACGTTTTGCTGTCTTTGGGTGAGTCTATCCACCGCGTCAAACTCCAGGTGTAAAGAATTACACCTATATTACTCGACGTTTGGCTAGTTGTCAAGGGGTTTTTTGAAGTTTTTTTGGTGCTTGGGGAAACGGCGGGGCTATTCGGCCATTATCTGAATATCCCCTTGATTGCGCGGACGTATCTGGACCAGAGTCTTGCCGGATGTGGTGTAGGGGCCGCAGATTCCGGTTACCGTCACATACTGGTGCAGCCCCGGCGGAAGGATAACATTGCCGGTGGCAAGGGGTGTTATGGACACCTTCAAGCCTTGCATGGTTTTCCCACCAAACACCAGGCCATCCGAAAGTCCGGAGCCGTCGTCGATGTAGAAGAACTTCTTCGGAGTCGCGGTGTCCACGTAGGTTACCCGGCCCGAGGTTCTGACGAGCACGCTGGTGTTGAGAACGCCCTCCCCGCCAGGCTTGAGCACATCGGTTCCAAGACCTCCCAGCCACAGGTTAGGCATAAAGAACGGCCGCGGGTCCGCGACATTCGGGAAACGCGGGGTTACAACAGGGTAGTCGATGTAGCGGCCTGCATCAGTGCCCTTGATGACACCTGAAACGTCCAACATGTCACCGGCCGAGACGATCAGCGGGTTCGACCCGAGGTTCACACGGATGGCGTTCACCCTGTCGCTGTCGGTGATATAGAACTCCTTGGAAAACTGGTCGCTGCCCGCCGTAACCAGCTTGGCATAAGCGTCGACCCATTGGTAGTTGGGGGTCTGCTTGATCTCGGACATAGCCGGGATATGGATGTCCGAATGCCAGAAGCCGTGTTCGATGATGCCGCACGCATAGCTGTCGTCAGGGGCTGACGACTCACCAACCACAAACTGCCCGAGCGTATCGGCGATGATGTAGTTAGTCGATATCCTGAGTTCGGCACCCGTGCCGGGGCAGAAGTCGCCCCACAGGGACGCTCCCATCGCGGGTATCGCGAGCACGATCAGCGCCAGTATTGCTATCGCTTTCATTGCGTTGTCCTCCCTTTGGCCACTCGTGCTTTCCTCGCATTCGATCTAGTACTTGATTATGTAGTTCACTGCTTGGTACGGTGGGATATTATTATGTGCTGCTCCACCACCCGTACTTTGGTTAGTTGCAGTTGTGTACCGGGTATCACACGGACTCGTACCTTCACCGGCTGAAACTAGAAACCGAATCAGACCGCCGCCTGGACCTATGTACACTGGGACACCTTCAACCGTGTGAACATGAGGGTCTTGAATATGTGTATGTGCGGGCATCTCCGCGATTGTTAGTACGTGAGACGCTTCCCCGCCAATCGAACCCAGCGCTTTGGCGTCAGACGTGCCAATTGCGAACCTATCGCGAAGGTCAGGCAGATTGAAGGTTGTGCTCCCGTCTCCCGCACCGTTCGCAGTTCCGATGACCGCAAAAAGGGAGGCATATTGGCTTCTCGAAACCGCACGGCCATCGCAAAGAAGCCAGCCATCAGGCGCGGTCGCACCAGCATACATGCTTATGCAGCCGGGAGGATTGCCGTTTCCCGCCGCCTGCGCATACGGCACGCTGGCAGTCTTCTGCCTCGGCGTCATCTCCGGGTCCGCGCCGACCTTCACGCCAAACCAACGGTTCGGGCTGTCGAAAATGTTGGCTGGAAGATTGACCACGCTTCCCAACATCGTGGCAAAAAGCCCGCCCTTGACTTGAACGCTCGTGTTGGTCTCGGACCAAAGCGCTGTTCCCCCCGTGGGCACATCGTAGATGGCGAACTGCATGCTGTATGTGCCGTCAGGGACAACCGCCCCGGATGGCTGCATCAGCTTGCCCTGGTAGTTTATCATGGGCGGAACTTCGGCGCACGCCGCCACACTCATGCCCACAACAAGGCACACCAGCAAAATCAATACTCTTCTCATCATCTTTCCCTCCTAGTTCAGCTCCTGAATATCTGACTGCCGCCTCGGGCGGATTGCCCGGACGGGCTGGTTGTTGACTATCGCCATCGAACTAATGCCGGTGATTATGACGCGCTTGCCAAAGGCGGGCATCGCCAACTTTGCTCCTCCGGTGAACCCATCGCAGATGACCCTGATCCCATAGTGGCTGCCATCATAGAGGTCATCACCGTTGTCGAGGTAGAAGAACTTGCCCTGCGGATCGCGATAGCTCACCAACCCGCCGTAAGTCTTGACCAGCAGGCCGACGTTATTCAGGCCAAACCCATCAAGCACACCAGGGGTCCATTCATTGAATGAAGCGCCACCAAGCGAAGGCGCGCCCATATACAGCGGGGTCACGGGGTTCGCATGGTCCACCTTGCTGGGCGATGCAAATCTAAGCACTCTCTCGCCATTGACGGTGTCCAGCTTGCCTATCAGCCATACCCGGTCGCCTTCCACCAGAGTCGGACCGCCCACAACGCCATACTGCACGGCAATGCCGCTGGACTTATCGGGCTGCTGCACGTAGAACCTGCCGGCAAATGTCGATGTGCCCGACGTGACAATGACAGGCTTCTCGGCGGAACCCACCTGAAGGGTTGTCGCGTTAGCTTCTTTCTTGGCAAGCCCAAGTGTTGCCGCCAGGGGAAACACGGTATCGGCCTGCCAATAGCCGTGCCCGATGAGGAAGTTGGAACTCTCCGAAGATGCCGTCACGAACTGGCCGATGGAGTCCATCATCCTATAGTTGGTGGACGCCCTTGCCTCTTGCGGCACACTTACACCGCCTGAGTTGAAGCTCGGGCCGGCATCGCGGTCGCCGGGAATGACCCTGATCGGGCTGGATGTGATAGCGCCGCTCCACAGTCCCGCCGCGTTCTTTGCGCGGACGGTGAAGTAGTAGTCCTGGTTCGGGGCCAAGTTCAGATTGACCACGTAAGCCCAGTTGTTGACCGTGCCGGTCGCCGGGCTGACATCGTCGGCTCCCGGTGTAGTGCCGATCCAGTATTCATACTCCGCGATGCCGGAATCGGGATCAGAGCAGCTCCACGTGGCCACGAGGGTGTCGAGGCTCCCGGACTCGGCGTCGGTATAGACCGAATCGGGGATCGGAGGCGTGGTGTCCACCTTGATTATCTGATCTCCCGTGGTTCCCGAGTTGCCCGCGATATCGGTCGCCCTCATCGAATACGTGTGGATTCCATCGCCGGAGACAATTACAGGCAATGTGAATGGTGTTTCAGGGCCACCATCGAGAGAGTAGAACCTGCCGCTCACCCCCGAGCCGTCGGAGCCATTCGGGTCCACGGCGGACATGCTTATTGTCGGGTTGCTGGTATACCAGCCGTTTTCACCATCGGGTGTAGACGGAGTGAACGTAACGGTTATGATGGGGGGCACGGTGTCGATCCAGAACTCGCCATAGATGGCTGTCGCGTTACCCGAGTGGTTCCCGTCATCCCACCAGGAATCGTCCTCGCATCGAACTTCCAAGGTGTTCTTGCCTTCGGGAATGTCCACATAACCATCGTACTTGGCAAGCTTCTGGCCGCCATTCCAACGGCAGTAAGTGGTTTCAACATCACCTTTCACCCCAGATAGAGCATCATTCCATCGGAACGAGGCACGCTGAGGCCCTGTAACCCAGACTTGACGGGGCGGACAATCGCTTGCCCAGTATACGTTAGGCGGTTGGTCATCCCATCCCATTGGGTGGCTGATTGACTGGCTTCCCCAATTGTTCCAGGCATCGATTCGGAACTCCTTCCAGCCCAACCCGCCGTAGTTCATGTCAAAATACCCGCTGTGTGTCTGGTAGGTAGCGTCGTGAGTGCCCGCGCGTTCACGACAGTACAGAGGGTTAGTACCATCCACAGCGTATGACAATCGCAGATTCTGCCGATACCATCTGCCACCGGCAGGACCACCCGTCCAGCGAAGGTTGTTGGCTCCAACATTCGGGTTGGGTTTCCGCAGCCAGCCCTGAACGGAGTAGCTACCGGAACCACTCACAGTATAGTTGCCGTCCGAGACACTCATGCTTATGGTGCGGAAACACGAATATCGACTCCAGTTCTGCTCAATCACATCAATACTTCCGCCGCCTACGCCCGTGATGATAGCCACATGCCCATAGTTACCGCCTGAATAGCACAGGATATCGTCAGCTGCCGGAGCTGTGGCACCACCATTTGGGTGGGCGTCCAGCCCCTTCTCTCCTGCACTTCCATAGTACTGGTCTCCATTTCCGTGCCAACCGCTGGTGTCCGTTGCCATAGCGTCACTGTAGAACCTTTTCACATACTCGACGCATTGCCAATAGGTGCTGTAGAAGTCCCCTCCGTTACTGTACGCCGTCACACCCCGATACGAACCCAGCGGGTCTCCATCTGCTGGGCCAGCAAGTAGTGGACCCCCGAAAGGGTTTTGCGGGTATTCCGGTGTACCATCAAGCTGATACCCCGCAGGGAAGCCGCTGACCGCCAGACTTGTCCAGCCTTGCGCGGCACCCGCGCACGGCAAAAGCCCTGCAGCAACCGCCAGGGTCATCACAAAGCAGATCGCCCTTTTCATCTTCCTATCCTCAACTTCCCACCCTCGTAATGAAACAGAGACCTTCTTGTTTCTTGAACCACGGATTGCGCGGAAGGCCACGGAGGACGCGGAAGGGATTCCGCGAAATCCGTCCCGCTCCGTGTCATCCGCGTTTCAAGGCCCCACGCCCTGGTCGTTCACCAGCCGCTTCACTTCCAGCTTGGCTGCTCCGAAGTTGAGCAGCAGGCCGACTTTGAACCGCGAAGCCTTTAGATATGAAAGCGTCTGCACGAAATCCTCGGGCGCAAACGCCGAACGTGCTTTGATCTCGATAATGCAGTCTTCAACGACGAAGTCCACTCGCCGCGTATCGATCTGCCGGTCCTTGTAGAACACGGGCACTTTGACCTCGCGCGTGAACTCGACCCCGGCGGCTTCCAGTTCGAGCGCCAGCGCCCGCTGGTAGACCACCTCCTGAAACCCCGGCCCCAGGGTCTTGTGAACCTCCAGCGCCGCGCCGATCACCCGCCCCGTCGTTTCGCCGAAATCGTAACCCTTATTGGATTGCGCGTTAGGTTGCATGCTTTGCTGGTCCCTTCCTGTTTTTGAACCACGGATTTCGCGGAAGGCCACGGAGGACGCGGAAGGGATTCCCTTCCGCGAAATCCATCCGCCTCCGCGCCATCCGCGATTCAGAGCTTCATAATGAAGCAAAGCGCGTAGTATGGCGGGCGGTTCTCGTGGGGCTGACCGCCACCGGTATAGGTAATCCATCCCGTGCCGCCCGTATAGTCCTGGTCTCTCGAATCCTGTCCACATGTCAGGTAGCTATCTGCCCACGAGGTTGCGAATTTCTTAATAACAGTAAAGTCGTGATTGTGGCGTGGCATCTCCGCCACCGTCAACTTGTGAGTCGCTTCTCCACCAGTCACACCCACAGCATATCCCAAACCAGCACCAACAATGAACCGGTCTCTCAGGTCAGGCGTCCCATTCGTGCCATTGCACAGCTTCCAGCCCTGAGGGACGTTAGTCGTAGCGCCAGACCACATCAGGATCGTGCCAGGAGGAATGGCCACACCGGGAGCGAGCTTGTCTGCAGTGACTGCCGCCGGAGCAAGCCTGTCGGCGGTCACCGCTCCAAGTGCGAGCCTGTCGGTAGTGATCGCAGCCGGTGCCACTTTGCTCGTGGTAATCGCCCCATCCGGAACGGTCAATGCAACGTCGGAAGACCCCGCCTTCACCGCATACGCCACGCTGGCAATCTTCTGCCTCGGCATCATCTCCGGGTCAGTGCCGACCTTCACCCCAAACCATCGGTCGGGACTATCGAATATATTGCCCGGCAGGTTGACAACGCTCCCAAGCAGCACGCTGAACAGGCCGCCCTTCACCTGCACGCTGGGGTTCGTCTCGGACCACAGCGCGTTTCCACCAGCCGGCACGTCATAGATGCCGAATTGCATCGGGTATGTCCCATCCGGCACCGGCGCGCCTGTTGGTTGCATCAGCTTGCCTTGATACGAAATCATCGGAGGCACGGCAGCCTGGCACAATTGCGCCACGGCCATCAGGGAAACAATCACAACAACTGATAATCTACTCATCCTCTTTCCTCCACATTCCGCCTCTAAAATGCAATCCACAAAACACGAAAGCCCGACGTATTACCTGAATTGCTATTGGCAGCTCAGCTACTACATCGAGCTTCTGACTGGAGTATATCCTCAATATGCCTGCTTGTCAATGGTTGACTTCAGGAAATGTTTCTTGAATCGCGGATGTCGCGGGAAACGGCGAAGTGGGCGGAAGGGATTCCGGGAAGTCTGTTGGTATTTGGGGCGTTTTTCGTGCCCCTTCGGGGCACACTTCGGCTGCATGCAACCGAAGTAACCCGGATACTGCTTCTTATTGCGCTAGCGCTTCTTCCTCATCAATAAGCAGTGGGGATTTGCGGGTCCTACGGCGGATTCTGCCCCAGGCCTTGAACCGAACGCTGGGGACCGCGCGGGCCGGGACGCCGAGTTCATCGGCCGTTACTGAATCGGGTAGGGGCAGCCTGTCCAACAGGGACGCGAGTTGGGCCGTGGTCATCTCCAATGACCCGGCGACCTCCGCAAGGCCCAGGGCGGTTCCCAAGGCCATCACCTGATCCGCGGCCATTCCGTAAAGCAGCGCCTTGCGCTGTTTCACCGACAATTGCATGAATTCCCGCCAGAACCACGTCACCACGTGTCCGAACCATCCGGCATCCACCACCTGCTTCTCCACGTCGGTGTCCGGTGAGATGAGCCAATCGACAGGCGAGCTGGAGTCGTCGTCGGAGTTGGGCTGAGCGTCGATGGAGAGCGGCTCGGCATTGCGGACCTGGGTCAGGTCGGCAATGCAGCTTGTCATCGCGTCGACATCCACCGGGGCTCCGCAGAAGTCCAGGATAATCGCGAGAAGTTGGTGAATGGGGACTTCTTGGGGGTCACGATTGGCAAGGTAGTTCGCACGGAACCTGATGGGGTCATCGAGTATCTCGCGGCACTTCGCGGATGCCTGCTTCGAGCTTCCCGACCACTGGCTAAATCCGCAGAGGCGCGCCCCGGTGTCGGGGTTGGGCCATACGTCGAACCCGCGCACGTTCGACTTGCCCGAGCAGATTTCGAGGATCTCCAGCTTGAGGTTATACCACGTGGGGCGCTTGCGGCGGATGGCATCGCAGTAGCGGTTGTGGACCGCCCTGCGTATGAATGCCTCCAGGTTATCGATGGAAGTCTCGCTGTCTCCGTTCTTGAGCGCGCTGATCTTGGTCCAGATGGCGAGGATACACTCTTCCTCGAAGTCCTCCAAGTCGCTGACTTCACGCTTACTGACAGCTTTGCGCACCAGATCGCTAACTATCTCGGAAAGCTGTTCCCAATAGGCGTCGCCCTGGCTTCCCGGCGCTCCTATGTATGCCTGTAGTAGTGTCTGAGCATCCATCTGTAGAACTATACTGCAAAACGGGCGAAAAGTATATCCATTCTCATCGTCAGCCGGTAGTAATGCCTGTTTTGCGGGCTGGGCGGCGCATTATGTATGTGAATCTATCGGGGCGTATGGAACAAGCAAGTTAGATACTCAAGCATCCCAACATTCCAACGCTTCACCAGTATCATAGGAGGTAGATTCAGGAAATGAGTAGAATCACTATTAGAAGGCGCAAGGGCGGCTTCACCCTCATCGAGATCATGATCGTCGTTCTGATCATCGGTATCTTGCTCGCCATTGCAATCCCGAACTTCATGCGCGCTCGAGAGGTCTCGCGCGCGAAGAGCTGTGTAGCTAACCTGAAGCAGATCGAGACTGCGAAGGAACAGTGGGCGATGGACTTCAAGATGAGCGGAACCGATGTGCCGGTGATGGCCGACATCACGACAGATGCGGCTGCCAGCGAGCAGGGCCAGTACATCAAGGCTGTGCCTACATGTCCGTCCGGCGGCGCCTACACGGTTGGTGCTGTCAGTGCGTCACCGATATGCGTGGGCGGTGGAAGTGCAGCATTTCCGCACGATCTTACCGCTGCTGGTGGCTAGTCCACTGCGGTCGGTCTCGACAAGATATCGACTTACCGTCTAGAAGTTGGCAGCTTCGCACAGAGATGTGCGGGGCTGCTTTTCTCTTGTGCCCGCCGAAAACGCGGCGCTCCGCGAGCCAACTTCTCCGAATGAGTTCAGTTTTCCGGGGGTTCAGAACACCGCTAGCCCTGAGTGCCCCGAAGGGGTGTATCGAAGGGCGGTCGAGCTATTACCCGGCCCTTCGATACGGCCTTCGGCCTACTCAGGACCTACGGAGTACTCATTCCCGCAAGATTGACCTCTTACTCTTTCCCATCATTGTTGACATAGCTGACCGGCAATCGTATCATAGCATTGACTGCGTCTCGTTTCCTCCACATCGATACAGGAGTTGGTTTAGCCGTGAGTGAAAGAATCCTACTGATTGAAGATGAGGCCGCCATTGCCGAGTCCGTCGCCTATTCGCTTGCCAGTGATGGCTTCCGCGTCGAAATCGCGGCGGATGGGCTGGCCGGCTTGAACGCGCTGCGATCGTTCTCCCCTGACCTCATCATACTGGACCTTATGCTGCCGAAGCTGAACGGATTGGACCTGTGCAGGATGGTGCGCAATGAATCCAGCGTCCCGATTATCATGCTTACAGCCATGAGCGAGGAGGTCGATCGAATCATCGGGCTGGAGATGGGGGCGGACGACTATGTTCCAAAGCCTTTCAGCATGCGCGAGTTGGCGGCCAGGGTCAGGGCGGTGCTTCGGCGGGCCGATACCTCGCGCGTCGATGAGCGAATCACCAGCCTCACCGTTGGCGATATCGAAATGGACGTCGCGCGGCGCAGGGTGACTATCCACGGCAGCCAGGTGCATTTGCCACGCAAGCAGTTCGAGCTCCTCAGAATCCTTATGGCCAACAAGGATAGAGTAGTGGACCGCGAGGACCTTTTCAGAAAGGCGTGGGGCGCGGATACCGCCCGTGAGTCCAGTTCGCTCGATGTGCACATGCGGTGGCTCAGGCAGAAGGTCGAGCCCGATCCCAGCCACCCGCGTTACATACGCACACTGAGAGGGATCGGCTACAAAATCGTCAGTGGCGAATAGGAAGCCGAAGAAGATGAATGCGCGCAAATGGTTCGGCATCCTTGTTGTGGTGATGGCGCTGGTGTTCGGGACGGTGGCGTTGGGGGCCGACCGCGCCCCTTTGTGGGCGGTTGTGATGCTTACGATATCCTCCCTCGGGGCGGGCACCGGGGCTGCATATATCCTGTTTGAGAGCAGGCTCGGGAAGGCCCGACAGGCCGAACGCGGCCTCGTCCAGGAAGTTCAGGATCTCAGACGGGAAGTGCGCCGGGGCTGGTCCGTGTTGGACGGGACCCCCAACGGGGTAATATCCGTCGACTGTGAGGGCCGCATCACTCTGTTCAACCAGTCCTCCGAGGGGATGTTCGGCGTTAGCGCGCGCGATCTGGTCGGGCGGAAAATCGAGGACCTCGACGTCCATCCGGAACTTGCCCGGCTCGTCTATGAATGTATTGCTTCGGAAACGGCATTGAGCATCGAACTCAGATTGCCTGGGTGGCCGATGCGGGTATTCTGGGTGAGGGCGATCTCCATCGGCAAGCGGCCGCCGGAGGGCCTTGATTGTGCGATGCTTATCATTCAGGACGTCAGCGATGTTCGCAAGCGGCAGATGGATGAGCAGGAATTCGTCAGCAATGTGAGCCACGAACTCAGAACGCCGATCACGGCGGTGCTTACGACCACCGAAGCTCTCATCAACGGCGCAAAGAATGATCCCGAGGTCGTCGACAGGTTCCTGGGGGCGATCATGTCCGAGAGCAGGAGACTCTCGGCCTTGATAGAAGACCTGCTGGAGATTACCAGGCGCGACTACGGGGTCATCAAGGGCCGCAATCAGGAAGCCTCTGTCGCCGATATTGTGGACAGGGCCGTCAGTGTTGTGATGCCGCAGGCCAATGTGCAGGGGATCGCGCTGAATGTGGATGTGCCCAATGACCTGGTCGCGTATTGCGACGAGGATCAGGTGCTGCGGCTTGTGCGCAATCTTGCGGATAATGCGGTAAAGTATACGCCCGACGGCGGGCAGGTGGATGTGTCCGCTCGCGGCGAGGATTCGGAACTGGTGATAAGCGTTAGTGACACGGGCATTGGTATTCCCCATGGCGAAGTGGAGCGGATATTCAAGCGGTTCTACCGGGTCGATAAGGCCAGGTCCCGTAGAATGGGCGGCACGGGCCTGGGGTTGGCGATCGTGAAGGAAATAGTCGATTCGTGCGGCGGCAGGATATCGGTGGACACCCAGTTGGGCAAAGGCAGTACGTTCGAGGTCAGGCTGCCGATGCTGGGAAGGGAATAATCACGAAAGGCAGAAACAATGGAAAGCACGAAAGGGGAAGGAAAAAGCAGATTCCTCGGCTTCGCTCGGAATGACACTTGCCGGGGCCTTTCGGCTATGCTGCGGGAACGGCTATGACAACTTGTCTGTCATATTCGTACAATCAAGAGTTCCCGCAGCTAGCTCGTACCATGCTGCGGGAACTCTTGACCGTACAAACTTGGTGGCTCAGTTCAACCAGTCGTTCCCGCAGCATATTGAACTTATTACTTATGACCTATTACTTCGCTTTGGAGTTGATTGCGGGGCGATTCTCCGATAGAATGTAGCTGGATCAAGTTCATCGGACTGAGTGGAGCGTGAATGGAAAACACTGAGACTATCGGCAATCTGCTTAGGCGGGAACGGGAGAACAGGAATCTTTCGCTGCAGGACGTGCAGGACGCAACGAAGATAACCGTCCATAATCTCTCGGCGCTTGAGGAAGACAGGTTCGATTATTTTCCTAATCGGGTGTATACGCGAGCGTTTCTAAGGGACTACGCCAACTACCTGGGACTGGACAGCGCCGGCCTGCTGGAACGTTACCAGCAGACTTGTGCGGCCAACCCGATTGTGGCGGCGCCCGTGAGGCGCAAGTCGCGGCTTAGAGCCGTGTTCGGCGTTGCTCTGACGATTGTTATCCTCGGCGCGGTGGCTGGCGCGGTCTATGTATACTACACCGGGTACGGAATAGGAGTGAATGCGATGAAGCCGGCGCCGCGTTCCACGGTAGCCGGCGACGCATCCGGGACTGCAACTCTGCCGAGGGTCCCGGTGGTTCCCCCGCCATCCACGCCCACAACGCCTTCGCCGCCCGTGGTCCCGCCCAAGCTGGTGAAACCGGACGTGATGACGCTGCAGGTGGCTGCGACTCATGTGGTATGGGTGAGGGTCACGGCCGATGGAAAATCGCAGGACCTTACGATGAAACCGGGTGAAGTCAGGACCTGGCAAGCGAAGAAGATCATCAGGATACGCGCCGGCAAGGCAGGCGGAGTGCAGTTGAAGTGGAACGGCGTCACTCAGCCGCTGCTCGGGCCGCTGGGCGTACCGGGCAATGGGGAGTTCCTTTACGAGAAGTCCCCCGTGCCGCCCGCTCCAGAGAGCAATCCGCCACACTAAGCCTCAATGTTTGGCAATGGCTGAAGCCAAACTGCGTCTTAAACCAATGACTGGCAGGAAGCCACTCTAAAGTCTCGACGGAGGAGCTGGCTTCCTAGCCGAGACCGAGCCCGGTCCGGATCGCAGGCAACTTGGATACTGCGAGATGGCTGGGCCGGCACAAAAGAAGGGGGCTTATAGCCATGAGGAACATTGTATTATTGGTCGCTCTCGTGTTCGCGAGTGTGGCCGCTTGCAGCGCCGCGACGACAATCTACGGCGTTACAGGCCTCGTCGAGACTCCGGATGATTCGATCACCGCTGTGGGCGCGCCGCAGTTGGCCGGCATGTATTCATCGGATTTTCTCGGCGACGGCGACTCCGGCAACAGTTATGGCGGGGCGATCGGCGTCTTGCCGAAGATCGAGGTCAGCGCGGTCGAGATGGATACCGGTTTCGCCACTAGGAGTGTTGTCAATGCCAAGTACAGGTTTGCCGCCGAGTCTCTCGTGAGCCCGTCCATCACCTTTGGGGTAGTGGATGTTGGCAGGAATCTGGTTGACGATGTCAGTGCTTTTGTGGTGATCGGCAAGAACCTGACCTCGATTGCCGAGGGCGTCGCCGGCAAGGTAATAATGCCGGTCAGGGGTACCATCGGGTTCGGATCGGGCATATACAAGGGTGGTTTTGCCGGCCTGACGATTTCCGCCACTCCGAAGATGGACCTGGTTGTCGAGTATCTAGACAAGGGCCTTCGCGACAAGTGCACGTTCAACGGCGCGGTTCGCTACAACCCGGTCCAGGGCCTCAATATCACAGCCGGCGCGCTGGATATGAGTGACTTCTACGGCAGCGTCACCTACACGATGCTGAAGTACTAAGTAATCCAAGGAAGAAGCTTTGTATCACGTCATGCTGAACTTGTTTCAGCATCCACCCTACGAAGGGATGGATCCTGAATCCCCTGAATCAAGTTCAGGGTCAGGATGACACATGCAAACGATCCACCGTGAATTGCTTGGGAATTGCTATGATCGGCCACTGATTGTTAGGCTGATGGGCATAGAGAAACGATGGCGGATGGCCGGGCGCGTGCCCGGCCATCCGCGCGTACGGCTGCCGCGAGGCGATTAGTACGAAATATTTCCCAAACCTATTGCGGTGGGCAGGGCGAACGTGGTATAGTTATGGTTTAGCGTCAGGGACGAGCCGCGATTGGGTTTGGCCCGGTCGTTTCGAGCCGGTCAAAATAGTTGTGCTCATGTTTCAACAACCTATTGACAAGGCTCGATAGAGTTAGATATAATTATCAGGTTCGGGTGGGTTAGCTCGCCCGGACAAGCTGACACATCAGGAGGCTTTAGCACACCTTTCTCGTAGAGTAGTTTGCGGGAACAACCGAAGTATTCCGAGGTGGACTAATGCCCTTCGAGTGTCCGAGGGGCAATTTTTTTGCTCAGATTTCAGAATGTAAGGGGAGTGCCAGTTTGCCGACTATTAGCCAGCTTGTGAGAAAAGGCCGCCATCCGATCAAGAAGAAAACCAAGGCGCCGGCGCTGAGAGGCAATCCACAGAAGCGTGGAGTGTGTCTGATCGTGAGGACCGAGACCCCCAAGAAGCCGAATTCAGCTCTGCGCAAGGTTGCAAGAGTCAGGCTTACGAACGGAATGGAAGTCACTACTTATATTCCGGGAATCGGCCATAACCTTCAGGAGCATTCGGTGGTCTTGATCCGCGGAGGCAGGGTCAAGGACCTGCCGGGCGTCAGGTACCACGTTATCCGTGGGACGCTGGATGCCGCCGGCACTGCCGATCGCAAGCAGAGCCGTTCAAAATACGGAACCAAGAAACCCAAGTAAGTTTTTTTAGTCAGTAAGTCGGGAAGCGCGTTGGGTGTCGGGTGGGCGCTTGAGGCCTCCTGACCTTATGACTCGTGTTGGAGGATGTTTCAACAATGCCAAGAAAAGGTCCAGCCAAGAAGCGCGAAATCACGCCGGATCCGATATACGGAAGCAGGCTGCTTTCCCGCCTGATCAACAGGGTGTTGATGGATGGCAAGAAGGGCGTCGCGGAGAAGATAGTCTACGGCGCGCTCGAGATTATCGAGCAGAAGTCGAGCCACAGCGGCATCGAGGTCTTCGAGGAAGCGATGAAGAACGTCATGCCGGTCATCGAGGTCAAGGCGAGGCGCGTCGGTGGGTCCACCTACCAGGTGCCCGTCGAGGTCCGGTCGGATCGCAAAGTCTCGCTGGCGATGCGCTGGATCGTTACATACGCCCGCAGGCGCGGCGGTCACACGATGACCGAGAAGTTGGCGGCCGAACTTTTGGACGCCGCCAACAATACGGGCGCTTCGATCAAGAAGAAGGAAGACGGGCACAAGATGGCGGAGGCCAACAAGGCGTTCGCGCACTATCGCTGGTAGGTTGGGTTTCGGCCCGGCTATCAGGTATGCTCTACGAAAGGGGGCGGAAGATAGGAAGCAAGAAGAGGATCGCTGGTTAGGGAACGGAGCCGATTTTCGGCTGGCTGCCCCCCGATGTTGCTTGCTTTCTGCTTTCCCTCGGGAGTTAGATTAAGGAAATACGAATGTCACGCGACTATCCGTTGGAACAAACACGGAATATAGGCATTGCCGCGCATATCGACGCTGGTAAGACCACCGTCACCGAGCGCATGCTCTTCTACACTGGTCGCATCCACCAGATGGGCGAGGTGCACGAAGGCGCCGCCACGATGGACTGGATGGAGCAGGAACAGGAGAGAGGTATTACCATAACCTCGGCAGCCACCACCTGTGTGTGGAAAGGTAGTCGCATTAACATAATCGATACCCCCGGACATGTCGACTTTACCGTTGAAGTGGAACGCAGTATGCGGATCCTCGACGGTTTTATCGCGGTTTTCTGTGCGGTCGGCGGTGTCCAGCCTCAGTCCGAGACAGTCTGGCGCCAGGCCAATAAGTATAAAGT
>Ga0315287_10002427_pt1 | contig 17658 bp, 17 predicted proteins | sample YL17G11_0_MG_FD_205037 | JGI IMG/M metagenome (GOLD analysis project Ga0315287, IMG submission 205037) | Sediment microbial communities from Yellowstone Lake, YNP, Wyoming, USA - YL17G11_0 | ecosystem: Environmental > Aquatic > Freshwater > Lake > Sediment | place: USA: Wyoming | collected...
GCATCTTCAGGGTTCCGTCAGCGGAAGCGCTGGGTCCCCAACCCAGCGCGGCTTTCGGCCCTTCCGATGCGTTTGTCGAGCACTCGTGACCGCCGTGCTCGCATGGTTTGCTCCGTGACCGACGGCAGCCGGCACCCCCGAGTCCCGAGTCCCGAGTCCCGAATCCCGACTAGCGCCTGGCGCCCAGTCCCTCGCCCCTGGCCTCGGCCAGCGTCTTCCCTTCCTCGCGCGTCATCTCCGCCGCGATCTGGTCGAACCTCGCGTCCAGCAGCTCGGCGGCCTTGAACAGCACGCCGCCGCGCACCGGTGCGGGCGTGGACGCCCAGGCGGGGAACGCGACGTGTGCGGCCGCCACCGCGGCGCGCATGTCGTCAGCGGTCCCGCGCGCGACACGCCCGACGAGGTCTCGCGTGTCGGCGGGGTTCCGATTGTCGAGCCAGCCGCAACCTTCCGACCGCTCCCCTCCGACGAGATTGGCGATGTCCATGCCTCTACTGTCTCACGAACCGCAGGTGCCACACGCGCCCTGCGTAGACCTGGAAGCCGTCAATCCGTCCTGCCGGCGCCCGCGTGAATCGGAATGTGTCACCACCTTCTTCGAAGCCGTCCGGGAACGCCGGCGTCAGCGTCAGCCGCTGAGCAGGCCGGAAGCGGATCTTGAGGGCGCTTCCCTCCACGTACACGGTGTAGGTGACCTGGAGTTCAGGGCAGACGTACTCGCCGGCGAACTCGGCGAGTTGCTGCGCGGTCGGGACGAACGGCGGTTGGGCCTCCCACACGCGGGGGCGCGACTTCCCGTCTGTCTCGGTGATGCGACGCGCCCCGCCACGCGTGGTCTCGTCGACGGTGAACGTGCGGGGACCCTCGGCGGCCGTGAAGACATTCGCCCCGGTCGGCACCAGCGCCGCGCCTCCCGCGCGGATGCCCTTGGCTTTCTCGTCGTAGGTGATCCGGACGAGGGCATCCGTCTTCGGCTCGCGGTACACCCCCGCCAGTCTGCGCAGGCGATCGGCTGGGACCTCGACGGCAGTCATCGTCGGCTTAGGCGCGAGCTTCTCTCCCAGGATCACGTCCGCCACCTGGTGCGCGTAGCCGGCCGGATTGGTGCCTGTCGTGTTGCACATCACGGCCACCGAGAGGCGCTCGTCCGGCCACCGCGCGAGGAACGTCTGATACCCGGCGGTCGACCCGCCGTGGCTGATCTCGCGCGCGCCGCGGTAATCGGTGACGGTGATGCCCTGCGCGTACTCGTTCACGAACCCGTCGTTCAGCCGGCCGCGCGTCTGCAACTGCTCCACCATCGCCTTCCCGCCGACGCGCGGGTTGTCGAGGTTCTCGTTCCAGATGAGCCAGTCACCGACGGTGCTCAGCAGGCCCCCGTTGCCGATGACGTTCGTGAACGGCATCAGTGTCCGGAACTGGCCGCCCGGACCCATCCGGTACGCCGTGGCACGCCCTTCGACGATGGCCGTGAAGTCGTCGCGCCACTGCGTGCGCCGCATCCCGAGCGGCATGAACAAACGCTCCTGCATGAACCCGTTCAGGCTCTTGCCCGACACGCGCGAGACGATGACGCCGAGCAACGTGAAGGCGGTGTTGTTGTACAGATACTCGTCGCCCGGTGTGAAATTCAGCTCCGCGTAGCCGCTGACCAGTTCGAGGATCTCGTCGACGGTGTGCACGGCTTGTGTCGCCGGACGGCCGGCCAGCGCGAGCATGGGCCACTGGCTGCGCAGGCCGCTGGTGTGGTTCAGGAGATGCCGGAGCGTGATGGGCGTCCCGAAGTCCGGGAGCTCGGGCACGTACTTCCTGGCCGGGTCCTGCAGAGCGAGCTTCCCGTCCTGCACGAGCAGCGCGATCGCCGCGGCGGTGAACTGCTTCGCCACCGAGCCCGATTCGAAGACCGTGTCGGGGCGGATACGCACCCCGTACTCGAGGTTCGCCATGCCGTAGCCCTGGACGTACACGACGCGGCCCTGCTGTGCCACGCCGACAGCGCAGCCCGGCGACCCGGGCCGGTCCCAGCGCTCGAAGATCCGGTCGACCTTCACGCTGAGCGGTTCGGATGCGGCCGGTGTCGCGCTCTGCGGCGGCGCCTGCGCGGCAAGCCCGGCGGTGAACGCCGCGGCCATGCCGAGTCCGACTGCAGCCCCGGTCAGCCACCTGGCCCACATCCCTCTGCGCATCTGTTCGTCTCCTGGTCGACAGCGATTGCGTCAGTGGAAGCTGGCTTCAGCCAGCTTCGTGAAGGAGCCGGCTTCCACGACTGACTAGCGCCTAGCCCCTAGCCCCTAGTCCCTACTTCTGTTCCCGCAGCTTTGTCACGGGTATGCCGCACAGGAACTTGAACGTCGTGTCCCCGGCGTTGGCGTACTCGTGCTCGACGTCGGGCGGCACGAACACGACGTCGCCGGGCGTCAACTCGTGCCACTCGCCGCTGATGAACACCCTGCCGCGGCCTTCGACGACGAAGTTCTCGTGCTCGTACGGATGCTGGTGATGCGGCGAGTGGCCGCCCGGCTCGATCTCGACCATCCGCAGAGCGTAGACCGGCGCGCCGTCGTGCGTGTCGTCGATGAGCCACCGCATCCGCGTGCCGGGCGCCTGATCGCCGACCACATCGGCGCTCACCTGCGAGTAGTGCACCACCTTGCCCTTCGACTCGGCCATCTCAGCACTCCTTCTTCGAGGCTACTTCCGGATCCGCGCCGCGAGGTCGGCGACGACGGACCTGTCGGTGACGTCGTAGAGGTTCTCCGGCGGGTACAGCGCCCCGCCGAAGGTCACGGCGGGACGGTGCCGGGTGGAATCGTCGCGCTGCGATTTCCACGCCGCGACGTGGATCTCGCGGCACCCCGTGGCCGCAACCACCTTCTCGAACTGGTACGGCTTGATGCCGCCGCCGGGCATCACCTGGATGCGCCCCTTCGCGTGGTCGACCAGGCGCCGGATGAGGTCGAGCCCCTCCCACACCGTATCGCACTGGCCGCTGGTCAGGACGCGCGTGACCCCGAGGTCGATCAGTTCGTCGAGCGCGCGGAACGGATCCGGCGTCACGTCGAACGCCCGGTGGAACACGGCGTCCCGCGCGCCGGCCAGATCGCGCAGCCGCGTCGACCGCGCAAGATCCACGCGCCCGTCTTCCGTCAGGATCCCAAAGACGACGCCGTCTGCGCCGTGCGCCACGGCCATCTCGGTATCGCGCTCCATCGCGGCCATCTCGGCCTCGGTATAGCAGAAGCCGCCGCCGCGCGGCCGCGCCATGAAGATGACGGGGATTGACAGCCGCTTCTTCGCCTCGATCAGCGCACCGTAGGACGGCGTGAGCCCTCCCAGGAACAAGCACGAGCACAACTCGACGCGGTCGGCGCCGCCCGCCCCGGCCTCGAGAGCATCGTCGATCGAACCGCAACAGATTTCCAACAAGACAGGATCCATGACATCCTCGTGATCCCGACATCGGCAACCCGTTCTCCGGGCCATTTTCCGGCCCCTCACGCAGGTCGCGCAACCGTACCTATTTGACTTTCCACTCCTGGATCCCGGCCGAGAACTTCTCCGGCAACTGCACCTCGAGGCGGAACGCCGTGGTCTCGACGGGCGTGAAACGCACCGAGTTGTACCGGTCCTTCGCGGTGCCGTACACCTCGGCACTCACCACGGGCACCCACTCGTCGCCGCGCTTGTAGAGCACGCGCCAGCCGCGCGGGATACGGCACTCGCCCTGGCCCGTGTCGTCGAACCAGTAGACCGACGTTTCGGACACCGTCGCGGGCGCGGCGAAGTCGTACTGCACCCACTCGGTGGAATTCTTCTTCGGCCACCAGTGGAAGTAGATCGCCGTGTGGTCGTTGGAGTCCGTGGGCTCGTATTGCTCGTTCAGCCCCTGGAGCGTCTTGCCGCCGTCGGAACTCGACGCCTTCGCCTGCGACGCGAGCGTGGCCTCGGGGGACGGCCGCGCCTTGCCCGGCTCGCGCGCGAGCCACACCGCCATCTCGCCCTTTCCGCGGTGCGCCCACGCGTAGTACGGAATCAGCGTGAGCGGCACCGTTTCGGTGACGGTCTTCTCCTGCTTCGTCCGGTACGCGGTGGCCTGGCCCGTAATGACCGTGACGCCGCCGAGCAGATCGGGGCGCTTCCGCGACGTGAGCGTCGCGGCATCGGGCAGCAGCAGGTTCGTCACCCGGCCGCCGTTGTCCACGAACTCCGCCGTGTAGACCAGCGGCCCCCGCTCGATGGCCACGCGCCCTTCATCGGCCTTGACGGAGGGATGCGCCACGACGCGGCGGACCGGCATCGGCAGATGCAGATCGTAGAACGTGCCCACTCTCGACCCTGCCGGCATCGTCAGATACCCGCGGGCGATACGCCCTGACAGATTAGCCTCCTGCGTACCGTTGACGCTGAGCGTCACGCCCCCGTCGACGGGCGCGACGTCCCGGTACAGGTCGCCTGGAACGGGCTCGCCTCGCGCCCACCCCGGGATACGCAACCGCAGGAGAGGCCCGCCCGACGGAGGCACCTGCGTAGTGATGATGCGAACGTCGCCGCTCCACGGATAGTCCGTCTTCACGTCGAAGGCGAACACGCCCTGCGGCGTCTTGATGCGGGCGCTCCCCCGCACGTAGAGATTCACGAAGACGTCGTTGCCGGCCACCGCGTAGGCATGCCCCGGGATCGACATGATGAATCGCGGCAGGTTGCTCGGGCAGCACGCGCAGGCGAACCACGGGCTGCGCTCGTGCTGGCCCAGCGAGAGCAGCGGGTTCGGATAGAAGAAGCGATCGCCGGAAAGCGACAATCCCGAGAGCATCGCGTTGTAGACCGCGCGCTCGTAGACGTCGAAGTACTTGCTGTCCGGCTCGAGCAGGAACATCCGGTAGTTCCAGAGCGCGTTCGCGATGGACGCGCAGGTTTCCGCGTAGGCGGAGTTCGGCAGATCGTAGTCGGGCCCGAAGCCCTCCCACGCACCCGTGGCGCCGATGCCGCCGGTCAGGTAGAGCTTGCGGCCCACCACGTTGTCCCAGAGGCGATTGAGCGCCGCGATGTACGGCTGGTTGCCGGTGAGCGCGGCCACATCCGCCATGCCCGAGTACATGTAGGCGGCGCGCACCGAGTGCCCGACGGCTTCGGTCTGCTCCGCCACCGGCTTGTGATCCTGCGCGTACTCTCCGTAGAGCGTGTGGCCGTCGGCTCTGCCGCGCTGATCGAGGAAGAACTGCGCCTGGTCGAGGTACTTCCGGTTTCCCGTCGTGCGGTACAGCTTCACCAGTCCGATTTCGATCTCCTGGTGACCCGGCACCGCGCGCCGTCCCTGCAGGGTGAAGACCGAGCAGATCAGATCGGCGTTTCTGATCGCCACGTCGAGCAGCGTCCGCTTTCCCGTGGCCTGGAAGTACGCCACCGCCGCCTCGTAGAGGTGGCCGGCGTTGTAGAGCTCGTGGCTCTCCTCCTCGTTGACCCACCGCGCCTTCCCCGCCATCGGCATCGCCTTGGCCGGGTCGATCGTGCGCGCGGTGTAGAGATAGCCGTCCGGCTCCTGGGCCTTGGCGATCTTCCCAATCAGCCCCTCGACGAACGCCGACAGCGCGGCGTCCGGCTTCGTGGCCAGGGCGTAGGCGGCCCCCTCGATGATCTTGTAGACGTCCGAGTCGTCGAAGGCATACCGCGAGCAGAACGCGCCCGCGGCCAGCCCGCCGGCGATCTCGAAGTTCTTGATGCGGCCGGTGTCCTCGCTCTGTTTGAAGGTCGCCGCCAGCGTCACCGTGCGCACCGTCTCGAGCCGGGGTGCCCAGAAGGCGTCCGAGAAGGTCACGTCGGTGAGCGGCACCGGCGATGCCGGGTAGTCGCGCCCGGGGGCCTGCGGCACCGCCCCGAGCGTGCCTGCCACGAGCAGCATCGCCACCGCTACGAGTCTCGCCTGTCGCATTCTGGATCTCCCTTGCCGCACGGCCGATCCGGCGTGCGTCCCGACATGTTACGCAGAACGCCGCGGGAAGGCGAGCGGGCCGGGAGGGGGGGGCGGCGCGGCGGGCCTCTGGTATGATCCGGTCGTGCCGGACACGCCCCCGCTTTCGCTCGTCGATCGTGTCGCCCTGCTCCTCGATGAAGTCGGCGAGCGGCCCTCCTGGGACGACTACTTCATGGCGACCGCGCTGCTGATGGCGGCACGATCGGCGTGCGGCCGCCTGCACGTCGGGTGCGTGCTCGTCTCCGGCGGCGAGCACCACAACCGCATCGTCGCCGCCGGCTACAACGGGTTCCTGCCGGGCACGCCGCACCAGTCGCGCCTGCGCGACGGGCACGAGCAGGCGACCGTGCACGCCGAACAGAACGCCATCGCCGACGCCGCCCGCCGGGGCGTCAGCGTCGCCGGTTCGACCGCCTACGTCTCGCACTTCCCCTGCATCAACTGCGCAAAGGTCCTGGCCGCCGCCGGCGTCCGCATCGTCAAGTACCACGTCGATTACAGCAACGATCCGCTCGTGGCGGACCTGCTGGCGGACGCGGGCGTGACGATCGCAAAGTACTGACCGCCCGATCTCCCCGTTGGGGATCATGGCGTGATTATTGCGCTGGCACAAACACTCCCGGAGTGATTAGCGGCCGACTGGCCTTCGGTTCGCTTGACAATGTCGCTGGGGCGGCCAGATACTCAAAACTCCGTGCACACCCGCCGACTCCTGACCCGTGGCTTCCAGTCGCTCCGCAACCTGGTGCGGCCGGACCTCGGCCCGCTCGAGCACCGGGTGATGGAAGCCCTGTGGCGGCGCGGCGAAGCGAACGTCCGCGACGTGCACGACGAATTCGGCGACGGCGTCGCGTACACCACCGTGATGACGACGCTCGACCGGCTGTTCAAGAAAGGCCTGCTTCGCCGCTGGAAGGTCGGCCGCGCGTTCCGCTACGCCCCGATGTCGACGCGCGAGGAGAGCCAGCGCCTCCTCACGGCCGAGCTGATGGAAGGCCTGCTGGCGCAGCATCAGCGCGAGCCTCTGCCGCTGCTGTCAAACCTTGTCGATGCGGTGGGCGACGCCGACCAGCGGCTGCTCGACGATCTGGCGCGCCTCGTAGAGGAAAAGCGGGACCGTCTCCGCAACGGAGGCTCGTCGTGAGGTTCGGGCTGCTCGGCCTCTCGGTGGCTCTCACATGGTTCCTCGTGATCAGCACCGGGGTGTCCCTGCTGGCGGCCGCGATCGCCTCGCTCGCGACCCGGCGCTGGAACGGCCGGCACGGCACGCGCCCGGCCGGGTGGCTGGCGCTGCGGTTGATGCCGAGCGTCGCCGCTGGCGCCTTCCTCGGGATCGCATTCGGGCCGGCGTACCTCCTCTTCGAGCCCCGGAACGGCACCGAGCCCCTGAAGGCGCCGCTCGTGCTGGCCGCGATAGCCGGCGGACTGCTGATCGCGCTGGCCGCGGGACGCCTGCTCAGCGCCGCGCGGCAACTGGCCTCCCTCGAGCGCGACTGGCGCGCGCGCGCAACGTCCTCGCCGGCCTCGACACGATCCCTGCCCGTGTTCATGGTCGATGGGCCGGGGCCCGTGGCCACGCTGGTCGGCGTGTTGTGGCCGCGCCTGTATCTGTCGCGTGCGGTGGTGGAGGCCCTGACACCCGAGGAGCACGCGGCCGTGCTGGCGCACGAAACCGCCCACATGCGCCGGCGGGACAACCTCGCGCGCTGGATCATGCTGGCGACGCCGGACCTGTACGCGGCCACCCGGTTCGGGATCCAGACGGCCCAGCAGTGGGCCGCCGCCGCCGAGCGGCTGGCCGACGAGGCGGCCGTCGCCGGGAATCCGCGAATGGCCGTCGCCCTCGCAGCTGCGCTCGTCACCGTGGCCCGGCTCATGCCACCCGCGCCCCGCATCTCGCTGCCGACCAGCGGCCTCGACGATGGCGGGATCCTGGCCGAGCGGGTGAGGCGGCTCCTCGGCGAACCCGCGCATCCCCGGCGTCATGTCTACGCGTGGGTGTCCGCGGTGACCCTTGCGGCGCTGGCTGCGGGCGTGACCATCGCCTCTGGCACGCTGCCGCTGCACCGCGAGGTCCACGACGTGACCGAGTGGCTCGTCCGGCTCACGTTCTAGCGCAGGCTGGCCAGAAATTCCTTCTGAAAACCCTCGAACGACAGACCGGTCCGGCTGCGCAGCGCGCTGTCGAACACCTCCCCCGCCGCCATGTCCCGCATCAGCGCCAGCACGGCCGGCAGGCCGGCCTTGTCGATCAGCACTGCCACGCCGATGGCACTTTGCGCATACGCCGCAGTGACCAGCGTTGTGGGCAACCCGGCAAACGACTCCTGGAGGCGCGGCCACGGCAGCAGCACGCCCGCTTTCTTGAGGTCGCGCCCGGCACGCTGCCCGCCGTCGGGCTCGAGCAGTGTCGCCAGACCTTCATTGATCCACGCGGGAACGCCGGATGGCGCCACGCTGCGCAGGACGGCGTGGGCGTACTCGTGCGTGAGCATGCGCACGAACTCGTTCTGATCCGTGACGGGCGGGCGCACCTGCATCCGGATGCGGCCGTCGAACTGGCTCGTGCTCCACTCCGGCGCGACCGTGCCTGCCTGACCGGCGGTGGCCGCTGTCGCCAGCACGACGATGACGATGTCGGGCGGCACGACCTGCAGCGCCGTTCCTGTCTGCAGGCGCGCCTGTTCGACCGACGCGAGCGCCAGGCGCGCGGTCGCCTCGTCGGCGGGCCCGTCGAAGAAGATGCGCGCGTGGCTGTCGCGGTCTCCCGTCCATCGCGTGAGCCGGCCCAGTTCCGCGCGGCAGAGGTCGGCGCCGGCGAGGAGTTCTGGATTCTCCGGCGCGCGGACCAGGGCGGCGTCGTACACGCGCAGCGCCGCCTCGAGGTCCCCTGACTCGCGCGCCAGCGCCGCCAGCAGCAGTGACGCGGCGGTCAGCGCCGGATCGATCTGCAGCGCGCGCGTGAGCCAGCGCTGGGCGTCGGCCGCGTGGCCGAGGCGCCGCGCGACGACGGCCGATCCTACCAGCGCCGCGGTCTCGTCAGGACCGGCCTCCCGGGCGCGCGCGAAGCGTTCCTCGGCCTCGCGCAGGTGCCCGGCCTCGATCGCTTTCCAGGCGTCGGCCGTCGCGCCCGAGGCGGGCAGCACCATCGACACGGACTGGGCGCGCGCGGATGGCGCAGCCAGCCCGAGGACGATGGCCGAGGCGGCAACGAGGGTCCGAACCAGGCGTCTATGCGTCATGGACGCCTCATGATACTGCCGCCACGGCGATCGCGACCGCTGCAGATCTGGCGCTACGCTGTCGGATCATGAGCGTCCTTCTCGCGCTCGTGGTCGGCGTTACCATCATGGCCGCGCCCGCCCCCCCCTGCAGACACTCTCACCGGCGCGCGCGCTGCCCCCGGTGGCACAGACGCCGACGGCCATCGACGCGCAGCCAGTTGACGACGAGATCCGCGTTCGCCCGCTCGAGCGTGTCGACCAGGCGCCGGTGACCGAGCGGGAAGATGACCTCCGGGCTGGAGCAGGCGCAAACCCGCCCGGAGCGTCATGCTAGCGGGCTGCGCCCGGCGCCTTCGGCCCGGCCGTTCGGCGCCACCGCACATGCCGGAGCAGCCGGGGCACCGCCTCGTCCTGCAGCGCTCCGAACACCACGGTGGCGTTCAGGAGCGCCATGCCCAGCGTCAGGGCCGCCAGCCAGCGGGGAGCGCCTTCGGGGACGACGAAGATCAGGATCGCCGGAGCCCCGAGGCTCAACAGCAGCACTCCGATTCCGATGAGCCTGCGCGAGTAGACCAGCCTGGCTGCCGCGGCCAGCCCAAGCGCGGCAAGCACTTCAAACAGTCCGAAGTCGACGAAGACCTCCATCTGGTTCCGTCCTTCCTTTCATGGCGCCGGCTGGCCAGCGCCCCGCGCGGCCGGTGGCTCACTTGATAGGCGGCGGCTCTTCGTGTTTGCGGCACCCGTCGACGTCCGGGTGGATGCGCCAGGAGTTCTCGGGGTCCTTCTGCTGATCGATCACGAGGGGGTCCTTGGCCTCAGCGGTGTAGTAGCACCACACGGCGAGGACGTTCTTCTTGAACTCCTCCACCAGCGAAGGGTCGGCCTTGCCCATGGCCATGTAGCGCGGGTCGATCACCCCGGTCAGTTTCTGGACGTGCCGGATGGGCTGTATCTCGTTCCACCCGTCGTGGCCGGCGTCGTACACCCAGTCGCCTCGCACGAGGATGACGTCCCCGCCCTCGCCGGTGGTGGCATTCGCAGGGCGCAGTTCCCCGGCCGCCGGATCGTAGACGTCGTTGATGTCGCCGACGTGGGCCGCGGCCCAGGCAATCCCGACGGCAATCGCCGTCACGGCAAGCCAGATGGCCGCCGCCACCGCGCAGACGATCCAGCCAATGAGCGGAATCGAACAGATGAACCCCAGCACCGGCGCGCCGAACGACAGCGCCTTGAGCACGCCGCACACGTCGTGCACGCGGCAGCCCTTGACCTCGACGTGGAAGATCTCAGTGTCGGTCCCGGTGACCTTCTTGACGTCGTCGAAGGCCACCGAGTAGCCGGAAAATCCCAGGCCCAGATCCCTCGACTGTGCCTGTTCCTGGATGAACGGCCCCTGGTAGCCATCGCTGGCGATGATCTCGCCCGGCGATTCGATGGGTGAATGCGGGCACGGAAGCGTGTTGATGCAGAAGTCGTCGTCCATCTTCTCGAAGCCGGACTTGCCGTGTCCGACCTCTTCGATTTCCATGATGCGTCCGATGGTGCAGACGTCATCCTTGAGGCAGACAAGCTTGCCGCCGTGCAGGAAGGCGCACAGTTCAAAGATGGCCACGACGAAGAGTACGCCGGCCACCACGCCGACACCCGGAATGGCGGCGCCGGCAAACACGGCCGCGACGATGTCGACAATGATGAGAGCGCCGGACAGGATGCCCAGGGCGATGATGCTCGTCAGGCCCGTATAAGCGTCCTTGGTCACGCACTTGAAATGCTGTCCACAGTCTGCCATGACTTCACCCTCCAGTCCCCGGTTCTACTTCGTGACGGCGAGTGTGACCCCGCCAAGGAGCACGGATCCGTACATCGCGTTGACGTTGAACGAACGCGCTCCGCGGAATCCGTCAGGAGGAGTGATGGACACACGCACGTCCTGGCTGGCGCCGGGCGCCAGCTCGAAGTCGGGCTTCTGGATGTCGACGGACCAGCCGGTCGGAATGGGAAAGGCCTTCGCGTCATGCCGCGCGCGGGCCAGCGTCCAGTCGGCGTCCTTCTCCGACGGCGGCACGAAGACGTCCACCCGCTTGTGGGTGGCATACCGCCGGTCGCTCTCTTTCCGGGGAGGCCGCTCATTGCAGCCCATCCGGGTGGGGATCGTGTAGGCGTCTGCGGTCATGTGGATGCGCTTGCGGATCGTGTCCTCGTTGCGCACCGGGAAGATGAACACGGCGGGCGACGCGGCCACGCCGACGTCGGTGTTCTCCTGGCCGATGTTGTTCTTCGGGTTTGCATCGTCGGACCACACCAGAGACACCAGGAGGCAGTAGTGGCCGGGTGCCGCCGGCGTGCGCCAGACCGTTTTCGCCTTCGCCGGGTGCTGCGGGGCGCCCTTGACCGGCAGGTCGATGACGGTCGTCCCGATCGGCGAGATGGCGGCGCCGACGCCGAACGTCCGGAACGAGAACTCGACGGGCAGCCCGACCGCGGGCGCGTCCAGCGAGTTGTTGTAGACCGTCGCGACGACGTCGTACTCCGTGTCGGCCTTGAGCGCGTGCGACGACACCGGCACGCCGTGCTCGTACAACTGGATGTCGGGGTTGTCCCAGGTGACGGCGAGGCCCTGCTCCATGAGGTAGCGCTGCGAATAGATGAGCGGGTCCGCGCGCTTGTAGACATCGGGCTTCACCACCGCGCAGCGGGGCGCGCAGTGGAGGGGCCGGCCGCGCCGCGTCTTCCGGGACGCTTCTCCGCGCTGGCCGTCCCTGTGTCTGCGCCGGATCATGGCGATGATCTCGGTGAGCCACAGGAGCGTGAACAGGTAGAGCAGGATGGACAGCAGTCTCCTCGGGAATCTCGCCAACGCTCGCATCGCGTAATGGGCACTCATCGGACACTCCTTGTCTGTGGTTCCGAGACGAGGGCGGCGGGCATGCGCACCTCCTCCTGGGGCAACGCGGGCGCCGGACATCCGCACGGCATGTGCGGAGGCCGAATCTGATGTCACGAAGACGGTGGCGCAGGTCGATCCCGCGCGTCGGGCGGTCGGATCAGCCGCCGCAGCAACGAGTCGACGACACCGTGCGGTGTGCCTCTCGCAGCGCGGTCTGCACAGGGCTCTGGCCCGGAGGCGGGACAGGTTCCCACGTAGCGCGGATCAGTCGGATCACGCGGCGCAACTGGCGTTGGGCCCGCAGAAGGCCGAGGAACTTGCCGATGGAGGTGGTCACCAGGACGAGGGCCGATGCCGCCCAGAACTCGGGCCACCCTGGAGCGCCCCAGCCACCTGGGCGCAGGAGCAGGTAGAGCAGGCAGGACCCCGTGCCGAGGAACAGGCCTACCGCTCCCTGGTTGCAGCCGCACGACGCCTGGAGGCGCGTGAGTTCGGCTTCCCACGACGCCTTGCCAGGCAGCGTCGTTTCTGTGTCGAGGAGCACCCGTCCCGGAGCGTGCCATGGGACCAGGCGCCAGACGGTGAGCGATCCGAGGTCAGACGGATGCCGTATGCGCTGCGTGGGTTCGCCCATCGCCGACTCCTCTCGGGACCACCCTGTACGGAGACGCGTGTGAACGGGCGTGACGGCTTGGGGACTCTTATACGACTCAGAATGTCAGAGGTCAAGCGAAATGTAGGCCGGTTGCACAGACGTTATGCAACCCACGCGGTACCGCCTGGAAGGGCTGCGGGTGCGGATGCGCGTGCGTCGACGGACGCAATCGCGCGACACTCGCGCTGGTACACGCCCGGCATGTAGCAACGCCTTGTCGGCGTCCGAGGTGAGCACCGCGGATACCGACACGTGCTCGGCCTCGTCTTCCAGGACGACGCGATTCAACACGGGGCACCCGCGCCGGGCTACGCGGCCCACACCACGACGGCGTTGTAGGTCGCGTGCAGCAGGACGCACGGCAGCAGGTGTCGCTCACGCGTGAAGAGCAGCGCGCTGGCCGCGCCGACGACCAGCACCGGGAGCCACGCCTGGGGAGGGTGGTAGATCGCGAAGAAGCACGCGCTGCCCAAGACCGCCCGCGCGCCGCCCCACTCGCGGTCGAGGGCGCGAAACAGCATCCCGCGAAATAGATACTCCTCGGCGAGCGGCGCGAAGCCCACGGCCATCACCGCCATAGAGACGCGTTCCGCCGGGTGTGCGGCCAGATGCTCGCTCGCCGCCCGGAACTGCCGGCCCCACTCCGGGAGTTGCTGGAGGAACACAGAAAAGCCCGCCCCGGCGAGGCCGAGCGCCAGCCCCGCCCCCACGCCGATGGCGCAGCCAAGCGCCAGTCGCCGGACTCCGATCGACACGCCGCCCCATCGCCACAACTCGCGCGCCTCGACGCCGCGGCCTGCCAGCCACCTGTCGGTCACCAGCCAGGCCGCGACGCCGCAGACACCGTAGGCGATCGACCTCGCGACGATCAGCCGTTCCGGGCCGAGCACGGCGAAGAAGACCCCGCTCACAACCGCCATCACCTCCGTCATCGCCGCGATGGCCACCATGGCGTGCATGAGCGTTGGCGCTTTGGGTGCGGGCTCGGACCACGGGTCGAAGAGGTACGGCAGCCGCGTGCGGAAGTTCTGCCACATCGCCGCGGCGGTGAGCCAGGAGAAGACCACCCCCACGATCGCCAGCTGCCACTGCTGGGTGAGCACCCCCACGCCGAACGTGAACGTGCCCAGCTGGGCCGCCAAGCGCCGTCCCTTGGGCACGGGCTCCGGCTCGCCCGAGGCGCTCGGCGCGCTGACCAGCGTCACCGACTTCTCCGCCAGGCTGCGTCCGAAGATCGCCCAGAGCAGCGCGACCACCGCCACCTTCCACGCGTCGGCCGGAAACCTGAGCATCGTGAGCAGCAGCAGCGGCCCCACCACGGCGAGTGACGCCATCCACCACAGCCTGGCCTTGGCCTTGAGCAGTTCTTCGAGCCCGCGCGGCCACGTGAGCGGGATCCAGATGGCGGATCCTTCGGATAGCAGCGATCGCGGGCCCAGGATGAAGAGAAAGTAACTCCCGAACACCGCGGAGGCGCCGGCCATCATGTGCCAGCCGAGTGTCGCCCGGTCCAGGAAACTCCGGAAGTTGAACATCTGGAGCGCGGCCATGGTCAGCGGGACGAGGAACACCTGCACCAGCGCCCCGCGATCACGCCACAACCAGAGCAACTCCTTCCGGTAGACCGGGTCCCGCAGAAACGGCGACGATCGGCGGCCGGCCAGCACGGCGGGCGCGTCCGGGGTGCCGCTGAAGCCGCCGGCCAGGCCCTGCCGCGTCGCGAACGCGCTGATCTGGGCGGCCGCGGCGATGAGCGCCGCCGCCGCCGCCCAGCAGGCGACGAGGCCCTTCCAGGCAGCCGGTGTGCCGTACAGGCCCAGCGCCCAGCCGAGCAACGGAAGGCCGACGTCTCCCGTCAGGCGCCCGACCTGACGGGTCGCGGCCAGGAGCACGGGCGGCGACATCACGCCGAACAGCATCAGCATGAACGCCGCCTGGCCGAGCCACGAGAGGATGCCGAGCGCCGCTCCCCGGGATCGCGGAGGCAGCCGGAGCGTGGCGACCACCTCAATCGCCTTGCCCGCGCAGCCCGCGGCCACACTCAGCGCGAGCCCGGCGAGCGTCCCTGTCAGCAGCGCGGTGCCGAAGCTGCCGTAGGCAATCCAGAAGGCCCCGATCCAGAACACGGGTGCCATCCAGAAGGAGGGGTTGGCGGCGAGCGGCGCCAGCATCTCGGCCAGGAAGACGGCCCGCGTGTCGACCGGATGGCCAAGCAGCCACTCCCACATCGGGTGCCGCCGGCGCTGCAGATCGAGATCGAGCCCCTCGCCCTGGAACGCCAGCATCACGAACCACGCGAGGATCACCAGCGAGCCCAGCAGCGTGGCGAGCGGTCTGAGGAGACCCGGGGCACGGGCAACCCCCCAGGCGACTTCACGCGAGGCGAATCCGGTTCGCCCGAAGCGGCGATAGTGGGCCAGCAGCTGTGCTTCCCGCGCGCCCCGCGTTTCCCGCGCTTCCCGTGATTTCGGCGTTTCCCGCGTTTCCCATGCTTTCCGATCCGCCCGCTCCGCCAACATCGCCTCGTACTGAAACGCCAGCCGCAGCGCGCCTTCGGTGTCCACGCCGAGCCTTGGCTCGGCCACCGCCTCACGCCGGCCGCGCTCTACCGTATCGATGGCCTCGATGAAGCGCCGCGAGACCATCATCTTCCCCTCGGCCTCGGCGCCGACCTGTATCGAGTTGGCGATGACCCCGAAGAGCAGCGCCGCCACAGCGATGTGCAACCCGGCGGCAAAGATGGTGAAGAAGATGGTCCCGAGAGCCCCCCAGTTCGTCGATCCCCGGCGGCCGAGTAGCTCGCTCTGGCGACCGGCCCTGGCGCTCGCCCGGCACCGCGCGGCGCGCAGCAGCAGGCCTACCGTCTTCCAGAAACCGGTGGTGCCCTGGACTGGCGTGCTCACTGCCCCTCGGGCCGCGTGAAGTGGCCGAATAGCCCGGGCGCGGCCGGCACGTTCGCGTCGTGGGCCTCGTCGTGCGTGTAGTGGAGGAACACCTCCTCGAGGGACTCACCTCCGCCGCGAGCGAGCAGGTCCTCGATGGCGCCGCTGGTCACCAGCCGGCCCTGGTGCAGGATCGCCGCGTGGGTGCAGAGCTTCGTTACCTGGTCCATCAGGTGCGTCGAAAAGAGGATCGTCGTACCGTGCTGGGCCTGCCCGCGCATCAGGTCGTAGAAGAGCCGCGTGGATTCGACGTCCAGGCCGTTGGTCGGCTCGTCGAGCACGAGCAGCTTCGGCTGATGCAGCAGCGCGAGCAGGAGGCCGAGCTTCTTCTTCATGCCGCGGGAGTAGTCGTCGGCGAACCGGTCGAGGGCGTCTTCGAGGCCAAGCTTCGCGACCAGCGGGGCCAGGCGATCCAGCGTGGCTTGCGGATCCAGGCCGTGCATCCCGGCGCTGAGTTCGAGCACCTCGCGGCCGGACAGGTAGGAATAGAAGACCGGCTCGTCCGGCAGGAAGCCGACCAGCCGCTTTACCGCGACGCGGTCCTCGAAGGCGTCGAGGCCGTCGATGCGGATCGTGCCGCTGGTGGCCTTGAGAATGCCCATCAGCAGGCGGAACAGAGTTGTCTTTCCCGCGCCGTTCGGGCCGATCAGACCGCAGATCTGCCCGGGCGGCACCGCCAGGCCCACGTCCCGCAACGCCGTCTTGTCGCCGAACTCCTTCGACACACGTTCGACGTCGACGAGGTAGGCCGCGCTCACGTCAGTCATGGATGCCCCATCGGAATGACGGGCGATTATAGGACGGATCGGGCGAAACGAAAGGGCCGCCCATTGTCCGGGCGGCCCTTTGTGTGCACGACGCGCGGGGCGGACGTCAGGCGATCTGGAGGATCTCTCGGCTGCCGGTCACATAAAGATCGGTGTAGCCCTTCATCTTGCTGCGAAAGGCCTCGTTCGTCGCGTAGTCCTTCATGCCCGCTTCGAACTCGCCGATGTTCTCGGCCTGGTATTCCAGGATGACGCGGTTGAACTCACCGGTCAGGTCGGTCAGGACGCGGGCCCTGTCCTTGAACGGAGATACGGTCACAGCGTCCTTCAACTGGGCGGCCAGCGTGCTGGCCTGCCCGGGCTTCGCGACGAAACAGTTGCGCACGACAATCATGGGGGCCTCCGTGGTGTGAGGTGGACGAGGCGCGCTCCGGACGCGTAAGACAGTACACCGCGGCGGGCATCAGTGATCAATGCCGCGGTTTATCCAACCGCAAGCCGGATCAAGGCGCGCACCTGAACGAACGACGCCATTGGCGTATAGTCTCGCTATCATGACAAACTCGGCGTTTCAGAAGTTGATGGCAAGTGTTCGACAGGCCGGTCGGATTCGTCGGGGCGACCTCACACCGTCTCGGACGACGGTGTTTCATCCCGCCGACGTACGGGAGATTCGGACGAAGCTCAAGATGTCGCAGGGGGAGTTCTCTCTCATGATTGGCGTGAGCGTGGCCACCCTGCGCAACTGGGAGCAGGGCCGCCGGGTGCCCGATGGTCCGGCCCTGGCGTTGCTGCGCGTGGCGGCGAAGAACCCCAAGGCGGTGGCGGAGGCCCTCCACGGCGTGGGCAAGCGGAATGCGGCCTGACCAACAACTGGAGCCGACAGCTCAGCCGAGCGGGTCGATCAGTTGGCTTGAAAGTCCGCCTTCGCGCGCTGGGCTTGCCCAGCCGAAGCTCAACCGAGGGTCGGGCAAGCCGAGGTTGAGCGAAGGCTGGTGCCGGGGGTGGGGATCGAACCCACACGACCCTTGGGGAGTCCCGGGATTTTAAGTCCCGTGCGTCTGCCAGTTTCGCCACCCCGGCCTGAGACTGCCGCCATGATAGCCGACCCGGGTGTAAACTCGACGCATGGCTGACGCTCCCCCTCCCGGCACGGCGGCCGACGTCAAGCGATGGGCCGAGAATCGGCGCATCGCCAACGCCGTCGAGGTG
>Ga0315287_10002428_pt1 | contig 17658 bp, 16 predicted proteins | sample YL17G11_0_MG_FD_205037 | JGI IMG/M metagenome (GOLD analysis project Ga0315287, IMG submission 205037) | Sediment microbial communities from Yellowstone Lake, YNP, Wyoming, USA - YL17G11_0 | ecosystem: Environmental > Aquatic > Freshwater > Lake > Sediment | place: USA: Wyoming | collected...
GCGCCTCTGCCAGCGCTTGCACGTTGAGGATCATGCCGAAGGCGTGCACCGAGCCGTCCTTCATCTCCTCGCGCCAGCGCGCCAGCGCCGCTGTGCCGAACTCCGCGGCCTGCACGTTGCTCGCATTGTCGAGGATGCGCGGGTAGACCAGCCGGCCGCTCAGCTCGCCGGCCGCGACCTGCAGGCTGCGCGCGGCGGCCAGCTCGGCGTCGAAGCCGCCAAGGCCGTGCACGTAGACGAACAGCGCGTCGTTGTCCAGCACGGGGCTGAGCTGCTCCTGCGCCACGGCTTTGGCTTCCAGCGTGGCGGCATTGTGCTGCTCGAGCAGCCGGCTGAGCAGTCCACCGGCCGCGGCATGCCCCTGCCACAGTGGGTGGACCACCTGCGCCGGTATGCCGGAGATGTAGAACTCGCCGTCACCGGCGCCCAGCACCAGGCCGTAGGCCAGGTTGTCCCAGTACAGCACCGGAAAGCCGTGCTCCAGCGCCGCGGCGACCGCCGCCGGCTGGCGCGCCATCCAGGCGTCGAAGCTCGGCAGGCTGGCGTCGTGGCAGCTGACCTCAGCGTCCAGTCCCAGGGCGTCGAGCCACTGGCGGAAGTACGGCTCACGCGCCCAGGTGTGGTAGAGGCTGGCGGGCGTGGCGCGCGTGCACAGCGCCGTGCGGAACGCCAGGCCGGTCAGGCCGGCCACTTCGACGAGGTCCAGTCCGCGCTGCGCCGCCTCGCAGAGGCGCTGCAAACAGGCCAGGTGCGTGTTCCAGCGCACCTCGGGCATCAGGGAGTTGCTGAGTCTGATCACGGGCACGTGCAAGTCTAGCAAACCGGCCGCGTCTCGCACTTAGTAATTAGAACAATCAGTCGGCTAGCGCTAATTAGCCAGCAGAGCCTGCTCCAGCTCAGCATCCTCGGGCACCCAGCCGTTGGAGATCAGCTTGCCGTTGACGGCTACCGCCGGCGTGAACATCACCCCGGCGCGGGCAAAGCTGAACTCGTCGGTCTCCACGCGCACATCGGCATTGAGCCCGAGAAACTTGAGTTTACGCTGCGCGTCGCGGCGCATCACCTCGCCCTGCACTCCTGGATTTGAGAAGATGATGACCCGCATACTTTTACTCCCCATCACGTTCAGTCCGCCTCCCGCGACGAACCGCTGCCTTTCTAAACTACCGGGGAGTGCCGGGTGGCACCCCACATTCGCTATTAGTTAATACCAGAAAAAACGGCCTTCTGCCGGGCTTTCACCGTAAGCACATTAGCCATTAATCACGGGCTAACAGACGGCCTGGCTTGGGACCGTGTTCGGATCATTTGGAAATAAACCCGTGCTCCATAAATAAGCAGGCCCCCATGCGGGGGGCCCACTCATCGCACGCAGAATATCTATCGCGCGTCAGCTGCGGCTACGGCATGCCGACCAGCTGCTTGATCCACGCCGTGCTGACGCTCTTGGGACGCGTGAGCGGCGTGCCCAGCGCGCGGTTGAGAATCAGCTGCGCCAGCATGCCCATCGCGCGGCTCACGCCGAAGAGCACGGTGTAGTAAGGGAACTCGGTGATGCCGTAGTGGTACAGCAGCACGCCCGAGGCGGCGTCCACGTTTGGCCAGGGGTCCTTGGCCTTGCCATGCTCGGCCAGCACCTTCGGCGCGACCTTGAACAGCATGTCCATGATCTTGAAGGGGATGTCGTCAGCGCAATGCAAATGGCCAAATTCGCGGAAGGCGACGAAGCGCGGGTCGGGCACGCGCAGCACGGCGTGGCCGTAGCCGGGGATGACCTGGCCCTTGTTGAGCAGCTCCCAGCACATGTCGGTCAGCTGGTCTTCCGACGGCATGCCGTCGAAGCGCCACATGATGTCCAGTACGAAGCCCAGACACTCCTGGTTGGCCAGCCCGTGCAGCGGGCCGGCGAGGCCGTTGAGCCCCGCGCTGACTGCGTAGTACGCGTCCGACAGCGCGCTGCCCACAGTGTGGCAGGTGTTGGCGCTGACGTTGCCCGCCTCGTGGTCGGCGTGCAGCGTGAGGTACAGGCGCATCATCTGGTACGCGCCTTCGTCCTCGTTGGGCAGCCCCAGCATGTGCAGGTAGTTGGCGCCCCAGTCCAGCTTGGGCTGGGCCGGGATGCGCTTGCCCTTGCCGAAGCGGTAGCGGTAGATGCCCGCCGCCAGCGCCGGCATCCGCGCCAGCAGCTGCAGCGCGTCCACCAGCGTGGCCTCCCAGTACTCCGCCTTCGACAGCTCGTGGTAGCGCCAGGCGAACAGCGACTCGCGCTGCATGGCGACGATCGCCGTGCTGAGCATGCTCATCGGGTGGCTGTCCTCGGGCATCGCCTCGAGGACGTTCCACACGTAGTGCGGCACCTGGCGGTGCTCGGCCAGTTCATTCTGCAGCGACTTCAGCTCATCGGAGTTCGGCAGGTCGCCCGTCAGCAGCAGCCAGAACATCTCCTCCGGCAGCTTGCTGGTGAGGTCGATGATCGGGATGCCGCGCACGATCAATCCCGAATCAGGCTCCACCACGGAGGTATCGCAGACCATCGCCTTGATGCCGCGCATCCCGCCGTAGGCCTGGCCCACCGTTACGTCAGAGATCTTATGTTCGCTGTGATCTCGCAGAATCCTTCGCACTTCGTCTCGCATCACAGGGATCTGCGCTGCGAGCTTATCCTTCAGCAATGACATGTGTCTACCTTCCTCTCAGTACCTAGATGGCCGCCGCAAGACTGCAACGGGCACGCTTGAGCGCGTGCGGACGATCTTAAGATGTGAAACGTGACCACACAAACGACTCTGTGCTAATGATAATACAAATCAAGCGTGCTGAGTACTGATTCCATTGAAATTCTGTCTCAATATGCAGCGGCAATGCAAGCATTATCGTGCACCAGTGCACGATATCTCAGATCGAAACAAGCCCAGTGGGCATGTTATAATCGCCGCGATGGCAGGCGGGAAACAGAGCCTGGGTCTCAGTTTCATCAGCCACATGTGCTGCGGTGGCGTGGTGCTGGACCAGCTGAAGCGCGACTGCCGCCTGGTGCTGATCGAAGTCAGCAAAGGCAAACAACCGCACTGGCTGCTGCCCAAGGGGCATGTCAATCCCGGCGAACCGTACGAAGAAGCGGCCTGCCGCGAAGTCAGCGAGGAAACCGGCATCCCGCTGCCCGACCTGCAGGTGCTGGCCTACCTGGGCAAGATCGACTATTCGTTTCCACCGGTACCGCGCTTCGAACTGCACCGCAAGACGGTGCACTTCTATCTGATGCTGGCACACTCCACCGCGCTCACCATCTCGCGCATGACGCTGGAAGAAGGGATTGCCAGTGCGCACTGGTTTCCAGTGCAGGCGGCTAAAGAAGTAGTGCGCTACGACGGCAATCGCGAAGTCATCGAGCGCGCTGAGTTGATCCTGGAGCAATTGCTGGCCAAGCAAACTGCGCACGACCTGCCGGCATAGCCTGCCGCGCATAGCTCCATGCAAGCAGCCGCAAAGCAGCATCGCTGCAGCTGATAATGCCTGAATTCTGGCATGACAAACCAGGCTGGCGCGATGCAGTGAAGGCGCTCAATCAGCGCATAGCCAAACCAGCACTGGCGCAGGAGCTAGACTTCGACCTTGCTGACTATCTTGAACGGCGTGCTGCTTTTCTTGGGCGCACGCTTGCGGCTGCCACTGCGCAGGATGTAGCCTTTCAGCCTGATAATGTCGGGCTTGGCAATCACCATTACCTGTTTCGGCGTGCCGTCATAGCCGCGCGCGGCGAAAACCTCGATTGGTTTGCCCGCGCTACTATTGAAGGCGCGTACCGCTTTGAGCACCGCCAGGCTGTTACCAACCATTTCGTCCTTTCGTGCACTGCGGCCGGGCGCTTTACGCAGCCACTGATAGCCCTTGTCGCCCAAGTTCTTTGCCTTGGCAAAGCGATGAGCCAATTCAATCAGGCTCACTACTTCCTTCTTGTCCATATTCACTCCTGTTGAGGGAGAATCACCTAAGCCGATAGAAGTAACATGCGCAATATAACACAGACATTCATATGGCGCAAGCCAAGCAATATCCATGTCTGGCGCTGCAGGGAATTGGAGCACAGCCGGCAGTTGTACCAGCGGCACATAACCAGCCGATGCAATAGCGGTTGAAGGAAATACTGAGGCGGGCTGCAAAAAGAAAGCCGTACCCGGGGCAAGGTACGGCTCGTGTATAGAAAGGCGGAAAAACGGGATAGGCTATTTTATGTGCGGCTCGAACTTCGAACCGGTCGGCTTATGGAGGTTGGTACAATGGCCCCGGCATCGGAAAACCAGACGTACCTTCCTCCCTCCCCGACTAGCTGGATTATAGCCAGCCTCCAAGGGCCACACAAGGCCTTATACGGGTGTTATGCTACATATGTGTTAAGCTGATATTCAAGAATTGTTGATAACTAGGGGATAGTTATCCACGGAGTTCTGGGGAGAAGTGGGTACGAGAGTCCCAATAGTCCCCCGGCGCAGCGCGCGCGCGAATGCCGCAAGTCGTACTCAGGCTGCAATGCGGCTGTATAATCTGGCGCAGTTGATAGAGTGAGGAAGGCATGCGTTCAAGTATTCTCAAGGCTTCGCTGGCGTTCATAGTCTGCTTCGCCGTCCTGGCCGCGGCCGGGCGCGTTCTGGCGCAGAGCTGGCTGTCGGCTAGCATCGGCGGGGGCGGCGAAACCATCGCGCTGGTCAACATTGAGGGCATCATCACTGCTGGCGCGCCGGCGGCGTCGCTGATGGGTGGCGCTACCTCGGCGAGTTCGGTGGCGATCTGCGACCGGCTGTACCGGGCCAAGGATGATCCCAGCGTGCGCGGCGTGCTGCTGCGCGTCAACAGCCCGGGCGGCAGCGCCGTGGGCAGCGATGAGATCTACCGCGCCATCGTCGCGCTCAAGACGGCGGGCAAGCCAGTCGTCGTCAGCATGGGCGACCTGGCGGCGAGCGGCGGCTACTACGTTTCCTCGCCCGCCAGCTACATCTATGCGAACGGCGCGACGTTCACCGGCAGCATCGGCGTGATCTTCAGCATGCTCAACTGGGAGCAACTGGGTAAGAAGCTGGGCTTAAGCGAGGTGACGATCACCGCCGGCGCGCACAAGGACATCGGCAATCCCTGGCGGGCGATGACCGAGGACGAGCGCCAGCTGATGACGGCGATGCTCAGCGACGTGCACGAGCAGTTCATCAAGGCCGTCGATGAGGGCCGGCAGAACCTGAATGAAGCGCAGGTGCGCACGCTGGCCACGGGCATGGTGTTCACCGGCCAGCAGGCGCTGGGCAACGGCCTGGTGGACGCGATTGGCGGACTGCACGAGGCGGAGATCAAGGTGCGCGAGCTGGCGAAAGTGCCCGCCGACGCACCGGTCGAGGAGTACGGCGCGCCGTCGTTCTTCGAGCAGCTGATGGGCGTCAGCTCCTCTGGCGCCATGTCCGGCGCGCTGTCGCAGCTGATCGGCGAGGAGCCGCTGAACGTGCTCGCCCGCGGCCTGTACCTGAACACCACGCTGCGCGACCTGGTAGTGCGCTAGCCGAGTGGACGTCGTCCGGCCGCCACACGACTACGACAGGCGCACTCACCGGCCGCTGGATGAACGGCTGCGCAGCATCCTCGCCAGGCAGCGGCACAGGCTGGCGTTGCTGATCCTGGCCACGCGCGCAGGGAACTTCGTCGGCGCGGCGGTGTTCGTCGGTGTGACCTACTTCGCCTGGTTCATGTACCAGGACATGCGCAGTACCTTCGCGCAGCTTTCCGGCGGCGCCGCGTCCCCAGCGCCGATGCTGCTCAATCCCGTGAAGATCATCGGCGCCGAGCTGGTGGTGCTGGCTTTCGCCAGCCTGTGGATCGTCGCGCGCGGCGTGCTGGTCGGCATCGGGGCGGGGCGGTTCTACGAGCAGGAGTACCTGCGCGCCTGGCAGCTGCTGGAGCACCGCTGGGTGGGCCCGGTGCTCGCCGAGGAGGAGTACTGGCGGCCGATCTACGCCTACCGCGCCGCGGCGCTGGTGAAGCCGCGCTTCGGCGAGCTGAGCCGGACGCTGGAGCTGCATCTGAACTTCGGCGCGCGCTTCCTGGAAGCGCTTGAGGATCTGGCCGCCGGGCCGGGCCGCATGCGGCGCTACTCCGCCCGCCAGGGCTTCATGCGCATGGCCCAGGCGCGGATGCGCTGGATGATCTGGGCGGCGCCGATCTATGGAATGGCGATAGGCATCATCGGCTGGATCACTGTCCTGGCCAGCGGCGATCCCCGCGCCTGGTTGCTGCTGCTTGGCGGCGTGGCAGCTGCGGGCTTGCTGTTCCTCATCGTGCTGGCGCAGCAGGGCCCGCTGTTGCTGCTGGAGCGCGCGCGGCTGATGGCGCTGTGCGAGTTCCTGCTCGACGAGCCGCAGCTGGACAGAGAGAGCCTGACAGAGCCCGGCGAGCCCGGTTCACTGCTGCGCAGGCGCTTTGTCGAGCTGCATGAGCGCGTGTCGCGCGCCTGCGGCTGGCGCGGCGCGGAGCTGTAGCATTCCACAGTGCGGGCTGCTACTCGTCTTCGTCGTCGAACGACAGAAACTTGTCAGCCAGCGGGATGTCTTCCGGTTCGGCTGCCAACTCATCGTCAGGCTCGTCCTCGTCCTCGTCGAACAGCGGCCACTGCTCGGCATCGCAGCCGAAGACCGCTAGATACGCCAGGCACAGGCGTTCCAGGCTGACGGCGAAACTGATCACCTTGCTCTGGCCCAGCCCGTAAGCCTCCAGCAACTCGGGACTGAAGCTCAGCTCGTGCAGCAGGCTCACCGGCTCCGTGTCGGGCAGCTTAAGCAACCAGCGGGTGGTGCGCTCGCCGTCGTCGTCAGCCCGCACGCACACGCCGGCCAGCCCGCCGCCGACGATCAGGCGCAGCACCCCCACCTCGAACTGCTGAATCGCCTTGCGCGCCTGCCGCGCCGTGCCCAGCGCCACGTATTCGTACAGCGTGAAGCAGCGCTGGCGGTACAGCGGCAGCGTGTCCACCTCATTGCGGAACACCTGCCCGCGCAGTAGCCACTCGCCGCGCGTCTCAGGGTGCCAGCGCAGGCGGCTCAGCAGGTGCATGCTCGGCCGCGGCGTGAGCAAGTGGCCGCCCGCCGGCTCGCTGAGCCACTGCGCCTCCGGCGGGTCCTGCCACACGCCGCGCACGGCCCAGTCGCTGCGCAGCAGCGGCGGCGTATCCCAGATCTCGGCGTCGCCGGCGGCGTCCGTCAGCTGCAGGTGCAGCATGTCACGCAGCACGGTCAGCGGCCCGCGGGCGATGTTGAAGCCCTGCTCGCTGCAGGACAGCAGCCCGGCCTGCAGGATGCTGCGCTTCAGCTCCCGATAGCTGGGTAGCGGGCGCCCGCGCCCCGCAGATTCTCCGCTGGCGATCATCATGCCTGAGTCTACCACGGCCGCCGCGGCCTGTAGCTGAAGCTATACTGCTCAAATGAACGAGCCGCAGTCGCCATCCCCACGCATCGCGCAGCCGGGACGGCTGGCGGCGCCAGCTCAGGCAACGCGGCCGCGCCGCGCGGGGAGGGGCAGGTGGCTGGGCGTGAGCTGCGCCATCGTCGTGCTGCTCGTGGTGCTGCTGCCGGCGATCGTCTACCTGTGGGGAATCAGCCAGTGCCACAAGTTCACCCCCACGGGCGACGAGCTGTTCGACACCTACGCCCGCACCGTCATCGACCGCCAGGCGCCGCGCTTATTTCTGACGGGCCAGAACAGCCCCGGGCCTTGGACACTGCCCGACGCGACGCTCGCCGCCTGGGAGCCCAGGTTTGGCAAGGATCCGCGCTACTGGGAGCTGCGCTACTACTGCACGGCGCAGCCGCAGAGCGGGCAGTCCGATAAGACCACGCTCGACTACCTGAAGCAGGCGCAGCAGCGCGGCGTGCTCGGGGCGGCGGGGATGCGCATGCTGGCCGGCGATAGTTACTGGAAGTGGAAAGGCGAGGTGGAAAGCCAGCTCAAGGCCGCCGATCCCAAGGCCGACATCGAGAAGCTCAGCGAGGCCGACACCGACAGGCTGCTGCTGAAGTATCACGCCGCGGAGATCTGGCCGCTGCTTGACGCCTGGGTTGCCGCGGCCCCGGATGAGAGCTACCCGCACTACATGAAGGCGCGCTGGCTGTTCAACGCCGAGCGCTACGCCGAGTCGCTGGACGAGTTCAAGGCCGGCAACGCCGCGCCCGTCAACCGCCTGCCGCTTTGCTTCCCGGCATCGGTAGTGGTCGAGCAGGCGGCGCAGGGCCAGCCCGCGGGCAACGAGGTGCTGGCGGGCGCTTGGATGGGGCGGATCATGAGCGACAGCCGCGAGAACTACAGCGCCTGGAAAGGCATCGGCAAGGCGCTGCTCGCCAAGCCCGAGCTGGCCGACGATCCCGCGTGGCGCCAGGCGTACCTGCAGTTCGCCTGCCGCTACGGCTCGATGGAGGAAGCTCCCGGCACTCAAGCCCTGGTCGGCGCTGCCATGGTGATCGTGCAGGCCAAGCACTGGCTGATCGAGCATCCCGAGCGGCTGACCAGTGATCAGCGGAACGCTGTGTACAACCTGTCAGGCCGCGCCAAGACGATCTCCAACCAGCTCAAGTACTGGAAAGAGCAGCAGTACGTGCTTACTGAGCAGAGCGGGATGGGGGTACAGGATGAAGCTCATCCCCGCATGTTGGATCAGTTGATGCAGGGGTTGTCCTACACGACGCCGGCGTTCAGCCGGTACTGGTTCAGGTACGAGTCGCTGGACTACCGCTATGTACTGGAAGATGCCAAGCCGGGTTTCGAGAGCCTGGCGAGGTTCAACTTCCGCGCCTTCAGTTGGCCGTCGGAGAAGTCCGCCGCCGCCGACGCTGGCAGCGAGCAAGCTGGGGAGGCGTCGCCGCCCTCACCTAATGCTGACAATCGCACCGCTAACCAGCCGCCGAAGGACTAGCCAGCCATCGCCAGCAGCCATCGCCCTGTCACATCCAACCGAGACCTAGCGGTGCACCGGACGACCGTTGCGCGGGCACTGCGTCAGGCCTGGCGCACCAGTACAAGCGCTGGCCATGCCGCCAAACTTGTATATCCCGGATTTGCCGTTATAATACAGACGCGCCGGTATAACCGGTTATCCGCATATGCAAGGGAGCGAACAGTGCAACTCCGGCAGCTGGTGAGTTTGTACAAGGGGTTTTCCGACCCCACCCGCTTGCGCATCTTGAACCTGCTTACTTCCCGTGCCCATCTCAAGGTCGGCGAGATCGCCAAGATCCTGCAGATCCCCCAGAGTACCGTCAGCCGGCAGCTCGCGCAGCTGCGCGCCAGCAGCCTGATCCAGGACGAGCGCGACGGCACGTGGGTCAAGTACTCGATCGTCGAGAGCCCGATCGTCAAGGAGGGCCAGCTGTTGACCACCGTACGGCTGGCGGCGGGGACCTGCGTCGAGCTGATGGCCGACCTGGAGCGGATGCACGAGCTGGTCGCGCCGCTGGATGAAACCGAAGCGCCGGCGACGTAGCCCAGCCGCGACGCTGCCACGCCCCCTGGCCTCGCCAACTGAGACAGCTTGCCACGCCCGGTCTATAATCTTGGCATGATGAAACGCGGACTGATCCTCTTCGCAGTAGTCTCAGTGCTGGCCAGCTGGATCCTCGGCGCCGCGGCCTGGGCGCTCAAGGACACGCTGGGCCAGTTCTCGGGCCTGGTGATGCTGCCGCTGATCGCCATCCCGTTCCTGATGGCCTACGTCGCGCACCGCGTGACCGGTGCCACGGGCAACCCATTCCGCGGCCTGGTGTGGGGCAATACGAGCTGGTACTTCGCCGCCTGGCTGCTGGGCCTGCTGGCGGGCCTGCTGGTCATCGTCGTCACGTTCGGGCTGAAGCTCGCCACGTTCGACCTGGCGATGACCGACTACATCGCCATGGTTATCAGCGCGGCCGAGAAGCGCGGCCAGCCGATGCCCAGCGCAGCGACGGGCGCGCTGTCCATCGGCGGGTGGGTGACCCTGGCAATCGCCCCCACGCTGGGGCCGTGGTTCGGCGCAGCGATGGGCAGCTTAAGCACGCTGCCCTGGTTCGGCTGGTTCGGCCGGCGCCTGCTGGTCTGGGGCCGCAGCAGCACCACCTTGTGGCTGATGCTGCTGTTCATGCTCAGCAGCGTGGCGGGCGGGTTTGTGGAGAACCCGGCCATGGGTGAGATGCCGCTCTGGCTGCGGCTCGTGCTGATGGCGGTGCAGGGCTTCGCGCTGGTGCCGGCGATGCTGTGGGTTTTCCTGCGCACGCGCTCGGCGGTGATCACCGCGCTGGCCCAGGCCAGCTATCAGGCGGCCTTCGCCGCAGTGATGCCGATCATGAGCGACGCCAACGTGCTGTTTGCGCCTTCAGCAGGACTGCTGGTGGCGCTGGGCGCGCTGCTCGCGGGCATCGCGCTGTGGGTGTGGAAGGATCCGGGCGGCAAGGACCTGGCGGTCGCCGGCGTGGCCTTTGACGGCACGCCGCTGACGCCGGAGCAGCTGGCCGAGGTGAACGGCGATTCGCCGCAGCCCGCGCCAGCCTAGCGGCGTCGCTCCCGTCCATAGTGGGACGGACAGCTTGGTGGGACGGACATCTTGTCCGTCATCTCATTAAGACACGGACAGGATGTCCGCGCCACTGTCCACGGCTTCCGGTTGCCACGCCGTATCGCGCATGGTATCTTCATGGTATGGCTGCAGCAGAGGTAGATCTCAAGACACTGCTCGATCAGGACCAGCAGATGGTGCTCGAGCTGCTGGAAGTCAGCCATAAGCTCGTTCTTGAGCTGAGCACGGCACACTACTGGAGCCTGCGCTGCATCGAGATGTTCAACCAGCTCAGCCACATCGGTGGCAACGTCAGCCGCCTGCTGACCGCCTGCGCGCCATACTGGAGCGAGGGCCAGCGCGTGTTTGAGCGCGAGGAAGCGCTCAAGCTGTGGAAGAGCACGGTCGGGCTGTGGCGCGCGCTGCCCCCCGAGCGTACCAAGCTCAACGAGCAGCTGGCCCGCCGCCGCCGGCAGCGCATCATGGGCGACAAGGTCGAGGATGCCGGCGAGTTCACCAAGGAAGCGGTCGACGAGGGGCTGGCGCGCTTCCGCGAAGCACACGAGAAGCTGGCGCAGCAGTTCAAGGAGCTGGGCCCGCTGATCGAGGCCCTGCCCAGCGGGCTGGCGCCCGAGGCCGAGCAGATGGCGGCTCAGTCAGGGCAGGCCTCAGCGGCCGCCGCCGCGCCGAAGCCTGCAGCGGCGCCTCAGCCCGCAGCCGGCCCCGCAGAGCCTGGGCCGGTGGATCCCGACGAATTGTCCCCGGCATAGATGATGCGCCGCCGCAGGGCGGGGATGCGCTCGCCAACCGCCTCGGCCGTCTCACCGTGTGCCAGGCACAGCACGTCCATGTACACCGCCAGCACCTCGCCGAACAGCCGGTAAGCCGCCTGCGCCTCGCGCGGAGCATGCGCCAACTCGTGGGCCAGATAGGCGTAGTACTGGGGCGCAGGATGCGGCGCCAGGCCCAGCTCATGCTCCAGGGCGCGCACCTGCTGCCACAGCTCGCCGGCGACGGGCAGCGCGGCGGGTGCCAGGTCGTTGGCCAGCAGGCAGCTCGCGCCGCGGATCAGGACGTCCAGCTTGGCCGAACGCTGCCGCACGGCAGGCGGCCAGCTGGCGTGCGCCGGCAGCTGGTCATGGAACAGCTGCATGCGGTACGGCCCGCGCGGCCCGAAGCGGCTGTACAGCTCGTACAGGTCCTGCACGGCGCAGATCAGCTCGTAGGGTACCGCGGCCACGCGTACATCATAGCGTTACGGCGCAGACGGCGGCGGGACGCCGCCGCCACGTGGTTACGGGTAGATCAGCAGCTTGTCCTCGAGCTGCACCACCAGGTAGTCGCGGCCTTTGCTGTGCGCCGCGGCCATGCCGATGGCCGGCTTGCCGAACTCCTCCTGGTATTTCAAGTTGCCCTGGCGGTCATAGATCAGCAGCAACGTGGCCAGCGTGGGCTTGGCGGCGATCTCCTTCACGCCGTCGCCGTCCAGATCCACGCAGAACACCTGGCCGCGCTCGCCGGTGAAGATGTTCAGCCGCCAGTTGGCCTCGGGGAAGTCGAACTTATCGAACTCCTTGGTCTTGGGATGGAAGATCCCCCCTTGCGGCGCGGCGTTCTTCTGCACCCACTTGAGGAAATCATCCTTGCTGGCATCCTTGCCCAGCCCCTTGAACTGCCTGGTGAGCGGGTCGTAATAGTCCGGCGTGATCATCTTCGTCTGGCAGGCGATGATCTCGTCGTAGCCGTCGCCGTCAAGGTCGCTGCAGGCGGAGGGGTAGTAGCCGTAGGGCCAGCCCGCCACCTCGAAGTGCTCCTTCTGCAGCCCGTAGGCCGCCAGCGCGCCGCCCTCGATGTTCAGCAGCTCGTCCCGGCCGTCGCCATCCACGTCGCCGGCCACGGCGTTGGAGAGCTTCATGTCCAGCATGAATTCGCTCATGCGGTTGCCCATGCGGCCGAAGACCTTGATGGACTCGGCGACTTTCTCGATCTCGACGATCAGCTCGTCGTGGCCGTCGCCGTCCATGTCGCCGGTGAGCACGTCGCCGTCGTCATCGCCGTCGGAGAGCTTCACACAGGGCTGGCCGTTCGTGTAGAACACGGGGGTGAGCTTGTTGCGCGTGACCAGCACCATCTGCGGCTTCTTCGCCAGCTCGCCGGGCAGGGTGTACCACCCCGCCTGGCCGCCTCAGCCCGTGCCACGGATGCGCACGTAGCTCTTGACCTTCGGCTGGTAGGCGAAGAACAGCGTGTCGGGTACCAGCTCGCACTTGCCGTCGCGCTCCACATCCCAGGCTGTGAACTGCGCCAGCGCGCCCCACTTGGCGTCCTTGACGGTCGTGCTCTTCCCGTCGAGGCTGATGATCTGCGTGGCGCCGGCGAAGTCGATCAGCAGCACCTCGTCCGCCGCGCCGCCGGAAAACCTGCCGGTGCAGAACACCGGTCGCGGGTGGTCGATGTCCGCCTCCCAGTCGAAGCTGGCCAGCGTGCGCCACTTAAGCGGCTTGCCCTGCAACACCTCCGCCGGCGGGATGGTCACGTCGCGCGCTGCCGCGGTCTCCGCCGCGCTGCGCTGCTGCTGGCGCTGGAACATCAGGAACACGCCGCCGCCGACTGCCAGGATCACGAGCGCGGCGGCCAGCACGATCCACAGGCCGCGCGGCGGCTTGGGCAGGTTGCGCGGCGTGCGCTGCGGCGGCTCGTAGCGCACCGGCGTGAAGTAGTCTTGACGGTTCACACGTTCCTCCGGCGCGGCACGGCGATTCGCGCAGGGCTCGTGCCGCATGCGCAGATTGTAACGCCGCGGCGTAGGGCGCGCAGCACTGCGCGCCGCGCTATGCAGCTCAGGCGGCGCGATGCACATCGCGCCTTACGGCGCAGCAGGCGCTGCGCCCAGCATCCAGGCCTGCGCCGCCTGCAGCGCCTCCACGCCCAGCCCGTGCCCGCCGGCGTACTCCATGAAGGTCACGTCGTAGCCGGCGGCCTGAAGCGTATCGCGTGCCGCGTAAGCCCTGGCAATCTCCACGCTGCGGTCGCTGGTGCCGTGGGCGATGAACACGCGCAGGCCGCTCCCGGCGGCGAGCTGCGCGGCGTCCAGATCGCCGGCCAGCGGCGCGCCGAAGCACATCACGCCGCTGAGCAGCCCGGGGTGGCGGACGCCGATGTCGTAGGCCATGATTCCGCCCTGGCTGAACCCTAGCAGGTACACCTCGCTGATCTCGTACTGCTGCTTCAGCTCATCGATCAAGCTGAGCACGTACTGCTCGCTGAGCTCCTTTTCTTGCACGGCGGCAGCGATTTCGCCGGGGACTGCACTGGGGCTGCTGTACGCTTGAGCAACGTCGTACCAGCTGTAGCCAGGCTGCAGCCCGCCCTCGTCGTACTGCGCGGGCGGCGCGGCGTAGGGTGCCTGCGGCGCGGCGTAGATGAAGCGCGGGTCGCTGAAGCCGGCCCAGATGCGCGCGAACCACTCGCCGTTGCTGCCGTAGCCGTGCAGGCCGATGACCAGCGGGCAGGCCTGCCGCGGGTCGTAGCCCGCGGGCGGCAGCACGCGATAGGGCAGCAGCGCAGCGGCCTGGATGTAGCGCAGCTCGCCGGGCGCGAGATGGGCCAGCTGGACGCGCTCGATGAGGCTCGCGACAGCGCGGTCGAAGAGCACGTCGCCGCGCAGCCGTTCGAACGCCGGCTCGTCGGCCAGGCGCTTCAAGTCCTCGAAGCCCGCGCGGCCCGCCCGCGTCAGGCACAGCGCCGCCTGGCGCGAGTCGTCGAGCCAGCCGTAGCAGCAGGCCAGCAGGTACAGCAGCTGCGCATCGTTGATGTCGTTCTTCAGCACGTACAGCAGCACCTGCGCCGCCAGCCGGTAGTCGCCCGCCTCGTAGGCCTGGAAGGCCACCGGCTTGTACAGCGAGGGATTGAAGTCCAGGTAGACGCCGGCATCCTCCGCCAGCGGATCGATCGCCGCGTAGGGCGCGGGGCCGGTGAAGATCTTGTCGTACAGCTCCAACTCGTCGTTCTTCTGCATCTGCGCCAGCGCAGGTGACGCTAAGAGCGCTATCGCGCTACATAGAAATACAGCAACCACTATGCGCTTGAACACGGCGTCCTCCAACCACGGGATTCCCGGCCCTGAATATTTAAGGGCGTTGAGACCGCAAGGCTACACCGCTAACGACCCACTCGAAGCGCAGCGGGTTCCATCAGGCCCCAGGCACCCGCTGGCCGCTTTGCGGATCGAAGAAGAACGCCTGCGCCATATCCGGTGCGGCGTGCACCAGGTCGCCGAGCTGCGGCGGCGCAGCGCTGTGCATCACGGCGCGCAGCGCCAGCTCGCCGCGCCTGAGGTAGACGATGTGCTCGCGCCCGAGCTGCTCCACCAGCGTCACCTCGGCGGCGATGGCGCCCGGTTCGTCCGCGCCGCACAGCCGCAGGTGCTCCGGCCGCACGCCGAGGATGATGTCTGCAGGCACAGCGGCCTGCAGCACCGGCCAGGCGGTTGCCCCGACGCGTATTTCAATTCCATCGACACTTCTCAGGTACAGCTGATCTGCATTCCGCTGCGCCTGGCATTCAATGATGTTCATCGCCGGGCTGCCAATGAAGCTGGCGGTGAATAGATCCTGCGGGTCGTGGTACACCTGCCAGGGCGTGCCGGTCTGGGCCAGCCGCCCTTCGTTCATCACCGCGATGCGGTCGCCCAGCGTCATCGCCTCCACCTGGTCGTGCGTGACGTAGACCGTGGTCACGGGGAACGCCTTGTGCAGCGCGGCGAGCTCGGCGCGCATCTCCACGCGCAGCGCGGGATCGAGGTTGGACAGCGGCTCGTCGAACAAAAACGCCACCGGCCGGCGGATCAGCGCCCGGCCCAGCGCCACACGCTGCTTCTGCCCGCCGGAGAGCTCGCGCGGGAAGCGCTTGAGCAGCGGCTCAATGCGCAGCAGGCGCGCCACCTCGGCCACGCGGCGGCGGCGCTCGGCAGCGGGCAGGCGGCGCAGGCGCAGGCCGAAGCTCAGGTTGCGCTCGACCGTCAGGTGCGGGAACAGCGCGTAGTTCTGGAAGACCATCGCCACGTTGCGCTGCCCCGGCGGCTGCCCGGTGATCTCACGGCCGTCGAACAGCACGCTGCCGCCGTCGGCGTCGGCGAGGCCGGCGATGATCCGCAGCAGCGTCGTCTTGCCGCAGCCCGAGGGCCCGACGAGCACCATGAACTCGCCGTCGGCGATGGCCAGGCTGACAGCGTCCACGGCCGTGACCTGACCGAAGCGCTTGACCATCCCGCGCAGTTCGATTGCCGCCATCGCCAGTATTGTAGGCGGCGAGCCAGGAGCCTGCACGGGCTACAATACGAACTCGCCCGCCAGCGGTACCAACTGGCAGCCGGCAAGGAAACGTGCCATGCATCACTGGACTGAGACTCGCTCTTATCTGCTCGCCGCCCGCCGCGTATTCAGCGCGCTGCTGGTGCTGCTGCTGGCCTACGTGCTGGAGCTGCACGGGCCGCAGCCGGCGCAGGCCGCAGCTACAGTGGCTGCGCCGACACGTATGCAGCGCCTGGACGCCGGCCAGCTGGCACGGCTGCGCGGCACGGTGCACGAGCTGTGCTCAGCCAAATATGCCGGGCGGCGCGTGGGCACGCCGGGGGCGGACCTGGCGGCGAAGTATCTCGAAGGCGAGCTCACCGAGCTCGGCGTGCAGCCGGTGGAGGGGATGCCGAACCTGCGCCTGGGCTTCGCCGTGACGCGCGGCATCCGCGTGACCGGCACGCCGCAGGTCACGCTGGGCGGCCAGGCGCTGGTCTACGGCACGGATTACACCGTGGCCAGCTTCTCGGGCGGTGGCAAGTGCGCACAGCTGCCGCTGGTCTTCGCCGGCTACGGCATCGTCGCGCCGGAGTTCAGCTGGAACGACTACGCCGGCGTCGACGTGAGCGGCAAGGCAGTGGTCATCGTGCGCGGCGAACCCAGCCCCAAGGCCCAGCCCGAGGCCTTCAACGGCGTGCAGCTCAGCATCTACAGCGACCTGCGGCGCAAGGCCGCTGCGGCGCGCGACCTGGGCGCATCCGCGCTGATCGTGCTCAACAACCCGCGCCTCGACGAGCCGACGCTGCCTGAGCTGCGTCCCACCTACAGCGCGGCGGACTTCAACATGCCGGTGATCCACCTGCAAAGCGCTCTGCTCAAACCGGCACTGGACCTGCCGGCGGTGCTGGACCAGATGGACGCCGATGGCGCGCCGCATTCCAGCGTGCTGGGTGGCGCGGCGATCAGCATTGAGCTGAGCATCGAAAAAGATATGGCGATGGGCACGGACTTGGTCGGCGTGTTCCCCGGCGCCGACGCGCAGCTCGCTTCGCAGTACGTCGTGATCGGCGCGCACTACGACCACCTGGGCATCGGCGGGCCCGAGAGTGCCGCGCCGAACAGCTACGGCATGATCCACCCCGGGGCCGATGACAACGCGAGCGGCGTGGCGGCGGTGCTGGAGATCACGCGCTGGGCCGCGGCGCATCGCGGGCAATTCAAGCGCAGCCTGTTGATCTGCCTGTTCGCCGGCGAGGAGGTCGGCCTGCTGGGCAGCAACGCCGTGCTCGCCACCTTGCCGCTGCCCAACAGCTCCATGTACTGCATGCTGAACATGGACATGGTCGGGCGGCTGCGCGAGAGCAAGCTGTACCTGGGCACCGCCGAGTCGGCCAAGGAGTTCCCGGACATCATCAACGGCTTGCCTGAGCGCTATAGGCTGACGGTGCTGCCGGACAAGAGCGGCCTGGGCGGCAGCGACCACATGAACTTCCTGGCGGCGGGCATTCCGTCACTGTTCTTCTTCACCGGCGCGCATCCCGAGTATCACACGCCGCAGGACCTGCCGGTGACGCTGAACTACCGCGGGCTGGCCGAGGTGGCCGACTTCGCGCGCGACATGGCGCAAAGCCTCAGCGACCACGACGGCACATTGACGTTCCAGAAGCCCGAGGGCGTGGGCGCCGGCGGGCCGGTGAAGAAGGAGCGCAAAGTGACGATGGGCACTACGCCGTCCTACGAGGGCAGCGATCTGCCGGGCTACATGATCGGCGACGTGCGCCCCGGCGGACCGGCGGACAAGGCGGGGATCAAGCC
>Ga0315287_10002429_pt1 | contig 17654 bp, 15 predicted proteins | sample YL17G11_0_MG_FD_205037 | JGI IMG/M metagenome (GOLD analysis project Ga0315287, IMG submission 205037) | Sediment microbial communities from Yellowstone Lake, YNP, Wyoming, USA - YL17G11_0 | ecosystem: Environmental > Aquatic > Freshwater > Lake > Sediment | place: USA: Wyoming | collected...
CGGCGCGGTGAAGGAGAACTACCCCGACATCGAGGACCAGCTCACCGTGATCCGAGAAGGCCGCAACGGCATGCCCTCCTGGGAGGGCCAGCTGACCCCTGAGGAGATCGAAGCCGTCGCCGTGTATGAGCGCGAAGAACTCGGGCAATGACATCGGCGGGCTTCGCCCCGTTCAGCAACACCGGTGCCGCCGACCCCTGCGATCCTCTCGGCTGCTCCCCGCCGCGGCGCAGCCTCTCTGACCCTCCGGCCCTCCTTGCCTGTCACTACCCCTGCCTACGGTGAGGCCCATCGCTCGGTAGGCCGACGTCACGGCCCCCTCCAGTCCCGTTCCACGCGGGGGGTCCCCACCGTGCTCGCATCCATCACCTCGGCCTGCCTCCTCGGCATCGACGGCCACGCCGTCCGGGTCGAGGTCCACCTCACCTCGGGGCTCCCGGGGTTCGCCATCGTCGGCCTGCCCGACACCGCCTGCCGGGAGGCCCGTGACCGGGTCCGGGCGGCCATCGCCAACAGCGGCCTCGAGTTCCCGATGCGCAAGATCACCGTGAACCTGGCCCCGTCGTCGCTGCGCAAGGCCGGCACCGGGCTCGACCTGGCCATGGCCGTCGGCGTGCTCGCCGCCTCCGAGCAGGTCCCGGGCGGCGAGCTCGACGAGGTGGCCTTCTTCGGCGAACTGGGCCTGGACGGCTCGCTCCGCCCGGTGCGCGGCATGGTCAGCCTCGTCGATGCCGCGCCGGTCGACACCGTCGTCGTGCCGACCGCCTCGTTCGCCGAGGCCACGGTCTACGGACGCCACGACGTGCGCTGCGCCCGACGCCTGATCGAGGTGGTCGAGGCCCTGCGGGGCGACGAGCCCTGGCCGGAGCCGCCGGCGCCGTCCGAGCCCGCTCGCCCTGTCGGCCCGGTCGTCGTGCGGGACCTCGCCGAGGTGCGGGGCCAGGCGGCGGCCCGCACGGCTCTCGAGGTGGCGGCGGCCGGCGGCCACCACCTCCTGATGGTCGGGCCGCCCGGGGCGGGCAAGACGATGCTGGCCGGCCGCCTGCCGGGGCTGCTGCCGCCGCTGGGGGTCGACGAGGCGCTGGCCGTCGCCCGGATCCGGTCGGCGGTGGGTGAGCCTCTGGAGGGCCGCGAGCTCCCGATGGCGCCGCCGTTCCGGGCACCGCATCACACGGCGTCGCCGGTGGCCCTCACCGGTGGGGGCACGGGCCTGCTCCGGCCGGGCGAGGTGTCACGGGCCAGCCACGGGGTCCTCTTCCTCGACGAGTTGGGCGAGTTCGCCCCCGCGGTGCTCGACGCGCTGCGCCAACCCCTGGAGGAGGGTGTCATCCGGATCACGCGGGCCCAGGCCTCCGCCACCTTCCCGGCCCGCTTCCTGCTCGTCGGGGCCATGAATCCCTGCCCGTGCGGGGAGGCCGGCCCCCAGGGCTGCACCTGCACCGACGGGGAGCGGGCTCGGTACCGGCGACGTCTCTCGGGCCCGCTGGTCGACCGCTTCGACCTCCGGGTCGACGTCGACCGGCCGTCGGCCGACGAGCTGCTGCGGGGCGCTCCGGGCGAGTCCACGGCCGTCGTCGCCGCCCGGGTCCGGGAGGCGCGGGCCCGGGCCTCCACCCGGGGCGTGGCCTGCAACGCCCATATTCCCCGTCGGCGCCTGGATGAGCTGTGCCCCGTCACCCCCGACACCGAGCGGGTGCTGGAGGGCGCTCTCGCCGGGGGCCGCCTGTCGGCCCGGGGCCTCGACCGGGTCCGCCGGGTCGCCCGCACCCTGGCCGACCTCGATGGCCACGAAGGCCCGGCCACGCGAGACCACGTCTCCATGGCCCTGGTCCTGCGCTCCCAGCCTCTCGCGGCGGCGGCCTGACATGGCCGCCGCGAACCCTTCGCCTCGGGCGTCGGAGCTACCGCTCGTCGAGGTGACGGGCGCGGCGCCCGGGCGGGTCGGCTCGATGGCGCTGCCCGACGAGGCCTACCTCACCGGCCTCGCCGCCATCCCGGGCGTGGGCCCGGCGACCATCCGCAAGGAGCTGGACGAGCGGAGCGCGGCCGAGGCGTGGGCCCGGCGGCGCTCACAGCCCGGTGCCCCGGCCGACCTCGATGCCCTCTGGGCCCACCACCAGGAGGCAGGTGTCGTCGTGTGCAGCGTCCAGAACCCGGACTACCCGGCGGTGATGCGGGACGACCCGGAGCGACCGGCCGTGCTGTTCTGCCGCGGCGACCTCAGTGTCCTGGACCGACGGCGAGTGGCCGTCGTCGGCACCCGTAACGCCTCCCGGTACGGCCTCGGGGTGGCCGAGCGCATCGGCGAACGCCTGGGCGCCGCCGGCGTGGCCGTCGTCTCCGGCTTGGCCCTCGGCATCGACGGCGCCGTGCACCGAGGGCTGCTGCGGTCGGGGGGTGCCCCACCCGTCGGGGTCGTGGCCTGTGGGCTCGACGTCGTCTACCCCGGGCGCCACCGGGACCTGTGGCGCCGGGTGGGGGAGGAGGGCCTCCTCGTCAGCGAGATGCCCCTCGGCCTGCGCCCGACGCGGTGGAGCTTCCCCGCCCGCAATCGGATCATCGCCGGCCTGAGCGAGGCCGTCGTCGTGGTGGAGTCGCGGCAGAAGGGCGGCTCGCTCTACACCGCCGACTCGGCCCTGCTCCGGGACATCCCTCTGCTGGCCGTTCCGGGCCCCATCACCAGCCCGGCCGCCCACGGCACCAACCGTCTCATCGCCGATGGGGCCACACCGCTCTGCTCGGTGGAGGACATCTTCCTGACCCTCGGCCTCAACTCGCCCACCGGTGGGGCCACATCCGTACCCGAGCCCGGCGGGGTGGCCGGCCGGGTCCTCGACGCCTGCGCCCACGAGTCGGCCACGCTCCAGGCCCTGGTCGACCGCAGTGGCCTCACCCTCCCGGAGGTCGCCGCCGCCATCGACGAGCTCTGCCGCACCGGCTGGCTGGCCGAGTCCGCCGGCCGCTACGAACCCAGCACCCCGCGTCGCCCCGACTGATTGACGTTGCGGCAGATCACCGCCGAGTTCGCCGGATCTGCCGCGACATCGTCGGTCAGTCGAGGCCGGCGAGCCTTCGGGCGTAGGCGATGGCGTCGGGGGCGTGGTTGGCCGTGTAGGAGCGGAGCATCTGGAGCTTCTCGGCCTCGAGGGAGCCTTCGGCGTGGACGGCGAGCACGGCGTGGTAGCCGCCCAGGTCCTTGGCCGTCAGGTCCGAGATGAGGTTCATCATGGCCAGCCGGTCGGCGGCCGGGGCCGCACCCCGGTAGTACTTCTCGAGCACCGCCCGGATCTCGGGGTTGGCCCAGTCTGCGCCCGACGGGCCCGTCACCAGCAGGCCGCCGGCGCAGTCCTGCAGCCACTCGACGGCCTTGTAGAAGCCGGAGGCGAAGGTGAACTTGGCCATGTTCGTCGTCATCGGGTCCGGGTAGGCGATGCCGTGCTCGCCGATGCGCGAGCGCAGGGCGGCGGCCTCGGTCAAGGCCCGGACCGTCTCGGCGTAGGCCACCAGGTGGGTGAGCTTGTCCCGGATGTGGCCCGCCTTCATCACGCCGTTCATCTCGGCGATCTGGGCCGCCGCCCCCACGAACGCGTCGACCAGCGGGAGCTTGTAGGACACCGCGGTGAAGCGGTGGTACTCGACGAAGGTCAGGGCCAGGGCCCCGGCCTTCTCCGGCTCCTGGCAAAGGAAGACCCGGTCCCAGGGCACGAACACGTCGTCGAAGACGGTCAGTGTCTCCAGCAGCTTGTGCCTGGAGGACACGGGGTGGTCGAAGGCGTCGTGGCCTCCGCCTCCGCCGCCGTAGCCCGACACGTAGAGCGAGAGGCCCTCGGTGTTGGCGGGCACGGCGAAGGACACCGCGTAGTCGGCGTCGTCGGGGCCCATGGCCCGGGTGGGGAAGACGATGATCTCGTCGCCGTTGGCGCTGCTCGTGGTGTGGCACTTGGCGCCGCGCACGACGATGCCCTCGTCGCTGCGGTCGACGACCCGGACGTACAGGTCGGGGTCGTCCTGTTCGTGCGGGGCTTTCGACCGGTCGCCCTTGACGTCGGTCTGGGCCACGGCCACGGCCAGGTCACCGTCGCGGCAGTGCCGGTAGAACGCCTCGGCCCGCTCCCGGCCCTCGCCCTCGAGGACCCGGAGCAAGGCGAACATCCCGTCCGTGCCGATCTCGTGGATCAGGGTGACGACCGTGCCTCCGGCCGCCGTCCCCGCCTCGATCAGGCGGGACCGGGCCAGGACGTCCGCCGGGCTGCGGGGGATGCGGTAGGCGGCGTTGTACTCCTCGCCCGTGTCCGGATCGGTGGCCACGGCCAGGTCCCGGTGCCCGGGGTCCTGGGCCAGGTCGAAGTCGATGGCCGCGTGATCGACGGCCACCTTCAGGTCGGGCTCCTGGTTGATGTCGGCGACCGGCTGGCCCTGGTAGTAGAGGCGCCGGCCGTCGGCCAGCCCGGCGCGGTACTCGTCAGCAGTGCGGAGCGGCATGGTCGGTGACCTTAGGCCTGGCCGGTGGCGCGGCGGAGCCTCGCGGAGCAGCCGCACCGAGGTCTGTCGAAAGCTGCCGCGGGCGGCTGGAGCCGCGCCGGCGGTGACGAGGGGTGCACGCGCCCTCCGCGCGTGATCGTCCCCCCCGGGTGGTCGAGGGAGTAGGTTGCCCCTCGTGTCGTGGGACCTGGACGAGTTCACGACGTCCCTGACCTCGCTGGCCCCGGCCAGCGTGACCGCCTACCGGCGGGACCTGGACGCCTTCGTCGAGTGGGCCGGCCGCCTCGGCCTCGACGATCCGGCGGCCGTGGACCGTCGGGCCCTGCGCCGTTACGTCGCCTTTCTCACCACCCGGGGCTACGCCCGCCGCACGATCGCCCGCCACGTGGCTTCGCTGCGCCGCTACTTCGACTGGCTCCGCCGGCGCGGGCGCATCGAGGTCGACCCCTCGGCCCGCCTGTCCGCCCCCGGCCGCGACGGCCGCCTGCCCCGGGTCCTGCGCCGGGACGAGATCGAGGTCCTCCTCGACGAGGGCCCGCCGGTCACCGACGACCCCGTCGAGGCCGCCCTCGCCCGGCGCGACACCGCCGTCCTGGAGATCCTCTACGGCAGCGGCCTCCGGGTGGCTGAGGTCTGCGGGCTGCGCCCCGTCGACATCGACCTGGCCCGGGCCCGCCTGACCGTCTGGGGCAAGGGGTCCAAGCAGCGCACGGTGCCCCTCTCCCCGCCGGCGGTCGAGGCGCTGCGCCGCTGGCTGGATCACGGCCGCGCCGTGCTCGTCGACGCCGACACGCCGGACGAGATCGTGTTCGTGAACCGCCGGGCGCACCCCCTCACGCCCCGTGACGTGCGCCGGCTCCTCGACCGTCGAGCGTCCGGTCCCGCCCATCCCCACGCCCTCCGGCACACCTTCGCCACTCATCTTCTGGACGGCGGTGCCGACCTTCGTGCTGTACAGGAACTACTCGGACACGCCGATCTCGCGACCACCCAGCTCTACACGCATGTGAGCCGGGAACGCCTGCGGGGCGTGCTCGAGACGACGCATCCGCGAGCGTAGGAACGGGCGGTGGATCGACAAGGCGGCGGTGGTGGCATCGAGGACCTCTGGGCCCGGTACCGAGAAGATGCCACGCGGGCCGACCGCGACCAGCTGATCGTCCACTACTCGCCGCTGGTCAAGTACGTCGCCGGCCGGGTGGCGGTGGGCCTCCCCCAGAACGTCGAGCACGCCGACCTGGTGAGCTACGGGATGTTCGGGCTCATCGACGCCATCGACAAGTTCGACCCGGAGCGGGGCTTCAAGTTCGAGACCTACGCCATCAGCAGGATCAAGGGTGCCATCCTCGACGAGCTCCGCTCCATCGACTGGGTGCCCCGCTCGGTGCGGGCCAAGGCCCGGGCCCTCGAACGCTCCTACGCCAAGCTCGAGGCCGAGCACGCCCGGCCACCGACCGACATCGAGTTGGCCGACGCCCTCGAGATGACCGAGGAGCAGCTCCAGACCCTCCTCACCCAGATCTCGTTCGTAGGCCTGGCCGCCCTCGACGAGGTCCTGGCCATGGGCGGTGAACGGGGCGAGGCCGTCACCCTCGGCGACACGATCGCCGACAGCGGCGACGGGCCGGTGGGCCGCTTCGAGGTCGAGGAGACCCGCCAGCTGCTCGCCACCACGATCAACCGCCTCCCGGAGCGGGAGAAGCTGGTCCTGACGCTCTACTACTACGAAGGCCTGACGCTGGCCGAGATCGGCGGCGTCCTCGGGGTGACCGAGAGCCGGGTGTGCCAGATCCACACCAAGGCGGTCCTCCACCTGCGGTCCCGGGTCGTGGCCGCCGAGCGCTCGCCCGTGTAGCTTCCCTGGAGACGAGCCGTCAGGCGAGGCGACCGCCAGGCACCGCGGCGCTCTCCCCGTCGCCGGCCCGTCGCCTTCCCCCGGCGCTTCCCCCGTCGAGAATCTCTCCGGGGGTCCCCCATGTCCCGTTCCCGTTGCCGTTCGTACCTCGTCCTCCTCGCGCTCGCCCTGGCGGCCGGCGTCGCCTCACCCGCCGGCGCCGAGGTCGGGATCTACCGCCCGCCGGTCGACGCCCCGGTGGTCGACGGCTTCCGCCTCCCGAACGGTCCCTACGGCGCCGGGAACCGGGGCCTCGAGTACGCCACCGTCCCCGGCCGCCCCGTGCGGGCCATCGGCGACGGGCTCGTGGTCTTCGCCGGACGGGTGGCCGGGAACCGGGCCGTCACCGTGCTGCACCCCGACGGCCTGCGTTCCAGCTACTCGTACCTGGCCGACGTCCGGGTCGAGGTCGGCGACCGGGTCACGATCGGCCAGACCGTCGGCACGGCGGGGGAGCGGTTCCACCTGGGCGTGCGGGCCGGCGGCACCTACCTCGACCCGGCGGCCCTGTTCAGCACCGCCGTCGTCCACCTGGTCCCGGTCGACGCCGGACCGGTTCCCGGAGCCTCGTCACCGGCGACACGCGATGTGGATCAGGATGCGCTCGGGCGGTCGACCTGGGACTGGCTGACGGGCGGTGGGGCCGGGAACGTCGCCGGTACACTCGCCCGTCGGTCGTGACCACACGGCCGAGCGATCATCTCCACCCGTGCCGTTCCCGCGGTCGCCTCCGGGCGCAAGCGCACGGGTCTCGCCCAAACCGTCGGGGAGGATGTGCCAGATGGCGCCTGTCGTCACCATGAAGCAGTTGCTGGACGCGGGTGTCCACTTCGGACACCAGACCCGGCGTTGGAACCCCAAGATGAAGCGCTTCCTGCACGGGGAGCGCCAGGGGATCTACATCATCGATCTCGAGCAGACGCTCGATCGGGTCCGCATCGCCTATGAGTTCGTCCGCGACATGACCGCCGATGGCGGGAACCTGCTGTTCGTCGGGACCAAGAAGCAGGCGTCCGACGCCGTCGAGGCGTACGCCATGGCCTGCAACATGCCCTACGTCAACCAGCGCTGGCTGGGCGGCATGCTCACCAACTTCGAGACCATCTCCAAGCGGGTCTCCAAGATGGCCGACCTCGAGCGCCAGCGGGACACGGGCGAGTTCGACGCCATGCCCAAGAAGGAAGCCCTGATGAACACGCGGGAGCTGGACAAGCTGCTGCGCAACCTCAACGGCATCCGGAACCTGGATCGCAAGCCGGACGCCGTCTTCGTGCTGGACACGAAGAAGGAGCACATCGCGGTGACCGAGGCCAACAAGCTCGGCATCCCGCTGATCGCCGTGGTCGACACCAACTGCGACCCCGATGTCGTCGACTATGTGATCCCCGGCAACGACGACGCCATCCGCTCCGGCAGCCTCATGTGCCGGATCATGGCCGACGCCGTGAAGGAAGGGCGCTTCATCCGCTCCAAGAAGGTGCCCGGCGATGGTGGCCCTCCGGCCGCCCCTGCCGTGCGCACCCCCGAGGAGGAGGCCGAGATCGCCCGCCAGCAGGCCGAGGCCCGGGCCCAGGCCGCCGCGCAGGCCGCCGAGCGTGAGGCCCGTCTGGCCGCGGCCAAGGCGGCGCCCGCCGAAGAGTCACCCGCTGACGCCCCGGTGGCCGAGGAAGCGCCGGTCGCCGAGGAAGCGCCGGTCGCCGAGGAAGCGCCGGTCGCCGAGCCCCCGGCTGTGGAGGCACCCGCCGAGACCCCGGTGGCCGAGGAAGCGCCCATCGCCGAAGCCCCCGCTGAAGCGGCCCCCGTCGCTGAGGCGACGGCCGAGGTGACCCCTGCCGCGGACGCGGCGCCTGCCGCCGAAGCTGAGGCGTCCGAGACCGCAACCACCGAGACCCCCGAGGAAGGCTGATCGTGGCCGAGTTCACCGCCAAGGACGTCCAGGCGCTCCGACAGAAGTCGGGCGCGGGGATGATGGACGCCAAGCGCGCCCTGCAGGAGAACGACGGTGACTTCGAGGCCGCGGCCAAGTGGCTGCGCGAGAAGGGCCTGTCCAGCTCCGCCAAGCGCTCCGACCGGGCCAACGACCAGGGGGTCGTGGCCGTGGGCGGCGACTCCGAGGTCATGGCCATCGCCGAGATCAAGTGCGAGACCGACTTCGTCGCCAAGTCCGAGCAGTTCACCGACCTGGTCCAGGACCTGGCCGACCTCGTCGCGGCCAAGGGCGAGGACGAGGCGAGGGCCGACGTGGCCGAGCGGGTCGACGACCTGAAGGTCACGCTCAAGGAGAACATCGAGGTGGGCCAGGTCGTCCGCTTCGAGAAGGGCGCCGACGCCGTCATGGACTCCTACCTCCACATCCAGGAGGGCCGGGGCGTCAACGCCGTGCTCATCGAGCTGGCCGGGGGCAGCCAGGAGCTGGCCCACGACCTGGCCCTGCACATCGCGTTCAAGCGGCCGCCCTACCTCACCCGTGACTCGGTCCCCGAGGCCGAGATCACCGAGGAGCGGGCGATGCTCGAGGCCGAGACCCGCAACGAGGGCAAGCCCGAGCAGGCCATCGAGAAGATCGTCGAGGGCAAGCTCCAGGGCCGTTTCTTCGCCGACCGCGTCCTGCTCGACCAGAAGTTCGTCCGGGACGAGAGCCAGACCATCACCGCCCTGCTCGGCGACGCCACCGTGGTGCGCTTCGCCCAGGTGGTGATCGGGCCTTGATGTCTGACGGCGGGGCGACCGAGGAGCGGGACTGGGGACGGATCGTCCTCAAGCTCTCCGGTGAGGCCTTCGCCGGCGGCCAGGACTTCGGCATCGACCAGACCGTCGTCGACCTCATCGCCAACGAGGTCATCGCCGTCCGCCAGGCCCTCGACACCCAGATCGCCATCGTTGTCGGTGGCGGCAACATCTGGCGGGGCCAGACGGCCGCGGCGGCCGGCCTCGACCGGTCCCAGGGCGACTACATGGGCATGCTGGCGACGGTCATCAACGCCCTCGACCTGCAGGCCACCCTCGAGCGCCTGGGACAGCCGACCCGGGTGCAGACCGCCATCGAGATGGCCGAGATCGCCGAGCCCTACATCCGGCGTCGGGCCGTCCGCCACCTCGAGAAGGGACGGGTCGTCATCTTCGCCGCGGGCACCGGCAACCCCTTCTTCACCACCGACACCGCGGCGGCGTTGCGGGCGGCCGAGATCGAAGCCGACGCCATCCTCCGGGGCACCCACTCCGGCGTCGACGGCATCTACACCGACGACCCCAAGACCAACCCCGACGCCACCCTGATCCCCGAGGTCGGGTACATGGAGGTCCTCGAGCGGGGCCTGCGGGCCATGGACTCCACCGCCATCACCCTCTGCATGGACAACGCCGTGCCGATCGTCGTCTTCGACCTGTTGGGCCCGGGCAACATCCGGTCCATCCTCGAGGGCGGGGCGATCGGTACGCTGGTCTCCTGACTCGGGAGTCGGGGGAGTCCGCCGCATGGCCGACAGCAGTGACGATGATCTGATCGAACTCGTCCTCGACGACGCCGGCGACAAGATGGACAAGGCCGTGTTGCACACCCGCCACGAGTTCTCCACGGTCCGCACGGGCCGGGCGTCCTCCGCGCTGGTCGAGAAGCTGCCGGTCGACTGCTACGGCGCCGAGGTGCCCTTGCAGCAGCTGGCCAACTTCTCGGTGCCCGAGGCCCGCCTGCTGGTCATCTCCCCCTTCGACCAGGGCTCGGTGAACGCCATAGAGAAGGCCATCCGCGACTCCGACCTCGGCCTGAACCCCACCAACGACGGCCATGTCGTGCGCCTGGCCTTCCCCGCCCTCACCGAGGAGCGGCGCAAGGACCTGGTCCGTCTCGTGCGGGGCATGGCCGAAGAGGGCAAGATCGCCCTGCGTAACCTGCGTCGTGCCGCCCGCCATGAGTTGGAGGGCCTCGAGAAGAGCGGGGACCTCCGGGAGGACGAGCTCAAGCGGGCGGAGAAGGAGCTCGACGACATGATCCACGCCCACGAGGCCAACCTCGCGGGTGCCCTGGCCGACAAGGAGAAGGAGCTTCTCGATGAGTGACGACCGTCCGGACGAGGGCGCCCCGAGCGACCCGCGACCGTCGGGTCGGATCCGCATCGTGGGCGCCCAGCCGGCGACCGGTGAGCACCCGACCGTCGCGGCCCAGCGGCCCCCGGCCCAGGAGCCCCCACCCGCCGAGGCGGCCCCCGCCGAGCCGCCCCCGACCGAGGACCCGAACCGCTTCGGTGCCATCCCGATCATCTCGGCCGACGACGAACCGCCCGTGGACCCGACGCCGTCGAGCCCGGTCCCCACGCCGGTGGCTGCTGACCAGCCACCGGTCCGGGCCGTGGCCGACCCCGAGCATCGGGTGCGGGCCGCCCCGGACCTCGACGACCTGGACCTTCCTCCCACCGCCGACGTCCCGGTGATCCCGCCGGCGAAGGCGGAGGACCTCGACGACATCCGCGTGTGGGCCGCCCCCGACGACGACGAGCTCGACATCGAGGCCGGTCGGTCGGCCAGCGACAACCCGTTGTCCGACCTCGCCGGCGACGACGACCTCGACGACCTGCTGGGCCCCGGGCCCGACGACGACCTGCCCCACTGGGGCGATCCGGCGACGGCGTCCGACGACGACGCCTGGGCCGGGGTGTCCGGTGGCCCGCGCTGGCGGGGGCAGGGCGAGGAGAGCGGTGAGCCGGAGGACTTCTCCGATCTCGTCGACGAGACCCGTGTCGAATCCTCCGGGGAGCACGAGATGATCTTCGATGACCTGGGTGCCGGTGCCGCCGACTCGATCGAGTCGCCGGCGGGCCCACCGCAGCGACGCAACCCCTACCCGGACACCCCGGAGGGCGAGTCCCTCGGCGGCGACGGCGGTGGGGGCAGCGGTGGCTTCGGCCCCGAGGGCGGCGGCAGTGACGGCCGGGACATGCAGCAGGCCGTCATCGTCGGCGTCGGCCTGGTGGCGCTGCTCCTCGTCTGTGCCCTGATCGGGCCCAAGGCCCTGGTGGCGCTGGTCACCGCGGTGGTCGTGCTGGCCACCGCCGAGTTCTTCACCGCCACCCGCCGGGCGGGCTACCACCCGGCGGTGCCCGTCGGCCTGGCCGGCTCCGGCGGCATGGTCCTGGCCGCCTACTGGCGGGGCGAAGCGGCGATCCCCCTGGTCCTCTTCCTGGTCGTGGTGACCAGCCTCTGTTGGTGGTTGTTCGACGCCGGGCCCGGCGACCACGCTGTGGTCAACATCGGCATCACGATCTTCGGGATCCTGTACGTCGGCGGCCTCGGGTCCTTCGCCGCCCTCCTGTTGAAGTTCCCCGACGGCGTCGGGATGCTCTTCGGGGCCATCCTGGTCGCGGTGGCCGCCGACATCGGCGGGCTGTTCGTCGGCCAACGCATGGGTCGGTCCCCGCTGACGGCGGCCAGCCCCCACAAGACCGTCGAGGGCTTCTTCGGCGGGATCGTGGTCGCCGTCGTGGCGTCCTGCGCGGTCCTCGGAGTGGTGGGGGTGTTCCCCTGGAGCTTCATGGACGCCCTCATCCTGGGCGTCGTGGGCGGCGTGATGACCCCGCTGGGCGACCTGTGCGAGTCCCGGCTCAAGCGGGACCTCGGCCTCAAGGACATGGGCTCGCTGCTGCCCGGCCACGGTGGCGTGCTGGACCGCTTCGACGGGTTGCTCTTCGTGCTCCCGGCGACCTACTACGTCGTGCGGCTGCTCGAGGTCTACCTGAACACCCCGTGACCGACTCCCGTTCCGGGTGCACGCACCCGGGCCCGGCCGCGGGTCGGTGCACCCAGGGCGCCGGGCAGGCGTGACCACGGTCGCGGTGCTGGGGGCGACGGGTTCCATCGGCACGCAGACCCTCGACGTCGTGCGGGCCGAGCCCGGCCGCTACGAGGTCGTGGCCCTCGGCGCCTGTCGGTCGGTCGACCTGCTGGCCGAGCAGGCCAAGGAGTTCCGGCCGAAGGTCGTGGCCGTGGTCGACCCGGGCGCCGCGGCCGAGATCGCCGACCGCCTTCCGCCCGGCACCGAGCTGACGGTGGGGGAGTCCGCCCTGGCCGACGCCGCCCGCGAGGCCGACGTGGTCGTCAACGGTGTCGTCGGCTTCGCCGGCCTCGGGGTCACCCTCGCCACCCTCGAGGCCGGTCGCCGGCTGGCGCTGGCCAACAAGGAATCGCTCATCGCCGCCGGGCCGGTCGTGCAGCGGGTCCGGTCGACCCCCGGGGCCGAGCTCATCCCGGTCGACAGCGAGCACGGGGCCATCCACCAGTGCCTGCGGGCCAACGACGTGGCCGAGCGGGTGGCCCGTCTGGTCGTCACGGCGAGCGGGGGCCCGTTCCGGGGCCGGTCCCGCCGCGAGCTGGCCGATGTCACCATCGACGACGCCCTGGCCCATCCCACCTGGTCCATGGGCCCGAAGATCACGATCGACTCGTCGACCCTGATGAACAAGGGCCTGGAGGTCATCGAGGCCCACGAGCTGTTCGGGATCGACTACGACGCCATCGACGTGGTCGTCCACCCGCAGTCGGTCGTGCACTCGATGGTCGAGTACACCGACGGGTCCACCATCGCCCAGCTGTCGATGCCCGACATGCGCCTGCCCATCGGGTACGCCCTGGCCTACCCGGACCGGTCGGCGGCCCCCTTCGGCCGGATCGACTGGGCCACCCTCGGCTCGTTGGACTTCGAGGCCCCGGACCGGGAGGCCTTCCCCTGCCTGGACCTGGCCTACCGGGCCGGACGGGCGGGCGAGACGGCCCCGGCCTGGCTCAACGCGGCCAACGAGGTGGCCGTCGAGGCCTTCCTGGCCGGCCGCATCGGATGGTTGGCCATCAGCGATGTCCTCAAGGCGACTCTGGATCGACACGATGGAACGAAAGCGACATCGGCCGACGTTGTGATGGAGGCCGATCGTCAGGCCCGTACGGTGGCGCGCGAGATCGTCGCCGCCTTCGCCCCCTAGAGCAAGCGGAGCCCATGTCCGACACGGAGTTGAAGCCGCCGACACCCGACGGGCCGATCATGGCCGAGGACAAGGGCGACATCGCGGGTGTCCTCGGCCTCTGCGGGCTGGTCGCGGGCGTGGTCGCCCTCGGCCTCTTCGGCGGCTGGCCCATCCTGGCCGTCGTCCTGTCGCTCGTCGTCATGATCTTCATGCACGAACTGGGTCACTACATCACGGCCAAGAGGGCGGGGATGAAGGTCACCGAGTTCTTCATCGGGTTCGGCCCTCGCATCTGGTCGTTCCACCGGGGCGAGACCGAGTACGGCATCAAGGCCATCCCCGCCGGGGCCTACGTCCGCATCATCGGCATGAACAGCCTGGAGGAGGTCGACCCGGCCGACGAGCCCCGGACCTACCGCCAGAAGTCCTACCCCCGGCGGATGTCCGTCGCCGTGGCCGGCTCGGCCATGCACTTCCTCATGGCCCTCGTGTTGGCCTTCGTTTCCCTGGTCGGCTTCGGCGTGTACAACGACGAGAGCGCCCAGAACTGGACGGTCGGCGTGCTGTCCACCCCGGCGGACATCGAAGCCCAGTTCCAGGGCCTGACGCTGGGCGACGACTTCCAGCAGCTCCTCGACGACGGTGAGACCCCGGCCATTGCGGCCGGCCTGGAATCCGGCGACCGGGTGGTTTCGGCCGATGGCGTCGAGTTCGCCGACTACGACGCCTTCCGGGCGTACGTCCAGGACCATCCGGGTGCGGCCGTCACGCTCAGCGTCGAGCGGGGCGACGAGACCTTCGACACGAACCTCACCATCGGCGAGGTCACCGACGGCGAGGCCTCGATGGGCTTCGTCGGCCTCGGCCACGAGGAGCCCCGCCAGCAACTGGGTGTCCTCGCCGCGGCGCGGGAGTCGGTCACCGAAGTGGGCGCCCTGATGGTCGACTCGGTGTCGGCCATCGGCCATTTCTTCACGCCCAGCGGGCTGAGCAGCTTCACCGAGGCCGTGTTCAACCCGGAGGCCGAGGCGCCCGCCTCCCTGGACAATGGCGACGGCAGCGGTTCGGGGAGCAGCGACGAAGGTCGGATAATCTCCATCGTCGGCGCCGCCCGCCTCGGGGCGCAGGCCACCGACGCCAACGGACCGGTTGCGCTGCTGCAGATCATGGTCGTGCTGAACGTGTTCATCGGCCTGTTCAACCTGATCCCCCTGTTGCCCTTCGACGGTGGCCACGTCGCCATCGGGACCTACGAGCGGATCCGGGAGATCGGCCGCCACGGCCAGCGCTACCAGGCCGACCTGACCCGGATGCTGCCTGTGGCCTACGCCGTGGTCCTCTTCATGGTGACGATCGGGACCATGGCGCTGTACGCCGACATCGCCAACCCCATCAACTTCCCCGGTTAAGCCGCGGCTGGGCCCGACCCGATCCGGCTTGCACCGGACGGGGACCCACGCTGCGAGACTGACGTCGTGAGCTACGAGCGCCGGAAGACCCGTGAGGTGGTGCTGGCCCACCCGTCACACCCGGTGACGGTGGGCGGCGACGCCCCGGTGAGCGTCCAGTCGATGACGATCACCAAGACGGCCGACGTCGAAGGGACGCTCCAGCAGATCTACGCCCTCTACGGCGCCGGGGCCGACATCGTCCGCTGCACCTGCAACGAGAAGGCGGCCGCCGAGGGCCTGGCCCGGATCGTGCCCCGCTCGCCGGTACCGATCGTGGCCGACATCCACCACCAGTACAAGATGGCCCTGGCCGCCCTGGAGGCGGGGGTCCACTGCCTGCGCCTCAACCCGGGCAACATCCGCCGTCCCGAGCACATCAGGACCGTGGCCGCCGAGTGCAAGGACCGGGGCGTGCCCATCCGCATCGGGGTCAACGGCGGTTCGCTCGACCCCGACCTCTACGAGAAGCACGGCGGGCTGACCGCCGAGGCCATGGTCGAGTCGGCCCAGCGGGAGTTGGACTACTTCGCCGAGGTCGGCTTCGACGACGTGAAGATCTCGGTGAAGGCGTCGAACGTGCCCCTGATGATCGAGGCCTACCGCCAGCTCTCCGAGGTCACCGACCACCCCCTGCACCTGGGCGTGACCGAGGCCGGCCCGCCCCCCGTCGGCCTGATCAAGGCCACCGCCGGCCTGGCCACGCTGCTGTCGGAGGGCATCGGCGACACCATCCGCTACTCGCTGACCGCCGACCCCGTCCAGGAGGCCCGGGCCGGCCGCCAACTGCTGGAGTCGCTGGGCCTGCGGGAGCGGACCGGCCTGGACCTGATCGCCTGCCCCTCGTGCGGCCGAGCCGAGGTCGACGTCTACGCCATCGCCGATGCGGCCCAGAAGGCCCTCGAGGAGCTCGAGGTCCCCATCCAGGTCGCCGTCATGGGCTGCGTGGTGAACGGCCCCGGCGAGGCGAGGGAGGCCGACCTCGGCATCGCCGCCGGCCGCAAGCGGGGCCACCTCTTCGTCAAGGGCAAGGTCGTCAAGGTCGTGGCCGAGGACGAGATGGTCGACCAGCTCGTCGAGTGGGCCAAGATCGTCAGCGAAGACGGCGTCGAGGCGGCCCTGGAGCGAGCCGACGCCTCAGCCGCCGCGGAGGCCGAGAAGGACCGCGCCGCCCTCCTCACCGAGCAGGGCGACGACGTCAACCACGCCGAGCAGCACATCGAACAGATCCGCAAGCTCTGACCCCTCGTTCTGCCGCCCGAACGGGATCCTCCCGGGGAGCCGAACCCCTCGGCAGTACCCTCGCCGCCCATGGCCAAGGCTCCCGTGCTCACCCCCCAGGGCGACGACTTCCCCCGGTGGTACCAGGACGTCATCGCCAAGGCGGAGCTGGCCGAGAACGGGCCGGTGCGGGGGACGATGGTCATCCGGCCCTACGGGTTCTCGCTCTGGGAGCGGATCCAGTCCGAGATGGACGACCGCATCAAGGACGCCGGCGTCGACAACGCCTACTTCCCCCTGTTCATCCCCATGGACTACTTCCAGCGGGAGGCCGAGCACGTCGAGGGCTTCAGCCCCGAGTTGGCCATCGTCACCCACGGCGGAGGCAAGGAGTTGGAGGAGCCCATCGCCGTCCGTCCCACCTCCGAGACGGTCATGGGGACCTACTTCGCCAAGTGGATCCAGAGCTACCGGGACCTACCGCTGCTGATCAACCAGTGGGCCAACGTCGTGCGCTGGGAGCTGCGCCCCCGCCTGTTCCTGCGCACCAGCGAGTTCCTCTGGCAGGAGGGCCACACCTGCCATGCCACCCAGGCCGAGGCCGCCGCCTTCGCCCTGCAGATCCTCCACGAGGTCTACGCCGACCTCATGGTGAACGTGCTCGCCGTGCCCGTCTACGTCGGGCGCAAGACCAAGGCCGAGCGCTTCGCCGGTGCCATCAACACCCTGGCCTGCGAGGCCATGATGCGGGACGGCAAGGCCCTGCAGATGGGGACCAGCCACGAGCTCGGCCAGAACTTCGCCAAGGCCTTCGACATCGAGTACCTGTCGGCCGAAGGCCGGCAGGAGCACGTCTGGCAGACCTCCTGGGGCAGCTCCACCCGCATGGTCGGCGGGCTGATCATGACCCACGGTGACGACAACGGCCTCCGGGTCCCCCCGGTCCTGGCCCCCATCCAGGCCGTCGTGCTCGTGGTGCGGGACGAAGAGGGGGCGGGCGAGGCCGCCGCCCGCCTGGTCGACGCGCTGAAGGCCGCCGGGGTCCGGGTCCGCCTCGACGACAAGGTCGACACCTCGTTCGGCCGACGGGCCACGAACTGGGAGCTCAAGGGCATCCCGGTGCGCATCGAGGTCGGCCCCCGGGACCTGAAGGAGGGCGAGGTCACCCTGGTCCGCCGGGACACCGGCGAGAAGCGCCAGGTCGCCGTGGCCGCGGTTGCCGCCGAAGTCCCCGCCGCCCTCGCCGCCGCCCAGGCCGACCTGCTGGCCGGGGCGATCGCGGACCGGGACGCCCGCACGGTCGGCGTCGACGCCATCGAGGACGTGGCCGCCGCCGCGGCCGACGGCTTCGTCCGCATCCGCTGGGACGCCGTCGGCCTCGAGGGCGAGGCCCGCCTGGCCGACGACGCCCTCACCGTCCGCTGCCTCCAGCGCGAGGACGGCAGCCTCCCCGAAGGCGACGACGAGCCGGGCCTCGTCGCCCTCGTCGCCCGCTCCTACTGACGAGCGCACTTCGGTTCTGGGTCCTGAAGTGGACGTTGGGGCGCCAGATCCAGGTCCCAGAACGAGCGCACCTCGGTTCTGGGTCCTGAAGTGGACGTTGGGGCGCCGGATCCAGGTCCCAGAACGAGCGGCGGCGTAGCCCGACTCACCCTCCCGACG
>Ga0315287_10002430_pt1 | contig 17653 bp, 10 predicted proteins | sample YL17G11_0_MG_FD_205037 | JGI IMG/M metagenome (GOLD analysis project Ga0315287, IMG submission 205037) | Sediment microbial communities from Yellowstone Lake, YNP, Wyoming, USA - YL17G11_0 | ecosystem: Environmental > Aquatic > Freshwater > Lake > Sediment | place: USA: Wyoming | collected...
CGTCGTGGACCGCATGTTTGACACCTGCGTCCAAGGCGTCGACCTGGTCGTCGTCAACACCGACGCGCAGGTGCTGGAAGTCGTCCGCGCGCACCAGACGCTCCAGATTGGCCGAAAGCTTACCCACGGGCTGGGCGCCGGCGGGAATCCTGAGGTAGGCAAGCTCGCCGCTGAGGAGAGCCGAGAGGAGATCACCGATCTCCTGCACGGCGTCGACATGGTCTTCATCACCGCGGGAATGGGCGGAGGCACAGGAACCGGAGCCGCACCGGTGATCGCGGGACTTGCTCGTGAGGCCGGGATCCTCACCACCGCAATTGTCACGCGGCCGTTCGCGTTCGAAGGTATCGCTCGCGCGCAGAAAGCGGAGGAAGGCATCGCGCGCCTGTCGCAGAACGTGGACGCTCTGATCTGTATCTCGAACGACAAGCTGCTCAAAGTTGCGCCGGCGGATACACCGATCACGAAGGCGTTCGAGATGGCGGACGAGGTCCTGCGGAAGGGAGTCGAAGGGATCTCGGATCTGATCACGGTTCCCGGGATGATCAACCTTGACTTCGCTGACGTGGAAAGCGTGATGCGCGACGCGGGCACGGCGATGATGGGGATTGGCGAAGGGCAGGGCGAAGGGAAGACGAAGGAGGCGGCGCGCAACGCGATTTCGTCGCCGCTTCTCGATGGATCCATCCACGGCGCGCGGAAGGTCATCATGAACATCACCGGCGGCGCCGACCTGACGCTCGAGGAAGTGACCCAGGCTGCCTCGCTCATCCGTGAGGCCGTGTCCGACCGCGCGGACATCATCTTCGGAACTGCGATTCGCGAGGGCATGGAGAAAGTGCGACTCACCGTCATCGCCACGGGCTTTGCCGTGGGCTATGACCGGGAGGATGAAGAAGGGGCGCCGATCTCGCACGAGTCGATGCTGACGAAGATGGAGCAGGAGAGCCGCGTGGGAGTCGATGACTTCGACATTCCAACGTACCTGCGCCGTACTCGCAAAGCCAAAGAAGACGAGCCACGCCCCCCGTGGGGCGAGAAGCCGCGGCCGGAAGTCCGCCGCGAGCGGGATGTCCTGAAGGATCGCCGCAAGCACTGACGCAAGAGCCGCATCGTAGAAAAGCAGAGCCCCTCGCTACCGAGGGGCTTCCCTTTTCTGGTACCAGAGGAGGGGGTCGTGAACCCAGGCCGCGCCTCATGCGCGGGGCTGTCCTTCGGACAGCTGGGGGAGTCCGCCAATCTGGACGTCGCGGACTCCATGGGGGCAATGCGGCTGGCCGCACAAGTGCGGCTAGAGAGTTCGCCGTGTGGGTTTGTGGCGAACTCGGTGGGACTCAACGACAAGGGACCCAAGAGGGCCCCTTGTCGTTTGGTACCAGAGGAGGGGGTCGTGAACCCAGGCCGCGCTGCGCGCGGCTTGGGAGTTCGCCGACTCAAACGCTGCGAACTCCATGGGTGCGCCGCGACTTCCGAGACCAGAGAACAAGGGCCCTGAAGGGCCCTTGTTCTCTGGTACCAGAGGAGGGGGTCGAACCCACACGTCCCTTGCGGGACACGGGATTTTGAGTCCCGCGCGTCTGCCAGTTCCGCCACTCTGGCGCAGGTTGACATAGTAGAGCGTCGATGCTGCCTCGTCAATGAGTTCGAGCCTGAGGCGAGACTCGACCCTCCGAACCGAGCCGAATGTGACCCGCATCACAGATGCCGAGGCGATACTTGGCTATAATGGATGCGAAGAAGGGATGCATCGCGAGGCGATCCCTCCGCACGTCACGCATGCGGTGACGGTGCGGACCGCGGCTGGGGTACGACGCTTCGAAAGCGAGTGGGCAGGCTCCAGAGTGCCCGAGAGGGTGGTGCACCGCCGCCGGGCCATTGAGATGGCTTCGAAAGAGCGCAAAGGGGCTGCGGATGATCGGGAACAGCGGTGTGCGCAGGCTGTCGGCGGTGGGCGGCGGGTTCGATCGGCGGGCAGTCTCGCGTCTTCTGCCTGGCGCCCTAGTGTTCCTTGTCATCCTCACTCTGGGCCTGGGCGAGGCTGTCTTTGGCCAGAACCCCACCTGCTCCATAGCGGTTGGGACAGCTCTCATCTGCGACGGCGACCTGGTCCAGGAGGTCACCGTCACCTACAACGAGGCGATGAGTGCGACCCCTGCCCCGACGATCCAGTTCGTGACCGCGATCGGAATCTGGGCGCCTGGGTCGGGGATCTGGGACTTGGCCCAGCACGTGTGGACCCAATCGTTCACCGTAAGCGACGCGAACGAGGAGACGAGCGGCATTGACGTCTACGTCTCCGGCGCGCAGAACGCTGGTGGGGCTCCGCAGGTTCCGAACACCCTGGTCGACGCGTTCAACGTCGATACGCGGAATCCCAGCGCGCCTCTGATCACATGGGTTGCCGATGACAACGGGTCCAGCGACGCAGATGGAATCACGAACGACAACAGACTGATTCTCAGTGGGACCGCGGAATCGCAGAGCAGCATTCGGTTGTACCGCGATGGGAGTTCGATTGGCACCACTTCTGCAAGCGGCGTCGGGGCTTGGACTTTCGACTACCAGGCCACCGCTCTTGCCGACGGCACCTACCATTTCAAGGCAACGGCGACCGACTTGGCAGGAAACGTGAGCCCGGAGTCCGCCCCGCTGACGGCCCTCGTAGATACGCAGGCGCCACCCGCCCCGGCGGCCCGCGCTCCAGCCGACGGAACGTGGACGAACGACAACACGCCGACGTTCTTGTGGATTGCGCCGAGCGACCCCGGCGGCAGCGGGGTCTACCAGTACCACTACCAGGTCAGGACCACGATCCCGCCGGTAACGGCAGCCAAGGACGGGACCACCGCCAACACAACCTACACTCCGACGGCTGCCACTCCTGACGGGAGCTACACATGGAGGCTCACTTCACGGGACCGGGCGGGGAACACCGGGGCGTGGAGCGCCGACTGGTCGTTGGTCATCGACACCGGGCCCCCTACGGTGACGATACTTGCGAACGACGTCGCGATCTACGACGGCGACGTGGGCGTCGATCGGTTCAGCGTGACGGCGACCTTCTCCGAGGCGATGAGCACGGGTGTGGCGCCTTCGGTCGCGTTCAGCCCTGATCCGACGCAGGCTCCCGCCACGTTCATGAACCCGAGCGGGGCGTGGGGCGGGACTGGGGGCAACACGGCATACACGTGGACGTACGACGCGGTGGACGTCGGCGTGACGGTGTCTGACGTGGATATCACAGTGTCGGGCGGGCGGGACGTGGCAGGGAACCTGCAGGTCTCGAGCACGAACGCGGACTATGTGGACGTTGACACGGCGAACCCCTCCGTATCGACGGCTGTCGCGGACACGTTGCTGGTGGTCGACGGGGACCTGACGCAACAGATCACGGTGACGTTCAGCGAGGCGATGAAGGTCAGTGCGGTGCTGGCGATTACGTTCAGCGTAGGCACCTGGAGCCCCGGAGCGGCGGGGACGTGGACCGTGGGGAACACCGTGTGGGCGCGAACGTTCACTTTGACCGACAACCAGGAGACGGCTGCAAACGTGACGGCCGACGTGGCGGGAGCGCAGGATGCGGCGGGGAATGACCAACAGACGTACACACCGCAATCCGAGTTCAACATCGACACGCAGAACCCGACGGTGACGAGCATTGTGGCGAGTGACCTCCTGATCGGCGACGCTGACGCAGGGACTCCGTTTACGGTGACGGTCGACTTCAGCGAAGCCATGAGTTCGGGCTTGACGCCGATGTTCGTGTTCTCTCCGTCGGTCGCCACGACACTTGCCTTCTCTAGCGGAGGGTGGCTCGATGCCGACACGTACCGGGCGGTCTACATCGTGACGGATGTCGACGTGGATCAGGACAGCGTGACCGTCGACGTGATCAACGCCAAGGACGCCGCGGGAAACGACCAACAGGATTTCACCGCTGCTCACGAGTTTGAGATCGACACACGGAACCCACAGGCCACGGTGACAGTGGACCGCACGCCGATTGTCGACGGCTCGCCGATCTACGAAGGCGCGCTGGTGCTGACGGTGGCCGTTACGTACGACGAGGCGATGAACACCTCGACCACACCCGTCATCACTCTCGAGAACGAGGGTTCGAACTGGGGTGGCCAGACCCCGCTGGGATGGACGGGGAACACGGTGTACCGAGCGACGTTCACTCACAACGGGACGGAGGAGCCGACTCCGCCGGTGCCGGCCTTGGTTGCGTTTGCCCGCGTGCCGAACACGAGCGGGGCGACCGACCTTGCCGGGAACGCCGACGTGGGTGACGACTCGCCGACGTTCGAGATCGACACGCGGAAGCCGGAAGTTGGACAAGACGTCGCCGCAGTTGCCGTTGACACGGATCCAGTCTACGAGGGCGACCTGGTGCCGGTGGTGACCGCAACATTCGACGAAGCCATGCGGGCGGATGGCACGGCGGAGCCGGTGATTACCTTCAGTGCGGGCACGTGGGCCGCGGGTGGAGCCGGTGTGTGGTCCATGTCGGACACAGTCTGGACGCGGTCCTACACGTTGACGGACAACAACGAAGAGGTCGCGGACGTAACGGTGGACGTGGCCGGTGCGTGCGATGTGGCCGGAAACGCCCAAGAGAACTACATTGCCTCCCGCGAGTTCACCATCGACACGCTGCAACCTTCGATTGTTGAGATCGACGCCGAGGGGCATCCGTCGTGCGGCGGGTTCTATTGCAGCGGCGCGGGGGACACGGTCGTGGTTTCCGTGACGTTCTCGGAGGGCGTCGTGCTCGCCTCGGGAATCTTCGGAGTGATGCTCGACGTGCTGCCCTCCGGGTTCGAGATCGTCTACCCGACAGGCAAGTTCGCGCCACCCACGGGGTTGCCCGTTCGGTGGAATGACTACACGATCGACCAGAACTACGTGGTGCAAGCAGGTCACAACAGCTGCGATCTGGAATCTACCGCTGTGGGCTGGACTGTGCCCGCGCTGACTGATGTGGCGGGAAATCCTGCGATCACTGACATGCCGCCTCTCGACTCGCGCATCAAGGCCCTGCGGGACATCATCGTCGACACGACGCCTCCACAGGCGTTTGGCGACCCTGGGGTCAGCGACACCTACGTCTATGTGCAGCCGGCGTACCTGTCGTGGCACGAGTTCGTTGAGGATAGAGAGCGGATCATCGCCCGCGAGGACTGCCCGATCTACATCGATGTCCTGTCGAACGACTTCGACAACTGCTCGGGAGGCCTGTCGGTGACGACGGCCACAATTCCCGCGCCGTCGTACGGTGTGACGTCGCTGTTCACGGACGGCGGGACGGGGCACTACCCGGTCCTGTCGGGCGCTTGCGACGCGAAGGTCGTGCGGTACAGCCCGTACTCAGACTACACCGGGCCGGACGAGTTCGGGTACACAGCCCGCGACTGCAGCGGGAATACATCCGATGCGATGGTGTACCTCTACGTCTTTGCGAAGAACAGCCTCGGGAGCGTGGTCCCGAACGCGTTCTCTGGCGTGCCCGCGATGTTCCGACTCGAGACGCGCGACGACCTCCTGCTGCGAATCGCAGATGCGGAGAGGTTCGGGTACCGGTTCGCGCTTCCCGTTGCGACGGAACACGGTGTCCTGACGTGGACCGATGACGCCATCGTTTACGACCACGGGATCGGAAGCGCGAGTCTTGACCTTGTCTACACGTCGGCAGACGGGTATGAGGGTGTGGACGTCTTCACGTGGAGCGTGACGGACCCCTTTGGGATCGTGCAAGAGAAGGCAGAGTCGTTCTCCGTTGTTCAAGCAGATGCCGGGCTGGTGCCCCTCGTAGCTACGTTGGAGCTGCGGAGGGGAGGCATGGCGCATCTTGCGGTGCCGGGGGGCTTGTTTGATGTGGGCGGCGTCGCCGCGATCCGCATCCAGCGGCTCGGCGCATTCGGCGAGGTGGTCGAGGAGCTCGCGCCGAGCGACGTGGCCCAGGCGATCGCCGTGGAGCGGTCGCGCGGAAATGGCGTCCTGGGCCTCGATGCGTCGACGTTGCCGTCGGGTCTCCTCCGCTTGGTGATCCCGGTCGGGGATGGCACGATGTGCTCGGTCGTAGTGGAGATTGGTGGGGGTGGTGGGCAGTGAGACGGCTGGGCTGGTTGTTGTTCCTGATCCTGTGCGCGTACTCGTTCCTTGTTGCGGCCAATCTCCCGCCCACAAGCTCTGATCTCCAACTGACCACCTCGGTGAACGCTCCGCTTACGTTCGAGGTTGTCGTGATCGATGCGGACATCGACCCGCTTGCGCCAGAGACTCATCCGATTGCGTTCACCGTGGAACAGGGCCCGAAGCACGGAGTGGTTGTGGCCGATCTCGATGCGGTGCTGTACCAGCCGATCTCCGAGGCGATTCTTGTTCTGTCCTACACGCCGGCGCAGGGGTTCGAGGGCACGGACGAGCTGCGTCTGGCGGCCCGAGATCCTCTCGGAGAGCGCGTGGACATCCTCGTGACGATTAGCGTGGTAGCGAAGGGTGCGATGGGCGTTGCGAGCGGGAGTTCGCTCGTGACGGCGACGATCGACGTCCCGGCGGTGACTCTGATGTCGATGAGTTGGTCCGGTAACGTGAAGTACACGCTGTTCGCCACATCTCTCCAAGTTGGGTTCCTGTTCAAGCGGCAGGCTGTAGACAACATCTTCGATGATCTGTACATCAACCTGAGTTCTCCGCTCGGCGGAGTCGGCACCATCGCATCGCACATCGACTTTGACCCAGATCCGACCACGGACTTGTTCGACTATGCGGATCTCTCGCTCACCATGAGGTTTGGGAGCAGCTCGATCTTCGCTTCTCTCTACACGGACGGAACGCAGACCGGGTCCAGGATGTCCCTTGGCCTCTTCGGAGCGACGAACGATGGCAGCCTCTCGCTGAGTTCCCGTGTGACCTTTGCGTCGTGCTCGCTGTACTTCGACACGGCGTCGGTGACGTTGCGGGCAGCCGGTTTCCCGTGCGGTCTTGGGGACTGTGCGATCGACCTCAGCGGGACGGCCAGCTTCTCCTCGTCCGGCTTCGTGAAGGCGACGGTCTCGGCGAGTGGGATCGACTTCCCGGACGTCGGGTGGCTGTCGCTCGTGACGTCGGCCAACGTCATGGTTTCGTTTGAGGTTCAGACAAAGAGCCTCACGATCACTCCACAGTTTGAGACACCGATCGTCGACTGCATTCGTCTTGGGACTGAGATCGTGTGGGCGAACAACACGCTCGCGGATCTGCGACTCACGTCGATCCACGTGGATCATACGTTCGCCAACGGCGTTCGCTTGCGCATGCACACGTCACTTGACCCGACGGACTTGACGCTGAATCAGAGCGTCACCGGCCATCTTGACTATTGGGAGGCCGACGTGCTTTCGGGAGAGTTCGGAGCGTGCACCGGTGTCGGCGGGGACTGGGAGGTCGGCGTGTACTTCTCGCGCCCCGGAATTGGCGTGCAGCTGTTCGATTGGGGCATGCTTGAACTGAAGGCGAGCGTCGCCTGCGGGCGTCTGTGGGAGCTGTTCACCGAGCTTACGTTCCGCTCTGGAGTCTTCGGCGATCCGACGTCGGAGTTGTTGCTGGGACTCGCAGCGGCCTGGTAGGCGGTCTCCGCCAACTTCTGAGCCCCGCTCGGCGGATACGGTGGGGCTCAACGACCCGCAACCGGACCCGCTGAGTGTGATGGCTGTTACATACCGCTAGATCGCACGTCACTATACTGGTTTCAATCAGGACCCGAGATTTGGGGTCCGTCGCTGGCTGGCCTTCGTACGGACATGAATCTGGGATTGGTGCAGGAGACGTCGTCAGGTGCGCGGGCCCGTGGGGTTGATGGAGGAGATTGGTGTGCGAAGAGAGCGAGGACGTCGGCTTGGAGCGATCGCGGCCCGCGGGCTGGGGCTTCGCGCGACTCTGTCCGTCATCATGCTCGCAACGATCGCCCAGGCCGTCTGCGCGCAGCTCGAGGACCTGACGACCGCCTCCGCCAGCCTCGTCCTTTACGTCGAGCGCGCGGTGGCGCTCCGCATTGTGGACATCGAGCCTGTCCACGTCACGATGAGTCCATTCGACGTGGGCGACGAAGGTCTTCTCCTGGGGAGGATCCATCTCCTCACGTGGGGATTGTGCGACTACGTCGTGGGAATCTCAGCTCGAATGGCTCCGGTCGCTCTTCCCACCGGACTCTTCTCCGCGCGGGTGTCTGGCGCTTCCGGGGTGGACTTTCCGTCGCCGACTCCTCCGCGCGTCGATCTGGCTGAGGGCCCCGTGCCGCTTCTGGCGAATCGTGCCGATTGGCCGAGCGGCACCGCATCCACGGTCGAGATCCGTCTCGATCCGTCGAGATGGTCGTTGCCCACCGGAACCTACGCCCTCGAGATTGTCCTCTCGATCATGGAGGAGGACTAGGTGAAGCGGATGTGGGTCCTCCTCGCTCTTTCCGCCGTGATCGTCGCCCTCGGGTGCTCGGCGCAAGACACAGACACGGCCGTTGCCGTTTACGGCTTCACGCTGGACGAGACGGTCGTCGTACGGCTCGGCCTATCGAGGATCGAGCGGACGTTGGACGTGAGGGAGTTCGTGGGAACGTACGTGGACTTTGGCGTGATCCAAGGAACGACTGGAGCGATCACTGACTACGACCTGTACGTGTCGGCTCAGGCTTCGGTGATGCTCGGTGGGTGGGAGCGACTCATCGGCAGCGAAGGGCTCGAGCTCCGGCTCGACGAGGGCGGATTCAGTGGCATTGCGCCGTTGTGGGTCAATCGCGAGGCCCTCGGGTTCGAGCGCGCCGTCGCCCCGCCGGAGAGGACGATCCTCTTCGTGGGGGGGAACAACGTCCGCGACAACACGCGATTCTCGGTCGCGGCCCGCGTGAACCTGCTCTCGCTGACTGAGGAAGCGCTCCGCAGTGGAAGTGTCGTGACGTACACCGTGACGTTCACGGTCGTCGAACGATAGATCGGTGCAAGAAGAAACTAAGGAGGTTGGGGGATATGGGTAGGAACATAGTGCGGTGGTTGGGCGTGGCGGTGCTTGTCGCGGGGAGCAGCCTTGCGACCTACGCACAGGTGGATACGGACTCGGCGTCGACGAGTGCGTTCGATGTGACGCTGAGTGAGACGGTGCGCATTGCGGTCGAGACACAGCCGATCGCGTCGACGCTCATTGAGGTGGACCTCGAGACCCGTTACTTCTCGTTGGGGACCTTCACGGCCAGGGTGTGGGCGATCACGAACTACCAGGTGAGCGGCGATGTCGACCTGGCGGGGACGGCGTACCCGGCCCTCCTCGGTTCCGGAGAGGCTGCGATCCGCGTTCAGATCCAAGCGACCGACTTCGGTGCGACCGGTGACGACGTTGCAGACAACCCGGTGTCCGATGTTACGGCCGGGTCTCCGTACACGGCGCTTCCCGCAACGCTGGGGCAGGATCTTTGGCACGGCGGGAACACCGAGGGCGGCCTCCTTACGTACCAAGAGGCAACGGTCCACCTGTGGCTCGACCTCGACCAGTTGGGTGACCAGACGATGGGCTACAAGCTCAACGTCACGGTGAAGCTCCTCGTCACCGAGGAATAGGGCGGGAGGCGGCGGTGCGGGAGCGGGGTTTGGCAGCCCGAGCGGGTCGGACGGGACGTGGCGTCGGATGCGCCGTCTTGATTTCGGCTCTTCTTGCTTGGCTTGCTGTGGGGGCCGTTGACACAGACGAAATGGCCACCGCGACCTTCTCTGTGAGCCTTTCGGAAACGGTTCGGGTCACCGTGGGGAGCGCGTACGTGACGCACTCGACGACGACGTGGGACCTGTTCGACCCCTACTTCCCTGCTGGCGGCGCTGACCCGTTCGGGCGTTTCGAGATCCGCGTGTACGCGATCACGGGGTACGAGTTGTCGCTGACGAAGGAGACTGCGGTGTCGCTGGTCTCGGGGGGCACTACGACGGCGTCCGTGGACATCGTGGACACGTTGATGGAGATTCGGACGGACGCCCTGGAGGGCGATGACGACGACGGCGGTCAAGCCGATAATCCCGTTCTGGATTGGACGGAGACCGCGAACTGGATACCGTTCCCCGACGGCGTGTCGCTCCTGTTCCACGGGGGCAACACGGAGGGTGGCGCGCTGGTTCATCACCGCGCTGCCGAGTCGCTGCGCATCAACCTGGAAGCTCTCCGGAACAACGCATCGGGCAACGTGTTCACGTTCACGATCACGGTCATGGTGACTGAGACATGACCCGCACAAGCCGGCGGTCATTGAAGGTCCGCGTGCCCTTGCACGGGTTCGGCGGCGCGCTTGCTGCTCTCTTGCTCCTCTTCCTCGGCGGCAACCTTGGCTGCAGCCTCGATGTCGCGGCGCAGGGTGCGTGCCAGACCAGCCCTCCCGATGTCTCCGACACGGTGCAGGAGTCGGATCTTGCCAGCCAATACCTGCTCGTCTTCGCGACGACGCAGGTTGAGGTGGGAGGAGTGCAGACCCCACCGTGGAGAGTCGAAGCGACCATCGTCACGGTGAGTGTTCCCGCCGGCGCGGACCCTGTCGGCGAGATGGCCCTGGCCCTTCGCGAAGTGGGGACGAGCACCTGGCTGGCGAGCGGAGGCACGGTGAAGGAGGCGAGCGACTCCGGAGAGGTGTTCGGCGTCGAGTATCGGCTGGACCTTCGCGCGCTGGGCGACGGAGCTGCGGGGGCCTACGCGTTCGACGTGACCTACCACCTTGTTGTCGATGCGGTGGAACTTGACTCCGAGACCGTGCGATTGACGATCTCGACGAGCGAGACCGTGAGCGTGGCGCTGTCGGGCACCGTCGACGACCTTTCGCTCACCGCGCTGACGGAACGATACGTGTCTCTCACAGGTTCGATCGATGTCGCCGTGCGCGCTATCTCGAGCTACCGCCTGACGCTCTCCTGCACCGTGGACCTCGCCCCCGACAGTCCGGGACTTCTCGTCATCAGTTCCTCCGGCATCGTGGTTCAGGCGAACCCCGCGGGCGGCGTGCTTTCGACGAACAGTGGGCTGACTCACCAGCCGGTGCGCGACAACCCGTGGATGTTCACGCAGAGTTTCGTAGGGTCGAACTCCGCCGGCCAGCCGACGGTCGTGCGGGTCTCGTTTCAGATGGACTTGGATGCGATCGGAAACGGGACGGGCGGCGAGGTGCGACAGGTTGTGGCCACGTTCACGTTGACCGAGGAGTAGGAGGGATCCACGCATGCAGAGGACGTACAAGGTTTTGATCTTGCTCGCTGCCGCGTTGTGCCTGGCGTGGGGCGCCGTGGCGGAGATCGTTGTCAGTCCATTGACCATCGAAATCCCCGCGAACCCGGGGGATGAGGCTGCAGGTTCCTTCGTCATTCGCAATGCGGGGACGGCGGCCGAGAACGTCACCGTGTCAGCGTTTGGCTACACGCTCGATTCGACGGGGGCCATCCTCCTGGATCCGGTGGTGCGCTCGCTCGTGCCGTACTTGACGTTCTCGCCCGTGACGTTCTCGGTGCAGCCCGGGGAAGAGAGTGCAGTCAACTTCCGATTCACGGCGCCGCCGGAGGCAGGCGACCACTGGGCGATCTTCTTCGTCGAGGGGAGCACGATCGTGCCGGTGAGCGCGTCGTCGGGCGACGTTCAGACTTCGGTTGGCGTCAAGGTCCAGTACGGAGTGAAGCTCATCCAGCGCGATCCGAACGCGACTCGCGACGGTGCGATCGTCGGCATGTCCCTCGTGGCGGCAGGCACGCCGAGCGTTGGCGTGAGTTTCGCGGACCTTGGGAACAGCGTGCTGCGCAAGGCATCAGGTTGGGTCGAGTTTCGCGACGTGGCAGGCACCGTTGTGTCTCGTGTAGCGCTCGACGAGTTCACGACGCTGCCGGGCGGGTTTCGAGATCTCGCGGTGGCGATCCCAGGAGAGGTGCTGAGCGTGCAGGGGACGTACCTCGCGCTGTGCGTTGTGGATTTCGGCGGCGAGCGCCTCGTCGCCGGTGAACTCCAATTCTCGGTTGAGTAGGGCAGGGAGGGTTCTGCGGTGAAACGGTTCCACGGGGCGTCGATGCTTGTTGCCCTCGTCGCGCTCGCTGTCATGGCGAGCGCGGCGGTTGCTCAAGGCGTCGATGTCTCCGCGTTTGAGCCGCGGGTGTCGGCCACCCCGGGCGAGTACGTCAGCGTCGCGCTCTCCCTCACCTATCACGGGACGGTGTCCGAGGCCGTCGAGGTCGTTGTGCAGGTTCCCGGACCGGGCTGGACGTTCCTCAGCGATCGGAAGAGGGTCACGTTGGGGCCGGAGATACCCGAGACGGTGTTCATGACCTTCATGCCCCCCGTCGACCTGCCGGCCGGCGAGATCGTGATTCGCTTCCGAGTTCTCTCGGTTCTTCAGGGGCTCGACGTCGGAGGCACGGAGGTCCGACTGACAATCTCACAGCACGTGCGGCTTGTCGTCACAGCGCCAGGTTCGGCGTCTCTCGCACCGGACGACGTGGCGACCTACACCTTCGTCGTGAGGAACGAGGGGAATACGCCCGTGACGGCGTCAATTCGCGTGCAGACGGAGCTTGAAGGCGTGGAGCCAGATGGTGAGACTCGAATGCAGCTTGTCGCGGGCGAGACGCGGCCGTTTCCCGTGACCGTTCGAGTGCCGACGGAGGGCGCGCCGCAGACCGCGCGGATTGTCGTTGACGCCTGTGTCTTACCTGAAGGCGCCGCATGCGCCCGCGGCGTGCTTCTGCTGGACATCCTTCCGCCGGGACCGGACGCAGTGCCGGGCATCGCGGATGCCTATTTCCCGACCACGCTGACCGTCGGCTTCGGTCACGGCCAAGACCCTTGGCTGATCACCGCATCGGCCGCGCTGTGGACGCACGGCGATCTGCTGGACGGTCGCACCTTTGACGTAGGCTTGACGTTCCAGGGTCCCGACGCCATCGGGATCGTGTCGATTGCGGCCAATCTTCACAGCTTCCTGGCTCCGGACGTTGATGTGAGCCTCCAACGAAGCGATACGTCCCAAGGCTGTGGGCTCGGGATTCCCATGCCGCTTGGATCTCTCAGCATCACGCTCGTGGATGACTGCGGAGTCCAAACAGGCGGACGGGTGGCGTCCCTACGCTGGCGTGCCGGGCTTGACGACGTATCCCTGGGCCTCGGGGGGGCCGCTTCCATGGTCGATGGCGTCTATGGTCTCAACGGGGCGGCGGACGCGTCGTGGTTGTCCGTCGTGGGTGCCGTGGCTGAACGCCCCATCTTCGTCGCTGTGGGCGGAGAAGGACACTGGACAGGCCCCGATTTCTACGGGCCGGGCGTCGACACGTGGGGATACTCCCTGTCGGCCGGGGTGCGTGCAGAGGACATGGCAACTCTCTCGCTCGATCATCGGTGGGACCGGTCGGACGTGCTCGGCTCGGCCGCGGTCAAGGAGCACGATGGGGCGACCACCAGGTTCGCCGCGACGGCAAGCTTCGATTGGGCGTCGTTTCGATACGAAGTGGCTCGACGCGTCGAGTCCTGGGAACCGTCTCCGATCGAGAACGGGTGGCGCGAGAAGGAGGAGCGCGACGACTCGCAGGCCTGGGGACTCAGCCTCGCCACTGGTGGGTTTCAGTGGGTCGGGTCGGGCTTCTATCGCGAGTACCTGCAGGAGGGCGTGCGCGATGATGACGGCGACAGCCTGTTCGATGAGGATCCGGTCGACGGCGTGGACAACGACGGCGACAACAAGATGGATGAGGATGGGCCGAATTGGGATGAACACTCCGTCGCTGGTTCAGCGTTTCTGTTGTCGTACACGGGCGTCGTGGGTCATGCCGAGGTCGGCTACGAGAACAGCGAAACGCACGTGCCCGGGAAGCCGGATCCGGTGGACGAAGTGCATCGAATACGGGGCGCCATCGGGGTGCCTGTAATCGACTCCGTTACGGCGTCCCTCTCGGCCACCGTCGAGGCGGATGGCGAATGGGAACAACAGCTGGACGTGCGGTATGCCCCAGAGGGAAGCGGACTGGCGGCCACGGTGCGGCTGCGTCTCACATGGTTGGAGGCTGGCGCGGGGAGCTTCGAGATCCGACCGTGGTTCGGAGTGGACTTCGAGTACGAGTTCCTGCTCGCCTCTCGCGTTAAGGTCAAGGGGCAGGTGGCCGGGACGGTTTTCGTGGACGACAACGGCAACGGCGTTCGAGACGCGGGGGAAATTGGCGTGCCTGATGTGGTCCTCGGAATGGGTGGGGTCAGGGCTCGCACGGGCGAAGCGGGCGACTACCGCCTCCCGGCGGTGAAGCCTGGGGTCTACACGCTGAGGCTCCTTGCCCTACCGGCAAATCTGCGGGCGGGACAGACATCGACGATCGTTGCGCTGGAGGCGGGCAAGGTCAGCTCCGTCGACTTCGCGCTCCGCGCCGTGGGGACGGTGAGCGGCGGCGTCTTTGACGACTCCAACCAGAATGGCGCTTGGGACGAGGGTGAGGTTGGGATCCCGGGCGCCGTTGTCACTCTCGGCTCCGGTGCGGACACGCAGAGTGCGCGAACGAACGCGAACGGGCTGTTCACGTTCGTCGGCCTCGTCCCCGGCCGCTACGACGTCGGACTCGTTGTGTCGTCGCTACCGGCGCGTTGGCGCCCCACGACGTCCACGCAAGTGCGGGTGGAGCTTGGAGTCGGCGGCGAGGCCGCCGTTGCGTTCGGCGGCTACGAGCCACCTCGAGAGGTAGCGTTCACGTTCCGCTCCTCGACGCTGACCTTCGATGTCGCGCGGCCGCAGGGAGGAGAGCCGTGGAGTCGCGAATTCACGGCCGATCCCGGGGCGAGCTACGGGAGCGAGACGTCGTTCACCTGGGACTTCGACGGGGACGCCGACGCTGATGACGTCGGGCGGATCGTAACGCACACGTTCCCGGGCTCTGGGCGCTACGTCGTGACGTTGACTGCGAACGGCGGGGACAGGGTGGCCAAGATCCTCGACATTCTCGACAACGAGCCGTAGCTAACTCGCCCGCCGCCCGGCTCGTTCAGTCGTCAGGACTCCACCTTGGGTTTGTTGTCGACCTTCACAAACGGGCCAGCCGCTCTGTCAGGACCCGAGGCGAAATGGCGCGATCCTTCCCGGCGCGGCTCTGACCGCGGCCGCCGCATCGCGAAGCACCGCGGGCGCGTCGTGGCCAAGGTTGGAGACGAGGACGCGTCGCCCGCGCGCGGCGAGCGCTTGCGCGTCCCCGAAGGCCTGCGCGCGAAGGAGGAGACCGAAGCTCACCGGCCGGCCGGCGTCGTCGGGAATCTGGAGGTCGTGGCCCGGCTCATCGACGAGTTCGATGAAGAGATTTCGCCCCGAGTCTCCCTTGTGGAGTTGACCGGTCGAGTGGAGGAAGCGCGGGCCGTAGCCGAGCGTGGTGGCACAGTTGGTTGCATCTCGAAGAGCTCGCCGCAGGGTGGCGAGGGATTCAGCGATCTCCGGGCGCGGATCGAGGTAGGCGAGGATCGCGACGTAGTCGCCGGGGACCGCCTGGCTTACGAACAGCCGCAGCGCGTCGGGAGTCAGAGGGACGCACGGTGTCGATGGACGTTCTCCTCGGTCGCGATAGAGCGACAGCATCTGCCGCGTGACGCTCTTCGAAGACTCGACGTCGGGTTGATCGAAGGGATTGACCCCGAGCAGGTGACCGAGAAGCGCTGTTGCGAATTCCCACAGGAAGAATTGTCCCCCCAAGCCCTCGGGGCCGGAGAACTCCACATGCACGGTGGGTGGCGGCGTCTCGGCGTCGCTGCCGAGGCGGATGAACACGCGGTCGGCTCCGTAGACGTCTGGCGTCCCGAGGGGCTCGCCGACGATCGGTACCACTCCCACGCCGCACTTTCCGGTGCTCTCCGCGATCAGTTGTTCGAGCCAGTCGCCGAAACTCGTCATGGCCTCAGGCAGGACGACCGTGGCCTTGTTGCGGCCATCGGCAACGTGCGCGGCGAGAAGGGCGGCGAGAAGGGCGGCCGGATTTCGCTCAAGCGGAACGGAGGGACCGCAACGCTCGGCCATGCACCGTGCGCTCGCGAGCAACTCGTCGAGGTCCAGGCCGAGGAGCGCGGCTGGGACGAGGCCGACGAGGGACAGCGCGGCGTAGCGCCCGCCGATCGTGGGATCGTTGAGAAAGATGTGGCGAAAGTTATGGTGTTGCGCCAGCTCGACGAGCGAACTGCCGGGATCGGTGATCGCCACGAAGCGCCCGCCGGCCGCGGCGTCTCCCACAGCGTCGCAGGCGAGTCGAAAGACGTAACGGAAGATCGACAGGGTCTCGCTCGTCGTCCCGGACTTCGTCGAGACGATGAACAGGGTGCGTCTCACGTCGAGAGGCTCGACCAGCCGCCGCAACGCGTCTGGGTGCGTCGTGTCGAGGACGATGAGGCGGGGAGCGCCGGCGGGGGAACGGAGCACCCGCGCTAGCGTTTCCGGCGCGAGGCTCGAGCCCCCCATGCCGAGGAGGGCGACCGCGTCGCAGCCCTCCGTCCGCACCGACTCTCCGAACTGCCGCAACGGGCCGACGTGGTCCGCCATCGTCTGCGGAAGCCGCAGCCAGCCGAGGCGGTTCGCGATCTCGTCCGGGCGGGGTCCCCACAGCGTGTAGTTGCCTGACCAGGCGCGGCGGACGGCGCCAGCTGTCGCGAGGCGCTCGATGCAACGCGTCAGTCCTCTCGGCTCGGGGATGGCACGGATCATCAGGTCTCGCCTTCCATTCCGCTCATGGCGGGTTCAACATACACCAAACAGCGGGGATCCGTCAGATCTCGACGCAGTCCGGTGAACCGCTGTCGGAGATCATTCCGCGGAGGGCGGCGCCCCAGAGAACGGCCTGTGGGGGGAGAACGACGAGGACGGGAACCCGTTCGAGGAAGGACGAGAAGCGGCCCTTTGCCAGGAAGGCGTTGCGGAACCTTGGTGCGCGCAGAAAGGGAAGGATGCGCGGCGGGATGCCACCGCCCAGGAAGACGCCGCCCGTCGAGAGCAGTTTGAGCGCGAGGTTGCCTGCTTCGGCCGCGAGGATGTCACAGAGGAGCGCCACGGCCTCGTGACAGACAGCGCTGCGGCCTGCGAGAGCCGCCTGCACTACCACAGGGGTCGGGTCCGCAGCGGCGGCGATCTCGGCGGCGACGGCGGGATCCTCCGTCCGCCCTTCTTCGGTCATCAGGAAGCGATGAATCCTCGGAAGTCCGATGCCCGAGCAGGCGCGCTCGACGCTCACGTGCTTGTGCTCTCGCCACAGGCTCTCGAGGAGACGCGTCTGTTGCGGGGTCGTTGGAGCGAAGTCGGCGTGTCCCCCTTCGGAGGGGTGGGCGCGCGGCGCCTCTCGGCCGCGCGTCAAGTAGCCTTCGCCCAGTCCCGTGCCCAGCGCGAGGACGCCGATAGGACCCGTCGGGTCGGCTTGCCCCTTCAGGAGGACATCGACCTCTTCGGGCCGCAGGGTGGGGACAGCCCATGCCAACGCCTCGACGTCGTTGACGAGGCTGACTCGCTTGAAGTGAAACCGCGACATGAGCTCGTGTCCCGAGATCTCCCAGGACAGGTTTGTGATGCGAACGGAGTGCTCGACAATGGGGCCGGCAACGGCAAAGGACGCGACGGCCGGCGCCGGCGCATTGCAGTCCCCGAGGAAGGCTTCCACTAGGACGTCGAATCGTT
>Ga0315287_10002431_pt1 | contig 17651 bp, 14 predicted proteins | sample YL17G11_0_MG_FD_205037 | JGI IMG/M metagenome (GOLD analysis project Ga0315287, IMG submission 205037) | Sediment microbial communities from Yellowstone Lake, YNP, Wyoming, USA - YL17G11_0 | ecosystem: Environmental > Aquatic > Freshwater > Lake > Sediment | place: USA: Wyoming | collected...
GCTGAATCCTCCCATTCCAAGGGTCGTTTGCGCAACCCTATATGGGATAAGCATGTCCACACTTTTTCAACCCCCCGGTACGCTTTAGTCGGATGAACCAAAATTCATGCCGAGGGCCAAACGGCCGACGGCGTCACGACGCTGGCAGCCAAGGACGGCAGCCACACCGCCACGATCAAGGACGGCGCGATGACGATCAAAAACAAAGACGGCGCGACCATCGGCACGCTTAAGAAGGTGTTGCGCCAAAGCCCCACGCAGGGCGCCAAGCCGCCGGCGAACGCGGTGGTGCTCTTCGACGGCACGAACGCCGATGGCTTCAACGGCGGTCGCATGACTCCCGACGGCCTGTTGATGGAAGGCGACACGAGCAAGCAGAAATTCCAGAGCTTCACGATCCACCTGGAGTTCCGCACGCCGTTCCAGCCTTACGCCCGGGGCCAGGGCCGCGGCAACAGCGGCTTCTACGCCCAAGGCCGCTACGAGGTGCAAATCCTCGATTCGTTCGGCCTGGAAGGCGTCGACGACGAGTGCGGCGGCATCTACAAAGTAGGCCGGCCGGCCGTGAACATGTGCTTGCCGCCGCTGTCGTGGCAGACTTACGACGTCGATTTCACCGCCGCGGAGTTCAAGGACGGCAAGAAGGTGAACAGTGCGCGGATGACCGTGCGGCACAATGGCGTGGAGATTCACAAGGACCTCGAGATTCCCTTCGCCACAACGGCCGCCCCAGTCCGCGAAGGCCCCGAGCCCGGGCCAATCTACCTGCAAAATCACGGCAACCCGGTGCGGTTCCGCAACATTTGGCTAGTGGAGAAGAAGTGACGACGTAATACGGCCTGTTGGGAAAACGGAGTTCCCCCATGCACTGCTTTCCTTTGCTGCTGCTCAGCCTGCTCGGCGGGGAGCAGGCGATCGACGATTTCCGTTACGTTGACGCCGTGGCCTTGGTCATTCCCGACAGGGCGGCCAACGACAACGGCGAAGCCAGAGCGGCCCGCGAAACGGCCGCCAACGTGGCTGAAATGCTGAAAGAACTGGGCCTGGGCGCGGACGCCATCGAGGAGTCGGTCGTTGCCGCCGGGGCGTTGGCCCGCCGCCGCGTGGCCATCTTGCCCTACAATCCGACGCTAAAGGACGACTGTGCCGAAGCGCTGGTTCGTTATGCCGAGGGTCGCGGCCGCGTGGTGGCGTGTTACACGCTGCCGCCGCGGCTGGGCGCGGCGCTGGGCTTCGGCAGGCCGAAGTACATGCGGCAAGCGCGCCCGGGCCAATTCGCCGAGATGCAGTTCGATGCCGCCAACGTGCCGGGCCTGCCGAAGTCGGTCCGCCAAGCCTCGTGGAACATCACGGCCGCCGAGCCGGTTGGCCAAAACGCCCGCGTGATTGGCCGCTGGTATGACGACGACGGCAGACCGACCGGCCATCCGGCCGTGTTGCTGAGCGATCGCGGGGCATTCGTCAGCCACATCGTTCTGGCCGACGACCGTGAAGGCAAGAAGCAACTGCTGGCGGCCATCCTGGGCCAACTGGCCCCGCCGCTGTGGAAAGTCATGGCGCAAGCCGCGATGGACAACGTCAGCCGCGTGGGACATCGCGAAAATGCTGATGCGGTACAGGCATTTCTACAACACACTACAGGTACTGGCGCAATCCAACAGTCATGGTTCGAGACCAGAGCCGCTTTTCTGTTCAGTGAAGCCTATCCTGAGACCGTGGAGCGCGCCAGAAAAGTCCACGATTCCTTCGTTCACGCATACCTTCTCGCCCAGCCCAGCCCTCAGCGCGAAGGCCGGGCGATGTGGAACCACTCGGGCACCGGGGCCTATCCGGGCGACTGGGACCGCTCGGCCAAGCTCCTCGCAGAAAACGGCTTCAACATGATCCTGCCCAACATGCTCTGGGGCGGGCTGGCACACTACCCGAGCGACCTGCTGCCGTCGAGCGACGCCTTCAGAAAATATGGCGACCAGATCGAGCAGTGCTGCGACGCGGCCAAGAAGCACGGCATTGAGGTCCACGTCTGGAAAGTGAACTACAATCTGTCGACCGCTCCGAAGGACTTTGTCGAGAAACTCCACCGCGCGGGACGCACGCAAGTGACCTTCCAAGGCAGGCCCTGCGATTGGCTCTGCCCGTCGCACCCGGAGAATCAGAAGCTGGAGTTGGAGAGCATGTTGGAGGTCGCGCGGAAGTATCCGGTGGCGGGCTTGCACTTCGACTATATCCGTTATCCCGGCCGCGAGACGTGCTACTGCGACGGCTGCCGGCGGCGGTTCGAGGCCCACAGCGGGCGCAAGGTTTTGGACCGGGACTGGCCGGAAGAATGTCACTCCGGGGCGCAGAAAGACGAGTACAATGACTGGCGATGCCGGCAGATCACCGCGCTGGTGGCGGCCGTCAGCGGCGAGGCGAAGAAACTTCGGCCGGGGCTGAAGATTTCGGCGGCCGTCTTCGGCTCGTATCCCGGCTGCCGCGATTCGGTTGCCCAGGACTGGCCCGCGTGGGTCAAGGCGGGCTATCTCGATTTCGTTTGCCCGATGGACTACACCAATAGCGACGCGGAGTTCGCCTCGCTGGTGAAGAGCCAGAAGAAGCTGGTCGGAGGGCGGATTCCCCTTTACCCGGGCATCGGGGCCACGGCGTCGCGCGTGGCGCTTGCGCCGGATCGCGTCGCGGGCCAAATCCATTACGCCCGATCACTCGGCGCCGACGGGTTTGCGATCTTCAACTTCGACCGGGGCACGGCGGAGTCGATTGTGCCCGGCGTGGGGCTTGGCGCCGGCTCGCAGCGAGCCGTCCCGCCGCATCGCACGCCATGAAGCCGCCGATTCCTAGTAGTCTGACACAGCTAAGCGATGGAGTTGTAGGACGGACTTCCTAGTCCGTCCGGTGTGCGGCCGACTGGTGGACGGACTAGGAAGTCCGTCCTACAACTCGCCAAACAAGGTGCGTCAGATTCCTACCGGTGTTTCCGTTCCTTCCAGGTCCACTCCTTGGACTCTTCACTCTTGACCAGCCGGCGATTGATGAAGTCGGAGATGACCGCCGGCACCTTGAGCTTCGGGTCGAGCAGCTTCGTGCCCTGCACACTGGTGTTCAAGGCGCCGTAGAAGAGCGTCTTCTTGTCGATCTTGTCGTCGCCGGTGGGTTCGGGGTGATATTTTTCGAAGATGGAGTGGATCCGCTTGGCCTCCTCCATCGCCTTGGCATTTTGTTTGCCGACGAGAATCAGCAGGGAGATGTCGCTCTGAACCGCCGGATAAGCAGTCGCCGCCCGCAACGGCAGGCCGCGGAACGATCTCTCGGGCGAGAGCAGCACGAGCGCCTTGACGAAGCGGCCGAGCTTGTACTCGGCGCGGGGTACGGGGTTGGTGTCTTGTTCCACGGCATCGGCGAAGGCGAAGTTCACGGCCACCGAGGCCCCCATCTCGGCCCCGACCACGCAGAGCTTGTCGATGTTCAACTCGCCCGCATTGTTCCGCTCCCACAGGAAGTCCTTGATGGCCTTCATGTCCTGCCCAACCATCAGGGTGAACTGCGCCGGCGACATGTTGCCGGCGTTGAGGGTTTCGTTCTTGAGGGCGCCTTTCTTGCGCGTGCTTTGGCCATGCCCGCGCAGGTCGGGCACGATCACGGCATACCCCTGCGATTGCAGGTAGGGCGCCAGCTCTTTGTAATCGGCGCGGCTCTGCTTCCACATGTGCAGCAGGACAACGGGCACGGTCTCCTTGCCCTTGGTGCCCGGATAGTAGGTGAACGCCAGTTGCAGACCGTCGAGGGTCGGCGCCAGGAGGTCTTCCGGCGCGGGCGGCCCTGTGTCTTCCTTCTCCTTGCCGGCCTTCTTCTCGGCCTTCTTCTCTTGGGCCGCTACGGGGGAGACCGGCCAGAAGCCGACCGCCAGTATCGCCGCGGTAGTCAGCGCCAGCCATCGGCCAATGGAAAACGGGGAAGCCGCCGGGCAACCTGATCGCAATCGCATGATTTCTCGTCCTCGCGCAAGGGGCCTTGGAATGCCGTATGACCACACCCCTCTATGGTAAACTACGCGGCAGTCCGCCGTCAATGTTCTCGGCAGGCTAGGCCCTGTAAAGATTTTTGTGTCACCTCAAAGTGGCACGGCCATCTTGGCCGTGTTTTTCCACGGGCTGGAAGCCCGTGCCACAAAATTCCTTACACTCTCCCGGCTACCCTACATCGCCGAGGTGTCTTGGTTCATGTCGGCGTAGGGGTCGTGGGCGTAGAAGTGCCTGGCAATCTGCTCGGCCAGCACCTTGACGAACGCACGGCGGAACTCGGCCTCCGGCCGCGAGGAGGTGGGAACAGCCGAGTTCGGCGGATAGACCGTCTGAGGGAGGTTCTTCTCGAAGACCATCTTGCGGCCGTTCTTACAGTCGTACACCCGGACCGTGGTGTTGGCTTTGCCCTGGTAGAGCGTCTGGCCTTGGTAGATGCTGAACTCCTCCAGATCGACGCCGACGACCATGTCGGCCTTCATCGCTTTGCCCACCTCGGAGAACTCTTCCCAAGTGTTCTCGTCGATCCACTTGGCCACCTTCCGCTGATCGACCGTCTTGATCTTCGACACGTTCTCCTGCAAAAGCAGGGTGATTTGCTGGGCCAGATCGCGGGCCGCATTCGAATTGCGGTACTGCAACGACACCAGCGGGCGGCACACCACGGCCACCGTCTTGCCTTTCAGCCCGGCGAACTCCGCCTCAACATCGGTTCCGTTGAACAGGTATGCAGCCGTGGTCATCACGCCGCGGCAGCCCATCGCCGGCCAGCAGGCGGCCAGCCCGAAAAGCACGGCCAAAACGGTTCCGCAACGAACAGAGGGACGGTCCATCGCACCACCTCGTTAGGTTAGTAGTCGAACGAGCCAGTCGATCAGTATCACCAGCAAAATTGTCGTCGATATGCAAGCGGCCACGGCGCCGTTGGGGGCCATGCCCAGCCACCGTCCGCGGGCCGCGGAGCCAAGCAGCCAGGGCATGGCGATTATGGCCGCCACGGCCAACAGCGTCCCGCCGACGTTTGCCCGCAGGGCGCCGATGACTTGTCCTCGCACCAGATGAGCCCAGGCGGTCGTCATGCCGCAGGTCGGACAGGGCCGGCCGAACAACACCCAAAACGTGCAGGGTGGCAGGCCCAACTGCTGGTGCGTGCCGTGCCGCAGCGGACACGGTTTGAGCCACGCCGCGGCGGCCAGCAGCATCAGCAAACCAACCGCCGCCGCCGCCAGCAACCATCGCTCGCCGCGCGTGAGGGTCGTTCGTCCAGTCTTGTCCGTATTTGCCAAGCGAATCTGGTCGATAGGGGCCGGAGGATAGCCGGAAGCGGCTTGGGCCGCAAGAGCGATTCTAACACGTTTAGCGGGCGGGCTCGCCGGCCGGTGGAATCAGGGGCGTCAAACCCTAGTATAGGAACCTTCGCTCTTCACACCCCCCCTTCGAGCCGCTTCGCCTCGGCTTCGTTGACGGCGACCCGCTTGATCCCCGTGGCGCGGCCGGTCTCGGGGTCGATCTCGACGATGGTGCCGTGCAGCCGCACGTCGCCGCTGGCGACATCGAAATGGGTGGGGCGATAGGTGCGCGTCGTCTCCATCACCCGGTCGATCCGTCGCCCGAGGATGCTCTCGTGCGGGCCGGTCATCCCCACGTCGCACTGGAAGGCCGTCCCGCCGGGCAGGATTCGCTCGTCGGCGGTGGGCACGTGGGTATGGGTTCCCAGCACGGCGCTGACGCGGCCATCGAGGAGCCGGCCCATCAGTTGCTTGTCGCTGGTGGCCTCGGCGTGGAAGTCCAACAGGATCACGCGAACGTCGGAGGGCAGAGCGGCCAGCACGCGTTCGGCGGCGGTGAACGGGCAATCCACCGGCGGCATGAACACCCGACCCAACAGCGTGAAAATCGCCACGCCCGCTTGCTGCCGCGTGCGGAGGATGGCGAAGTCCTTGCCGGGGGCGCTTTGCGGATAATTGGCCGGGCGGACGATGCGCCGCTCGGTTTGCAGGATCGAGAAGATCTCCCGCCGCCGATAGACGTGGTCGCCCATCGTGATGCCGTCGATGCCGGCCGCCAAGAGTTCGTGGTAGATTTCCGGCGTCAGGCCCGAGCCGCCGGCGGCGTTCTCCGCATTGGCCACGATCAGGTCGAGATTCTCTTGGGCGCGGAGCCCGCGCAGGGCCTGGCTGCAAATATGCCGTCCCGGCTTGCCTACGATGTCGCCGATGAGGAGGATTCTCATCTCGCCATTTCCACGTGCCTTGTCTCGCGGAGCACGGTCACTTTGATTTCGCCAGGATAGGTAAGTTGCTGCTCGAAGGCGGTCACGATATCGTGGCAGATCTTGGCGGCCGATTCGTCGGTGGTCTCCTTAGCGCTGACGATCACCCGCAGTTCGCGGCCCGCCTGGATGGCATAAGCCTGCTCCACGCCGGCGAACTTGTTGGCGATCGTCTCCAATTCCTCCATTCGTTTGACGTAGCGTTCGAGGGTCTCGCGGCGGGCGCCCGGCCGGGAGGCGCTGCAGGCGTCGGCGGCCGACACCAAGACGGTGTACGGGTTGTCGATGCGCAAGTCTTCGTGATGCCCCAAAGCGGCGTGGATCACCTCGGGCCGCTCGCCATAGCGTTTTAGCAGGTCGCCGCCGATTTTCGGATGTCCACCCTCCATCTCGTGGTCGGCCGCTTTGCCGATGTCGTGCAACAGGCCGCAGCGCCGGGCCAGCTTGCCGTCCATGCCGATCTCTTCGGCCAACATGCCGGCGATGAACGCCACCTCGATGCTGTGCCGCAGCACGTTTTGGCTGTAGCTGGTGAGAAATTGGAGCCGTCCCAACAGGTTCACCAGCCGTTCATGCACGTTATGCACTTCCGCCTCCTGGCAGGCCTGCTCGCCGAGTTTCTGGATGTGCCGCTCCAACTCGCGTTGGGTGTTGGTCACGATCTCTTCGATCCGCGTGGGATGGATCCGCCCGTCGGTGATGAGTTTGTCCAAGGCAAGACGGGCGACCTCGCGACGGATGGTGTCGAAGGCGCTGACGATGACCACGCCCGGGGTGTCGTCGATGATTACGTCCACGCCGGTGGCCTTCTCGAAGGCGCGGATGTTTCGCCCTTCGCGGCCGATGATTCGCCCCTTCATTTCGTCGTTGGGGATTCCCACCGTGCTGGTGGTGGTCTCGGCGGTGTGGGCGGCGGCGTACCGCTGGATCGCCGTCAGCACCACCTCGCGCGATTTCTGATCGCAGATCTCCGCCAGCTTTTTCTCGTGGGCCATGATGACCGCCCCGGTCTCCTTCTGGAGTTGACCGTCGAGATTCTCCAGCAACTGTTGGGTGGCCTCTTGCTTGCTCAGCCCGCTCAGTTCGTGCAACGTCTGCCGCTGCAGATCGAAGAGTTTGGAAAGCTCGTCCTTGCGGCGGTTGACGTCCTGGATGCGCTCGGTCAGTTTGCGCTGCGTGCTCTCGACCATCTTCTCCTGCTTGCGCACCAACTCGGCCTGCTCTTCCAGGGCGTCCTGGCGTTTGTCCAACAGGCGCTCGCGCTCGTGCAACTCGCCGCGAAGACGGCGCAGCTCTTTTTCGCTCTCGGCCTGCTGCTGCAAGGCCTCTTCCTTGATTTTCAGTTCGGCCTCGCGGCGGCGGTTCTCCACCTCGACTTTGGCCTTGTCGACGATTTCGTGGGCCTCCGACTCGGCATCCCGGCGGCGCAGCCGATCCAACATGCGGACCAGCACGAACGTCAGCCCGGCCGACAACAGGGCCACGAAGACAACAATCAGAATTTCTCCCACAGTCACGATATCGGTCCTCTGGTAGATCGGCGGGACCGAAGGCAAAGAAGCCGGGAGAACAGTCTACAGATTATCCCCCACCGGGGGGCGCAGGTCTTGAAGGCGCTGCCGCAACACCATGCCGCGGCACGGTATAGGGCAGCACACGATCGAATAGGTCTGGATCAAGCCGCATCGTCATCCATCCAATATGCGTCGGAATCCGCGCACCAACACCGTTCGTCAAAACTCTTGCTGTACGCTGTTCGTCGGCTTCGGTCACCTTGCGGCCCCACCGAAGACGTTATTTTTCACTCAATGCAATCTTACCAGAGCCACGGGAAACTGCAACCGGGATTCCAGCCTCTACGGCGAGATAACCCCAAGGTTCGGCGTGGGTTATGGCGATGGTGCCGAGAGGCTGGGTGGGCTGGAGGGTTTCTTTGGGCAAGCCCCCCTTGCGCGGGGTGGTCGCGTCTGCTTCCAACTGCCATAACCATAAGCATGTTGCCGCATCCACCCCGCCGCGAACTCGAATCCAAGCTGGCTGCTGCCTGGCCGCCGAGCGATTGGTCCGACGTGACCGTGCTGCTGGCCGTTTCCGGCGGATGCGACAGCGTGGCGCTGTTGCGGGCGATGGCCGCGATCAAGGGCGACGGGCCCGGACGGCTCTGTGCCGCCCACGTCAACCACCACCTGCGCGCAGAGGCCGACGCCGACGAAGCCTTTGTCGCGGACTTGTGCCGGCGTTTGGGCATCCATTGCGAGGTGGGCCACGCCGCCCTGACGCAGGCGGAGGCCGACCTGGGCGACGGCATCGAAGCCGCCGCTCGCCAGGCACGCTACCGGTTCCTCGAGGACGCCGCCGAACGCCTCGGCGCGCGGTTCGTCGTTACCGCGCATACGGCCGACGATCAGGCGGAAACCATCCTGCATCGGATCATTCGCGGCACGGGCGTCGGCGGGCTCTCCGGCATGGCGCGCACCCGCCCTTTGGGACACGCCACGCTGATGCGCCCGCTGCTGGGCATCCGCCGCGCCGAACTCGCGGCCTATCTCGACGCGATGGCCCAGCCCTGCCGTCAGGACCTCAGCAACGCCGATCTCCGCTTCACCCGCAATCGCATCCGTCGCGAGTTGTTGCCTTGGCTGGCCGAGCAGTTCAATTCGGGCGTCATCGAAGCACTGCTCCGTTTGGGCACCTTGGCGGGCGAAACGCAGGCCGTCGTGGACCGGCTGGCAACCGATCTGCTCGAGCGGTGCGTTCGCGCGGACGGCCCCAGCAGCCTGTTGGAAAAGGGGACTGGCTCCGAACCAACGAGTGAAAACCACGCGAAAAACGACGGGAGTGAGGTGCCTGTCCCCCTTTTTCAACAGGCTGCTAGCGCTTTGCGCATCGACACGGCCGAACTAACTGGGCAACCTCGCTACCTGGTGCGCGAACTGCTCATCGCCGCCTGGCAAAAACAGAACTGGCCGATGCAGTCGATGGGCTTTGCCCAGTGGGAGCAACTTGCCGACATGACCGCCGCCGGCGCCGCGGCGAAGCAGATGTTCCCCGGCGGCGTGCTGGCGGAAGTCGCCGCGGGCCAATTGCGGCTCAGCAAATCGTAGGGTGCGTGAAACGCACCGCTTTGTAGAGTGCGTGAAACGCACCACTTTGTAGGGTGCGTGAAACGCACCGCAACCAGCAGTAGATGGTGCGTTTCACGCACCCTACGCGGCCGTCGTCTTCTCGTGCTTGCCAATCATCCACAGCAGGATGGGAGACGCCACGTAAACGGAGCTATACGTGCCCGTGGCCACGCCGACAATCAACGCGAAGGCGAATCCGTGGACCGCCTCGCCGCCGAACAGGTACAGCACCACCACCACCAGCAACACGGTGAACGACGTGAGCAACGTGCGGCTGAGGGTCTGGTTGGTGCTGTCGTTGACCATTTTCCGGGTGAGGTCCGGGTCCTTGCCGCGGACCTCGCGGATGCGGTCGAAGATCACGATCGTATCGTTGACCGAGAAACCGATGATCGTCAGGAACGCGGCAACGATCGGCAGGTTGATTTTGAATGGCTCGATCATCAGGAATCCGAGGAAGGGGGCCAGGTAGATGCTCACCGCGATGGCCCCGAGCATGACGAACACGTCGTGGACCAAGGCGACCACGGCGGCCACGCCGAAGGCCACTCCCTGGAACCGCACCCACAGGTAAATGATCATGCACACCCAGCTTGCCACCAAGGCGTACACGGCCAGGTAGCGGGTCTTGCTGGCCACCGTGCCGCCAATGGTGCTCGAAGCGGGGAAGATCGGCGAGTCCTCAAGGCGTTGCTCCATCGCGCTGAGCACGATCTTGGCCTTCTCCGGCGGCAACTGCATCGCGACGGTCCACTTGGGATACGCCTTGCCCTCGCCCGTGATGTACTCCGGGTTGCTCACCATAAACGGAACCGGTTCGGGGGACACCTTGGCGGCCTCGATCGCGGCCGTGACCTGGTCCTTGACCGCCTCGTAGTTCAGCGCCGTTTTGAGGGTCAGAACCGCCTGCGAGCCGCCCACGAACGCATCCTGCTCCGCCGCCGTGGTCTTCGCCGCCGGTTCGGCCTCGACGGCCGGTTTGGCGGGGGCCGGATTGGCCGGCTCGGCCGATTTTTCAGCCGGTGGGTCGGCCAGCGCCAGCATCAGCGACTCGCGGCCCGCCATCGCCAACACGTTATTGGCCGGCAGATCGCGGCGCGATTGCGATTTCTTGTCGGGCTGGGAGGGCTTCGGCGGCGGGACTTCCTTGGGCGACTTCTTCAGCGGCACCTCCTTAACGGGCTTCTCGGCCGGCGGCGTGGTCTTCTTCTCGCCCACCGCTTTCTCCCCGCCGGGCTCCGCCGGCTTTTTTGCCGCCGGTTGAACGATCGTCGGCAAGGTATACTCCACGGAGTTCCGCGCCAACTTGTCGCCGAACACCTTGTTCAACTCGTGCTGAACTCTGTCCAAATCGCGATCGGAGGTGTTGATGACGAACCTCAGCCCGCGGGGCTCGCCAGCCAACTGCACGTCGCTGACCGCCAGGTCGGGCAGACGATCCGCTTCGGGCTGCGAGTTCAGCATGTCGCGCACCTCGCCGGTGTCTTGCGGCTTGTCGAAGACCGCTTGCACCGACACGCCGCCGGTGAAGTCGATGTCGAACAGCCCCGGACCGCGATATGCGGCAACGACTATAGCGAGCACCGTGATCAGCACCGACGCCGTGGCCGTGTAGGGGAACCAGCCCATGAAGTCGATGTCCGTGTGCCGGATGATGTGCATCATTTTCAGTTGCTTGATCCATTGCCGCTTCTCGGCGATGTCGAAGATCACCCGCGCGACGAAGACCGAGGTGTACATGCTGATGGCCACGCCCAGCCACAAGGTGACGGCGAAGCCTTTCACCTGATCCTCGCCGATAATATAGAGCACCGTGGCGGCGATCAACGTGGTCAAGTTGGCGTCGATGATGGTGGCGCTGGCCCGCTGGAAGGCGTTGCGGATGGCCATGCGCAGCGTGGCCCCCCGTTCCCTTTCCTCGCGCAGCCGCTCGTAGACCAGCACATTGTTGTCCACGGCCATGCCCACCGTCAGGGCCAGACCCGCCAGGCCGGTCAGCGTGAAGGCGGCCTTGATGGACACCATGATGGCGATCAGCATGAGCATGTTCAACACCAGCGCGATGTTGGCCACCACGCCCGAGAAGCGGTAGTACCAGAGCATGAACAACGGCACGAGGATGCAGGCGATCAACATGGCCTTGGCGCTCTTGTCGATCGTGTCCTGCCCCAGCGTGGCGCCGCTGTAGAGCTTGCTGGTGGGCTCCTTGGTGAGCGCGGCGGGCAGGCTGCCGGCGTTGAGGATGTTCACCTGGTCCTTGACGTCCTGCTCGCTGAAACTGCCCGTGATGATGCCGCGGTCGCTGATCGTGCTCTGGATGTTCGGCGCCGAATACAGTTCGTTGTCGAGGATGATGCCCAGCTTGCGCTGCATGTTCAAGAGCGGGTCGGGCAGGTTGTCGCCGGTGAGTTTTCCGAACAGTTGCGCGCCGGTGCCGTTGAAGGCGAAGCCCACGCACGGCCGGCCGGTCTTCGGATCGGTGTCGCGTTCGGCGCGGGTCAAATACTGGCCGGTGACGTCTTGGTTGTCCTTGACCATCAACACTTCCAGCCTGGGCTGTCCGCTGCGTTTGACGGTGCGTTTGGCGATGTCGGGATCGCCCTCAAAACTCTTCTCTTGTCCAACCTGCACCGGCACCCACCAGCCGATCAACTCGTTGTCGGAGTCATATACGTCTTTTTTCGAGGTCGGTTCGGCCGTGCCGCGCTCGATCAACGCCCGGTCCTTGCGGCGGTCGGCCACGATGCGAAACTCCAAGGTGCCGGCGCGGCTGATGATCTTCTCGATCCGCGCCACTTCCGCTTCATCGACCTCGGGCACAATGATCTCGATCTCGTTGGCGCCGTAAGGACGAATGGTCACTTCCTTCTGGCCGCCGGGGTTCACGCGGCGGCTGATGGCGGCCACCAGCTTGTCCATGTCGACCTTCGCGCCCGCCTCCACCGTCTTCGACTTGTCGATTTCGTACACCAGGATCACGCCGCCGCGGAGATCGACGCCCCACTTCAACGGCGGACCCAGCAACAGCACCACGATGCTCGCAAACAGCGAGAACAGGCACAGGCCGATCTTCCAGCCGTGCTCGGGCATGCGCAGCTTCTTGCCCAAGTAGCCGCCGAGGAAAAAGGGCACGATCAACGTCGCCAGGGCGACCAGAATATGGACGTACACGGGCATGGCAATGGCTTCCTGAAATGCTACCTATTTGTTGTTTGCCGGGGCGTCGGCGGAGGGCTCGTCGCCCAACACCCGGCCGATCGAACTCAGCGTGACGCGGAGCTTGGTGTTCGTGGCCTCGTCGACCTTCAGCGTCACTTCATCGGCCTCGCGATGCACGTTGGCCACCACGCCGTAGATCCCGCCGATCGTCACCACGCGGTCGTTCTTCTTCACCGCGCCGAGCATCGTCAGGCGCCGGGCCTGCTCGCTGCGTTGCGGGCGGATCAGCAGAAAATAAAACAGCACGCCGATGGCGATAAAGGGGAGAAAATTAACCAACAGGGCCGTGCCATCCGCGCCTCCCCCACCGCCGCCGCCCCCCGCGCCCCCCCCGGCATCCTGGGCCCAAAGCGGCATCGCCTGCCAAAATCTCGCCAGACTGGACTCCACGTTACCCTCCCGGATAAGGTAAACACCATCGTAAGCCCAGTATCTTAAACACTTGCGCCGTTAGCGGCAAGGGGAGGAAAGGAGGTAGCAGGCGGCAAAATCAACAACTCTGGGCGAATTGGGTAAGATAATAAGCAGCCTTCACAGAACGATCTTGTCCAGTTTTCGGCAACCGCCTATAATCCCGGCTCCAGCAGGTGGTCTGAGAAGAGCGGCCCGTGGCGCGAACCATGGTAACTGCCAGTCCGTACATCTACTAGCTCCCATCGCGGCAGTGCATAATAGATACATCTGCGAGGACCGCAATCGCACGCATAACTCATGGAGGAGTTCCGATCGACACGGCTGTCTTTCCCGGATGCGACTCGCGCGGTTGTGCGCCGCGTGACGTTGCGGAAAAGCAGCCGGTGATTCCGTAACGCATCGTTGGGCAAGACAACGCGCCCGCACAAGCGTTACAGGTCTGTGGCGCAGGCATTTTCCGCAGGAGTGGCGCGGCGACGGATTGTTCTAATCCCCAGCGCAGCGCAAGCCGATGACACGAGTGACAACTCGTCTTAAGGGAGAAACAAGCGATGCAAATCTACGGCCCAAGTCAACTGCACGGCGCTCAGCCAATCGGCGCCCCGCACGGCGCGCGGGCTTCGCAGCCGGCCGTCCGCCCGGAGTCGGTCCAGATCAACGATCAGGTCGACATCTCCGACGCCGCGCGGCTGGTGGAGCAGGTCCAGCAGATGCCCGAGACGCGCGAGGACCGCGTCGAGTCCGTCCGCCGGCAGATCGCGGCGGGCACCTACGAAACCACCGAAAAGCTGAACGTGGCAGTCGAGCGGTTGCTCGATGAAATCGGGTAGGGCCGGCTGCGATGTCCAAGAGCCGCTCCTTTTCACTTCGTTCGGTTGCGGTCCACTTGCCTCCGGCAGAACGGTTTAGCCAGTTTCTGCAAACTACCGGCAAACGCATCACCCGCCAGAAGCGGCTGATCGTCGAACAGGTCTTCAGCCATCACGACCATTTCGACGCCGATGAGTTGATGGAGCATCTCCGGCCGTTGGCCGCCCAGCGAAAGGTCAGCCGGCCCACCGTCTACCGCACGCTGGCCGAACTGGTCGAGGCGGGCATGCTGCGGAAGATGGAACTCGGCGGCCGGAGCATCTACGAGCACGAGTACGGCTACCCCAGCCACGACCACCTCTACTGCCAGCACTGCAACCAACTCATCGAGTTCCACAGCGCCGAGTTGGAGCGCATCCGCGACGCCGTGGCCAAGGAGCACAGGTTCCAGGTGCTGGGGCACCGCATGTTCGTCACGGGGATATGCGCGGAGTGCCGGCGAAAAGGGCCGTAAGTGCGGCCAAACTCAGAGGTACTGCTCCGCGCATGCGAAGAGCCTGTCGAGAAGGTGGAGCAACCGCTTTCCGCGAGGTCGCTGCAATTCGTCGAAGAGGGGGAACGCGAACTCGACGGGCGTGGCAATCGGACGCCTCGGCGGCCAAGGATACTCGGGATTGGGGCCTGCTCCCGCCAAGTCGGGCGCCAGCCGTTCCACGTCGTAGGCGAGAGGAACAATTGCGTTCAATCTCATTTCCCATGCGCGACGGCCGTCTTGGTCCAAGGCCATACGAGCACGATCATTGGCTATCATCGCCAGACAGAACCGCCGGAACGCCGCATGCCCCATTCCCGGATGTCCTTTTCCCCAGAGATACGCCTTTGCCAGTTTCTCCGTCGACATCTGCAAGTAGTGAATCGCATGGCAAGGCGCTGCGCCGTCCTTTCGCAAGGCATGGAACATCCGATAGTCCGACCTTGCCTGCACCAAGAAAAGCCGCTGCTGCTGGTTCATTACCCAACGTGCCCAACGAGTTGCTTGTCTTGGAGCGTCCATGTCGCGGGCAGCGGCAAAGCACCTGCCTGAAGCCGTTCCCATTGATCTGGCGTGACGTCCAGCACGAGGAGGCTGAAGACCGACCCCTCAACATTGAAGCCAAAGTCAATCGGAATGATCTCTTCGTTGGGCAATTCCGCCAGGAGGGCATTGACTTCGACTAGCCGAATTTCCCGTTCCGACGCGTTGCCCGGCAGATGCCACACGTCCGTGATTCCAGGATCAGCAGCCAAGTGCTTGCGCGCGATCCACGCCGCTACTTGGTCGCGGCTTGGATTCTTCGGAAGGTCAATCGCCTCAGACTGATTGCGCTGGCTGCGGGCATGAACGAGATCGTCAAGGAACACGCGCCATTGCCGGTCGTCAAGGGATCCCACTTGTTCCGCAAGTTGATGAGGGTCGGTCATGATTCACCTCATTGAATCGTTATCCATATACATACTAGAGCGGCTCCGACGCGGCGTCAACACGCCCAACTTATACCCGCAAGTCAATAGCTCTCGGCAACAACTCTGCATATTTTGCCCGGATCGGCGCGACTACTTCGGCCAAGAAATCATCGACCTGTTTCGGCGCGCGGCCGACGAACTTCGACGGTTCCATTTCTGCCGCCAGATCGACTTTGGCGAAGGCCGGGTCGGCGGCCAGGCGATCCATGAGATCGTTGTGCCCGCCCTGTTCTTTCACCACCGCCGCCGCGGCCTGGCTGTGGCGGCGAATCCGTTCGTGCAGATCTTGACGATCGCCGCCGGCCGCCACGGCCGCCATCAGAATGTTCTCCGTGGCCATGAAGGGCAACTCGGCGTCGAGTTGGGCGGCGATCACCTTCGGATACACCACCAGTCCGGCAGTCACGTTCTGGCAGAGGATCAGCACGGCGTCGGTGGCCAGGAATGCCTGGGGCAGCGTCAGCCGGCGATTCGCGCTGTCGTCCAGCGTTCGCTCCAGCCATTGCACGGAGGCCGTCTGGGCGGCGCTCGATTCCAGGCTGGTGACGAACCGCGCCAGCGAACAGATCCGCTCGCTCCGCATCGGGTTCCGCTTGTAGGCCATCGCCGAGGAGCCAATCTGGTCTTTCTCGAACGGTTCCTCAACCTCCTTGCGATGGGCCAGCAGCCGCAGATCGGTGGCCATCTTGTGCGCGCTTTGGGCCACGCCGGAGAGCACGCCCAAAACTTGCGAGTCGATCTTCCGCGAGTAGGTCTGGCCGCTGACGGCGTAAGCGGCATCGAAACCCATTTTGCGACAGATCAGTTCCTCCAGCTTGCGCACCTTGGCATGATCGCCGTGGAGGAGTTCCAAGAAGCTCGCCTGGGTGCCGGTGGTGCCCTTGTTGCCCAACGCTCTTAGGCTGGCGATACGATGTTCGATCTCGGCCAGGTCCATCGCGAAATCATAGGCCCAGAGGCACGCCCGCTTGCCCACGGTCGTCGGCTGGGCCGGCTGGAGGTGCGTGAAGGCCAGGCAAGGCAGATCGCGATGCTTGGCGGCGAAGCCGGCCAGCGAATTGATCACCGCCGCCGCGCGGCCGGCGATCATCCGCAGCCCTTCGCGCAGCAGCAGCAGGTCGGTGTTGTCGGTCACGTAGCAGCTTGTGGCCCCCAGGTGAATGATCGGCCGTGCGTCGGGGCACACGTCGCCGTAAGCATGCACGTGGGCCATCACGTCGTGCCGCAGTTTTTGCTCGTAGCGAGCGGCGGCCTCGAAGTCGATGTCGTCGACGTGCGCCTTCAGTTGCTCGATCTGCTGTCGCGTGATCGGCAGGCCGAGTTCCGCCTCGGCCTCGGCCAGCGCCACCCACAGCCGCCGCCAGGTGCTGAACTTCCGCTGCGGGCTCCACAGCGCGCTCATCTCCGGCGAGGCATAACGGGAAATCAACGGGTTGTCGTATTGGTTTGGGTTGTCGGGGTATTCGTATTGGAACGGGCTATCTGGCATGGAAATGTTGTTCGTGGTATCCGAAGCGCTGAAAAGGTCTTCCCCCAGAGGTATTATTCGCAACGTCCTGTATAACGGGTTGTAGGCCGCAACGGACGTTCTGTCAACTCCCCCGGCCTGTGCGAGGCGTCTTTGTCCCGGAGGGACATGCGACAATAGCCCAGCGATTCATCGCTGGGTGGGGAAGGGCCAATCTCATGCGGGCGTCCCGTAGGGACGCTTGAACGGGAAAGACCGCGTTTCAACCGTCCCCACGGCTCGAGCGCGCGGGATTGGCGGTCACCCCCACACGTACCGCTCGTCGTATTCAATACCGTGTCTCTTGAGGAACATGCGGAACTCCTCTTGAAATGTTGTCTTTCGATGGTGCTCGGCTTGGGATCGGATGTACTTGGTGGTCGCGTCAACTTGCGATACGCCGATGCTGAATGCGCCGTATCCCTCCTGCCAGGCAAAACCACGATGCATTGGGAACGTATCGTGGACCCATTTCGACGACGCACCTTTGACAAGCTGGATCGCCTTGGCAATGGGTATGGTGGCCGGCAACGAAAGCAGCAGATGCACATGATCCTCGACGCCGCCAATCGCCAATGCCTTGAAACCTTGCTCCCGTGCGATGCCGCCCAGGAACGGCCATAGACGTTCTTGGAGACCGGCTGCAATGAGTCTGCGCCGACCCTTGGTGCTGAAGACACAATGGAGGTGCGTGACAATTTCCACTGGCGCGATCTGCGGGGTTTGGGTAAACTGCTTGCATGGAGCGTTTCAATCAGGAATCCAAGCAAGGAGCACGGCATGAA
>Ga0315287_10002432_pt1 | contig 17646 bp, 13 predicted proteins | sample YL17G11_0_MG_FD_205037 | JGI IMG/M metagenome (GOLD analysis project Ga0315287, IMG submission 205037) | Sediment microbial communities from Yellowstone Lake, YNP, Wyoming, USA - YL17G11_0 | ecosystem: Environmental > Aquatic > Freshwater > Lake > Sediment | place: USA: Wyoming | collected...
AGTCCACCAGGATCATCGGTCCGTCCTCATGCGGTCCAGATCGCCGGTCCACTTCAATTTACCGCGAAAGCGTCGGATGCCGGCCTGACGGTTCACACGGACCAGTAGCCTCAATCCCTCCTCAATCGCCCGTTTCTTGGTTTTAATGCCAGGGAGTTTCAATGCCTCACCGATCAAGGCGTCATCCAGCACTACATTGGTCCTCATAGTTCCACACTCCTTCAATGATGTGTACGGACTGAACCTATTATACACCCTAGCATGTTGTGAGCAAGAGGCGGCTCAGAGGCGATCTAAGAACATCTGATTCTTTACCAGTTTGCCATTTCTAATTTCCCTGGATGCTTATCCCGCCGTTTCCTCTCACCTCCGCGGATCAGGATGGGTATGGGGAACCCAGTTGTGCCTTTCTTTGATTCCCGAATCTACTTCAGCCCCAGTCGTTCTCCACGGTCCAGTTTCTGGATGGCTTCCTGCACGCGCCGCAGCCGCGTCTGGGCTCTCTTGGCCAAGGCAATCCATAGGACATAGTGTTTTCGGTAGGAGGGAGCCAGGGCATGGAAGTTCTTCTCTGCCTCGAGATTGCCGGCTAAGGCGTTGCGGAACTCCTGGGGGATCTCATCTTGATGATGCTGTCAATCCAGCCGAAACACAGGGCGTCTTCCACCGTCTCCTCGTAAGGCACATGACAAATTGGATGGCCATTCACCACCCTGCTTTCACTGTCTTCAAGGTATCTCGCCCTTCTGAACCAGTCAATAGCCGGACCACGGCTACTGTCCGGGGTTTTTTACAGGCCGCATTGATCTGCGGGGGGGCTTGGGTATACTGTCCATCGTAGGTCAACGACAATCCGATCAACGTCAGAACGGCCCATTGAAAGGGGACGACCATCATGGCGGCAGAAAAGTGGACGGAAACGAGTTTGACTCGATCCCAGAACATCATGCTCAGCGTATTGCGGATGACGATCGGGTGGCATTTTCTCTATGAGGGCCTCTCGAAGATGCTGATCCCCAAATGGACCTCCGCCGGCTATCTGCAGAATGCCCGCTGGCTCTTCTCCGACTTCTTTCACTGGATGGCCTCCAACAGTGCTGTTCTAGCTGTTGTGGATTGGATGAACATCCTCGGATTGACGCTGGTGGGTCTGGCGCTGATCGTCGGCCTGTTGACACGATTCGCGAGTATATGCGGCATTCTCCTGCTTGCGTTTTACTATCTCGCAAATCCGCCCCTTGTTGGGACCGAATTCGGGGTTCCTTCTGAAGGCCACTATCTGGTCGTCAACAAGAACCTGGTTGAAATGGCGGCCTTGCTGCTGATCACGTTCTTCCCGACCCGAATGCTGCCGGGTCTGGACAGATTGTTCAGCCTGCTGAGATCCAGAAGGAGTTCAGTCCCAGTTGGGGCAGGGGAATCCGTGGCAGACACAGTCGCAAAAGAGCAGCCCTTGGATCCCCTGCGTCTTGGCCGGAGAGAAATCCTGGAGAATCTGGCAAGCGTTCCGATCCTGGGCGTTCTCGCCTATGGCACGTTTCGAAAATACCGGTGGGAGAGCGTCAATGCCATTACCGGCGCGACGATCAAAGTCAGTGACACGCAATTGAAGGACCTTAAGGGGAGCCTGCCCATAGGTAAGATCAAGGAGCATAGAATCACCCGCGTTATCATGGGAGGTAATCTGATCGGCGGCTGGGCTCATTCCAGAGACCTGATCTACGTGCCCTCCCTGTTCAAGGCGTACAACACCGATAAGAAGGTGTTCGAAACGCTGCAGATGGCCGAGAAGGCGGGTGTGAATACCATCAACATTACGGGCAGTCAATTCCCCATCATCAATAAATATAAAAGGGTATTCGGGAGCAAGCTCCAGACGATCTGTCAGGTTCATCCGACCAAGGAAAATGTATTCGGAGATATCGACAATGCGATCAAGCAAGGTACGGATCTCATCCAGATACAGGGCAATTGCTGCGACTTTCGCGTAAGGGATGGTGAAGTGGACGTCCTGGTCAAGGCGATTGAGTACATTCGCAAGCAGGGATTCACCGCAGGACTGGGAGCGCATTCGATTCAGGCGATGATCGCGGCGGACAAGGCCGGCATTCAGCCGGACTTCTACATGAAGACCCTGCATCACGATCAGTACTGGTCGGCCCATCCGAAAGAGAACCGGATCCCCTTTTCTGTGGACGGCGAGAAGTCCAAGAATCACAACGAGTTTCATGACAACATGTTCTGTCTCTTCCCGGATGAAACCATCGCATTCATGAAGACCAAGAGCATTCCCTGGATTGCGTTCAAGGTTCTGGCGGGCGGCGCGATTCACCCGACCGAAGGGTTCCAGTTTGCCTTTGCCAATGGGGCAGACTTCATCTGTGTCGGCATGTTTGACTGGCAGATCGTGGACGACATCAACATCGCCCTGGACGTACTGGGCAAGGTGAAGCAGCGGGAGAGGGCCTGGATGGCATGATGGATCGGCTGCCCTCAGGCCACCGCCGCCGTAGAGCGGGCTATAGTCGCTTGAGCATCTCTCTGAACTGGTCGAACGGCAACGACTGGGCCCCGTCGCTGAGGGCCTTGGCCGGATCAGGGTGGATCTCGACGATGATCCCGTGTGCACCGACCGCGCGGGACCCATAGGACAGGGGAGGCACGAATTCCCGCACGCCTGCCGCGTGACTGGGGTCCACGATGATCGGCAGGTGGCTCATCTTCTTGACCACAGGCACGGAGCTGAGGTCCAGGGTGTTGCGGGTGTGGTCTGAGAAGGTGCGGACCCCTCGCTCGCACAGGATCACCCGGCGGTTGCCCCCGTTGAGAATATACTCTGCGGCCATGAGCCACTCATCTATGGTGGCGGCCATGCCCCGCTTGAGGAGGACCGCCTTAGGGCTGGCGCCAGCCCTGCGGAGCAGGGAGAAGTTCTGCATGTTCCGGGCCCCGATCTGAACCACGTCCACGTACTGCTCGACCATGGCGATGTTCTCGTGGTCCGTGGCCTCGGTCACGATGCCCACACCGTACTGCTGTCTGGCCTCTGCCAGCCACTGGAGGGCCTGCTCACCGAGGCCCTGGAAGGCGTAAGGCGAGGTCCTGGGCTTGAAGGCCCCGCCTCGCATGAGACGCACGCCATGGCCTTTCAGGAAGGCCGCCGTGTCCAGGATCTGCTGGCGGGACTCTACTGCGCAGGGACCTGCGATCACGGCGAAGGCCGACTTGCCTCCGATCGGAACACCGTTGACCTCCACCACGCTGTCGTCTGGGTGGGTTTCGCGGCTGACGAGCTTGTAGGGCTTGGTCACTGGGATGCATTGCACAACGCCGGGCATGGAGGCAAAGAGGTCCGGGTCCACCGGTCCCTTGTTCCCCAGCACGCAGATGGCTGTGCGCGAGGCCCCGGGCATGGGCTTGGGGTCCCATCCGTGGGACCGGACTGCATCCACAACGGTCTGGATCTCTTGCGCCGAGGCATCGGCATTCAGGACTATCAGCATGTCGGGCTCCTATTGAGCTACTAAGGCAACTCTTGTTGAGCAGGTGCCTGCCCCATGATCTTGCAGGCAACGTCGCAGATGAAGGCCGGGACCTGGATACTCAGTGCGCCATGGTCGGCCGTGGCCTCCACGGATGCCGTGACTAGGCCGGATCGTGTGTCCCACCACTGGACGCGGTAGCAGCCATCACGCAGGCCGCGGACCTCCAGTGTCGCATTGCGGATCTCCGAGGGCGGGCGTTTCTCTACCACGATGTTCCACCACGTGGCCTCTTGATTGAAGAGCCACAGATAGGCGGATGTGTCCCCCTGATGTCCAAGGACCTGAATCCCAGGATGCAAAGATAGGGCCGTGGCTGGGCGAAGTCCGGCAAAGGACGCGCCTTGCAGATAGGAGGACAGGGATTTGTAGTGCCCATAGGCATCCTGCTGATCCAACTGTTCCCACCACCAGAACATGGCCGTGCCTGAACCGCCCGCAAAGGCCGAGGCCCACAGGCAGTTGTGGAAGTGGACTGCCTGTGTGTCCTGTTTCATGTAGTCGCTAAGTCCCCAGTTGGGCGTGGCCAGGCCGAATTCGCCGATCAGGGCGGGCTTGTTGGGTGCGTGCTGCCTGAGAAAGCGGGTCTGCTCGATCAGGCAGGCGACCTCATCCTTGAAGTCCGCATCGTCCGGGCGCATATAGTGGTGCACCTGGGCGATGTCCAGATCGGGATGCCGGCAGTCTCTCGCCGAGGGGGCCCATGTGCTCGTGGTCCGCAGGTGACCGTAGATGTCGATCTGGCGGACGTATCGGCCGAGTTCCTCATAGAAGGGGTCCGTCGGCCTGCCGGGGTCCATCTCATTGAAGTACTCCCAGGCGGCCACGCTCGTGGAGCAGCCCCAGCGTGCCACCACGTAGCGCATCAGCTTCTTGGCGTCGGCCAGGGCCCGCCGGTATTCGGGGCTGTCCACCTTGGCCAGATCGCCCATGTAGAGGTCTCTGGCGATGAGGCACAGCATCAGGTAGACCCCCTTTTGGCCAGCCGCCTCCACGAGTTGATCCAGCATGGCGCAGTCCAACGGGTTGTAGATACCCCGTACCGGCCGATCCACGTCTGCCTCCCACAGCAGCTCTGCGCTGCCGCTGGCCTCCTTGAGCGATAGGCCGTTTAGCCAGACCGTGCCTGTCCCCTTAAGGCGGAAGGTCACCAGTCCCAGCCAGTACTCCTGGACGCCGGTGACGAACTCCTGCCTGAATGCCTGCCAATCGCTCGCTGGAGGCGGATCGAACGTCAGGTCCCAGCCGAGACTGCCCACCTGGAGCCGAAGCCCCTTACAGCCATCGCACTTGAACCGTCCGGCGATGACGTAACGGACCTGGGGTTGCAGACTCACTGGGTGAGAGGGTGACATCGTGATCGACGCCCCATTGTCCCCTCGGAGCCTGACGCACCGGGGCGAGTTGGGGTCATCCTCGTGGCCCGGCATGGGTACCGCGGGCGATCCCTGCATCCAGGAGCGGGTCCACGCACTCGTACGGGCCTCTATGGCCAGTGCCCAGTCCTGACAGCAGGTCCAGACCCGGACGAAGTTGGCCCCGTTCGCTGCCAGCCTGTCCAGGATTTGTTCGGCCTTTGGCATAGTGACGTATTGGCCCTCACCGATAAAGGCCAGGTTCTGACCTATGGCGAAGAACGGGCTGCCATCGCTGAATTCTAGGAACCTTGGGTCCTTGCCGCTGACACGAACGAAACCCCTGCGACCGGAGGCCAGGCACTGAAACTGGGCCGGAGTAGACAGGGCCTGGCCGCGGCGATCCCTCATGGATGCCCGGACCAGGTATGGTCCCGACTCAATGGGGGTGAACCTCGCCTTCCACGATCCGAGGCCCTTGGGGTAGTACCAGGCCGCGCTCTTGCCATCCCGCGGGCGGTTCTGGCACTGGTAGTCCTGGCCATAGAAGGCCGGCAACACCCAAGACCTGCCTGCCGGGCCATCGACCATCAGGTCGACCTGGACCTCGCATGGATCAAAGGGATTCGCGTACTGCCCCTGCACATCGATCTTGAAGTCCAGCCTCTCGTAGGTCCCCACCTCGGTCCGGTCAGTTGTGAGTATGATCGATTGCCCTGGCGATGACTGGAATCCACAAAGGCTGGTGGTGATGACGAAGACCGTGACAAGAATAACCGGACAGGACTGCATAGATGTCTCCTGACAGGACGAGTCGGCTCACACGGCGTTGACGCCTGATCTTAGGATACCTCAAGAAACCGATTACGCAAGGGCTATTGCAGCGGGGCCTCTGTCCATCCATGCGGAGATCGCATTGACGTAACCCAATCGGCGCCCTACCATGGTATTGTCTGCACTCAGACAAGACGGCAGAGAAATGGTACTGCAATGACAAGGGCGAGCAGCAGAATGCGATGGATCATGAGGGGCCTATTTGGCCTGATACTGGGCACTGGCCTCTGCACTTCCATGTGCCTGGCGCAATCCGAGTCCAATCTCCCGGCAGACCGCCTGTCCGTGGCAGTGCTCTGGTTCGATAACCGCACCGGTGACCCGAATGCAGCTCACTGGGCCTACGGGATCACGGGCCTGATCCTTCGCCAACTGGAGGCAGTCAAGGCTATACGCCTGACCAGCCAGAATGCCCTGCATCTGGCCTTCCATCAGACTGGGACCCCCATTGGCTCAGCGGTCGATGCCGACCTGGCCAGACGTATGGGCCGGATCATCGAGGCCCAGCGTGTGGTATGGGGTAGTATCCGTAGAGAGCCGGATCGTTGGCGGGTCAGCGCCAGGGTGCTCAACGTGGCCACGGGCGAGACGTCAGTAGAGGTTCACGCTGCCTCAGACGACTGGTTCTCCATCCGTGATCGGTTGTTCGAGTCTGTCCTGGACCACCTGGGTATCGAGCCATCCAGTGAGGAGCACACGAAGATGGTCCGCCCACACATCAACTCCAAGGCCCTGGAACCCTTTTCAAGGTTCATCTGGGCTCAGAACCATGGGGAGCCCGCACGTGCGATGTTGCAGTATGCCAGACAGGCAGCAGAGGCAGATCCGAATAGCGATCATGCCCTGGGTGCATTGGGAGCAGCCCTGCTCAACATGGGCAAGCAAGAAGATGCGGAACAGGCTGAACAGGCCTTGCGCAAGGCCGTCAGCGTGGATCCAAATGCGGCCAGGGCATGGTACGTGCTTGGCGAGTTGTCCTTGATGAAGGGCGACATCAAGCGGGGGCAGGCATCGTTCGAGAAGGCTTACGCACTGGACCCCGATGACTCGGACTCAGTCATGGGCCTGGGCAGGGTGGCTGGTCACCTCCAAGGTCAGTGGGATCAGGCCTTGGCCTTGTTCCAGAAGGCCGCTACCATGGACCCGACCAATGCGGAGATCCACGCGTGTGTGGGAGTCGCCTGTGCCAGGTTAGGCAAACTCGAGGCAGCCATGCAGGAACTCAGGGACGCGGAGCGATTGTGCCTGCCGGGGATGGCCGGGGCCAACACCGAGCAGCAGATAGCCCAGTGCTACGAGCAGTTGCGTGACCTGTCTTCGGCAGTCCAGCACTACCGCAGGATGATCAGCCTGGCCCGTCAACAACAGATTCGACCCGGTGTGGTTGACCAATTGGAAAAGAAAGTCCAAGAGATCCAGGCCAGGCTCCAGCCCACCTTCATCGATGCCCGGATGCCCAGGATCTTCGACGACCAGGCCTTGCAGCAGGTGTTGGCACAGAGGCTGACCCCGGATGAGGTCAAGCAGGTGTTCAATCCGCTCGCCTGCACCCCTGAGATGAAGTCCTGGGCAGAGGAGATCACCAGGGACGCACCATCGGCCATGGACAAGGCCAAGGCCCTGTTTGACACCCTCATACGCAGGAGCGAGACCGCGGCCAACATAAAGAAACATACTGCCCAGGAGGTCTTCTCCCTATGGAATGATCCGAGCGAGGGGTTCGACTGCATGGACTACACTGTCCTGTATGTCTCCCTGGCCAGGGCAGTCGGATTGAATGCCTTCTACACCTACGTCAGCAAGGACCCGGAGAAACGGGTAATCGGTCATGCCTGCGCATCTGTATTTGCAGACGGCAAGGCCTTGTTGGTAGACCCTGCGTTAGCGTGGTTCGGCGTGCCCCATGCACGTTATGCGGTCATGGACGATGTTCAGGCCATGGCCGTGTGCGGAGTTCAAATAGAGACAACCGCCCCTCCACTTAGGATCGCGTGCAAGTTGGATCCAAACTCCGTCCTGATCCGTGTGGCAATGGCCGGTGTCTTGATGAATGAAGAACACTGGACAGAAGCACGTGAGGTATTCACGAATCTGGGGGCAATCGAACCCAACACCCTTGAACAATGTTTCTACGAGGTCCAGCAGTCGCGACTGGCTTACCATGACAAGGACGCCAATAGCGCAGAGATCCACGTGCGGAGTGCCTTGTCTATCGATCCCACAGATGCCTCTGCGCATTACTACATGGGCTGCCTCCTGGCAGAGCAAGGGAGATTGACCGAGGCCCGGAAGCACTTTCGCTCCTGCATCATATTTGACCCTGGCAGCAAGCGGGCGGATACGGCTCGCGCGCACATAGCCACGCTCAACGAACGCATCTGGAAGCAGGGACAGGCCGCTGACCCAAACAGCGATCCCAACCGACCCCCAGCCTGAAGGATGGGCTTCAGCCTATGTTCCTAGCCCGCCTTCAGGCCCCTGCCGGCCTCGAAGGCCTTGAGATTCAGGTCCAGGGTCTTGGTCTTGACGCACAGGCGGATGGCCTGATGCCAGTGGTCCTCGGACAGGTCCAGGACCTGCGAGGCAGCCCCCAGCAGGACGACGTTGGCGGCCCGGATGTCGCCCAGTTCCTTGGCGATCTGGCCTGCGTCCGCGTACACGACGCGGCTAAAGACCTGGTCCAGCCGGGACCGGACGTCCTTGGGGTACGTGGCCGCGCCCATGGAGACCGTCACTGGTGTGATCACCAGGCTGTTCACCACGGCCAGGCCACCGGGGGCCAGGTAATCGCTGAACCGAAGGGCCTCGATCTGCTCCAAGGACACCAGGACGTGGGCTGTGCCTCTGGCCACGAGTGGGCTGTGGACCTCTGCTCCGTATCGGATCTGGGCGGTCACTGAACCGCCCCGTTGGGCCATGCCGTGGACCTCGTTGGTCTTGACTCGGAACCCGGCCACGACCGCGGCCTGGGCCACGATCTCGCTGGCCAGGAGGATACCTTGTCCGCCGACCCCCACCAGGACCAAATTGCGTATCTGTGTCGTCTCCATCTTATTCCTTCACCTCCTGGATGGCGTCAAAGGTACAGACCTGTTCGCACAGGCCGCAGCCGTTGCACAGGAACTCCATGATCTGTGGCCTCTCTCCGGCCCCGTCTATGGCAGGGCAGCCGAGCTTGAGGCACCTGCGACAGTTCTTGCACAGCGTGACATCGATGTGGCGGAGCGATCCCACCCGCTTCTTCTGCCGCAGGGGACAGGGGGCCGAGGATACGATCAGGGAGGCCTCCTTGGTCTGGACCTCTTCACCAATCACCCGCAGGGTCGTCTCTGTGTCGTAGGGATTGATGGTCTTCACCCGTTTGATCCCGCAGGCCCGGCCGATCTGCTCGATCGAGGCGGCGATCGTCTCCTCGCCCATCAGGGTCCTGCCTGATCCTGGGTGCTCCTGGTGTCCGGTCATGGCCGTAGTCCGGTTGTCCACCACGATGATGGTGGAGCAGCCCTTGTTGTAACCGATGTCCAGCAGGGGGGTGATCCCGGAGTGGAAGAAGGTCGAGTCTCCCAGGATACCGACGACCTGCTTGGGCTCACCGGCCTTGTCCATGCCGTGGGCCATGGAGACACCGGCCCCCATGCAAAGGATACTGTCCAGTCGCTCCAGAGGACGGAAAGCCCCAAGGCTGTAGCACCCGATGTCGCCCATCACGATCACGTCGTGCTTGGACAGGGCATAGAAGATCCCACGGTGGGGACATCCAGGACACAGCACGGGCGGCCGAGGCGGCAGGTCCTGGGTCGCGGGGTGGGGCGTTACCGGAGGGATGGAACGGCCTTCCATCTGAGCCCTACACCCCTGGAGTAGGGTCACGGACAGCTCGCCGATGTTGGGGATGAACTGCTTGCCCACGCAGGCGATGCCCAGGGCCTTGATGTGTTCTTCGAGGAAGTCGTCCAGCTCCTCGACCACGAGGACCCTCTCCACGCCCTTGGCGAACTCACGGATCCGGCCATCCGGAAACGGGTAGACCCAGCCCAGCTTCAGAACCGAGGCATCGGGCCATGCCTCGCGGACGTACTGGTACGAGATCGAGCTGGTGACGATCCCGATGGATCGGTCCCGCCACTCGATCCGGTTCAGGGGCGACTCGTCCACGAGCTTGCGGAGCCGGCCTAGACGCTCCTCGAGCTGGACCCGCATGGGGCGGGCATACATCGGGACGGTCACGTATTTCGAAGGATTCTTCTGGAAGCCCTTGGGCTTGGGAGGCGTCTGACGCTCACCCATCTCGACGAGGCTGCGGGAGTGGCTGATCCGCGTGGCCGTGCGGAGGATCACGGGCGTGCGGTGGGCCTCTGAGATCACCATGCCGATCCGCACGAAGTCTCTGGCCTCCTGGCTGTCCGAGGGCTCCATCAAAGGGACCTTGGCCATTCTGGCGTAGTGCCGACTGTCCTGCTCGTTCTGCGAGGAGTGCATACCCGGGTCGTCTGCCACCACGAGGACCAGGCCGCCCTCGACCCCGATGTAGGCCAGGGTCATGAGGGGATCTGCAGCCACGTTGAGGCCCACGTGCTTCATGGTCACCAGGACCCGGGCCCCGCTCAGGGCGGCCCCTGCGCCCATCTCCAGGGCGACCTTTTCGTTCGGTGCCCACTCACAGTAGACCTCGTCCTTGTACTGGACCAGGGACTCCAGGATCTCCGTGGACGGGGTCCCCGGATACCCGGCCGCCACGGTGACTCCGGCCTCATAGGCGCCCCGTGCAATGGCCTCGTTTCCAGACAGTAGTTTTTCCAAAGCCTATACTCCTAACTCGATAACGCTTGAGTCACGATGTTTTAATTTCCTAAAATAAAATCTCAGTTGGGTACACCTGATATGAGTCCTTACGCTTCGGAAGGACTCATATCAGCAAGTATCGTCCTTACAAAGTGTACAGCTCGTCGTCTTCCAGGATCTTGAATCCCGCCTCCTGCACGACCTTCGTGGCCTGGCCCAGGTCCTCGGGTTTGACCTCGAGGCAGCAGATGCCGGTTTGCTGGGGCTGGACCACGAATCCATAGGCCCCCACGACGTCGATGCGGTGCTCAGCCAGGGCCGAGGCCAGGCGGTGGAAGTTGCCGACCTGGTCGGGGATCCAGATCGCCAGGATCTCCTTGAGTGCACAGGCACACCCCAGGTCCGCCAGGGCCAGATAGGCGTCCGAGGGCTTGTCCACGATCAGCTTGAGCAGGCCGTAGTCCCCCTGGTCCTGGATGGTGAAGGCCCGGACGTTGATGCCGCTCCGCTTGAGGTTCTCGGATACAGCCTTGAGCCTGCCCGGGCTGTTCTCCATGAAGATGTTCAGTTGTTTGGCCATATACGTCTCCTAGTACGCTCTCAGCTCTTCGCTTTCAGCCGACCGCCGGAAGCCTCCGGCTGATAGCCGATAGCTGATGGCGGATAGCCAACAGTATCTTCCCGATCCCTTATCTCCTGTCTTCTGACTCCTGGTTTACAGCTTCGGCCTTTCATCCACAACCCGCTTGGCCTTGCCTTCAGACACCGGCAGGGCCCCGGGCTCGTGCAGCTCGATGTTCGGGTTGATCATGATTGAGGCCTTCAGATCCTCCTTGATCTTGTGCTTAAGGGCCTCCAACTGGGAAGGGTCACCCAGGAACATCTTGGGATAGATCTCGACCTTCACGGTCAGTCGGTCCAGGTCGTCGCGCTTATCCACGTGAATCTGGTAATTGGTCCCCACCTCCGGGATCTTCATGATCTTTTCTTCGATCTGGGAGGGGAAGACGTTCACACCGTTGATGATCAGCATGTCGTCCGTCCGGCCCATGATTCTCGATAAGCGGCGGTGGGTGCGGCCGCAGGGACATGCATCCGGGTGCACCGTCGCCAGGTCCTGGGTTCGATACCGCAGGATAGGCATGGCCCTGCGGATCAGGTTGGTCAATACGACCTCCCCTTCCTGTCCATCCGGCAGGACATCTCCGGTCTGGGGATCGATGACCTCCACGATGTAGGCGTCCTCCCACACGTGCAAGTCCTTTTTGTACACGCACTCGAAGGCTACGCCGGGGCCGTTGAGCTCGCTGAGGCCATAAGAGTTGTAGGCGTCGATGTGCCACAACTCCTCAATCTTTCGGCGGGTGTTCTCGGAGTGGGGCTCGGCCCCCACAAAGGCCTTGTGCAGGACCAAATCCTCCTGTCTGACCTCGAAGTCCTTGAGCCGGCCATGGATGTGCAGGAGGTAACTTGGGGTCACATGCAGGACCGTGGTCTGGAAGTCCTTCATGGTCTGGACCTGACGCTTGGTGTTGCCCCCGCCGATGGGGATCACGGTCATGCCCATCCGCTCGGCCCCATAGTGGAGCCCAAGGCCGCCGGTGAACAGGCCATAGGTCATCATGTTCTGGAACACGTCCTCATCCGTGGCCCCCGTGGCCGTGATGCTGCGGGCGATCAGGTCCGTCCAGCGGTCCAGGTCATCGGCACAGTAGTAGATCACCGTCGGTATCCCGGTCGTCCCGCTGGATGAATGTATCCGCACGACCTGTCGCCGTTCCACGGCCAGCAGGCCATACGGAAAACTCACGCGAAGGTCGTCCTTGGCGGTGAACGGGATTCGCTGCAGGTCCTCCAGACCCCGGATGTCCTGCCCAGATCGTAAGCCGGTCTTGGCAAGCCGCTTTTGGTAGAAGGGCGTTTTCAACGCCCAATCAAACATCTCCCGCAAGCGGTTGAGCTGGAGTTGCTCCAGGGTCCGCCGGTCGGCGGTCTCGATCTCCTTGTTCCAGAAGGTCACCTGCACAACACAGCCCGTCCTCTGCACAATCCTGCCCGATGCCCTCCTTAGAAGGTGAATTCCACTTGGCCCCGCAGGAACACCGCGTTATCCTGGGTTGTGTAGTAGTTGCCTGGCCAGAGGTATTCACCTAGGAGGTGGCCCTTGATCTGGGGACTGTACGTGTACTTGAGCCAACAGGTCAGGAGGTGCCCTCGGAACCGACCATCGGTTGAAAAGCCTGCTTTGTTGATGCTCTCATCCGCCCACAGGGCCATGTAGTCAGTCTGGACCTGCAGTTTCTTGGTTGGAAAGAAGGAATGCCCGATGTCGATCCGATGCAGGTTGGAGTTCTCGGCGACTTGGCCCTCCTTGGTGTACGTGTAGATGTACAACTCGCTCCACCGGGGCCACTCACCCCACAGCATGTCAAAACGCTCGTCGTTGCTCGTGTTCGGGTTATCCCCGGAGACGTATTCATAGCCGGCGCGTAGGGCGTTCTGATAATCGTCCTTGAAGGCATAGTTCAGGCGATTGTTGGTGGCGAAGGCCTGGAGGTCACGACCATTGCGTTTGCCGGTCTGAGCGGCCCCTTCCACTCGATAGCTCCAGTGGTCGCCCATCTGATTCGTCAAGGCCCCGCCGAGCGTCGAGAGGTCCGCGGCTTGGGCCCACGAGCCAGGCATATTCGTGGACGTTCCATCGGGCTTCTTGTCGTTGCGATAGATGAAGTATCCCTCCACCTGGGTTGTCTTGGACGGCTTGTGGGTCAGGTACACGATCGCGCCGCGTTCATCCTGCTCGGTGAGGAAACGATCGTGGTCCCGGATGGGCTTGAGCCAGCGATCCGAGGCAGCCGCCATATCGATAAAGATCAGATCCAGCTTGGTGTTCCGCGACTTCCAGTCGGTCGTAAACCGGGCCGCATCAAGGAACATGCTCCGCGAGCCATCCAGGGGTGTTCCATCCAGAACCAGCCAGTTCTCACCCAGCATGATGTCCTGACGTCCGACTACTGCCGTGACCGGCAGACCGCCAAGGTTCCGGGCCGTGACGTTAAAGTTGTCGAAAAGCGTCTCGTCCCAGTCTCTCTCTTTCGATTGTGAGGCTTTGGGGACATTGTTCCAGGTCCTGAATTCATTGATCAGGCGGGCGTTGAAGTCCAGGTCCTTGTTGGGGGCCTTGACCTTTGCCCACAGGCGAGGACGGTACCTCTGCCAGTTGGTGTAGTTGTAGGCCCCGGAGTTGTCGACGGTGTAGATGTTAGCGCCGTACTCGTCCCTGAACCTGAAGTCCGCCCCCATATCCAGCCAGTCCGTTGGATGATGGAAGTTATCCATCGCCTCCTGCCAAGCGGTCTTCGGCGCCTGGGCTGACGAGTCCCCCGGGGCCTTGCCCGGCTCAGCGGCTGCCCAACATTTTTGCCCATGGAATCCTGTGAGAAACAAGAGGCCACACACCATCGCTGCCACAACACTTGACCATCGCATAGTCAGCTCCTTCTCACTACACCACTATTAAAGTATCCACAGACCCGACAAAGTGACACGTCGGTCTACACGTTCCTTCCCTGGTCTTCCAGGCGCCTGTGCCATATTGTTGGCTCATCTCTTCAAACACCCCTCGGATTCTTGGACTCTTGTGTGGGATTGTAGCAACTGTGGCCTGGGGAATCAACCATGCACCCACATAATGTATCGTCTTACCTTGTTTAGCACCGCTATCCACAGACTGGTCTTTCCCTTATTCCCGCTCCCCCGGTCTCTTGTCTACTACACGTTGGTCTGCCGTGAGTCTCTGCATGGACTTGGGCTCGACGAAAGTTACCTTGGCGTCCACGTCCAGAACGGTCTTGATTTTTCTGGCCATCTCCGCACGCATGGTCTCCAGGGTCCTAAGTTCGTCCCAAGAGGGGATCTGGTCCGACACCTCGATCCTGATCTCGAGCACATCCATTTCCCCCTCTTGACCCAGAATGATCTGGTAGTGGCCGCTAGTCCCCGCAAATTCACAGAGGATCTGCTCGACCTGAGAGGGAAAGAAGCCTACGCCCCGGAACAGTATCATGTCATCGGTTCTCGCCATCACACGGGTCATCCGTGAGAAGGTCCTGCCGCAAGGGCATGGAGCCGGGTGGATTGACGTGATGTCCCTGGTGCGGTATCGGATCAGGGGAAAACCCTCCCGGGTGATCGTGGTGAGGACCAGCTCCCCCTCGTCACCATCATGGACAGGATGGAGGGTTTTCGGGTCTACGACCTCGACGATGAAGTGGTCCTCATTGATGTGGAGCCCGTCCCGGCAATGGCATTCGCCGGCCACGCCAGGGCCCAAGATCTCCGTCAGACCATAGGTGTCCACCGAGAAGATATGCAGTCGTTGCTCCAACTGTAGACGGAGCTGCTCGCTCCATCGCTGGCCACCAAAAAATCCCAGGCGGAGACTCAGGCACTCCGGGCGCAGGTGCGCCTGTTCCACGCCTGCGGCGAGGGTGACAGCATAGGCGGGCGTTGTAATCAAGGCCGTGGTCTTGAAGTCTCGCATGATCAGCAATTGCCTCTCCACCCCCATGCTGAGCGACATGGGGATCACCGATGCTCCGATCAACTCGGCGCCGTGATGGAAACCAAAGGCCCCAGGAGCGATGTTGTAGTCCAGGGCGATCTGGACCACGTCATGCTCCGTGATTCCCGCTGCGACCAGCAGCCGAGCGGTGCACTCGGCCCAGGTCCGCAGGTCGTTACGGGTATACCCTACCACCACCGGCTTACCGGGAGTCCCCAAGGTCGAGTGGATCCGAACGATGTCGCGAAGCGGTACGGCGAACATCCCGTAGGGGTAGCTTTGGTGGAGGTCCTCCTTGGTGGTAAATGGCAGGGCCTGGAGGGCCTGCACGCTGGTGAACTTGTCCAGGTTCACGTGCTGTGCGTCCATCGCGGCCCGGTAGAACGCGACGTTGCGATAGGCCCGGTTCAGTGTGGACTGAAGCCGTTCGATCTGGATCTGCTCCAATTCCTCACGACCGAGGGTCTCGCACTTGGGATTGTGGAATGTGTGCTGGCTCATGGATTTCTCACTCGTCAATGCGTTGGTAATCCTTTCCAAGGTACGCCCGGCAGACCTCGGGATTCCCGCTCAGTTGCTGGGACGTCCCCTCCAAGACGATCTGCCCGGTCTCCACTACATACCCTCGATCCGCAACCGCTAGGGCCGCCCGGGCATTCTGCTCTACGAGCAGGATCGTCAGGCCATTCTGCTTCAACTCAACAATGGCCTTGTAGATGTCCTTTGCCACCAGGGGCGCGACCCCTAGGGACGGCTCGTCCATCATCAGGAGCCTGGGCTTGGACATGAGGGCCCGGCCGATGGCCAGCATTTGCTGTTGGCCTCCGGACAAGGTCCCAGCCAACTGGTCCTGCCGCTCCTGGAGGATGTCGAAAAGCGTATAGACCTGCCCAAGACTCGTGTCGGTGTCCGCGGTGGTCTGCCTTCGCCAGCGAGAGTACGCCCCGAGCAGGAGGTTCTCCTTGACAGTCAGTGTGCTGAATACATGCCGGCCCTCGGGGACCAGTACGCATCCACGCTTGACGATCCGCTCTGCCTGTTCTCCGTGGATTGGCTGCTGGTCCAGGAGGATGGCCCCCGAGCGGGGCTTCAGCAGCCCCGCGATGGCCTTGAGGAGTGTCGTCTTCCCGGCCCCATTGGCTCCGATGAGGGCCACCACCTCGCCGGGTGACACGTGCAGCGAGATCCCCTTCAGGACCCTTAGGGAACCATATCCGCCGTCAAGATTCAGGACTCTGAGCATGGTCCTCACCCAGGTAGATGCGGATGACATCAGGATGACACTGGATTGCGCGGGGCAGGCCCTCGGCGATCTTCTGGCCCTGGTCCAGGACGATCACCTTGTCCGAGACAGCCATGACCAGGGACATGTCGTGTTCCACCACCAGACAGGTGACGCCTTGATCGCGGATGGCCATAATCCGCTTGCCCAATTCCTCGGTCTCGCCGATGTTGAGTCCCGCGGCCGGTTCATCCAGGAGCAGCAGAGTAGGCTCCATGGCCATGGCCCTGGCGAATTCCACGAGACGCTGCTGGCCAAACGCCAGGTTACAAGCGGTCTCCTGGGCCAGCGATCCAAGTCCCATGCCGTCGAGGATCTTCTGGGCAGAGGCCCGGATCTGTCGTTCCTCGTGCCAGGTCTGCGGCAGGTTCAGCATACCGGCGATGAAACCAGATCGGGTCCTACAGTGCCTGCCCACGCAGACGTTTTCCAGTACGGTCATGTGTCCGAAGAGCCGGGTGGTTTGAAACGTCCTGGCGATGCCCGCGGAGGCGATGGCGTGGGGACGCCACCCGGTAATGGCCATGTCCCGAAATAGGACCTGGCCCACGTGGGGCCGGATCGTTCCTGTGATCAGATTGAACAGGGTGGTCTTGCCTGCCCCGTTGGGACCGATCACGGCGGTGATCGATCCTGCGTGGACCTGTATACTCACGTCCCTGACCGCGTGGACGCCGCCAAAGTGGCGGTGTAGGCTCCGGGTCTCCAGGAGCACGCTATCCATGGGCCCTCCTGGACCGGATCGACGCTATGGCCCCCCAGTTCGGAATCCGCAGCAGTCCCTGGGGAGCCAGGATCATCACGGCGATCAGGATGGCCCCGAACACTGCGTCGTCCAATGTCCACAATCTACCTCCCAGGGACAGGCAGAATACACCTCTCAGGGACAGGAAGTTCAGGAGGACCCCCATGAACAGGGCACCCCAGAGGTTGGCCATGCCGCCCATGGCCACGATGGCCAGGAACCGCACGGACTTCATCACCGTGGCCTCAGAAGGGCCGATGCTTCCGTTATAGTGGGTCAGAAAGATCCCGCCAAGTGCGGCGAAGACCGCCGCCAGGACAAAGATGGCCAGTTTGTAACGATGGGTGTTCACGCCCAGCGAGTGGGCGGCCTCCTCGCTCTGGTGTATGGAGCGGAGTGCCCGGCCCACGCGGGAGTGGACCAAGTGGATGGCCAAGACCATAGCGATGAACACCAAGGCCCAGGCAAGGTAATAGTTCTGGACCCGGAACGCAGCCCTTCCGTTGACCTGGAGATCGCCGATCAGGTGGAATGGCGGCACA
>Ga0315287_10002433_pt1 | contig 17645 bp, 10 predicted proteins | sample YL17G11_0_MG_FD_205037 | JGI IMG/M metagenome (GOLD analysis project Ga0315287, IMG submission 205037) | Sediment microbial communities from Yellowstone Lake, YNP, Wyoming, USA - YL17G11_0 | ecosystem: Environmental > Aquatic > Freshwater > Lake > Sediment | place: USA: Wyoming | collected...
CCGCGGCGGTTCGCACCACGGTCGCCAGTTGCTCGGTCTGCCAACGCATCGTATCCGCCGAGAAGTGACTCCCGGCACCGAATACGAAGAAATGGGGCTTGCCGTCCACGTCGAACGGCACCGATTCAAATGCGCCAAGCCACGTCGGCGCATCAACGAGCGCGTCGTAATCGGGCGCCGTGTACACAGCCGGATCCGACGTTTCCGCGAGCGCGGACGCGATGCGCCACCCGGGAGGCACCACGAACCGGACGAGCGAGGCCGCGCTCCGGTGGCCAACCGGCTCCAGGAACAGCTGCGTGCCGGTAAAGAAGGCATAGGAGCCGGTGATCTTTGCCTGGTTGAGCGCCAGCACGTTGGCGACGTAGTCGAACTCCACGACGACGCGAGTCTTCCCCCGCGTATCGATCGTCCACGTCTGCGCACGAGAGAGTGGCGCGGCGAGTCGCGTGCCGGCGCCATCCGTCACCATGAAGCGGCGGACGTTCGTCGCGTAGTACTCGAGCGTGTACCAGCCGGGCGTCCAGATCGGCAGCGCCACGTCGAGTCGCGGCTGGCGCAGGTTGTTGAAGGTCGCCGTGACATGGAAGAGGTGCGCGGCGGTGTCCTTTACCTCGACGGTGTACTCGGCACGGAAGGGGGCGTGCGCCTGTCCCCTGGCTGACGCCGGGGAGCCAAGTGCCGCGGCCAATGCCGCAATAGCTATGCAGTGTTTCAAGAAGCCCTCCTGAACGCGATGCCAGTCAGGGGCGAGAGGCGAAGCGAGAAAATGCGCCGACTCGGACGGCCGCGCAAATGCGTGCGACGCGCCCGCACGTCCGCGCAGGCACCTCCGGGCACTCACGCGCCGAATGGCGGCCGTCCGCGGCGACCCGTATCTTGGCGCGAACATCATCTTCGGTGCGCCATGCAGCTGCGGGCCAAGCTGATCCTGTTCTTCATCCTCCTCGCCGTCGTGCCCCTCGTCGCGATCGGCATCTTCGACTCCGTGCGCTCCGTGCGGGCCCTCCACGCACTCCTCGCGGCCCAGGACAGCGCCATCGCCGAGCAGGTGGCCGCGGGGATCGTGGACCTGGCGGCACGGCGCGAGTCGGACCTGCTGCTCCTCACCTCGAACGCGGAAACTCAGCGGCTCTACCGCGCGGAAGTTGCCGGTGATGCCAGGGAGCGCGCGGCCGCGCTGGCATCGGTGGACCGCTACCTCCGCCAAGCCTGGCAGCAGTTCAGCCGCTCGTATCAGTGGTTGGACTTCCGAGACCGCGCCGGCCGGAGCCTGTACACCCTCGGCGATCCGCCCGTTCAGGGAAGCGACCCGGCGCTGGTACCGTCACGCGACGTGCTGATGCTGTCGCGACCCATCCCCGGCGATTCCGGTGCACCTCCTGCCGGCGTGCTCGTCGCCGGCGTCCGGGCGAGCAGTCTGATGCCGCCGGATCTCCTCGAAGCACGATTCGGAACCGCCGGCTACACGGTGATCGTGGACCGGGAGGTGGGCCGCGTGATCTACCACCCGCGCCACGCCTTCTGGGGGCGCTCGGTCGCTGAGCTTGTGGGGCCGACGGGGTGGCACATCGATATGTCGGCACTGGCCCTCCCACGCACCGCGATTCGCTACCGCGAGCGGGACACCACGCGCATCGCCGCGGTCGTGGCGCTCACCGCTCCGCCGTGGACGGTCGTCACGTCGAGCGCCGTGGGCGAGTTCGCCGCGCCGTTCCTCACTACGCGCCTCGTGAACCTGTCCCTCGTGCTGCTCGTCACGCTCGCGGTGCTGGCGGCTTTCGTCGTGCTGACGGGCCGGGCCACGCGGTCCCTCGAGGTGCTGACCCGCGCCGCGGACGAGCTCGGCGCCGGGAACTTCGCGCCGCGGTTGCCACCGGCGGGCCGCGACGAGGTCGGACGGCTCTCGGCCGCATTCGCGTTGATGGTCGGGAAGGTGAGAGAGACACTCCACCAAATCGAAGCGAGCCGGCACATGGTGGCGGTCGGTCAGTTCGCCGGCCAGCTCTCGCACGAAATCCGCAACCCGCTCACGTCGCTCAAGCTCAACCTCCAGAGCCTGCAGCGCGACGTGGCCGGCGGGCGCATCCCGGAAGATGCCAGCCGGCCGATCGCGATCTGCCTGCGGGAGATCGAGCGGCTCGACCGGGTCTCGCGCGGCGTGCTGTCGCTGGGCCGCGAGCGGCGGGCGGCAGCGGCCCGGTGCAGCGTGCACCAGTCCCTCACCGAGGCCTTGGACACGATGCGCGCGCAGCTGGAGGCCCAGCGGGTGACGGTACGCGCGGCGCTCGATGCAACGGCCGACACGGTGCACGGAGACGCCGAGCAGCTGACGGCGGTGTTCGTGAACCTGCTGCTCAACGCCGCCGAGGCGATGCCGGGCGGAGGGACCATCGGCGTGGTGAGCGCCGACGAGCGGGCTGGCCCCGAGGTCACGGCCGTGATTCGCGTGAGCGTGGCCGATGAGGGACCGGGCGTCGCCCCCGAGCTGCGCGAGCGGGTCTTCGAGCCGTTCTTCAGCACCAAGCCCGAGGGGACCGGTTTCGGATTGGCGCTGGCGCTGCGCACGATCGAGGAACACGGCGGCCGACTGCGCCTCGAGCCTCCGCTTCAAGGCAGCGGGGCCGTCTTCGTGGTCGAACTGCCTCTCGCGCTGGAGGAACCCAGGTGAGCGCTCGAATACTCGTTGTGGACGACGACGCCTCGATTCGCGAGACGTTCGAGCGGCACCTGAGTCGGTCGGGGTACACGGTCCACCTGGCGGGCGACGGGCAGCAGGCTCTCTCGCTCCTCGCCGAGGTGGATCCGGCGCTCATCATCACCGATGTGCGCATGCCCGGACTCGACGGACTCGAGCTGCTGCGCCGCGTTCGCGAAGGCGCGGACCCGCCGGACGTGCTGGTGATCACGGCGCACGACGACATGCGCAGCGCCATCGAGGCCATGCGCGCCGGTGCGTACGACTATCTCGTCAAGCCGCTCGACCTCGACGAGATCGACCTCCTGATCCAGCGCTGCCTGAGTGAGCGGGCGCTGCGCGGGCGGATCCAACGGCAGACCGCGGCGGCGGCGGAGACGCACGCCCTCGACCGGCTGGTTGGCCGGCATCCGCGGATGATCGAGATCTACAAGATGATCGGGATGCTGGCCGGCAATCGGGCCACCGTGCTGGTGCGCGGGGAGACCGGCACGGGCAAGGAGCGCATCGCCCGCGCGATCCACTTCAACTCCCCGGCCGCCGCCGAGCCGTTCATCGCCGTCAACTGCTCGGCGCTGGCGGAGACGTTGCTGGAGTCCGAGCTGTTCGGGCACGTGCGCGGGGCGTTCACGGGCGCCGTCGCGAGCCGGCGGGGCTGCTTCGAGCTGGCCGGGGCGGGCACGATCTTCCTCGACGAGATCGGCGACACGAGCCCGGGATTGCAGGCCAAGCTGCTGCGCGTCGTGGAGACGCGCGAGTTCTATCCGGTCGGCAGCGAGCGGCCGCGGCAGTCGCAGGCCCGCGTCATCGCGGCGACCCACCGCCCGCTCGAGGCGCTGGTGCAGTCGGGCCGGTTCCGCGAGGACCTGTACTTCCGCCTCAAGGTGGTGGAGATCGCGGTCCCGCCCTTGCGCGAGCGGCCCGAGGACGTCCCGCTGCTCGCCGCGCACCTGCTGGCCCGCGTCGCCGGCGAGCTGCACCGGGACGTGCGGGCACTGAGCGATGAGGCGCTGCGGGAACTGGCGCGCTACGACTGGCCGGGAAACGTCCGCGAGCTAGAGAACGCGCTCACCCGCGCGGCGGTGCTCGCTCGTGGTCCAGTGGTCGGCGTGGAGCACCTCGCCCTCGGCCGGAGCGCGGCTGTGCCGGACTCGGTGGAGACCGCCACGGTGGGGGACCGCCTGGATGACGTCGAGCGCGCGCATGTGCTACGCGTGATGGCGCGCACGGGCGGGAACAAGCGCCAGGCCGCGCGACTGCTCGGCATCTCCCGGCCCCGCCTCGACCGGCTGCTCGCCGAGGGCGGCTCGGTGGCATCGGATCGTGACCACGACGGTAACGGGGCGTGACCACACTCTAGGCGCTGCGTCGCGGCCACTTCGGCTGAAGCCCTTGTCCCCTCGCACCTTGTCCCTCGCGCCTGACATGGCACGCCTCTTGTGTGTGGCTCAGGCGCGGGCCGCACGTCCGCGCGTGCCCGCGCTTCGACGTGACAGGGAAGGAGCGGTGGGATGATAGACATGGACGCTCGCAATAGCTTGCGGCAGGTGATGCTCCGGAGCACGCTCTTCTCGGCGCTGGGGATGGCGGCGCTGACGTGCATCAATCCGCGACCGCTCGCCGCACAAGTCGCCCGGGCCCCGACGGCCGCGGCGCAACCGCAGCCGCGGTTCACGCGCATCTTTGGGTCGGACTCGATGCAGATCACGAATCCGGCGCTCTCCCCCGACGGTCGTTGGATCGTCTTCAACAGCGCTGCTGGACCGGGCGCAGTCAACCTGTGGGTCGTTCCGGCGAGCGGCGGCGCACCGATTCAGCTCACGTCGGGTCGCTACAACGACTGGTTTCCAGGATGGTTCCCGTCCGGTGACCGTATCGCCTTCCACTCCAATAGGCCGTCGCCGTCCGGCGAGGAGCGGTACTACGTCATGACGATCCCGTTCGACGCGCGGACGGGGCGGAGTGCCGGCCCGGCACGGCAGGTCTCGCTGGAGGAAGCCGGCTGGCCGGCGGTCTCACCCGACGGGCGTTCGATTGTCTTCCGTGCGAGCGGCGGTCGTTTGATGGTCGTGCCGTCCGCCGGGGGCACCGCCCGAACAGTGGTCCAGGTCGATGGCGGTGCGGGCCCCGGGGAATGGTCGCCCGACGGCCGCGAGATCTACTTCGTGGGGATACCGGGCGACTCGCGCGACTTTCAGTTCATGCGGGTATCGGCCGACAGCGGACAGGCCCAGCCGCTGTGGTCGACGCCGAGGATGATCATCGCGGTGAACGCGACAGCGCGCCGAGTGCTCAGCCGGCCTCGTTCCGACGCCCCCGGCACTCCCGTGCGAGAAGTCTCGACATTCGAGGGCCGCCACCTGGCCAACCTGCCCCTGCAGCGAAACATGTCCGTCTCCATCGAGGCGTTCTCTGCTGACGGCCACTCCGTTCTCGCCACCGTGTCGGACGTCGTGGCACCCATCCGGGTGGTGCCGATTGCGGGCGGCCCCGCCAGAACGTTGACACAGGCGCGCGAGTACGACGGAGTGTACGGATGGAGCGCCGACGCGACGAGACTCGCCGTGGGGACCCGAACCAACGGGCACGAGACGCTGCTGGAGGTTCCGATTGACGGGGGCCAGGCTGCGGTGATCGCGACGCTGCCAGAGGCGGCGGGCTCCTATCTGTCGACAGACCGCAACCATCTCTTCTTCGTTGTTGGTGATACGGCGACCGACCGGAGGAGTCTTTGGGTCCGTCGGCTCGGCGATGGGCGCACGCGGGAGATTGCCCGGGACGTGGTCTATTCGACCCCAATGACCAACAGGCCCGGCGCGTATCCGCTCAGCGGTGTAGAGATCCTCTACTACGAGCGTCACGGTGATCGCCTCGAGTTACGAGGGTGTGCGCCGGAGGGGCAGCCGCATGTCCTGCGTTCCTTCCCGGCCAGTCCATGGGGCGACGTCGTCAGCGTACACGGCGTGCGCGTTGCCTGGACGGAGGAATTCGGCGATTCCAGCGCCCTGATCGTTGCGGAGGGACCGAACGGCGCGCCCCAGCGCGTCGCCACAATGCGCGGTCACGTGTCAGAACCTGCCTGGTCGCCCGATGGTCGCTGGATCGCGGCGGGCTACCACCCTCCGGGCGATGAGACGCCCTACTCCGTGTTTGTCGTCGGCGTGACGCCCACCGGTCAGCCGAGCGCGCCACCACGGATCATCCCAGTAGGGCGGCTGTCAGCCTCGAGCATCAAGTGGCTGCCCGACAACCGGGCCGTCACCATCTGGGCAGAGGGGGACGAGACCGACATCTGGCTCGTGTCGCTTCGGGAGGGCGAAGCGCCGGTCAACCTGACGAGGGACGACCCCTCGACGATGTGGGACTACTCGCTCTCGCCCGACGGCCGGTACATCGCGTACCCGGCCGAGATCCCGCGCGGCAGCTCGATCTGGCGGATCGACCTGCGGCCGTAGGACAGCCAGGCGTGTGAGCATGTGGGGAGCGGCGCCGCGACCTGGTCGCGGCGCCGCGGCGCTTGCCGTCCGCGTGTCGTTGCTGCATATGAAGCGGGGAGATTCGGAAGGGTTGCGGCAATGAGGCGCATTCTCGTGGTGGACGACGATCCAACCGTCCGCGCCGCGCTGCGCGACGCGCTCGCTGGCGATGAGAGTGACGTGGCGGTCGCCGAGAGCGCCGAGCGCGCCCTCGCGATGCTGGCCGACGTCCAACCCGACCTCGTGCTCTCCGACATCAGGATGCCCGGCCTGGATGGCATCGCGCTGCTGCGCCTGCTGAAGAAAGAGACGCCCGCCACCGACGTGATTCTAATGACCGCCTACGACGACATGCCAACGGTGGTCACGGCGATGCGCGAAGGCGCGTTCGATTTCCTCCCCAAGCCGCTCGATCTGCCGGAGCTCCGCCGGGCGGTCGCCCGCGCCTCCGACGAGCAGAGGGTGCGGGAGCGGGCGCGCGGACAGGCCGAGGAGGAGGCCGCGCCCTACCGGCTCGACCAGCTGGTCGGCCACGATCCGCGCATGCTGGAGATCTACAAGATGGTGGGCCAGCTCGCGGCGAGCCGCGCGACCGTGCTCGTGCGCGGCGAAACGGGCACCGGAAAGGAACTGATCGCTCGAGCCGTCCACTACAACTCCCCCGACGCCGGGGAGCCGTTCGTGCCGGTGAACTGCACGGCGCTTCCAGAGGCGCTGCTTGAGTCGGAGCTGTTCGGGCACGTCCGCGGCGCATTCACCGGCGCCGTCGCCGATCGCCGCGGGCGATTCGCACTCGCGGGCCGGGGAACCATCTTCCTCGATGAGATCGGGGACACGTCCGCCGCGTTCCAGGCCAAGCTGCTGCGCGTGCTCGAGGACCACGACTTCTACCCGGTGGGCGCCGAGCGGGCACAGGGCACGGAGGCCCGCGTGATCGCCGCGACGCACCGCCCGCTGGAGCGGTTCGTCGAGGAAGGCCGCTTCCGGGAGGATCTCTACTACCGGCTTCGCGTGATCGAGATCTCGGTTCCCCCGCTGCGGGAGCGTCAGGCCGACCTTCCGCTCCTGGCGGACCACCTGCTCCGCCGCGCGGCACGCCAGCTTCATCGCGCGCCGCCGGTTCTGGCCGGCCCCGTGCTCGATGTGCTGCGTCTGCATGATTGGCCGGGAAACGTACGGGAGCTGGACAACGCCCTCACCCGGGCCGTGGTGCTGGCCACCGGCGGTGTCCTTCGGCCGGAGCACCTCGTTCTGGCCCAGCCGTCGCGCGGCGCGGACGAGCTGGGAACGCTCGAGGAGGTGGAGCGACGGCACGTGGTGCGGGTGCTGCAATCCACGGGCGGGCACAAAGCCCGAGCGGCGGCGCTGCTCGGCATCTCGCGCCCGCGCCTGAACCGGCTGCTCGGCAAACATGGCGTGCCGTAGCGCATCGAGTCGCGCCATGCCGCGTGCACTATCCCTGCGAACCAAGTTCGTGCTGGTGTTGACCTTGAGCGCCGTGTTGCCGCTCGGTCTGGTGGGGCTGTGGCTGACCAGGACCGCCGTCCGGTCGGGTGAGGACCTGCTGCGGCGCCGGCTCGAGCTGGCGCTCCACGGCGCGGTGGATGAGATCGGCGCGCGGTGGACCGGATACCGCGCCGAGCTGCTGGATCTGGCGGAGCTGCCCGCGATACAGGAGGCGCTCAGGTCGGGGCGCGTGGGAAGGGCGGGCGACCTCGGCGACACGCCGGAGGTCCGCGCGATCCGCGGCCGCCTCGAGGCCCACGTCGCGGGGGTCACGTTTCGTGCCGCGGCCAGCGGCGCCACTTGGACCCTCTCGAGCGCGGAGAACCGGGCGGCACCGCCCGTCGCGGAGCCGACGCTCGCCGTACCTCTGGACGTGTACGACCGGCTCTCCGGCGAGCGCCTCGGGACGCTGGAGGCCCAGATCAAACTGGGCAGCCTCATCCCCGGTGGCAGCGGCGTCGTGGGTGTGGCGGGGGCGGTGCTCGGGCTCTTCCAACGGCCGCGCGGCACGCCCATCCTGCCACTCGCCATCGACCCCGTGCTGCTGCGGCAACCGCGCTTCACCTGGGAAGGCGCGTCCTGGATCACGGTGGGCCGGTCCCTGAGCGATCCGCCGCTCGAGCTCGCGCTGGCGGCGCCGGTGAGCCCGATCACCCAGCCGTTCGAGAGGGCCGCGCGCCGCGGCGCGCTCGCCCTCCTTGTGGTTGCGCTCGCCGCCGTGGTGCTCGGCGCCGTGCTGACGAGGCGTCTCACAGGCTCGCTCGGCGACCTCGCTGCGGCCGCCGACGCCGTCGCGCGCGGCGACCTCGGCTGGCGGCTGAGCGAACGCGCACCCGACGAGTTGGGACGCGTGTCGCGCGCGTTCAATGCCATGCGGGAGAGCATCGAGCGCACACTGCGAGAGTTGTCGCGACGCGAGTCGCTGGCCGCCGTCGGGGAGTTCGCGAGTTCGCTCGCGCACGAGGTCCGCAATCCGCTTTCCGCCATCAATCTGGACCTGCAGCGGCTGGCGGAGCGCGAGTCCGACCCGCTCACCGCGGAGGCTCTCGGGCGGGTGCTCCGGACCGTGGCGCGGCTGAACGCCAGCGTCACGGGCGCATTGCGACTGGCCCGGAGCGGACGTGTAGCGCGGGAAGCGGTGGATCTGAGTGTCCCGCTGATGGCCGCGATCCGGAGCGCGGAGGGGGAATTCCGCGCCAGGCAGGCGCAACTCGGGTGTCCCGCGCTCCCGGGCGCCTCCATCACCGTCAGGGGCGACGCCGCGGCCCTGGAGCAGGTTTTCCTCAATCTCCTGCTCAACAGCGCCCAGGCGCTCGCGCCGGATGGTCGGGCTGGCGTGGAGCTCGCGACGGGCGAGCGGGACGTGACCGTCTCGCTCTGGGATACCGGACGCGGGATCCCGACCGACGACTTGGCCCGGGTCCGCGAGCCGTTCTTCACCACCCGGCCCGAGGGGACGGGCCTGGGGATGACGATCGCGCAGCGGATCGTGCAGGCACACGGCGGCGATCTCACGGTCGAAAGCGAGGTCGGTCGAGGCACGACGGTCCGCGTCCGTCTGCCGCTGGCCGGGCCGGGCCCGGAGGACGGACCGTAACGGCTTGCCCGTGGTTGCGGAACGATTCGATACGCTGTGCTGCTCCGCCTCGCGATCCCGGTCGTGCCGTAAGTCCTGCCAGCACCTCCTACTATCTCATATCGAGCGTCATGGCATGAAGCTGGCTGTTGAGATGGAGGCATGACAACTACAATCGGCATCGCAGTACTCGTTCTCGCCGGAGCCGCGACCGTGGGGATAGGTCGCGCACAAACACCGTGGCAGGCCGCCTGGGTGGCCGTGGAGGCGCGGGCGAGTGGGGTTCCGTCCCCTGCTGGCGGCGACACGGTAACGACGCGACGCCTGTGGTCCCTCGGATCGCGGCGGTGGCTCATGCCGGGTGGCCAGTCGCCCGATGGCCGTTACGTCGCCTACACCGATTGGGCGACCGGCGACTTGGCGGTGCACGATGTCGTCAGCCAAACCGATCGCCGTCTCACCGACAAAGGCTCGTGGACGCAGAACGGCGCCGAGTTCGCGGAGGGGGCGACCTTCTCCCCAGACGGGCAGAGGATCGCCTACGCCTGGTCGAACTCCGAATCCCGCCCCGAACTGCGCGTGGTTGGACTGGACGGTGGGGCGCCGAGGATCGTCTATCGACACGAAGAGATGGCGGGCCTTCAGCCCTTCGCTTGGTCGCCGGACGGTCGATCGGTTCTTGCCCTGCTGTCGCGGCGTGACGGCGGCAACCAGGTCGCGACGATTTCCGTCGCGGACGGCACCGTGCGAATCCTCAAGTCCTTCAATAGGGGGTCCCCGTCGGGCCTCACGTATTCGCCCGACGGCCGCTGGGTCCTGTACGACTTTCCGCCGAGCGAGGATGGCCCGCAGCGGGATGTGTTTGTTCTGGCGGCCGACGGCAGCCGGGAGGTTCCGCTGGTGCAGAGCCCGGCCGACGATCGGGTTCTCGGTTGGGCGCCGGACGGGCGTCATGTGCTCTTCTTGAGCGACCGCGCTGGCACGCGGGGCGCCTGGATGATCAGCGTGGCCGCCGGGCGGCCGCAGGGAGACCCCGTACTGGTCAAGCCCGACCTGTGGCGGTCGGAACCGGTGGGATTCACCAGGGACGGCAAGCTGTACTACACCGTAACGACCGGGACGTCGGGTGTATACATCGCCACGGTAGACCCGGCGAGCGGCAGGGTGGCCGTGCCGCCCACGCTGGTCTCCCGGCAGGCCGCATGGCCCGTGTTTTCTCCCGACGGCCGCTCCCTGGCCTACATCGTGAGGAGCCCGTCGCCACAGCCGTTCGCACTCCGCATCCGCTCCCTCGAGAGCGGTGAGGAGCGCACGCTCGAGCCCAGGCTCCGCTCGTTCATGTTTCCGCGCTGGTCCCCCGACGGGCGCGCGATGGTCGGCAGGGGCGCGGACGACCAGAACCGACCCGGCCTCTACACGCTAGATATGCAGACCGGCGCAGTCTCGCGCGTCCTCGCTCTCGACGCGCCGAACTCCGGGGCCCAGTTCCCTGTCTGGTCGCGAGACGCGCAGACCATCTTCTTCGTCTATTTTACCGGCACCTCTCCGCTTTCTTCGCTGCGGGCGCTGAACGTCCAGACCGGCGAGACGCGGGAGCTCTACCGTTCCGGGGTACGGGCCTTCGTGGGAAACGAAATGACTCCGTCTCCCGACGGCGCGGAGTTGGCCTGGGTTCGGGGCGACACAGTCACGCAGGTCTCCGAGCTGATGGCCATGCCAACGGCCGGCGGCGATCCGCGCGTGCTCGCGACGTTGAGACCGGGGGAGGAGCCGCGGCCGGTGGCGTGGACGCGGGACGGTCTCTTCTACGAGGTTCATACCTACCCGACCGCCGGACCGGCGCGCCCTGTGCAGCTCTGGCTCCTCCCGGCGGGCGGGTCGCCGGTGCGGTTCGACCTCGGCGCGGAAGGCGGTCATCTGCCCTGGTTCGGGGTGCATCCGGACGGCCGCCGCGTGACCTACCTGTCGGGCGACATAGGTTCGGAGCTGTGGGTCATGGAGAACATTCTGCCCGGCCTCGGGACGGCGCGTCCCAGCTCACCGAGGCGCTAGCGTGTGACGAACGGGGCTTGCTAGCTGCGTGGCTGCGTACGCCGACGCCGCGGCTTCTTGGACGGCAGACGCGACGGCGGCTGACGCCCGGGACGTCCAGCGGCGACCCGCTTGCAGTCACCGCATCTCCAGCAGGGCGAGCCCGGCGCGCCGTGCGGCCGCGCTGAGCTTCGCGTCCAAGGTCAACAGGGGAATGCCGCTGCCAGAACGATCGCCCGTTCCTACATCCCGTGCTGCAAGAGTTCTCTCTCCAGCTCATCGACCTGCAAGAAGGTCCCCACTGGTAGGCCCGTCTTGGGCGCGACCGTGAGGTGCTTGAATGGCAGTCGCCGACCCAGTCCGGCTTCGGGCGCTGCAGCGATGTAGCGCAACCCGTAGTGGACGACCTTCGACGTCCCCGGCTTGACGTCTCGATCGATCTTCCTCTCGACAATGTGGAAGAACCGGTCGTCCGCAGCGGTCAGGAACCGGTAGAGCGTGTGGCAGAGGAGGTCCGCCACCTGGACCATCCGAGATTCGTGGGATTCCACGAAGAACGCGGTTTCGACGAGGTTGTCGCGGAGCTGCTTGGGTACTCCGCCGGAGTGAATGACCGACACCAGCGACTTGATCTGACCCTTTGATGTGTGCTCGTCGCAGACCAAGATGCCTCTCTCGTGCGTCCTCGTTCCGAACGACCCAATGCGCGTCAGGTAGGAATTGAATCGCTGACAAAGCTGGAGCGTGGCAACCACCCTCACGCTCCTCGTGACCGGCAGGGAGTCCTTGTGGATGGCGACGAAGAACAGCGAGAGGCGGCTTTCGGCGCGGCCCACCTCCTCCAGAACCTCCTGGAAGAGCGTCTCTCGGGCGGCCGCCGTCATCGCCCTGTAGAATCCGCGCCCGGAGAGCATGTCGGAGCCGTGGAGTTCGGTCTTCGAGGCGGCGGCGCCCAGGTGATTGGCGACGAGCGTATCGATGCGCGCAACGAGGGGGGCCCACTCGCTGTCACTGATCGCAAGGCCGCCAAGCACGAAATGGGAGCTTGAGGCGGGCGAGCGGCCGTCATCGCCGCTGTCATCGAGGTAGAGGAGGTGCAATGGGCACCGCAAAAAGAAGGCGACCGGGATTGTCGAGTCGCTGCAGCAACTCCCCGGTCGCAGGTTAGAAAGTGACCTCCGGTGGCGCCGGTGTCAAGCCAGTCCCGCTTCGCCTGCCCTCGCTTCGCTCCGGGAGGCTGCCCGCAACGTATGTGACCGCACGCGGCACGGAGGTACCATTCTGTTGCAGCCTGTAGCCGAAAGAACGCAAACTATTTCCTCCCACCATTCCCTCCCGCTTGGCAACACGCCACCCACGGTGCCACTTGGGGCGCAACGCCACGTCTGCCCCGGAGCCCAACGTGGGACTCGTACACACCCTGCTCGCACTCGCCGCCTTGTCGAGCCGAGTGGTGGAGGCGATGCGCGCCGACTCGGCGCTGCTGGTGGAAGTGCAGGGGCTGCGGCGCGCGTCCGGCGCGGGCGAGAGTGCGGGCCTACTCATGCGCCGGGAGGGATTCGAACCCACGACCCGCAGCTTCGAAGGCTGCAGCTCTATCCAACTGAGCTACCGGCGCCGACCCATGCAATCTAGTCGCCGCCGGGCCTGTCGGCTTGCGGGCGCGGTGGTCACGTCGCAGCTTTGGCGCCGGCGCGCGCCGCTGGCGCGAGAGCCACCCCTGCCGCAGCGAGGTACTGTGACACCGGAGCGACGGTCATTGCAGCACCTCCTCGCCGCCCTGGCGTATCGCACGCAGAAGGCTCTGCGGGACGCGCCGGCGTCGTTCCCGGATTTCTCGGCGGGCCGGAAGACGCGGAGCCCCGTCGAGATCCTCCGCCACGTGACCAGTGTCCTCGGCTATGCCCGCACGTTCTTCGTCGGCGGCAGCTACCCGCGGCACATGGAACCCCTGCCCACCTTCGCCGCCGAGATCGAGAGGTTCCACGGGACGCTGGATGCCCTGTCCCGCGAGCTGGAGGCCGGCACGCCGCTGCGAGGCATCTCGGAGCAGCAGCTCCTGCAGGGTCCGCTGGCGGACGCCATGACGCACATCGGCCAGCTCGCACTGCTGCGTCGCCTGGCGGGGGCGCCGGTGCCGCCCGAGAACTTCATCTTCGCGGACGTGAGGGCGGACCGTCTCGGCCCGGACCAGCCGCTGCCCGCGCAGCCCGATGCGGAATGGCCGGAACACCCCGTCTAGCCCGCGACCGGGTGTACCCGTGAGCCGCGCAGGTGCGCCGCCCCGCGGCGACGCCGTGGTCTGGGACTTCGACGGGACGCTCGTGGACTCCCACGTGAAGAACTTGGCCGTGACGCGCGCGATCGTCGAGCGGATCACGCGGCGGCCCGCCGGTGCGTTCGAGAGCCTGTCATCCCTGGACCGCTACCTGACGGCGCTGACATCCACGCGGAACTGGCGCGACCTGTACGGGCGGGTCTTCGGCCTGTCGGAGCGCGACATCGACCGGGCGGGCCGGCTCTGGGCCGAGTATCAGCTGGGGGACTCGACGCCGACGCCGCTCATCGAGGGCATCCCCGCCGTGCTGCGGTCCCTCCGCCATCTGCCGCACGGCATCGTCTCGCAGAACGCCAAGGCGGCCATCGCGGCCGTCCTGGAGGGCGCCCGCGTCGCGGAGTACTTCGGGGCCGTCATCGGCTTCGAGGAGGTCGATCTGAGGCGCCAGAAACCGGCGCCGGACGGATTGCTGCGTTGCGTGGAGATCCTCACGGAACTCCGGCCGGGCTGCGTCTTCTACGTCGGAGATCACGAGACGGACGCGATGTGCGCGGCCCACGCGAGAGAGGAGCTGGCCGCACGGAAGCTGCGCGTCGAGGTGATCAGCATCGGCGCGCTCTACGACGGCGAGTCGGCCGCGGCGTGGGCTGTTCGGCCGGACCACACGGTGCGCCGTCCGGAGGAGATCGTGGAGATCGTCGCGCGCTGCACGGCGGACCGGCCATCCCCCGGCGCCTGACCGCGTGGCGAAAGGGCCCGGCAAGTGCCGGGCCCTTCGGGTTTCACTCCTGCGACAGCCGGCCGACTACTAGAACGCCCACCTCATGCCGGCTTGCATCCGCCGCGGGTCGCCGAGGCCGGACCGGATCGTGCCGTCGAAGTTGAACAGCAGCGCCGGCGCGCTCGGATTCCGGATGTTCACCCGGTTGGTGAGGTTGAACACCTCGACCATCGCCTCCAGCGAGCCGCTCCCCACGGAGAACGCCCGCGAGAGGCGCACGTCCCACTGGAAGTACTCGTTGTTCTTGCGCAGCGTGTTGCGCAGCAGGATGTCGCCGTTGGCGCAGATGCGGTCCGCCGGCGACGTCGCGACCTGGCCGGCTGCCGGTGCGTAGAGATTCCCTGCCCACGGCCCACAGCTCGCCGACGTCGGCTGCTGCGAGGTCGCACTGACCCGGTGGGCCAGGTCGAACCCGTAGGGCAGGTGCTGGACCACCCAGAGGTTGAAGCGGTGCCGCTGGTCGCGGTCCGACCAGTTGTACTCGCGCTCGAGCCGGTCGGCCTTGGCGTAGCGGAAGGTGAACGGGTCACGCTCGTTGTCGTCATCCGACTTGTCGAAGCTGAGCGTGTAGTTCGCCTGGACTTCGGTGCGGCCCAGCACCGTTCCCGCCAGCGTCACGGTGAATCCGTGGTACTGCGACTTGGCCGTGCTCTCCAGGGTCGTCAGCACCCCGAGCCCGTTGGTCGAGGCGCCGGGGAAGTCGCTGAACGGGCTTCCGAACACCGCGTCGTTGCGGTCGACGAACCGGTTGAGGTGCGTCGTCTTGGCGAAGGAATACGACAGGCCGATCGCCAGCCGGTCGGTGAGGTGCCGCTCGTAGCTCGCGCCCAGGGCGAGGGTGCGCGGGTTGGTGAAGTTCCTGTCGGTGACGTTGACGCCGGGGTGGTTCACCGCGCCCGACACGGTCGGCAGTGTCGGCCCGTAGGCCGGCGGCGTGGCGCCGCAATTGACGTAGAACGAGCTGCTGCAGAACAAATTCTGCCCGATCGAGCCGTTGCTGGTGCGCGTGCTGGCGAAGATGAGCCCCGGCGAGCGCGCCGAGTACATCCCGGCGTTGGCGCGCAGCACCTGGCGCCCGGTCCCGTTGACGTCCCACGCGATGCCCAGCCGCGGCTGGATCATCTTGTAGTCGGAGGGGATCTTCCCGTTCGACGGGAAGGCGTGACCGCCGATCGTCTGGCCGATGAACGGCTGGAAGAAAACCTGGTCGGGGGGGGTGAGCGGATCCGGCTCGATCTGCGCCTCCCACCGGAGGCCGTAGTTGACCGTCAGGTTGGGCCTCGGCTTCCAGGAGTCCTGGAGGAACAGGGCGAACTCGTACTGGATCAGGTTTTGGGTCCCGACGTCGCGGGCGGTCTGTCCGGGCACGACAGGGGCCAACTGCAGGAACAGCAGCAACGGGCCTGCCGCGCCGCCGTATGTCGGATCAGCCAGGTAGTGCAGGAAGCCGTCCACGCTGGAGAAGATGAAGCGGGAGTTGGAGAACCCGATGAAGGTCTGGTTCTCGTTGGTCCGATTGAACTCCACCCCGAGCTTGAGCAGGTGCCGGCCCCGCACGACCGACAGGTTGTCGAGCACCTGGATGCGCTGGTCGAGGGCGTCGATCGGGAGGAAGAAGGGCATCCCGAAGCGGTAGCCCGCGAAGTCGACGCCGGTGTCGGGGAACGGCCGGCCGTTGGTGTTCCACACTGCGCCGCTGGTGCCCGGGAAGGTCGGGCCGCCGTAGGGCCGGGGCCGGTACTCCCGCGCGAACTGGAAGCGGAACTCGTTCGTCACCGACTGGCTGAGCAGGGACACCAGGCTACCGTTGACGGCGTGCGAGTAGTCCCGCTCGATGCCATTGGCGCTGCGGGCCCACGTGTCCACGTCGAACGTGCCGTTTTCCTGGCGCGAGTTGGTGAAGTTGTACTTCAGCGACAGGCTGTGCACCGGGCTCAGCCGCCAATCGAGCTTCACCAGCAGCGCATTGGCGTCGTTGGTGCGGCGGATCGGTCCGTAGTCGTTGCGCAAGGCGCCGCCGTACGCCGAGTCCATCCAGGTGCGCAGCAACGGGTCGATGCGGTTCGGGTCGGTCTGCTTCGTCTGGTTGTAGAGCTGCTGGTCGTAAGCGACGAAGAAGAAGGCGCGGTCGCGGCGGATCGGACCGCCGAGGGTGAAGCCGAACTGATGCTGCGTGAAGTCCGGGTTCTGGCCGCGGAGTTCGGCGGAGAGCGCGTCATTCTGGCCGTAGTAGTGGAGCGAGCCGCGCAGCTCGTTGGTCCCCGACTTCGTCAGCACGTTGATGAACCCGCCGCCCGAACGGCCGAACTCGGCGTTGGCGCCGTCGCGGACGACGACCATCTCCTGCACGGCGTCGAGGTTGAAGGTGAACGCCGGGCGCTGTCCGCCGCGCTGCTCGCCGAAGAACGGGTTGTTGAAGTCGGCCCCGTCCACCGAGATGTTGTTGTAGATGCCGCGCTGGCCGCTGACGGAGATCTCGTCGCCGTCGGGGCCCTGGACGATGGCCACGTTGGGCGTGAGGAGCGCCAGATTGAGGAAGTTGCGGCCGTTGTTGGGCAACGCGGCGACGACTTCGTCGGAGAGCCGCGTGACGCCCTCGGCGCGCGAGGGATCCACCAGGGAGGCTTCGCCCGACACCGTGATCGCCTCCAGCTGGATCACGCCGAGCTGGAGCGCCAGATCGACGGTCTCGCCGAGGCGGAGGACCACGCCGGCACGCCGCGCCTCCGTCGCCCCGATCGCGCGAGCGCTCACGTCGTAGGTGCCCACGGGCAGCAGGGTGGCGACGAAGATGCCCTCGGTGCTGGTGGTCACACTGCGGACGATGTTGGTCCGCGTGTTGCGCAACGCGACCAGCGCCCCGGCGACGGCCTCGCCTGAGGAGGCGGTCACCGTGCCTCGAATGATGCCGGTGGTGGCTTGGGACTGAGCGCGCTGCGGGATACTAGCGAATGCGATGGCGACGATGGCCAGGGCGGCGAGCAGCCGTCCTGCTTGACTGAACATGGGGCCCCCTCTGTGAAAGTCGAGCGCCAAAGTACCGTGCGGCGCGGGCGTGTGCAAGGAGGTGTCGGAGGCCGTCCCGGCGAGGCCGGGGCCTGCCGTTCCCGTCGCCGTCACGCGGTCGTCGTTGCGCCATCGGCGGGTTCCGGATAGTGTCTCCGAGGCCGGTCTCCCGCCGGCCCATTCCCGGAGCAGCCCCGCCGATGCGCATTCTGATCCGCCACGGCACGGTCGTCAACGCGGACGGGAGTCTCGCCGCCGACGTCCTGATCGAGGGCGAGAAGGTGGTCCAGGTC
>Ga0315287_10002434_pt1 | contig 17644 bp, 7 predicted proteins | sample YL17G11_0_MG_FD_205037 | JGI IMG/M metagenome (GOLD analysis project Ga0315287, IMG submission 205037) | Sediment microbial communities from Yellowstone Lake, YNP, Wyoming, USA - YL17G11_0 | ecosystem: Environmental > Aquatic > Freshwater > Lake > Sediment | place: USA: Wyoming | collected...
CTCAGGAAGCTTTTACCCTCTGGTTAAGAAAAAAGGCCGAAAGTCTGATGGCTCAGGGGTACAGGGAGATGGCCCGAGAGGATGAGGAGACGGCCGAACGATCCCTGGCTGCTCAAAAGGAAGTCCTGCGATGAAGGGGCTCGCCCAAAGGGGGGACGTCTGGCTGGTCAATTGGAACCCGGCTCGGGGCAGCGAACAGGCGGGGAAAAGGCCGGCTTTAATCATCCAGAATGATGTAGGGAATGAATACGCGTCCACCACCATCGTGGCCGCCCTTTCCACAACGATTCGATCATATCCTATGAATGTCTTGCTGGAACCCCCCGAAGGAGGACTGACCAAGCCTTCCATTGTCAAAACAAGCCAGATTCTAACCGTTTCTAAAGAGCGTTTAGAAAAAAAACTCGGCGCCATCACTCCAGAAAAAATGCAGGAGGTCAATCAGGCGCTCCGTTTAAGTTTAGCCCTTTAAGCTTTTGGCCAGTCTGATTGAATTTTTCGAAGCGTGAGCCAATCCGTGAAGCGGGGTGAGAAACTGGCCGAGAAAAAAAGGTTTCGGTTTCTGGAAGGTTTGGAAACCAAACAGCCGGGGAACCAGACAGGAAGAGCGCATGTTTAACTATTCCGGATGTCCCCCAAAACGTGAAACCAACTTCCGCCGAACTCGTAACTTATTTTCTTACCAGCGTCCCCAAAATCCATTGAATCAACTCATAATGGCTTTCCTGAACGATAGCCTCGCCCCTTTCCACCGCGTAGCCGACCCCAGGAGCACTTATCCTCAATCGCTTCGCCAGTGTCCGTATACATAAAATGCATAATTGTCACGGATGTCCCCTTGGCCTCCGTTCAGCCGCGTCGCCGGCGCCGCGCACCGCTGACGCAGCACATTTGCAATGCGTTAGGCGGCAGTACGGAGGGTCGGGTGCATTTTGAAGCGACATCCGCCTGGTGGTCAGGGCGCGAATACGCCCGGCGGCGCCTACACCGGTTTGAAGTCCGTCTGCACCAGCTGATCGAACGCGATCCCGCTCGAAGTCTCGCCCCGGCCGGTGTTCTTCGTGGCGCCTAACCACACGAATACTTTTCCATCGAGCCAGCGCGTGCGCTGATACGACATGCTGACCTGGATGCCGGCGCGCGGCACCTCTTCTTCGTACACGAAATAAGGCAGCTTCGGATTCTCATCGAGCCCCGGTCGCAGCAGCGAGGTGCGCGGCTCCACGATTTTGAGATCCGCCGGACTCGGGCCCAACATGCGCGGCACGGCACCGCGTTGCATCTGCGTCTCGCGCGCGCTGCCCGGCACGTGCACGGGCAGGAACGGTATCCAGTGTTCGGGCACCGTATTCATGAGCTGGTAACGCACCAGCGCCACCGGCGCGGGCGGCGGCGCCGGTTCGCCCTGGATACGCGTCAGGGCCTGGAACAACTCGCGACCCGCTTCGCCACCCGGCTTGCTGGTGCCGCTCGCCATCGGTACGCGCCGTTCGATGCCGAACACGAGGTTGGCCATCTCGTCGCGCACCAACGCGACTTCTTCGAGCGCCGCGCCCTCCATAACGAACGGCGTCGACGGCAACAGCACGAGATCGCTCGCCTGCTCGTCGCCGGTCAGCTGAAACATGCTCCATCGATCCCAGCTCGGCTCACCTTTACCGCGCACGGGCTCGATCCAGATGCGTTCGCCGAACACGTTGGTGAGCACGATTCCCTGCACTCGCGCCACGGAGCCGATCGGCAGCGTGTGCGGGAACACGAACCAGTCGTTCGCGTACACCAGGCCGAACTCCAGCAGCAGTAGTTTGCCGATCTCGGGCGTGTCGGGCGTAACCTGGCCGAAGTTCGTGCGCCGCTCCTCGAATTCCCACCAGCGCGTGTTAGGCATGCCCGAGAACACCAGCGACACGGGGATGAACGTGTTGCTGCTCAACACGGGCGCAGCTGCCGCCGCGCCGCCGCCCGCGACCACGCTCGCGTCCCGATCGAGCGAATACCAATCGAGGTGCCCGCTGTAGTACTCCTCCGCCGTCGCGTTGAAGCCCACAGCGCCGTCGGGCGCTGAGCAACCGAAGCGATACTCGAGCCGCGCGGGCTGCCACGAATCGCGCGACGGATCGTCGGGCTGATCGATCAACGCCAGCATCCATTTCTCGAGCTCGTCCGCCATCGTTGCGAGAGTCGCCGTGTCGCCGACGGTGGCGCCCACCGTATCGGCGGCCGCGCCGCCGTCTGCGATGTGCTCGAGCAGCGCGAAGCCATCCATTGCGCGGCCGGCAGCCGCGCCGAACTGTTGCCAGACATCCACGTGCGCACAGATGGGCGCGTCCGCGAGCGCCGCCGGGTCCGGCGCATCGACCGTGTACTCGAGCAGATAGGCCGGCCAGTAGTCGACGGTCAATTGGTTGGCAGCCAGCCTGCTGGCGAGCATCTTGCGCCAGCGGCGGCCGAGCGCGAGCCGCAGATCGAGCGAGAGCTTGCTGGCCGGCGAACCCCAGCGAAGCGGGCGCCGCTCGACGGTGGTCTCGAGCGGCCGCTCGAGCGAGAACGCCTCATCGGCCGCGGTGCCGGGCGTGAACCGGTCGAACTGCGTGGAACCCAGGCAGATGCGTGCGAGTACCGGCGAGCCGGCGTCATCGCCCATGAACTCACCGAACTGCCACTGCTTGGCGAGCATCCACAACGCATCGCGCACCTCGGCCTTGAGCGCGCGATCGAAATCGTGGGTGCGCGGCCGGCCCTCGAGGCGGTTCCAGCGCGTCACCGCCGGAATCGAACGCGCGAGCAGTTTCTCGCGCAGCTGTGTAACCGTACCGGCGATCGCCATGGCTACGCGTCCTTGAGCTGCGTCAGCACTTCGACGTTACGCAGCAGGTAGTTGGAGATGGTGATCTCGGGATAGGTGTATGCCGAATACGTGGCCGGCAGGAACCAGCTGTAGGCCGTGGTTGCGATGTGGTCCGGCTCGAGGGCGCGGCGTTGCGCCTCATCGAGCGTCGAGGTCACCGCGGCGCGCAATTCTCCCCAGGTCCACGCGCCGTTCATGACGGCCGGCAGCGCGAGCAGCCAGCATTGCGGCGGCTCGGAATTCGGCCGGTCGTAGTGGAACGCGACGCCCGTGGTCTCGGTTTTCTCCGGAATCACCTCGTTCCATTCGTCGACCAGCAGTCCCGCCATCGGCTGCGTGGCATCGAAGCCCGCCGGGAAACTCGCGTTGTAGAGGAGTTTGTCGCGCTTGATGGCACGCTCGGCGTCCGTGAGCGCCGCCGGAATCTCGAGCGCGCACCACGAGTCACCCGCCTCGAACGGCAACTGCAGCGGCGTGATCGCCGGCGCCGCCGTGCCAAAGGCTTCGCACAACACGATGGAATTTTCCCAGTGCCACATTTTCGCGCGCACACGCGCCACGCCATGCAACCAGTCGTCGACCGGGAACTCGCGGCCGATCGTGTCCTCGAGATGATCCATGAGGCCGCCGGTCGAATAGTTGAACGCCGCGTCCGCGTCGGCCGCGGCCGCGCCACGCAGGGTAAACGAAGGAATCACCTGGAAGTCCTCGCCAAACAACTTCTTCGCGGTTTGCTGCGCGACGTCGATCGACAGAGGGGTCTTCGCCAGCAAGGCGCCTGCTTCAGCGGCGCGCTTCTTCGCCTCCGCGATGAGGCACTTGAGGGTCGTCGCAAGCTCGTCACGGAAGCGCGTGATTTCACCGACCTCCTTCGAGAGCTTGAGCGCGTCGCGCTCGAACACGTCCAGCGCCTCGCCCTGCAACGCCGACAGAAACGCGGTGAATGTCGCGAAGTGCGAATCGGCGAAGCCCTGCAGCGTCGTGATCTCGGCTTCGAAGTCCGCGACCTTGGTGCCCACCGCGGTGCGGTACAGCGTCACAGTCGCCGGCTGCGGAGTGATGTATGCAACGCTGACCAGCAGCTCGATTTCTGCGAGTGCGACGCGGCGCTCGACTTCGGGCAGCGCGGGCGCGCCATCGAAGGCGACTAACTTCAGCTTCGCCGTAGTGAGGATGTCTGCCCAGCGCACCAGCAGCGCCGCAAGCTTTTTGGCGAGGTCCGTGTACCTCCGGCTGCGCCAATCGAAGGCGAAGCCGATGCCAGTCTGCGGCAGGCGCCACAACGCGAGTTTGGAAACGTCGGCCACGTATGCGGCAATGGCATCGTCGACGGTACCGCCGGGCAACGCCGCAAGTAGATTCTGCAGCGCCAACACACTCGGGCCGTTGAGCGCGGCCTGCGCCGCGGTCAGCCGCGCCGTGTCGAGCACGATCGCCGGCTGCTCCGCGCCGCGTGCATCCACCTGGCGAATGAGATCGGCGGGTTTGAGCGGCCGCGATGCGATCGTCAGCGCATACAGACTGTCGAGCAACGCGCGCAGCTCGAAGAATGTGACCTTGCCGGCGACACGTTTCGTGTATTCGATCTGGATCGGCGCGTCGAGGCGCGGAGATTGCGTCGCGTGTACGAACTGCAGCACGCGATCGTCGAGAAATCCCAGTGACGGGTCGCTTGCCGCGTGCGTCACCAGGATCAGATCCAGCGGCTGCAGCGCAATGTCGCGCTGGAGCACGAAGATCGTCTTGGGGTTGTTAGTCACGCGGTTGATGAAGGTGACCGAACAACCGACCGAATCGGCAGGCGGCAGACGCGCGCCAAGCCAAGCGTTCAACACCGGCTCGGCAGTGGCCATGACCGTCATGGGCACGCCGACCAGCGGATTCGCCGTCACGGTCGGATCGAGATGAATCGCCGTGCGCAGCGTCAGCGATGTCCCCGTGCGCGGCGTGCGGATGACGTCGGCCTCGGGTGGCAAACCGCCTTTGGCAAATGCCTCGAGTGTGCCGGCGGAGCGATCGAAGTTGCCGATCACGGCCTGGTGCACGCCCTCGGCGAGCGCGAGGTCGGCCACCGCGTCGCTCACGTCGCGCAGGTGCGCGACGGCGGCATCGATGACGGTGCCCTGCGCGGCAGCGGTGATGGGTGGCAGTACGGCGTTGAGCCCCCACGGATATGTCTTGGTCGCGCTTGCATCGACGAAGGCCAGCAGTTTGCGGCCGTCGGCCACATTTTTCGCCGCGATGACTTCCGACTGTTCCGGCGTAAGCGAGGTATCCACCGTGGATTTGATCTGGTTCGCGGCCAGCGGAAACTGCCGCCGGATCGCGAACACGAACGCGCGCAGCTCGAGAATGTTCGAGTCGTGCAGGTGGCGTTCGAATCGATAGCCGAGTAGCGCGCCGAGCGATTGACCGGCGCGCATGCCTTCGATGATTCCGCCCGCCAGGCGCACGCGCCGCGACGACAGATCCACGGCCATGCGCCCTTCATTCGCGTGATAGCCGTTGCGCAGCACCGCCGCGGTGGTTGCGTGATTGAGCGATGGCGCGTGGATGAGTCCGAGATTGGTGGACTCACGCATCAGCGGAAGATCGCCGGGTTTGTTCACGAGAGCGTCGACTTCAGGCGCGAGCGTGACGGGCGTGAACGTCTTGTTCTCGGGCTTCACGTCTTCGAGCCAGCCGTAGGCACCGAGGAAAGTACCGCTATCCTCCTGCGCACCCGCGCGCAGGCGCTCCAGTTGCCAGCTGATCAAACCCTGCTTCCACGCATCGAGACGATAGCTTGCGCAATCGGTGTGCTCGGCGAACGCGCGCTCGAGCGCCGCGGTGGGCCGGCGCGCCAGACGCTCGATGGCGGCGATCTGTTCAGAGAGCTCCGGGTCGATGCGGTCGATATTCGAGCTGATCACATCGGCGATACGCCGGTTCGCGAGCGTCTCGTACAACACACCGTAGCGGCTCTCGCTCGTCATGTTAGCCGCCTGCACGTGCACGAATGCCGGCTCGGCGTAGCTCACGAGCGCGGCGTTCATCACGCCCGCCCGCACCTTTTCGCGCTGGCCCGTCTGGCTGAAGGCAATCTGTAATGCGTGGCGCAGCAGCAGGAACAGCAGCGCGCGCGGTTCGCGTCCGGCATCGAACCCGCGCTGCTCTTGGATGATGTCGAAGTTGCTGCGCGCGCCGGCGGCGAGCCATTCGAGATAATTCTTCGTACCCGCGCAGGCCGAGACCGCCTCCGTCTCGCTGAGCGGCGCCGTGTCGATCAACGGCCCATTGAGCGGCGGCGTCGCGCTCGAAAACAGCTTCTTGAGCGCATCGGGCTCCGTCGCGCCGGCATAACCGAACTTGCGCAGCAGCGCGAGCGCGTCGTCCTTGGTGTTCAACGCGCGCAGGAAACCGATTGCGACCGGATAACTCAGGAGCGAGAGCACATGAAACTTGTGCGTTTCACTATCGGCCTTGATTGAATGGAACTCGACCGAGGACGGGTGCAGGCCGAGCACGTCGAGAAGCACCTGGTGCGGATCCGCTTTTGCCTTGCCGACGTAACTCACGAGCGGCAGCAACAGATCCCAATCGCGCTCGACACTGCGCAGCAGTGCGTACAGGCGTCGCAGGAGAGTGATCTCATTGGTCGCGCGGAACGCCACATCGCTGATGCCCTGCCGCGGCGCGAACCACTGCACGTCACCGAACGAAGTCACGGGCAACACGCCGTAGGGCTGCGCGCCGATGCGCAGCGCCGGGATCGGTCCGCGGCCGCTGATGTGGCGCGTGAAGAAACTGCGCGTGGCGTCGGAGTCTTCCTCGGAGAACACCGGCGCCAGCATCGTTCGCATCATGTAACCGACGGTGCCCGGCCACAGCGCCAAGTGCATCGCCCGCGCCTCAACCTGGTCGCGCCCGTCGGCGTTGGGCAGGCGCTGCGCGAGCGACTGCGAGATGCCTAACAACCGCGAGAACCACTCTCCATCGCTGCGCAGCAGTGGATCGGACTGCGAGGTGAATAGCGGCTGGTCGCGAAACGCGCTGTCGAAGGCGGCGTCGGGATCACCGTGAACCTGGAAGCCGGTGCTGTCCGCCTCGGTGTTGTTAGTCGTCGTTCCCTGCGGCAACAGCTCGAAACCGGTGCGGCTGTAGAGATGATTTTCGATCAGCGATTCGAGGCCCTTTCGGCCCTCCGCGGCCGTGTCGGAAACGCGCACGCCCATGACCACGATGCGCTTGAAGCCATCTCGCGCCTGCGCGGCGGTGAGATCGATGCGGAACGCCATGCCGACCGAAAGTGCGCGCTCGAAATCGAACATCCACGCGATCGAGTCGGGAATCTTCAGATCGTCGCCGTCGGGGCGCAGTTGTTCGTCACCGCTGGCGTTCGGATCGGGTCCCGCGGCGAGCGGCGCCGGAATCGGCGCGCTGACCTGCTCGATCGGATCGCCGGTTTCGCTCCACGCGGTGAACACCAGGCGCTCGGGCAACAGCCGCACGCGCGGCGCGCGCGACCAGGAGTTGCGGCGCAGATCCAGGTCTGCGAGCGGCGTGAACTGCGCCACGGCGTAACGAATCGGCGTGCTCGCGCGCGTTTCGCCACTCGCCGGCGCCTGGCCGAGATTTACCGGCATGAACTTCTCGACGATGCGCTGCGCCAGCGCCGCGCCAACGTTCGCATCGAGCGTCACGCGTTCGGCGACGAGCGCGGCCTCGGTACCGCCGGCACGCCAGACTTTCTCCCAGAACGCGGCGGCGGGCAGGGGAGCGGGATCGGGTGCCGTGGCGATCAGCAGCACGTCGCTGGGTTTTGCGCGCGGCGGCTGGTCGCCCGTGTTGAGCGGCGCGTGATGTTTGACAATCCAGCCGGCGCGTCCCACGCCATGAGCCGAGGCGAGCTCCCGCCACGCGGCGCGCTCCTCTGCATCGACGCCGCCCGCACGCCAAATGGCCGCCCAGAAATTTTCCGCGTTCTTCGCTTCCTGCTCGGTCAGCGATTCTTCGAAGGATTCCGCCAGGCACTGGTCCGGATACACGCGCACCCACAACTGCGGCACACCGCGCGCGGTTTGTTTGAAGCGCGTTTCGATGCGCAGCGGGAACATGAGAATCGGTGTGCGATCCGACATGCGCTGCAGCGCTTCGCGCGGATCGGAGAACGCCGCGAACTGGTCCCATAATCCGGCGCCGCGTTCTTTGAGACGCGCCGCTTCCTGTTCGAGCTCGCGCAAGCGTCCCTGCGGTTCGCGCTTGCCACGCTGCACGCTTTCACGCGCCAGCAGCAACTCATTGCGATTGCGCTCGCGGTCGGCGTTGACGGCGGCCAGCCCGGCGCGTGTCTCTTCGAAGCCCGGCATAGTTAGCTGTCCTTGGGCAACATTTCGGCGGCGTGCGTGGCCATGAGCATCGGCACTTGGTAAAGAATGTAGGCGAGCTCGGCCGAATGCGTCGCGGCCCGCCAGCGAAAGCGCGAGTCCTCTTCGTATTGCTTCTTGAGCGGCGAAGTCGTCGCGCTCCCGCCCGGATCGCTCAATCCGATTTCACGCCCGCCGCCCACGCGCAGCGAGGAACCTTCGGCCGCGCCGACGTCGCTCCACGCGAGATCGTTCCAGGTCTGAAACGTCGCAGGCGGCACAACCGCCGGATCTCTGCGGATATCGAGACCGAAGCGCGGCTCGCCCGGCCGCTCTTTGATGACGAAGAACCAGCCCGGACCCTCGTCGTTCGGAAGTTCCGGATCGACCTCGTTGCGGGCCTTCTCGGCGGTGAGGTCGAACCCGAAGAAATAGATATCGGGCGCAACCGCCGCGTTATACAGCGGAGTCTTCACCATGCTGCGCGGTGGATCGGCTTCTTGCGCTTCAGTCGGCTCTTTCAGCTTGCGCGGGCGCGACTTGTCGATGGCACCGGTCGGCTTGTCACCAATGCGCTCCCAGGCGGCCCGGTGCGCATACACAATCGCGTTCGGATATTTCTTCAAGAGCTCGCCGCGGATCACGAGCACGATCTCTTCTTCCTTGTCGCCCAAGACCTCGCGGTTGTCGTGATCGTCGAGCGCGTCGGCCTTTTTCCAGGTGTGGATCTTGGTGATATCGCGCAACCGCTCGCGCAGTACGTCCTGGCCTACGCCGCCATTCACGAGAAACGCGCTCGCATCCCAGAACTGCCGGAAACAGCTGCCGCGCTGATCCGTCGGATATTCGCGCCACAGCAGCTCGCGCGCGAACTCGTGGTTGATGCCCACCATGTACGCTTCGATGAACTTCTGGTTGGTCTCGAGCAGCGTGATGCTGTTGTTCTCGATCAACTGGATATTAGGCAGGAACAACTCGCTCGACAGATCCGACAACGGCTTGTACATCGGCACGTCGATTTCCGGATAGACCATCACCTCGCCTTCGGGATCCACGAGCTGGTCGCGGATGCGATCCGGCACCGACACGTGTTGCCGCGTCCACGCCGGGATGGTCTTCTCGGGACGCAACGCCTCGCCGACGCGCGCGGCAATCGTGCCGAGCGCCAGCGCTTCGCGCTGCGGTAGTTTGAGAGTGGCTTCCGCGAGATCGACGCGCGCCGCCTCGCGCAGCGCCAGCTTGAAACGCCACGCGTCTTCGCTGTCGGTGCCGCCGATCGTCGGCGCCGGCGCGGAGCCCGGCACGACGATGTGGAAATCGGGACTCGCCGGCAGCGCATCGATGACCGCCGGGGTCACGCCGCCGTCGCGCAAGGTTGCCGCCGCGTTTGCGTTGCGTAATGCGCGGCCCAGGTAGTAGCTGAGCCCCGCGCCGGCCGCGAGCAATACCAGCGCGATCGCGCCAGCGCCGGCCGCAAATAGGAACAAAGCGAGCACCAGCGCGACAATCAACGGTAACCAGCGCAGCCACGGGAACCGCTGTAGCAAGTCCCGCAGCCAATCGGGCAACGCGCCCGGTTGCAGCGCGTCCGCGACCTCATTACCGGTGGTCAGCGGCGGCGGCACGACCTTGGGTGGCGCGGCGACGACTTTACCGGAATTGAGCCGGTCGATGAGATTGCCCGCGTGCCGCGTCGCGTCGAAGCCGATGCGCCGCGCGATCCGCGCGCGCGGCCGCAGCGCCTGGCGCATCACCTTCGACATTGCCGCTGCGGGCACCGTGCTCTCCTGCACGCGGAAGCCGACCGTGATTCCGTCGGCCAGCACGCGCGCGTGCAACGGCGCGGACAATGTGAGGTAACGCGCGGGCTGCAGCGACTGCAATGGAATGAGGTTCTGCTGATTCCAGATCAACGTGGCCGACAATGCGAACTGCGAATGGCGCACTTTCTGGTTGCCGGCGAGCACGCGGCCGACCTGCTGCCAGGCGGCTTCGACGTAATCTTCCTGGTTCTTCTGCACGATGGCCGTGCCGATGCCGGCCGCGGCGCGGTAACGCGGATCGAGGTTGAGCTCGTTGAGCCAGCGCAGACGCTCGGTTTCCGGATCCGCCAGCGGCGGGTCGAGCAGGCGCTCGACGGCGGCGTGCCAGCGGCCGTAGATAGGCGGCACGATCACTGGGTCCGCGGTCGCACCGGATTTCACGTAGTCGTCGGGCAGGTTCAGCAGCTGCGTGAGGCGCGTCTGGAATGGCAGCGGAAACGCCTTGGCCCAGGTGTCGAATTTTTCGAACTCCAGCTTGTCGGCGGGCGGCAGAAAATCGTGCGGCACGCGCAGCGCGCCACCCATGCGCAGGATGTTGTTGAGATCGGGCCGTTCGATGCCGCCCACGGTACTGCCCGCATCCTGCAGGTCCACGTCACGCACGCCCACCTTCGGATTGGCGGGCTTCGGCTTCAGCAGCCGCACCAGGTATTCGAAGTCTCCGACCGTGCTCGTGGCGAAGCGCCAGCTGTGATAGACGGGGAACTCCGTCACCGCGTTGTTAGACCAGGCGCTCTGCGTCGCCGAGGTCGCCGCCGCGGGATCGAGCCCCAGGCCTGCGAGCCGGCCCGTCTCGAAGGTGGGGATCACAAACCCGCGATACGCCTTGCTGGGCCGCAGCGCGCGCGGACACATGAGCCGCGCATAGGCAGCGTCGCGATTGCCGGCGACGGTCTCGCCGAGACATTGCCCGAGCGCCGCCGTATCACCGAGGCCTATGCCATTCAACGTGCCGTCGATGTGCACGTGCGCCCACGCCCACATCTCATTCGCGGGCGGGAAGACTTCCGCCGGCGTCTTGCCCTTCAGCACGAAGGTCGACAACGGCTTGCCGGGCAGGACCGCGCGCTCTTCGAATTCGCCCTCTTCGAGCACCAACAGCGTGAGCCAGGGAATGAGCCGCTTCTGGTCCGCCGAAGCCGCAGCGGCCGTGTAGCGCCACAGGAAGTCCTCATCGTAGAATTCGACGAACGGCAGGTAGTTAGGCTCGAAGTCCATGATCGACGGACGCGGCTCGCTGCGCACGATGGCGCGCGAATCGATGCCGATCACGTCACCCGGGCCGTACAGCGCCACGTCGCGCTGGAAGGTCTCCGTCAACTGGCCGCCGCCGACCTTCTCGCCCTTCAGCAATACGGACACGGCGATCTTGCCGCGCAGGCTTCCCGCCAGCGCATCCTGCGTATGGATGCCGAGGCCCTGGCGAGCCCAGGACATGAACGAATAGGCTGCGACGGGCTTGCTCATGCGCGGTTCAACTCCATGGCCGGAATCACGTGCGCGCTCTTGCGGAACTGCGGGTCTTTTGCCGCGGCGGTATTCAGGAATTCCTCCGCCGCGGTGCGCGAGGTGAACACCGTCTGCGCAGCGACCGTGGTGTTGTCACGCTTGAACGCAACCGCGTAAGTGTCGCCTGGCACAGTGATCTTCTCGGCGAACGGCTGACGCTTGAGTTGCGAGGCCTGCGACAACGACGAGCGCGCGATCGCACTCCCCGCGCGGAAATGCACGAACAACGTGCTCCACCACTCGAAGAACGGTACGCGGGAACGCTCGAACAATGTGTCGTTGATGATCTGCTCGTAGCGCACGTTGCGATCCGCGCCCACGCCCGTGGCCCATTGCGCGGCGCCCGCAACCAGCTCGACGCCGCCATCCATGGGTTCGAACGCGGGCTTCGATAGTTTGTCGGCGTCGCTCAAATCCTGGTACTGGCCGCGCGCGAACATTTCCGGCGTATTGCCGCGTACGGTCAGCGGTCCACTGGATATCTCCACCGCGACCTTGTGAACGTCGCTCGCTTCTTGGTTACCGATCTTCTTGAGTTCGATGTTGAGCGGCGCGAAACGCTGGCTGATCTTGAGCGTGCCGACCGGATGCAGCACCAGCATCGAAGCCGTATCGATCTTGCGCAACGTGGTGAGCTGGGTTGCCGAGGGCGGCAGCGAGGCCGTCCAGCTCTCTAATTTCTGGAACTCGAGCGAAAGTTTCGGCAGCACCGTGATCGGCGGCAGCACGACTCCACCGCTGTCGCCGAATGTGACATCGACATCCACCGAGATGTCGAAGAACAGCAGCTCGATGCTCGCTGAGCCACGGATGTGCCAGGGTTGCGGCCCGGTGAGCGAACCGCGCAGATGCACGCCCCAGACACCGAGGCCGAACACCTTGACGGAGAAACCGGTCGCCATGTCGACCTGGAACGACAGCGGCGAGAAGCGCAGCAGCGCGTCGAATGCGAAGTAACCCTCGACGCTCAGCGCGTCGAAGCCGAAAAACATCTCGGCGTGCGTGCCGAACTGCACCGAATTCGAGGTCACCGCGAAATATCCGTCGGCGCGGATGCGCGCGTAACTCTCGTTGATGATGTTGAGCTCGATGCGGCGCGGCGTGGGGAACGGCAGCGCCGGCGCCTTGAACTGCGGATGGAATCCGCCCACCGACAACACAAAGTTCGGCTGGTCGCCGAAGTCCATCAACAGGCCCATCTCGCCGTCGATGGTGATGAACAAGATGCGCGAATCGAACAGCGAGGCGAAGAACCACAGCCTGCGTTTGTCGAACTCCAATGCGCCGATGAACGTGAGCTGCAGCAGCAGCACCGGCTCGTCTTCGGTGGGCAGATTAACGCGCAACCGCCCCAGGATCACCACGTTGCCGGGGATCTCGATGATGATTCCGAGCGACACGCTGATCAGCGTCGGCGTGCCCCAGCCTACCTTCGCCATCGGGCCGATCAGGAACTTGCCTTCGACCGGCGGGAAGATTGCGCGCAGGTCGCTGATGATGCGCGGCGCGTTGGCGATGACGTTGGTCGGAAACAGGATGTTGTTGACCGCGCCAGTGCGCACGCCCATGGCGAGCGGATCGAGCAGCACCGCGCGGTTGAGACCGATGAGGCCGCCGACACCGATAAGCGCAAAGCCGAAGCCGAGCTGCAGGCCCGGCACGAACTCCGCCGTGATGATAATGAGCAGCGAGAAGCCGGGCGTGCCGTCGGGTAGTTTGGTGTTGATGAGGCCGATGGCTTTCAGGGAAAGGAACCCGCTGAACGTTAGCTCGAGCGCGCCCGCGTATTCGCCCTTGTCGAAGTCGAGATATAGATAGCCGCCGCCCTTGACGATGCCCGCGTCGATCGCAAGGCCCACGCCATTCGGCGGGCGGAAGCCGAGCGCGAGGTTGGCGGGTCCGAGATTGCCCTTCTGGTCCGCAGGGAAGGTGAGCGTCGCCGTCAGTCCGATGTTCTCGACAACGGCAGTGAGCACCGAGAGATCGCCCTTGATCGTGGCCCCAAGCTCGATGAGAATGCCGCCGTCGCGGAACCGCACGGCAATCATCGCCCCCTGGATCTCCACGGGGCCGAGCGAGATGTGCGCCGGCAGGTTGGTCTCCAGGCCACCGCTGCCGCCGAAGTACAGACCCTGCGTCGTGGAGAAACCCACGGTCAGGTCGGTTCCGATCGACAGGCCCTCAGCGGGAAGCAGCTTCGCCAGGAACGAGTCGCTGTCGTCCGGTCCCGGCTTGATGACGATCTTCGCGCCCTGGACCCCGAGCTCGACGAAGACCTCGTACTTGCCGCTCGAATGGAACCGCGCCCCGCCCAGGGCCGACGCCCCGATGATTTCGAAATGGCTGGCGTCGGCCGTCCCGATGACGACGGTCGGCTCGCCTTCCTTGCCTACCCGGAGGGCGATGCTCACCGTGCCGGATGCCGCAGACGGGGTGCCTGGCCCGAATCCGGTGAGGAGCTCGATGTCCTTGCCTGGGCGTACGAGCGCGCCGATGCCGCCGTCGAGCTGCACGGTCCCGTCGACGGCGAGGTGCAACATGTCGCTCAGGTCGACACCCTGGTGAACGCCGGCGGTTCCATAGGGCAGCACCGCGAAGCCCGGTTTGGCAGCAGCCGTTTCCGGCAGCATGAACAGGCCGACGCCTGCCTCGAACGCGACAAGCGACTCGCTGTGGAGCAGGACCAACCGGATCACCGTGTCGAGTGCCGCTTTCGGTGCGATCGCGCCGGCGGTGAGCTGAGTGACGGTGTCCGGGTCGAGCATCGTTTGTCGAACCTTGCCACCCCACGCCTCGATCAGCCCGGCGATAGCGAGCTGGAAGTCCAGCCCGCGGAAGCCGGATGTGCCCCATTGGTAGCCGTTGCGGAAGAACGTCAAAGGGTCCGAGATCAGCCCGCCGAAGTCCTCGTACGCAACCACGTTTCGGACATAGGCCACGCGAGGTGGAGCCGCGGGCACCGGGACCGCGCGGATGATCCCCAAGGTCAGGAGGAGGTAGCCCCAGCGCCGCTGCCGGTACATCAGGTAGTCGCACAGCAGGAAGTCGACGAGCTGACGGGGGAACTCGTCGGCGAAGCCCGCTGGAAGACCTCCACCTGTGGAGATGTCGGAGATCGCCGCGAAGGCCGCCCGCACACCGCTGATCAGAGCCGCCGGATCGACGTCATCGCCACCTTCGAGCAGGGCATAGACCTGACTCGCCGGCGCCTGGAGCGCGGTGAGGACAGCGGGGGCCGGGTTGAGGTCCCAGCCCAACCGCCTGAGGAAGGTGTTCAGGGCGCTGGCCGACGAGGTGGCGTCGACGAGCGGCTGGAGGGCGAGACCCAGTTGTGCAGCCAGCTCGCTAAGGGCGTCGTCGTCAGCCATGGCTCATGCCCGGCCGAAGAAGGCGTTGTCGGACTCGACGAGCCCGGTGAGAACGGGGGTGTCGGGGCTGCCGAGGCCGGGATAGAAGTTGAAGATGAGGGGACGCTTCGCGGGCGGCGTGACCGAGCGGTCGACGATCGGAAGCACGATCGTGTAGTCGAAGCGACGACCGATGCACACCAGTTCAGGGCCACTGACAGTGAAGCGCCAGTCGTGACCGTCCATATAGGCGTTGAAGTCGGCGAATCCTCGCCGCTCGTACACCGGCCATGGGTGTGTCACGGCGAACCGCGGGTCCGCGGCGATGCTCGCACGGAGCATGGCGAGCTGGTCGGCGCGTGCCGTTGGCACCGTACCGCCGGGCTTGACAGTCCAGTCGACGGGCTCGAGCTCGATTCGGAACTGCTTCTGGATCGGCACCGATGTCAGGTTCTCAACCGTTCGTCCGAGTGGGATCGACACCGTGGTCCCTCGGTCGTCAACCATCCGACGCGGCACCAGGGTTTTGTCCCAATCGGCGTCCGGGATGAGCGTCCCGTCGTGGTAGCTGAGGTGCGCGTTCTGGTATGCCTCGATCAGTTTGGCGCGGGTCGGGAAGCCTTGCCAGCGGCCCCGGACCAACACGGCCTTCGTGCGGACGATGAGCTCTTGCTCCATGTACTCGAACATGCCGTTGTGGTTGGTCTCGGGGAGCAGCCCATGGAAATGCTTGGGAGCGGTGATGTTGACGTTGCTGCCGAAGACCTGCTTCAACCGGACGAGAAACGGAGCCGCTGGCTTCCCCGTCGCGGGGAGGAAGCGGTCCCTGCCGATGTTGCAACCCTTGATGTGCACGCTGTGAGTCGGTGGAGGGTCCGGCGCCGGTGACGTAGCGCGCTGATAGCCCACCATGGAGTCGATGATCCTCGCTGGACGTGCGGGCCCCATCGCCTGATCGAGCACCTCGTAGTCCGTGACGTCCGTCGGGTCGCCGCGCACGTCGACCTGTCCACGGAACAACCGCACGAACAGGAAGCCGTCACCGCCGGCGTGGGTGCCGATATAGAGGTCGTCGACCGGCTTGGTGACGCTGGAGTCCGTGAACATGTCATCGAAGAACTTCGCGATCGTGGCGGGGACACCACGAACGCCGATCGGCGGGACATCGCGGCGGAACCGCTGCTGCATGTTGTCGAAGTAGTCCCCGGCGGCTGCAGTCATCCCGTGGTCCACGTGTGCAGCCCTTTCTTTTTCGCGCTGTGCGACCAGGTGTAGCCCGCGAAGAAGTCCGCAAGCGAGGCGTATCCGAGCCTCTCGAACCAGTGATAGTCATGCGCCGGGTCGAACACCGGATCGGCGGTGACGCTGGCTTCAAACGCCGCCTGGCGCGCAGCGGTGGTCGTGGGTACCGAGCCCGCGTTGGGATACGTGATCGTCCAGGTGAAAGGCGTGGTGTCGACGCGGAATTGCTGTTCGGCGTCGATGGTCTTGCGCTTGCCGATTGTCACGCCGAGTTTGCCGGTGACGCTGAATTTTGCCGTCTTGGTGATTTTCTTCGGCACCCACTTGCTCCAGTCTGCCGTCGGCACGGTGGATCCGTCGATGTGCGGGAATCCCTCGGCGTCGAAGTCCGTTATCAGGTCGGAGCGTTTTGCGAATGCCTTCTTCCGCCGCAGTACGAATTCATAGGCCATGTACTCCCAGGTGCCGTAGGACTTCAGCTCCCAGAGTCCGTGGAAGTGTTTCGGCGCCGTGACGTTGACGTGATCGCCGAGCGCCTCCTTGAACTTTGTCAGATACGCCGGCACCTTGCCGATGTTGCAGCCCTTGAAGTGCACGCTGTGCGTGATCGCATCGCCGGTGGTGAAGCCGATCACCGTGTCCTCGAGAGTCTCGAAGTTGGTGCCGCCTTTTTGTCCCGGGAACATCGGGATGAAGATCCAGCCTTCGCTGTTGGCGTGCGCGCCGAGCAATGCATCGTCGATGGGTCGCGTGACCAAGGCCGCGGTCCGCAGGTGGTTCGCAAAGCCGCGCACCGTGACCATCTTCTTGACGGAAACGAGCTTGGTGTTCGCCCGGAGCGTGAATAGCGTGCGTGCCCGCCCGTCCTGGGGGGTACCCCCCGGCGCAAATCCGTAATCCACAGCGCACTCCCTGATCGGATCGGATATCTTTCAGCCGCGATGGAGGACTATGAATTGTTGTTCCCAAGCGCGGGCGGAAGATGCAGACGCCATCTACGCTGCGCATACTGTATGACTGGACTGTTGTCAATGACAAAGTGCAGCGTGCGAGATGGTACGGGGTGGGCGGGAGGCAGCATCGACGATGAATCCTGCTGATATACGCCGATATACGCCGATTACCACCCGAGGGCGGCAGCGCGGCAAGAATTGGATTTGTCGGGAACTGGCTCATTCTAGAGTCGAGGATCGCGCGAGGGCCGCAACTGTTGAGAGACGCTCGTCAGTTTATAAGTTTCCGATCTCATACTTTTTCTGGCTCGCTATCTGGCGCCCCCGGGCCACCGACAGGCTTATCGCCGCCTGTGAAAGAACCAGTTTCTTGCTCAGCCATGCCTGACTGAGGCCCAATTCACTTGTCATCCAATAGCACAGAAGGCTGCGCGCTTGCACAACTTTGTGTTGTTTTCCAGCTGCCCAGACCTCGGCAGGGTCTATGCCCACAATTTCAGCAACTCTCGCAGCAATTCTGTCTATGTGAATCCCCTTCACCTTCAGGCGGTATTTCCTTTCGAATGCCTCCTTGGCC
>Ga0315287_10002435_pt1 | contig 17644 bp, 14 predicted proteins | sample YL17G11_0_MG_FD_205037 | JGI IMG/M metagenome (GOLD analysis project Ga0315287, IMG submission 205037) | Sediment microbial communities from Yellowstone Lake, YNP, Wyoming, USA - YL17G11_0 | ecosystem: Environmental > Aquatic > Freshwater > Lake > Sediment | place: USA: Wyoming | collected...
GCTCACGGTCGATCCGTCCTTCGTTCAATTCGCCGGAGGAATCAAATTCATTTTCTGACGGCGCTTCGCCTGTACTCCCATGGTTTCCAAGAGTGCGGCGCTTCGCCTGTACTCCCATGGTTTCCATGAGTAAGCTCCCCACCCTCTAAAGAATCGATTCGACGGATTTTCACTATAGATCTTCTGTCGTGCTATACTGAAAGCGCATTCAAAAGAGGAAACGACATGACAGCTTTCAAATCCCGGTTCATCGTCCTGGCTTCCCTCGGAGCGCTTCTGGCCGCATCCGCCGTGGCGGGAGCGGGGGTCTTCAAGCTCAAGGTCACCGCCGAAATCGCCAACATCCGGGTCAAGCCGTCCATCGGCTCCAACATTGTCCGCCAGTTTCCCGAAGGCGCGATCATCGAGGGCGTCCGGAAGGAAGGCGAATGGTTCCTGGTGAAATTCGAACCGGACGAGATTGGGACGGCCTCGGGATATGTTCACGAGAGCCTCGTCGCGGCGCTCGACGAAATACCGCGGGAGGCGATAGACACGATCCCGGCGGCGATCCCCAACCCTAAAACCGAGACCATCCGGCCGCCGAAGATCGAGCCGGTCCGGGACGTTCCCGAAAAAACCGTCCGCGGGACGACGGATGCGAAAAAACCGGAAACCGCGCCCGTGGCGGCGGAACAGAACGTCGAGGCGATCGAGGAGGATTCGACGCCGGCCGGGATGTACTTCGCCGTCTGGGGAGGCGGAGGGTTGTCGGTCATCGGAGATCTGAACGCGGGAGCTCAAGGGCTGGCCGATCTCTATGCCGCGCAGATCGGGAAAACCGCCGACCGGACCGTATCTTCAGCCAAGGTCGGCCTCCAATTCGGCGGGGAGGTCGGGATCCCCATGGCCCCAGGATTATTCCTGGCTCTGGGGGCGGAGTATCTCTTCGGCGGGAAGCAAACCGATATCATCTTCGGCCCGAACACCGCCCTCCCCGGCACGTTCACAGCCAAGCCGGAATTTTCAGCCCTCCCGATTCAGGTCTCGCTCGTCTATCAGCCCGGGAGCTTCTTCTATCTGAAAGCCGGAGCCGCCTATCTCTTCGCCAAGGCGAAATATCATTATCTCTTCGCCTATGACAAAATCCGGCGGGAGTGGAACGGCGAAGCCACGGCCCAGGGCGTCGGCCTGGTCGGCGGGTTCGGTTTCAACCTCGCCCTTGGCGGCGGATTCAATTTCATCGCCGAAGTGAACGGCCGGTATGCCGTCCTCTCCGGATTCAACGGGACGGGCACGCTCCTGACGGACGAGATCACCGACCCGATCGTCGAAGACGGCAGCCTCTACGCCTTCGATTCCCGAACGTCGAGCCAGACGTCCTACCCTCAGGTTTTCATCCGGAGCAAGACGCCGGCCGAGGGTGGCGTCGAGAACACGCGGGAAGCGAAGGTTGATTTCTCGGGCCTTTCGATCCGGATCGGATTCCGGTTCGGATTCTGAGGCTCAGCCGGTTTTCTTCAGCAAAGCCAGGTGATAGGCGTGGAGCCCGCGAAAAAGCGGGTAGACGCGGATCGTCTCAAAGCCGGCGGACTCGGCGGTCTTCTCAAAAATTCCCGGTTCGATCATTTTGATATTCGTCCGGCTTTTTCCGAATAGACGGCGGAGCCGGCGCTGGAGGACATGAAGGCCGTTCATCCGGTAGAACGACACGAGGACGTATCCGGCCGAGGCCCGATGGAATTCCCGCAGAATCCGCGCCCGGTCCTCGGGTTGATGGACGTGATGAAAAAACCGGATGGAGAAAATGAGGTCGAAGACGCCGGGCCGGAAGGGGAGACGGCCGGCGTTTGCCGCGACCGCCGGAAACCACGTCCCGGCGCGGGCGGGAGCGCCGCCCGAAGCCGCTCCAAAGGCGGCCGCGTTTTCCGCCGCCCGCCGGGCCATCTCGAAAGACAAGTCGGCGCTGACCACGTCGTAACCGAGTTCCCGGAGCGTCGGGGTGAAGCGGCCGTAACCGCAGGGCAGGTCCAAGGCTGTCCGGCTGGGGCTGTTGCGGCGAGGGGCCGATCCCGCAACACGATTTTCGGCCGCCAAAGCGAGCATCTTCCCGATCAACTTTATCTCCCGGGCATGGACGATCCGCTGGTCAAGGCTGCGATACCGGCGGCTCTCGTAATCGCGAACGCCCGCGCGGGTGAATTTACTCGAAGAGGACATAGCGGGGACTCCCGTCGATGTAAACGTTTCCGTCGTCGCGATCCCAGGGCGAGGCTTTCCCCTCCCGATCCAGGACCTCGGCGATCCCTCGGCCGAAGGCCCGCCGATGCGGGGATCTTGTCGTCCAGACGAGGGCGAACTCCCGTCCATCCTTCCGGAAGTGATAAACTTCGTCGCCCGAATCGTCCGCCTCGCTCTGCGTCTCCGTTTCTTCACGTCCGAGAAACGAGCTCCCGCCCAGCGTAGCGGCCATAAAGGCGTAGACGGCGAAGCTCGGCCGCTTCCGCCAGGGCGTTTCCCGGGTGTCGACGAGCCCGTAGCCGGGAGCGGCCAACTGCCACCAGTAGACCCGGTCGATGAGCCCGCTGGTCAAGGCGATCACATAATAGCGGACGAGGTACCGGGCCTGATCCTCCTCGCTGACATTGGGTTTCCCCGAGGCGGGCGACCAGGGCCCGGTGCCTTCCAAGGGCCAATTGACCTCCGTGATCCAGGTCGGCGCGGGGCGGGACATCGAAGAATCGATATAGGCTCTGAGCAGGGCGATTTTTTTGGCCAACGTGAAGCCGGATTGGGCGTTTTCCGGAGCGCCGACCCGGTCGACATACAGGAGCGAGCTGACCACGTCGAAATCCACGGCTCGTAAAACGGAGGGATAAAGGTGGAATTCGAAATCGATGACCGCCGGACCGACCAACCGGAGCCGATCCCGTCCGGCGCGGTCGGCCGCAGCGGCCGCCGCCCGGGCGAGCTTGAGATATTCCCGATGATCCCAGACGCCCCATTTCGTCCGATTCCAGGCGTGCCCAATTTCGAAATGCCCGCTGTACGGTCCGATCCGCTCGAAGACCTCGGCCAGAAAATCCGTCCAGGCGTCGAGTCGGAAGACATCCTCCCGCCGCTGGAGAATGGCCGTCGTCGATTCGAAGCCTTCTTCATGCAGACGGCGGGAGAACGCTTCATATTCGGCGAGCCGGTCCTTCTCCCAGGACGGGATCCGAAACAGCGTTTGGCCCGCCCGGCTTTCGCGGAGAAGGGCGATCACCGCCTCAGTTTCGCCGGGATTTCCGAACCGCGGGGAGACGGCCAAGCCGAACATGTCGGGGGTGATCTCGACGAGCCGCCGATGCATCCGGCGGCAATGACCTTGATAGAGCCAGAAGATCCGGGGCGCCCGAAAGAGGTTGGAGACGAGAAGGGCGATATACATCGGCCAGCGGCGGAGATGATGCCGGGTCCGTTCGGCCCGCGGGGCGACGTTGTGGGGCTGGTCGGCGAACGCGTTCCACTCGAATTTGAAAGTCATCGCGCTCTCATTGAAGCCCCAGCTTCCGGGCCAGTGTCCGGAGCCGGATTTTTTTCTTGAAGTCCAGCCAGAATTCGAAAGAGCGTTTGGCCGTCCGATAGCAAAACTCGAACCGAGACCGGGAGAACGAGGCGCCGGCGGCATGGATATACCTGTCGAGAAAGAAGGGCCGGAGCGGCGGCGGGACGCCCAAACGAACGAGGTTGCGGGCCCGGCCGAACGGGCCGAGATTCCGGCGGCGGCGGACCCGGTTCGTATCGAGAAAACAAAAACGAAAACCGGAATGAGAAGGCGGCCGAGATGTCGTTATGGCTTCGGGTCCGAGGCTGGAGGCGATTTTTGGAAGGACCGTGAAAAGCGGGGGAATAGTGGAAGGAGCCTCACTGGGGCCATCGCCGTCTGAACGAGGGAATAAAGACGGATTTTCGTCCAAAAACACGAGAACATTGCCGTCTGAAAGATCGCGATGGACGAGGCCGGCATTGTGAAGACCGGCCAGGGCGGGGGCGAGAGCCTCGATCAGGCCGCGCAGATCCGATTCCGGCGTTTCGCGGAACAAGTCCCTGATTTCGCGGCCGCCGCGGACTCGCTCGGCCACAAAGACGCTTTCGACAGCGACGCCGAAACGGCGACGTTCGAAGACGGCGATCGGGCCGGGCGTCTCGAAACCGTCCCCGCGCAGGGCGACGGCACCATGCCAGGCGCGGACGCCTTTCGAGGGGAGAAGAATGGTCTTGAGTTTATGGAAGCCGCGGGCGCCGAAGATTTTGACGACCGCGTCGAGGGAGGCGGGCATCGTTTCCGAGGGGGAATCGGCTGCGGGCAGGCGGACCACGACGATTCTGTTCCGGCCGGACTGGAGCGTTTCGGCGGAGGGGGATCGAAGCAAACCCGGCAGGTCGCCCAACGCGGCGAGCGTCTCCGGCCGATCGGATGCGGCCGCGATAAGGCCGCGATACGGCGGAAGGTGGAGAGGACGGGCGTCAAACATAAGCCCCCTCAATTTATCAGATTCGAGGGGGCATGGCTATGCCGAAGCGGTCGGCGACGATTTTCGCCAGGCGGCGGGCGACGGCCTCGGGGGTGAATTCGCGTCGGACGAGGTCCAGCCCCGAACGGGCGATCCGATCCCGAAGGGCGGCGCCGCGGGCGAGATCGAGAACGGCCCGGGCCAGCGATTCCGCATAGGGCTCGTCGCAGAGGATGATATTTTCGCCATGGACAAAAAACTCCTCGACGGCGGGGGTCCGGGCCGTAACGACCGCCCGGCCCATGCCCATAGCTTGATAAATCTTGTGGGGGACAACCCGGCGGGCCTTCTCGGTCCGGCCGAAGATGCCGAGACAAAGGTCGGCCGCGGCGACCGCTCGCGGAAGTTCGCGGAGAGGCAGGCGGCCCGAAAATTCGACATTTGCCAAATAGGCGGCCGCCGCTCGAACCTGGGGAAAAGTCCGGCCTTCGCCGATGAACCGGAAGCGGATCGACGGGTCGGAGGCAGCCACGAGTCGGGCGGCTTCGACGACGACTTCGGTGCCATGGAGGGGAAGGAACGACCCGAAGAAAAGGACCTGGAAGCCGGCAGAGGCCCCCCGCGCGGGGATTTTACTTTCCTCCCGCGGACGAACATCCGTGGAATTCCACGGCGAGGAATCCGATTGATGCCGTTGTGGAAAAGACGACGCGAAGACGTCGGGTGTCTCCCCGGGAAAGGATTCCGGCGGGTCCGATTCGTTTGGTCTGGCATTCGGAACGTTGGGCCGGAAATATTTGTCGTCGTAACCGAGGGGCAAGACTTCGACCTTGGCCGGATCGAGACCGTATGTCGCGCAATAATAGGCCTTATGGGCGGCGGTATCGGCCAGGATGAGATCGGCCAGGCGGAAGGCCGCGGCATCGATCCGAAAATTCCACCAAGCCGCGGGCGTGTCCCCACGCCTCCAGCCCCAATCGACGATCTTGGTTTCATACCGGGCGGCCAAAGGATCGAAGATGAGGGGACGGGCCGTCAGGACGGACAACAATTTGGCCAAGGGCACGTCCTTGGCGCAAAATTCGGGGACGAAGAAACAGCCCGAACGCGAATCGGCGCCGGTTCGAAGAAGGCCCCGCTTCGCCGCGTCGAGAAACAGGAGCGGGTATCGGGCCCAGAATTTAAAATTCGCGCCGGCCCGGCATTCGACGACTTCGACTCCGATCCGGACCAATCCTTTGCAGAGCACGGCGCTCCGCGGATATGCCGGATCGTAGGCTCCGATGAAGTTGAATCGCACGGCTTCTTTGTAGTCCAGCCGTCCGGTTATTGTCAAATCCAAAATCGGGGGGAATCGGGGACGCATTACTCAACCCCCAAATAACACTGTGCGAATATTTCGTGCTATTAAGGGGTTGAGTAATGCGTCCCCGAATTGGGGCGTTCCCGAATTTGACGGAAGCGGGGCCGTGAGGTATTCTACAAAAACGGACTGAATCGAAAGGAGAGCCTCATGGCCCTGGACCCGTTCCTCCTGGAAATCCTAGCCTGCCCGGATTGCAAGGCCGACGTCAAACTCACCGCCGACGAGAAGGGCCTGAAGTGCGTCCAGTGCCATCGGGTCTATCCCATTAAAGACGACATTCCGGTCATGCTGATCGAAGAAGCCGCGATCGAGCCCGACCGGGCCGTCAAAAATTGAGCCGAGAGAACCACCTTCCCGAGGCCTCGAGCCTTCCGCCTCGATCCATCCTCCTCCTTCGATTCCGGCGCCTCGGCGACATCGTCCTGACGACGCCCGCCGTCGGCCTCCTTAAAAAACATTTTCCGAACGCCTCCCTGACTTATCTCGTCGAGGAGCCTTACCGCCGCCTCGTGGAGGGCCATCCCGACATCGACCACGTGATCGTCGTCCCGGCCAAGCAAAGCCACCGGGAATTCCTCGGCTTGATCCGGGCGATCCGCCGGGAACGTTTCGACGTCCTCCTTGACTTCCACGGCGGCCCGCGGGCGTCCTGGATCACGCTGGCGAGCGGGGCGCGTCTCAAGATCGGCCACGCCATTAAAACCAAGAGTTTCCTCTACCATAAAACCGCGCCCCGCCGCGGAACCGAAACACCGATCCATTCCGTCGAGAACCACGCCGGCCTGGTCCGATCCCTCGGCGCGGCGTTCGACAAGGCCGATATCCCCCCACTCGCCCTGCCGTCCCTTCGGCTGGATGAAGCAGCCCATCTCGACGGCTTTCTGCGGGAACACGGCCTCCCCGGCTCCGGACAAATCCCCTCACCGATCCCTCTCGTCGTCCTGCATATAGGCGCGGGCAACGCGTTCCGCGACTGGGGCGAGGAGAACGTCTTCTCCCTCGTCTCGCTTCTTCTCAACTTTCCCGGACTCTACGTTGCCGCGATCGGCGGCCGGGCCGACCAGGTCCGTGAGGAAGAAATGCGTCGCCGCTTATCTTCCTCTCGTTTTCTTCCTCTCGCCGGCCGACTCTCGCTGATCGAGACGCGCGAACTCATCGCCCGATCCTCGCTTTTCATCGGTCCCGACAGCGGCCCGATGCATCTCGCGGCAAGCACCACAACCCCGATCGTCGCCTATTTCGGACCGACCTCCCCGGCCGTTTTCGGCCCCTGGCGGCCCGGCCTCGAACCCGGCCGAATGGTCCTTCTCCAGAAAGAACTGGACTGCCGCCCCTGCCGCCAGCGCGAATGCGTGACGGGCGATTACCGCTGTTTGAGGACGATTTCCCCCGCGGAGGTCCTCGCCGCCGCCCAGCCGTTCCTCCCCTTTTAATGCGCTGAAAATAAATGCTATACTCCCCTCGATGCTCAGCTCACTCTGGGAGTTTCTCGCCGGCCGTCTGAAGGGCGACAGTCTCCTCGTCGACGCGCTCGGGGCCTCGCTCCTGTTTTCCATGATCTCGATCAGCCTGGCCCAGGGATTTCTGGCGATCGCCCTGATTGCCTGGATCGTTCTTCTTGTCCGCGGCAAACGCCGTTTCGAAGTCCCCCTGTTTTTCTGGGCTCTGACGGTTTACGCCGGGCTATCGCTTCTGTCTTCGGCGGCTTCGGTGAATCCCCGAATGAGCTTCTGGGATTCGCGCGATCTGCTTCTCCTTCTGGCCGTCCCGATCGTTCTCGCGGCCGTCCGGCGCCGGGCCGACCTCCTCGGCCTTCTCGCCGCACTCCTTGGCTCGGCCGTCGTCAACGGTCTCTACGCCGTCGGCTACCAGATCCTGAAAGCCTCCCCCGGGGAGCGGGTCAAAGCCTTCATGAGCCATTACATGACCCAGGCCGGGATCGCGGCCTTGTTCCTCTCCTTCGCCCTGGGAATTCTATTCGCCGGATTCATCCGCCGTCCCGGTGAAACGGTCCGGGCAACGGAGGGCCAAAAGATTTGGCCCGAACGGATCGCCTGGGGCGCGGGCCTGCTTCTCGCCTCCGCGGCCATCCTTCTGACGCTCACGCGAGGCGCCTGGATCGGCGTCGGCGCCGCTCTTGTTGTCGTCCTCTTTTTTTGGAAGCCGAAAGCTCTGGTCGTTCTCCCGCTCCTAGCCCTCCTCGGTTTTTTGGCCGCCCCCCGATCCATCAAGGACCGGGCGATGAGCATCTTCACCCTGCGCGACGAGTCGAATATCGCCCGCGTCCAATATTTCGAAGCCGGGATGAAAATCATCGCCGATTATCCCCTGCTCGGAACGGGGCCGGACACCGTCGACATGGTCTTCCAGGATCCCAAGTACGGGCTGGGGATTCGGGCCAAGCACAACGTCCATCTTCACAGCAACCTCATCCAAATCGCGGCTGAACGGGGCGTAATCACGCTCCTGGCTTGGCTGGCCTTCATCGGATCGGCTTTCGGCCTTCTTTGGAAAACGTGGAAAGCTCCGGGGAAGAACGCGGAGGGAGGAACCCTCCGGCGGAAAACCGCGCTCGGCGCCTTGGCCGCCCTGACGGCCTTTTTCGTTGCCGGCTTCTTTGAGTACAATTACGGCGACTCGGAGATCGCCCAGCTTCTCCTCATCTTGCTCGCCCTCCCCTTCGCCGCCCGACGCATCGAAAACGCCGCGACCCGTTCCGATGAATCCGCATAATCCGGACGGCCGGAGAGCGCGACGGCATCCGCTCCGGACCGCCCTGCTCCTCATTCTCGCCATCTATCTTGTTTGGCTCGGATACCAAATCCTGTCCACCAAAAAATACGTCACCGTTCCGGAAATCGCCCGAACGGAGAAAGCATCCCTTCCCTCCGGCGCCCGCCCGGCCGAGCCCGCCGATCCGGCCGCCCTCCCGCCTGTCGTCGAGCTTCGCGGCGCCTACCACATGCATACGCGTCATTCCGACGGTTACAAAACCGCCGCCGAGGTCGCGGCCGCCGCGGACCGGGCGGGGTTGGATTTCGTCATCCTCACCGATCACGGGACGCCGAATTTCGCCTCGCTCGACGAACAGCAGCAAATCGGCCGGGTTCTCGTCCTTGCCGGGACGGAGATTTCCTCGAGCCGCGGTCACTTGGTCGCCCTGGGCTTTAGTCGTCCCGCCCAACCCTTCTCCCAAAACGCGGAGGACGCTGCGCGTGAAGTCAGGGCCCTCGGCGGCTTCACCGTCATCGCCCATCCCTACGCGAAGATCCGCTGGTCCTGGGGCGATTGGACGGACTACTCCGGACTCGAAATCATCAACGCCGACGCCGATTTACGGCGCGGCTGGGTCGGATCCCTCCTTTACGCCCCGGCCCTTATTCTCCGCCCCACCCTGGCCCTCCTAAAAACGCTCGATCCGCCTCTTTCCACCATCCGTAAATGGGATCAACTCCTGGCTAAAAACGGCCAAGGAGCGGACGGGTCGGGCGGCGAATCGATTCAGGGTTATTACAGCACCGACGCCCATCGGTTTTTCTACGAAACCGAATTGGGGATTCTGAACCTCCATGTCCAACTCGAGGGCCTCGCTCCCGTCGATTCCACCGAAGCCTCCCGGGCAATTTTAGACGCCCTGCGCCGCGGCCGGTTCTACAGCGCCGTCGAGGCCGCCGCAGACCCGGCCGGATTCCGGTTCGAGGTCGTGGGCGAAAACCGAGCGCCGGCCATTCTCCGGGTCTCGACACCCTTTTCTTTCGCCCACGAAGCGCGTATCATTCACGAGGGAGCGGTGGTCGCCTCCGGGCAGGGGCGGGACCTGACATTCGAAGCCCGCGAACCCGGCGCCTACCGGGCCGAGGTCTATTTACGGGAGCGGACGCCGCTCCATCCCGGCGTGCCTTGGATCCTGGCCAATCCCCACCTGATTCGAAAGGACATCCCATGACGGCCCTGAAACTCCAGGCTAAAAAAGCGGAGGCGGCGATCCGGAAATTCCGCCACCGTCGGGTCCTCGTCCTCGGAGACCTGATGCTCGACAAATACATCTGGGGAACCGTCTCCCGGATCTCCCCGGAGGCGCCCGTCCCGGTCGTCGAAGTCAATAAGAGCACTTCGGCCTTGGGCGGAGCGGGCAACGTCGGGCACAATCTCGAGAGCCTGGGCGCCGCCCCTCTGCTCGTCGGCGTCGTCGGGGACGACGAGGAAGGGCTCTGGATCAAGAAACACGTTCCGGACGGACGGGGCATTTTTGTCGACCCCGGGCGTCCGACGACGGTTAAAACCCGGATCATCGCCCATCATCAGCAGGTCGTCCGGGTGGATCAGGAGAAAAAACATGCCTTCGCCTTGGAAATGGAAGAACGGATCGTCCGTTTCGTCCGGAAGGAAAATTTCGCCGGAATCATCATCTCGGATTATCACAAGGGGATCGTGACTCCATCGCTGATGGCCCGCGTTCTGCCGTTCGCGGCGGAAGCCCGGATCCCCGTCTTCGTCGACCCGAAGGTCGAGAATTTCACCCTCTACTCCCCCATCACCTTCATCTCCCCGAATCACCACGAGGCCGAACGCGTCCTCCGCCATCCCTGCCGAACGGACGCCGAAGTCGTTCTCGCCGGGGACGAAATCCTGGCGATGATCTCCTGCCGGTATTTGATCCTCAAACGCGGCGAGCAGGGGATGTCCATCTTCGAACAGGGGAAAAAACCGGTCCACATTCCGACCATCGCCCGCGAGGTGTTCGACGTGACCGGCGCCGGCGACACGGTCATCGCGACCGCGGCCCTGGCCCTGCTCGGAGGGATGTCGATCAAGGACGCGGCGGTCATGGCCAACGCGGCCGCGGGCGTCGTTGTCGGGAAAATCGGCACGGCGACGTGCACGCCGGAAGAGCTGCTGGCCGCGATCGCGAATCTCTGATTTCGAATTCGCCCGCGCGATCAAGGCCTCTGGGCCCCCTCTCCATCCGGCCGTTCCCCGGAACGGGGAATTCTTTCTTTATCGACGAACGATCGGGCTAGGGTCAAAAGCCGACGGCGGCCTAAGCCGCTTTTCGCTTCGCCGACCAATCAACGGTCTTCCCGTCGGATCCCTTGATCGTGCCCCGGATGGCGTCGCCGTTGGCGCGTCCCGAGAATTCGCGTGTTCCCGCGGGGTTTCCATCTACTTTGAAGGTGATCTGGTCCCCGTCCAGGAGAGGGTATTTCAAGGAACTTTCCCGGCTGCCGACTTTCAGCGTGCCCGCGATCTTTTGAAAGGTCCGCGTCAGCGAGAGGACGGCTTCGCCCCCGTTCTCCGTCCAAACCCAATCGCCCTCGACTTTCGCCGGCACGATCCAGAGGTAAGCGTTGCGGCCTTCGACATTGATGCTCTGATCGGGTTCCCAATCCTCCATCAAAAAGGAATGGGTGACGATTCGTGTCCCGGGCTTCATGTCGAGAATGGTCGGCCGGAGCTTCATGTTCAAGCTGGGCAGAAGGTACATTGTCAGCACGGTCGCGGCGCTGAAGTCCGTCTCGAAGATGTCGGCTTGGCGGAACTCGGCCTTGGCCGAGACGCCTTCCTTGGCCGCGTTTTCCCGGCACAGGTTGGCCATGTTGGGATCGTACTCGATGCCGAGGGCGCGGATTCCGCGCTTCGCCGCCGCGATCGCGATCCGTCCGTCGCCCGCGCCCAAGTCGATCAAATAATCCGCCGGAGTGGCTTTGGCCATGTCCAACATGGCCTCGATCAGAGAAATCGGCGTCGGAACCCAGATCACGTCCTTGCCAGGCTGCCCGACGGTCGGCTCGAATTTCTGGGCCTGGATCGTTGTCTGTGCGGACACAAGCGAAATCAGAAGAAGAGAAAGGATCAAGACCGGCATTCTTTTTCGCATTGCAGGAGGACCTCCTCGGAAAACGTTTCGGCGGGATCGATAACTTCGAATCCTCGCTGTAGGAATTACATTATATTCGTTCTTTATCTTTTCAGGAATCCCGAAGAGACGGCCTCGACAAGCTCCCGGATGCCGTCCTCGACGGAAATCCGAGCCGTCCATGCCAGGACCCGCTCGATTTTATCGAAGGCAACCCGAAGATCTCGCATATCGCCGTCGAAGCTCAAGTCGGGATACGAAAGGTCGAACGGCGGGGCATATTTCCGGATCAATCGAGCGATCTCGTCCTTGGTGAAATTCGCCCGATTGGCCCCGACATTGAAGATTTGGCCGCGGAGGACTTCGACGGGCGCGTCCAGAGCCGCCGTCAGCGCCCGAACGACGTCGGCAACGTGGACGAACGAACGGTTGAACCGGGGCTGATAAACGGCCAATTTCCTCTCGACCACGGCCTCCCAGACGAACTGGTTGATGATGAGGTCGAACCGCGTCCGCGGGGACGGGCCGAAGAGGGTCGCCAACCGGAATAAGGCCGGCGCTACAGGCGAGCCGGCCGCCCGCGCGAGCAAATATTGTTCGGCGGCGATTTTCGTCTCGGCGTATATCGATTGGGGAAAAAGCGGCGAATCCTCGGTCACCGGACGGCCGTCGACCGCCAGGCCGTAGTTGCTGTAGGTCGAAGCGAAGAGAAACCGGTCCGCTCCGGCCGCCTCGGCCTCCTCGAACACGACGCGCGTTCCCTCGACGTTGCAGTCGAAGGACGCCTCGCGGCCCGCTTTCGCGCAGGCCGGGTAACCGACGATCGAAGCAAGATGAACAACGGCCTCGACACCCATGAAAAACGGCCGGATCGAATCGCGATCGCGAATATCGGCCCGATGAAAAACGAAGGCGGGGTGGGTGAGATAGGACAGAAGGGAGTTGCCGCCGTGAACCAGAGAGTCGATCACGGTGACCCCACGGCCGGCGCGGAGAAGTTCGCCGGCCAGTAAAGAACCGATGTAACCGGCTCCGCCCGTGATCAGGATATGGCCGGAGCGGGGCGCCGAAGGACGCCCGATCTCCGTCGATCCAACCGGAACATCGAGGCTTTCGGTTCCGCTCCTGATTTTATCCCGCCATTCCTCGAGCAGGTCGCTCAGCGTCGTTTCCAGGGAGAGGCGGGGACGCCAGCCGAGTTGCCGTCCGATCTTCGCCGGACTGCCGGCCAGCCGGGGGATATCGGCTTTTCGGAACCGGGTCGGATCGACCTCGATTTTGATCTCGGCCTTCGACAAACGGATGAGCGTCCGAAGAATATCCCGCAAAGCCGGGGATTGGCCGGAACAAACGTTGTAGATCCCGCCGGATTTCCCCTTTTCGATCAGTTGGGCATAGGCTCGGACGATATCCCGCACGTCGGAATAATCGCGGCGGATGGCGAGGTTGCCGACCTTGATCGCCCCTTTCCGCCCCGCCCCGGATTCGATCAGGGCGATCTGGCGGGCCCAGTCCGAACAGACGAAATCGGCGCTCTGTCCCGGGCCGGTATGGGTGAAAGGCCGGGCGATGACGATCGCCAGTTTTTCCGTCTGGGCGTAGAACTCGGCCAGCGTCTCGCCGCTCAGCTTGGTGAAAGCGTAGGGGCTGACCGCATTGGGCCGGGAATCCTCCCGGAGGGGCATCCGACGCGGGCTTTGCCGACCGTATACGTCGGAAGAGCTGACGAACAGGATTCGGGCGGACGGAGCGTGTTTACGGGCTGCTTCGAAAAGATTGAAGGTTCCGAGGAGATTCGTTTCGATCGTCTCGCGCCGCTTTTCCCAGGAGACACGGACATGGGAGATCGCGGCCAGATGGAAGATCCGGTCCGGCCTGACGGCCGCGACCGCGGTCTCCACGGCCTCGGGATCGCGGAGATCAAGAGATATCAGCTTCACCCGGGGCACGGCGGCGCAGAAATCCCGGCAATGTTCGGGCTTTTCCGGGAAGCAGGTTCCGGTGATTTCCAGCCGCGGGCCGCGCTTGGATCTGTTTTCCTCCGCCTCCAGAAAGGCGATCAGATGCTTTCCGACGAATCCCGTCGCCCCGGTGATCAGAATCCGGCGCGCTTTCGAGACCGGAGGTTTTGGGCGCGGAGACGGCGGCGGAAGGCGCTTCGAGGAAGCCCGCGGGGTCGGCATGGGAGCGTTCGGCCGCAGGGTCAAACCCGGGCCCGCCAATAATCCAGGAGGTCCTTCAAGGTGACGGCAAAGGGGATCTGGGGCGACCAGCCGGTCAAGGCCTTGAACTTCGTCACATCGGCGTACAGGATTTGGACGTCGGACGGCCGCAGACGGTCGGGGTCCACCCGGATTTCCACCTTGGCCGGACTCAGGCCGAGGAGCATATCGAGCATGTCCTTCATCGCGATCGTCGTCCCCGTCCCGATGTTGTAGACGTCGCCGGGCTCGCCTTTTTCCAAAGCCAGCCAGTAGGCCCGGACGGTGTCCCGGACGTCGGTGAAATCACGCTTGGCCTCGAGATTGCCGACATGAATGACCGGCGGCCGCTTTCCTTTTTCGATCTCGGCGATCTGGCGGGCGAAATTCGAGGTCACGAAGACGTCGCCGCGCCGCGGCCCGGTGTGATTGAAACCGCGGGTCCGGACCACCTTCAGGCCGTAGCTCTGCCAATACTGATAACCCAGGAGATCCTGGGCGACTTTGCTCACGGCGTACGGGCTGAGGGGGCGGAGAGGATTGGTCTCCTTCATCGGAACCTCGTCCGGATAGACCATCCCGTATTCCTCGCTCGAGCCGGCAATTTGAATGCGGGCGTCGAGCTTTTCGGCCAGAATCGCTTCGAACAGGTTGACCTGGCCGACCGCGTTGATCATGAACGTCTCAGCCGGCAGTTTCCAGGAGGCCGGGACGAAGCTTTGGGCGGCCAGATGAAAAATCCGGTCCGGCCGGGCTGCGGCCAACGCCTTCCGCAGGGACACCATGTCCTTGAGGTCGGCTTCGTGAAGAACGATCTGGCCGTCCGGAACGAGATGGGCGACGTTTTCCATCCGGCTGCGCCAGCGGACGGTCCCGTGGACGCGGACGCCGGAGTGATGGGCCAGAATGTACTCGGCCAAATGACTGCCGGCGAAGCCGGTGATTCCGGTAATCAAAACATTCATGTCGCTTCTCCGCTGAGCCTATAAAATTTTCAGTTCGAGCTGGCCGTCCCGCAGGTGCCGGCGCTCGTCCTCGATCGTCTTGAGCATGTCCGGGGTCACGTCGCCGGTAATGTAGTTCCCATCGAAACAGGCCGCGCAGAACCGTCCGATATCCGGATTTTCCGCCTGGACGGCTTTTTTCAGATTCTCAAGAGTCTGGTAAATGACCCGATCCGCGCCGATCTGCGCGGCGATTTGTTCAATATCTCGGTCGCGGGCGACGAATTCGGTCCGGGTCTGCATGTCGATCCCGTACACGCAAGGATGGCGGAGCGGGGGTGAGCATGAGGCGAAATAAACATGCTTGGCCCCGCATTCCCGGACCATCTTGACGATCGCCCTGGATGTGTTGCCCCGGACGATGCTGTCGTCGACCAGGAGGACGTCTTGATCCTTGAATTCCGAAGCGATCGGATTGAGTTTGTGACGGACGGTGCTCTGGCGGTCGTTTTCCGCCGGCATGATGAAGGTCCGGCCGATATAACGGTTCTTGACCAGGGCCTCGCGGTATTTCAAGTCGAGCTTGCGGGCGATTTCGATGGCCGCGTCGCGGGCCGAATCGGGGATGGGGACGACGACGTCGATCGGCAGTTCCAACTTGCGGATTTCCTCGGCCAGAAGCTCGCCGAGATGGACCCGGGCCCGGTAGACGTTGACGCCGTCGATGACCGAATCCGGCCGGGCAAAATAAACCCACTCGAAGAGACAGGGCGAGTGGGGCTTGTGAGCGATCTGTTTCTGGTGGATTTTGCGGTCACGGTCGATGAAAATCGCCGACCCGGGGGGGACGTCCCGGATCTCGCCGAAATTCATGATGTTGAGCGAGACGCTTTCCGAAGCGATGGCCATCGAGGGAATGACGCCGTCCCGGCGTTGACCCCAAACCAGCGGTTTGATCCCGTAAGGATCGCGGAAGGCAACCATTCCCTGCCCGGCGATGTAGGCCACGACGGAATAGCTCCCGACGACCTGCTTATAGACCGATTCGACGGCTTGGAACACGTTCTCGGGGGTGACGTTGTCCGGGCTCTGGAGCTCGAGAGACACGCCGAACACGTTGAGAATGCTCTCGACGTCGTTATCGGAGTTGAGAAGCCGGCGGTGCTTCTCGGCCAGATGCTTCTTCAGCAGAGCGTAATTCACCACGTTGCCGTTGTGGGCCATGATGATGCCGAAGGGGGAATTGAGCTGAAACGGCTGGGCGTCCTCGCCCCGGCCGCCGCCGATCGTCGGATAGCGGGTGTGGCCGATCCCGATCGGGCCGGTCAGGCGTTCGGCGTGGCCGGCGTTGAAAATATCCCGGACCAGGCCGTTGCCCTTTTTGGTGTGAAAACGTCCGTCATAAGTGATGATGCCTCCCGAGTCCTGACCCCGGTGCTGGATGGCCAGCATTCCCTGGTACAGATCCCGGAAGACGTGTCCGTTGGCCCAGATTCCGATTACGCCGCACATGAATTTATCCGCCCGGGATTATAGCAGAATCGGGAGGACGCGGCCACGCCCGGCCGCAATCGGGGACGCATTACTCAAATCCCGATTTCCCATAATAAAGCGCGCGCGAAATCGGGGACGCATTACTCAAATCCCGATTTCCCATAATAACTCGAGAGATAAAAGAGGGAATGTGGACACGCCTTAAAAACGAGGCAGTAGCCCAACACAAGAGCGTTGTGATGCATTTCTAATTTCCTGTGCTCTGGAAATAGCACGATCAATCGGGAAATCAGGATTTGAGTAATGCGTCCCCGATTATTTACGAACTCGCTTCTCTGTCTCGGCCGAATGGCGAGTTCCGTCCCTCCGAAGCGGAGGGGACCCTCGTCAGGGTGCGAAGCGAGGAGGGATGGGACGAGCCTCACGGCCGAGGCTCCCGGCTGTCAAGCGCTCGCCGGGTCTTTATTTCCGGTCTTTGTAGTAGTTCTCGTAGAAGGACTTGAATTCGACGCTCCGTTCCTTGATCCGCGTCCACCAGTCTCGATTGTCGACGTACCATTTCACCGTCGATTCGATTCCGTCTTCGAAATCGACTTCCCGCTCCCAGCCTAAAGCCTTGATTTTTTTGATGTTGACGGCGTATCGGCGGTCGTGGCCGAGCCGGTCGGGAACGAACTTGATCAAGTCTTTGGAGGCTCCGACCAGCTTGACGATCCGGCGGGCGACCTCGATGTTCATCCGTTCGTCGTTGGCTCCGATGTTGTAGGCTTCCCCGAGGACGCCCCTCCGGGCTACCAATTCGATCGCCCGGCAGTTGTCGTCGACGTGGAGCCAATCGCGGACGTTCCGGCCCTTCCCATACAGGGGCAAATTTTTCCCTTCGAGAGCGTGGGTCGTGAACAACGGGATGAATTTCTCCGGAAATTGATAGGGGCCGTAGTTGTTGCTCGGGCGGACGATGACGACCGGCGAGCCGTAGGTCGTATGATACGCCTGGACCATCCGGTCGGCCCCGACTTTGCTCGCGGCGTAGGGCGAGGAGGGATTGATGGAGTCGGTCTCCTTGAAAAAGCCCTGGTCCCGGCTGCCGTAGACCTCATCCGTCGAGATATGGACAAAGAATTCGACCTGAGGGGCCTTCCGCAAGGCCTCGAGAAGGACCCAGGTTCCGAAGACGTCGGTCAGGACGAATTCGCCCGCGTCGACGATCGACCGGTCGACGTGCGTCTCGGCGGCAAAGTGGACGACGCCCTGCACATGCTCGAAGATCCCGGCAACGAGCTTGGCGTCGCGGATATCACCGTGGA
>Ga0315287_10002438_pt1 | contig 17638 bp, 18 predicted proteins | sample YL17G11_0_MG_FD_205037 | JGI IMG/M metagenome (GOLD analysis project Ga0315287, IMG submission 205037) | Sediment microbial communities from Yellowstone Lake, YNP, Wyoming, USA - YL17G11_0 | ecosystem: Environmental > Aquatic > Freshwater > Lake > Sediment | place: USA: Wyoming | collected...
ATTATTTAAATTAATAACAAAAGTTTCAAATGGATCAGCTATAGCCCTCTGCTTCTCAGCCTCTGTTTCTCTTACCGTTCTAAGACCATATTTTGTAGCAACTTGTTTTTGAGCTTCTAATGTATCTTTGAATGTATCTACCCTTGCTTTTGCTGTTCTCTTTATTTCCTCTTCTGACATCTCCGGATTTTCTTCTTTAAGTTTTTGTGACTCCATTTGTAATGCCATATTCTCAAATTGTTCTATTGTATGCAATTGCTGCGGTGCAAGTCTTATTTTTCTTGTTGATATGCCTTTAGCTGCTAGGGCGTGTCTGTATGATTCTCTATACCAACCATTTTGTCTAAATCTCATTGGAACCCCTTCGGTAATTTGTATAATTTTGTATTAACGTCTTTTCTCTCCAGTCTAGCATTAATTCTTTCTCCTATAGTTCTAGCTTCTGGTTTAAACCATTGTGTCTCTGGATTATAGTCTTCTTTCTTTACTACTGGCTCTTCTGGCTTAGCTTCTGGATAACTAAACTCTGAAAATTGTCTATTACCAGACGCCTCTTGTCTTGCTAGTATATCTTCTCTTTCAAGATTCTTATCAGGAACAAAAGTTTTCTTTTCCCATTCCTTGAATACGTCTCCCGTTAGTTTAACGCCATGCTCAGTATCAGGTGACTTACCACCAATCTCCACTTCAGACAATGGATCTACGAATTTTTTTAATTTTTCATCATATACATATTCATATAACTTTTTTCTTTCGTCTTCTGGTTTAATCCTCTCTTTTGGTACCTTTCTTACTAAAATATTTCCATTTTTTTGTTTTTCTTCAACTTCTTCTAAATAAATTCCCATCATAGACTCTTCTGGTAATAAATATTTAGCTCCTATTAATTTATCCACTCTTTGACCAGCTTCTGATGCTGGATCATTACTTGGAGCAATTTGAGTCTTCTCTGGTATTTCTCCTAATATTCTTTTTCTATATTCGCCAAGTTTTTCTCCAATTCTTTTTCCATCTGGACCGACTGTCACTCTTGGATCCAAATTATTGAACATATCTTGTAAAGCTACTTCTTTTGTCCTAGCACCAAGACGCCCAGTAATTTCAAGCCTGGCTGATGCAGCCCGTTCTTCTGGTAAATATTCTCCTTTACCAGTTAATTGCTGAAGTGGTACTCCAGCACTAGCAGTTGACTGCCTTTGTAATCTTGAATATTTTGTCTTATCCCAAAGACCACTAAATAATCTTACCTTTTTAGTACTTATGCCTTTGGCTGCAAGTGCATGCCTATATGATTCATTGTGCCATCCTTTTCTCATATTGCAACACCTATCCTTTGTTCTTCAATATCAAATGGAGTCGTTACTGGCTCTACATCTCTAAGTCTTCTCTTAAGCTCTTCTTCGTTCTCTTTATCAATTTCTTCTTTTGTCTTGACTAACTGAGGTGCCTCTGCTTCTTTAGCTTTGGCTTCCTGTATAACTTTCTCAGTTTCCTCTGAAGTATAAAGTGGGGCGGCCGGTGCTTGTACCGGTCCGCTTTCCACCAATTGGGCTTGCTGTTCGTTAGGAGGCAAATATTCTTGAACAAGCCCTGGGCTAATTCCTTCCATCATTCCGCGCTCTCTTAGAGCATCATATAGATAGCTCGGGATACCAGCATTTTCTTCTTGCGCTGTGAATGATGTGTCAGCAGTACTGTAGCCATATGGTAATACGGCTTCACTGAATGATGAACCTGGCATTGCACTAATGCCGGTTAAATCTGGATAATCATATCTTGATGGTAATCTTCCTGGAGATATATCTACTCCTAGGGTATCGCCAACTTTTCTTAATTCTCTTGCGGTGCCACGCTTAACGCCCATAGCATTTAAGTATGCTAGCTTACTAATTGGTCTGCCGTGCTTTTCGCTCCAAACATACTCTATTGGATGCCTCTTTCCTGGACCCTTAAGTGAGTTAGCTACAAAAGAGAACTTTCTAGTTACAACACCTTTCGCTGCTAGACTGTGTCTCCAATTTTCCCTGTGCCAGCCTCTCATTGTCCCCTCTCCGCAAGTTTTCTCATAATTGCAGCAGCGTCGACCACCTGAACTTTCTCAGGAGCCTTCTTCTCTTTTTCTACTTCTCCGCCTACTTTAACTTTCTTCTCCCTTTTCTGGAAATTTCTAGTTGGCTTAGGTGGACTTATCTCAAACTTAAGTGGAGCATTAACTGGCTTTAGCTTATCCTCAGCTAGCCTAGCAATCTTTGCCCTCTCTTGAGCCTCTATCATAGCTATTACCTTTTGTGCAGCATTTTTACCCATTACCTGATGTGATGGCACAAATGTCTTACCTTCTATTGTTTGTACTTTAAGACCTACATCTTTAGCTTCTTTTGAAGATCCAAACCAAACAGCTGGAAGCTTTCTCTTCACAGGTACTTGCTGCATCCCCATTTCTGGTACAGGTATAGCGCCTTCTCTTAATCTATGTTCTTTATCATATCTCTCTAGTGCGAATAGAGTTGGTCTAAAAAATCCTATATCACTTTCCTTCTCTTCATAGCTAGGTAAAAGACTTGGAATTGCTCTAGGCTTAAATAAAATTTCCTTACTAGCCTCAATAGCAGCTTTCTCTTCTCTAGTCCTTGGCATTATTCTTTCTTCTCTTCTTAAAAGAGGCCTCTCGGCTACTCTCTTTGCTAGTTCTCCTGGTACAAAGACATTTGTAGCCCCATATAGCGGTAATTGTGTCCTAGGTGAATCTATTACATCTTGTATTCTAGCTATACTTTCTTCAGACTCTAACCCAGGCAATCTTTCTAGACCCGGTGTCAATTTTCTTGGCTTGTATAGCCTTTCTTTCTTAAACCTCTGCATCTCGTCAAGCATATTTAATGCTCCACCAAGAGCTTCCTGCGTTTTAATTTCTTTAATTTTCTCTGCCATATTAAGCATTGCAGAAATCCTATCCTCTTCACTCATTTGGGCTAGACTTTTCTTCCATTTTCCTGGAGCAACATTTACTTCTTCGCCTTCCCACTCCTTGTATGTCTTAAATTGTTTTGCAGGTACCATTATTGCCCTTACAAATCCAGGCTTAACATAGCTTAATGCAACTTCTCTCGCATCAGTACCCATCTCTTCTCCTTCTAACTGTCCTATTAACTCTTCGTCTATAAGACCACTAGCTATTCCCCTTTTTCTTGCTGCCTCTGATTTTGTCATCCAATACTCAGATGGTCTTCCTCTTAGTTGCCCCATATAGTCAACTGGGAACTTTCTCTCCTCTCCAGCCACTCCTTCTTTTGATTTGAATTTTACTATTGCTGGCACATCAGAAGTTGTTGACATTGGATCCTTATAGTCCTCATCTTCTGGTATGTATACTAATGTATTTTCTGTCATTTCTTGACCAAAGAATACATCTCCAGGCTTAAGCATTTTTACAGTACCAGTCTCTTGTAATTTTTGGACAAGTGCAGCCTGTACGTCTATTAATTGCTCTCCTGGATAAAATTCTGCATCTCTGATTCTAGATGATCTTTTTGTAGCTTCAGGAATAATTGTGCTGTATTTCATCTGCATTTCTGGCTCTAAAGTCCTGTACAAACCATTGTCTATAAACTGCTTTAATTCCTCTGCAGACATCTTATTTAAGTCAATATAATTAGCATATCTTTCATGTATTTCTTGCTCTGATAATTCTGGTATTGGCTGTATTTTTCCAAGCCATCCCCTAAGATCTTTTCTGAAAAATTGTTTTAGTTGGTTATATTCTTCTGGATTCATTTCTGTAGCTTTTAATAAAAGCTCCGCAGTCTCTCTATCTTCGTTAGCTAATGCTTCTGACAACTGAGCTAGCCTATATTTTTCTTCTAGTTCTTGTCTCTCTTCTGGTGTTACATCGAGCTCAAACTTTTCCTTTATCATTACTTCATTATCGTCAATAGGTGCTGTTAAGAAATTATTTGATGCAAATCTAGAAACCTTGGAAGTCTTTATACCCTTAGCTGACAATGCGTGCCTATATGACTCGTTAAACCAACCCCTTGTATATCTCATTTTGTTCGCCTCGAAAATTTCTCTGCTAGCCTATAACCAGGCTTGATAGAATTGAACCACCCTCTTTGGAATCTGTCTTTCATTTGTATCGCCTCGCATATCTGTCCAAGAACTTATAGCCAGTGCTAGTACTCTTTGTGCCACCCATAAAACCTGCGCCTAGTATTTTTACACCGGCTGGTAACTTAGAATACTTTTTTGCTGGATCCATAAGATAGATTTAAGAGGAATCCTTTATAAATACATGTAGAAACCTTGCTAAAATTGTAAAGATTATACACTGTAGTATAGTGTTTTAGTAGAAGCTTTATAAACAGTATTTGAATAAAAAAGCCACTTTAAACGGAAAAAGTACCCTTCTGTCTTTTTTTCTTGCGTTCTGTAGTGTCCCATTCACCAGAAATCTCCCTATTCAGCTTAATTCTGGCAGCTATTTCTCCTACTATAACTGATGATTTAAATTCAGGATAAATCTTATTAATTATCTGCATAAGCATTGACATTGGCACATATCCAACACGCTCTTTATAGATAGATTCTGCCCTTATAAATAATTCATTACTACAAACCATATTAGCCCTATCCTCTATTTCGTCCTGCTGTTGCTTTCCAGTTAAAATATCAAGGTGCATATCCTTTTTATCTTCATATGCTTTTAAAAATTCCTCACTTACGACAGTTTTTGGATTAGGTACTCTAACATAGCCCAATACGTGACCATCTCTTGTTTTATATGCAGCATAAGATTCATCAGTTTCATAATCTATAAACATTGTCTCAAGGATGTACATAGACGAGCTACTCTCCTCTCTTAACGTTGGTGAACAAAATACAAAATGAATAGACTTTTTTCTTAGTTGTTCCTTTAATGCAGTAAGAATAATATTTACACGATGACTATCAATACCATAAGTATCCGACTGCTCGTCTACAAGAATTGCATCTCCAGGCTTAAATTTATGCCTATTACCAATAACGTCATTATAATTAAAAAAAATTTTTTCAATATTAAAATTTGGATCTAAAATAGAACATATTGTTATCCCCGCATATGATTTTCCGGAATTATGCGTAACTAACCCATCTGCCAAATATTCGTGCACTCCCGATACAGATAGATCAAATACGTCTCCTACTCCGCCATCTTTAATATCTATTATAGATAACTGTTTATTTATAGATGAAGATCGCCATGTCTTTATATTTTTATATTCCGCCTTCTTGATATTGGATAAATTTGGGACTCTATCGACCCAGAGCCTCAACGACTCTCTATTCCTTATAATTAGCCTATATACCGTATTATGTTTTCCTTTTCTTGTTTTTTCAATCACACGGCATACTATACCCCTAGACTGTAGCCAAACCATCATTTGTGATATCAATTCCCTAGAGCATGATGATATTTCTATCATATTTTTATAAAAAGAACCGTCACACGCAAAATATCCTGCCAAAAAGCCCGTCATAGCACTATTGTTTGATAATATCCATTGAGGAATACATAATGTATTAGACTTCTTGCCGATAGGCACTCCTATGGATACAATTTTATCAAATATTTCTTCGTTCTGTATAGTTATAACTTTTGTAGCCTTTGTATTTTTATCTTTATAATATCTATACACTTTATTAGTTAATCCTATTTCTTTCAATGCATTATTAAAATAATTTCTTAAGCTAATATCTGATTTATAGAATCTTATACGTTTTTTTGCCCACCTATATATTCTACCAGATGTACTGCCATCTTTTTTTATATACCTATTTTTTTCGTCTACTGATAAAATATCTAAATGTCCATCTGCCATCAACATAGCAACAATTGCAGCCATCTTTGATTTATTATTCCATTTACTAAACCATGGTATATTACCCATAACCATAGAGTCCCCAATGGCAAGATCCCCCACTCTAACCCATCCTCTTTTTGTTTGAACAACATGATCGTTTGTAATATTAATCTTCTGATTATTTCTCAACATTATTGTCTTATATCTCTGTCGCCCCCTCACTATCATAGAACATTGTCTCCAACTATTCCCGGCCCATACCAAATCCGTAGACCTTATATCTTCTATATTCTTAATCCCGTCTTTTGTAGTTATTTTTGTGCCAGCTAAATAGCACCCTTGACCGCCATAAATAGATGCAATATAAGAGTGCCTACTATCTACTTGAGAGCGACTACTTATTGTTTGCATCATAATATCTGTATAGTCTTCGTCTAGAGCGCGAAAAAATGTAGCTTCGGTAAGCTCCTTTAATTCCAATCTATCGCGAATTTCCTTGGGTAATTCTCTTAAATCAATTGGCACGTCTATTCACCCATATAATCCCGACATCATCTTCATTAATATTATGCATCTTCATCTGTAACTTATTATACCAATTTTTTTCTAAAATAATAAATTTTACATGCTTATAGTAATGATTTACCTTTTTATAATTTAGCATCACTTGTATATCTGTAAATCCCATCAGTATTAAAGATATTGGCCAAATCCATGCTATATCCCATGTGAAAAAACCCATGCTCATAAATAATAATACTAATGGATAACTAAAAAATGAATATACAATGCCTCCCATATAAATGTATCCTTTAGGGTATATTTCTTTTAATTTTATACCCGCTGTTAGTCCTCTAAAATACCATCCGTTATAGATACCATACTTTTTAGCGTCTACATAATGACCAAATTCATGTAAAAATGTCGTAACTGCAATAATGGAAACCATTACGATTATTGAGATTATTGTGTCACTCATTGTTCTCTACTCCTATAGAATCTATTATTTTTTAAGCCACCAAAAGACTGAACCCAGCTCCTTCCACTTAATGCGTCCCAAACAGTATGTCTCGAAACACTAAAGAATTTTCCTATTTCTGAACAATTCCATCCAGATAATCTTAATTCTCGCGCCTGTAAAATCAATTCTGGCGTTAATTTATGCTGTGGACTCTTAACCCCATGACAATCTCTCTTTTTGATATGTCTATCTCTACAGTTGTCGCCCTTAGTACCTATAGACACGTGATCAGGATTAATGCAAAGTCTATTGTCGCATTTATGTAGCATACATTTTCCTTTTGGTACTTTACCATATTTTTCTTCATATTTCAGCTTAAGAATAGACTTATTTTGAGATATTGAAGGATATCCTGTTGATCCTGGTTTATGAGACGTACATAACCAACATCCATCTTTGATTGTCCAAGTAATTTCTTTTGGCTTAAGACGGCCGTTGCTAATATAAAACTCCCTTCTCCATATACAAATAGAATCCATGCAAACATTATATTTATCAGCCAGTTCTCTAATAGTATATTTATCGCATTCTTTTCTAAAAACATCCATATCTGGACGCCAATTGTTTGGTATTCCTTTTGATTTTCGCATTTATATTCTCCAATATATATATTAGACTAGCGATAACGCTGAAACTTTCTTCCCACTGCACGCTCTCTGACACGCTGGTATATCCACATCTTGATATTGTTAAGATTACGCTCGATGTCAAATTTTGTGACCCTATCACCATCTGCTCGCTCAAAGTAACTATAAAAGTCAGGGTTTGACTCTAAAGCCATCTCAATATCATACAGAGAACCGCCACCAGCCTCTAATTCTTCTGGTGTATAGATCATTAATTCTATTTGAGTAATCATCTTTTGTAGCTCTTCATACTCCTCACTACCTGGATTAAATAGCTGAAATGCCATCATAAATAATTCCGACCAATAATGAAGTCAATTTTGCCCCGCACCCGCCCAATCAAGGACGGGTGACGGAAGGCATAAGATAGTTTAACTCCAACATACGGAATAATACTACTTCTTCGTAAGTTAACCTTTGTATTACCATATCAAGACTTAAATTATCTTATTAAGTACCTCACCCCGTTAAATTTTATTTTTTTCATAAAATCACTTTCACTTTTTCTTCTTGCGCTCTTCTTTATTCTTTGGCAATGCCAATATTGCTCTCTCGATAAATACAAATATATTAAGTATTAACACTATTAGTGCGATCCCAGTAAAATCAGTTATTACTGTCTCATTAAGACCAATCATAAAAAATATAGCACCAAATAATGCCATATTGCCAAGAGCAAGTGCCATATAGACGATCACTTCAATTATTTGTGGCATTTCTTTCCATGCGTCTTTATCTTGTTTATCAAATGTTATCTTCATGCTTTCACCTTTTTCTTCTTCCTAAATAATACTTTTAAAAAATCTTTTGGTAATATTGCAATAATAATTATAACTGCAATAAAAAATATTAGTACTGTATTAACAATCGTAGTAAACCACATATACCATACAGCCTCCGATAAAAAGTCAACAACTACCATATGTGATAATACCTCTGTAGCAATACACGATATTCTTCTGGTACATCTTCAATTACAATTTTTCCTTTCTTTATTTGATCGTAGTACGATCTTAACTGTTGCTTCTTCCTTATCGCATCCATATCAATTCTTGGATCTGTTCCTTTTCTCAATTATTTCACCCTTATAGTTTACTATATTAAACGTACCTGTCCACCATATTCTATGTAGAAGAGTATCATCCTCTTCAGCCATTTTCTCTATAAACTTCCTAAATGCCTCTTCGTCCATTTTCCTTCTTCTTCTCCTCTTGTTCTCTGCGTCTTTCCCAATATGTTAATGACATATGCTCACCTCATGTATATACCGCTATAAGTACAAGTACTGCACCTATCAACATAAGCGTATATGCTGTAGTTTGTCTATAATAATAAATATTTAATTTATCAACATCGCTATCATACTCTAAGTTTCCCGGTGTAATAACGAAATTCTCTTTCATTCATCTTCCTCAATAATAATATCGATAACGTCTTGATCTATATCTCCTTTATTCGGCTCGCAATATTTTTTTCCGAAAAACAGAACGACTACACGCTTGTCATCTCCTATAATGCACTTCATAGAATCCATGACGCCTTTTATGATATTGTCGGCATCCCCGACTGGATATAGTAACTTACTGCCTTTCGCCCTCTTGTACCAGCAAAATATTTGTAAAGCTAATGGCTTATCTTTAGTCTTTAATTTTATATTTTTTCCTTCAAATGCATTCTCTAATTCTCTCTTATATTTTGTATATTTTGCAGGATAATATGCCACTCCATACCTATTTACCCTAGGTCTTGGCGTTGGTTTCGCACGCATAGTTATCCGCATTTCATACTTTGGCATTTTCTAACCTCTTAAGTCTTTCTTTTATTTCCTTCAGTTCCTCTCGCAGGGCTGGCAGGTTTAATTCAATCGATAATTTAGTAAATTCAAAAGACTGACGATCAGCTATCTTATCCAATATTTTAATCTTTTCAGATAACTCTGGCATATTAAAGTCAACAGTTAAGTCATTAATCTCGTATTCAATGTCCTTATCAACACCCATCTTCTTGATCTGGCGCTCTATAACGCCAGCGATAACTAACTTAACTGCCTCATCAATGTCCTTCTTTGCAATCCTGACTTGATAAGACTTAGAGCTCATTAGCCACCTCTAGACTCCTGCTCTCCGAATGGAGAAGGGTAAGTATATCTTTTATTTTATTATTATCTTTAACGCTTAATTCATTAATAAATAAGCATTTATATCCATTCGCAGTAAAATGATTACTTCTTGCTGTAATATATGCATTAATAGAACCATATGCTAATTCATGATGTATATTATTGAATACTTCAACAACTATTGGCTCACTATTATGCATAAAATCTGGACACTTACCATCTATAACTAATTTACCATCTCCACAATAAGTATATGGTAGATTATTTTCTTTAATGACATTCTCCACCTTTATATCAAAAGACGTTCTCTTCCGATAATGATTTTTCATAATAGCCACCACGCGCCTATCCTTATTCGTAGACCACTCTTCTAGTATTTTTTCTCTTACTCCTGGCTTCTTGCATATATTATTATCGCCAGACATCCGCTCTGATAATCTCTTTGCAAATTCAGGATTTTCTTCCATTTTTTTCTTAAATCCGGCTACACCTTTTCTTCCCGTATCTGACTGTCTATCCTTAAAAGCTTCCTTTCTGCTAATTTTATCCATATAATTCCTATTTAAATCATTAATAACAGTCCATTTGCATCCAAAATAATCAGCTACCTCGAAATAGCTAGATCCCGAGTAATACATTGATAATGCTAAGTCTATTCTATTATCGTCCTGAAATATTTTCCTAGCATTCCCCTTTCTGGTTAATACTCTTAATATCGCCTCTTGTGACTGTGTACGTGTTGGAATTCCCCAAAATTTTAAAATTTTTAATATAGACGGAGCAGAATACCCAGTCATATTGGACAATTCTGATGTCGATTTACCTTCTAAATATAATTTAATAATTTCATTCTTAACTTCAAATATAATTTTTCTTTTATACTGAAAACACTTCTCTTCAATAATTCTGTCTTTTATATTTTTAAACATTTTTACTAACCTCCTCTGCTCTCCTGCTCGCCAAAAGGAGACGGGACTTTAAGGAGCTTACGGTTGTCCAAATCTTTCTTATGCTCACTATCTAATCCGACAGCGCGCTGGTTAATTGCAACCATATCCTTAAGGAATTCGTGGATCTGACCTCTCCAGGCTTCTCTGATAACTGCAATATCAATTCTTGATAAGTCTAAGTGTGCCCTGTTAGGATAATAAAATGAGTATTTCTTAATCATAGAAACGCCAAATATCTTAACGTCGCCCACTAATTGAGAATGCTCTTTTTCTAATGTTCTTAATATTTTTGGTGCTTCAAATAGACTCATTGGGAATCCGAATTTCTTGAATACAAAGCAATCTTCTTTAATGATATACTGAGAAGGATCAATGCCTCTATTTCTTACTTCTTCAACTTCTTCCTCAGAAAGTCCTGCTACTTTATTTAAATCTTTATAACTTTGTAATTGACAGTAACCTATAATCTTGCCTACCCTAAATTCCCCATGCTCTTTATCCCCCGTGAAATAAAGATCCTTAAGCATGGGTGGTTTTGACAAAATGCCCGCCTCTATAATGCTTTGGGCATCTACTGATACTAAGTCCACCTTTGGCTTTTGCAAGAACTTAAAGACAACAAATATAATGATACCAATAATGACGAAAAATATCATCCATTTAGCAATAGACCATACAAATCCCTGTAAACTCGATGCTCCACCTGTTGCCCAGATATAGATAGATACGAGTATAAGTATCAATACTATTCCCACTATAAGGAACCTGGATTTATCTGAATGTGCTTCTGGTTGCCCCTCGGCCATGATTTATCCTCCTAACGTGTATAAAACATTATTAAAGTTACTACGAACATTAAGAACGTAATAACAACTAGCCCTAAAGTACTATAAAATATCATTCTAGTCATCTTATTTGACTTGCCTTCTTGTACCTCCTTTGGTACATTTGGCGGTGTAGGTGGCATTCCTGGACGTACAGGAGGCACTGGCGGACCTTGTCTCAAAGGTGGAGGCATTGGAGCCTGTGGCATTGGAGGTGACCCTTGCTGTGGATATTGTGGATACTGTGGCATTGGTTGCCTAGGTGGCTGCTGTTGAGGCTGTTGCCACTGTTGTGGTGGAATCCTAGGAGACTGAAAATCCTGAGGATTCTGAGGAGGTTGTTGCTGCTGTTGGCTTGGAATAGGATTCCTTGGTTGTTGCGGTGGATATTGAGGCCAACCTGTAGGTTGCTCAAGAATGCGATCTTGGGGGATCATATTGTTTGGTGACGCTACAGGCTGACTAGGATATTGCTGAGGATATTGCTGCTGAGGAGGTGCCTGTTGTGGCGGAACGCCAGTATTATATCCAGAAAATGTCGGTGGCATTGGTCTTTGTGGATACCTTTGTATTGGTCTCCCGTACTCATCATACTCTACTGGTTCATTCATTTCTTTCGCCTCCTAATCGACTCCTTTATATGCTCCTCTACTCGCCCCTCAATATTATCGTTATATAAATTGTCCGGTTCCTTGGTAAGGATCTTGGTAGTGTCTCTCTTTACCTTTTTTTTGAAGACTCTCTTGATCTTGGCTCTCCATGGGTAAACCATGTTGTGCCCCACCATCTTGTACTGGCCATTGATATTGTCCTCTTCCATCTCCACTTCCAGAGTTGCCTGGCTGTACTCCTGGGGCTCCGTATTGTCCTCCTCCTTGTTGCTCTCCCTGGTAATACTGTCCTTCATGTATCATCCCTCGATTATAACCTTCTTCTAATTGTTTTATATTCATCATAGATATGTCGTATCTATTCTTTGCATCTGCTTCCATCGTGTCTACTTTTTGCTTTAAATAATTAAGCATTTCAGCGATATAGCCTCTATCCTCTGTCTCTTTCTTCCTCTTCATATTTACAGACTCATAATTAAAATCCTTACTGTGTTTATTAATAAAGAAGAAAATAATTCCTGCAACTAAAAGATTAAGACCCATAATGCCTAGAACAGCTTTTTGTTGAAAATCTTTCATATATATTTTCATCCTATTGTCCCAAGCCCCGACATTAATATCATTATTATCAATTATCTTTTTTGCGATATTCGTCTCTGCTGCAGCAAATCTAGCATCTAATAAAGAAGATAATTGCGCCTGTGCATCTACTGCAGTCGCTGTAGAAGAAGGAGCCGCAGGCTGCATAGTCTCAGCACTAACCTGCATACTTAGCAAAATAGCTAATATTACTAACGAACTTGCCCAAGCCCTCATAATTAATCACTCTATGTACTAACTTCATTTATATAGTTTTCGTATTTATTTGAAAAATGAAACTACCCACAAAAATATTATCAAAAATATAACTATTGCGATAATAGTCATACTAAAAAAGTCTATTCCAAAAAATAGTACTCTAAGTGTATACTCCTTAAATGATATTTTTGTCGTCTCTGATAAACCATTAATTCTCATATATTCAGCGAATTTCTGATTTTCTGCTTTAGTAGCAGTACCACCAGCTATATCTATCGCCCTTATACTACAGGTTATATCATTTGGCTCACACTCTAAAGCATTTACAAAGTGGTCTGAAGATAATACATTTACAGCATCTTTTCTATATACCCCAGCACTATCTTTCTTCTCTATAAAATCCAACGTTTTTGCATCAACACATCTTAATTGTATAATCCCATCATTATTTTGTAGTTCAGAATATTTAAAGAATTGTTTTTTTAAAGAATCATCCCATTCGCTTCCAAATGTTCCCGGTGTTACAAATTCTGTTTGATTGCTACATGACGAGACAGTATCATCGCATACATAATTGTTTGATGATGCTTCCCAAAATGTTGACTTAGGTGGCATACAGCCTTGCCACCAACTTGTCCCACATGCAAACCCTACATTTTCTTTAGGGTACACATCCCCTCTGCACCAGCTTCCTGATTGTCTAGCATATGAATCACCATACTTTGTATATACTGTATAATATGGACACTCTGTACAAAATGCTCCGTCATAAAACCATTCCTCATAACCTTCATCAGTAATCTCTATTTTTTCAGAGTCACTTTCTAATACAAATGGAGCAATAAATTTTCTACTACAAGATGTAATTGGTCCTAATGCAGCTAAGCCATTATCTGGGAGATTTGATACTGGATCACTTGAGCCCTGTTTCATAAATGTTGAATAAATGCGGTATGTTCCAGCGTCTACCAAAGATGCCTCCATGAGTCTGCCCTGCGAATCACATGTGTGTGTAAAACCTACAGTGCTAGATATGGCTAAATTACCAAAGAAATATGCCAATATTACAAAAAAAATAATTTTAAATGGTGTAGGAGCTACGAACATAATCCAGGAAAAAAATTTAGACACTACGTCCCATAAAAATAAAAATATAGTAGATACTACGTCCCATAAAATTCCGAGACCTGTTATTATTTCATCTATGATTGGTATACCCATCTTATCTTCTCCTTGTCATAGATACTATTCCCATAATTACTACAATAAATATAAACACAAACATTATTATTGTCGGACTAGACCATAATATATCCCAGCTCATATTCATCATAGGGAATGCTATTCTCTCTGCAAACACCGAAAATCCTAATACGGTAGTACATACAACTGTTCCATCCCCGCCGGATGTCTCTCCACCCTCTAAAGATACTTCTGGATATGCTACATCTACGCAATAATTCAAAACTTCTCTAGTACACTTTTTATTACTTTTTATAATAGTTCTTAGATCTGTGTAGTCACAATAATTCTTATCCACTATTAAACTACTCTTGCAATAGTCAAGTATATTTGGATATGATAAAGTCGCATCTCCATTATCTTTTTTTGCAGAATAATAGCTAGGCAATGTATCTTCTCCACAATGTTCTAACGCTTCTAGATTGGAAAATCCTTGATCTTTCATTTCCTGATCTACTGGTTTATTACTAACATCTATCTGATCTCCAAGACCTATTGTTCTTATATAATCTACCTCTACTAGAGTACCAATTACATAGTTCATAAATATTCCAGCACCCCAGAAATTACTAGCTCTATAGTTATAATCTAATGTGGTGGTATTACCATTCACATTTATTACAACCTTTTTATTAGATTGCGCACTGACATTTATATATAAAACTTCATTTTTATAATAATTATATATATTTATATTTCTTCCACTCCTTGGTTCATATGCCACAACCTGTCCACCACTTAAACCAACCGTCCATACTGGTCCACTATCTGTAGCACCGCTATTCACTCCAACTAATTCAAATAATATATCTGCATCTTCAGACGCTCTTATTTTTACTGCAGTTTGTATTCCTGCTTTATTACATGAGGCTGTGTGTCCCACTGTAAATTGATCATATTTTGTTGACAATGACAGTATACCTTCGCCATTAATTGTCTTAGTTGGCTTTATTTTTGGTCTTGAATCACCAGAAAATAACCAATTTTTTTGTTCTATTGTCTGACCAAGCCAGTTGAACTCTCCATCTTCACCCATGTCACAACCGCCAGCATTATTACCAGATAACACTTTAGTAATCTGATACGTGCATGTTGTTGTATCCGTAGAACCGTTAGACTTTACAGTTATAGTCCCAGTATAATTGCCTGTCTTTGTAAACCTGTCATAGAATAACTTATTGTTCGGATACGAAGTAGATATCTCAGAAGAACCGTCTCCTGGCTTGAAATAGTAATTTATACTCTGCGTTGGAGCAGAAGCAACTACAGTAGCAGTTACTCCGTCGCCATTACTATTTATATTGCAACTAGCACTTACTATATCCAGAGTAGGAGATGATAATGATACTTCTCCTGATACCCTAGGTACGAACATCTTATATTCGCCACCCGTATTAGAAATTACTCCAGCATAAGGAGACCCAGATGGAGATACTGGCACAACAAAAGCGTTATCTGCGTATGATCTTTCTATTGAATTTGTCAAGAAATTAGTTAGCCCCATACCGCCAAACATCTGCGCATTATTAAAGCCAGTTATTCCAGATCTTGCCTTACACGATGTACCGCTTAATGCAACGCTACTTACTAATTCTAAGTTATTCATATCATAGCATTCTGCATATGAAGTTGTAGCTGTTGGCGCTGGAGGTGGTGTTGCGCCAGACGGCGAATATACTCTAACGATATTATCACTTGATATTAACATTATTTCTTTTGTACCGTCTTTATTCCAATCTATCTGGAATACTCTAGAGCTTAATGTAGGTAATGTATCAGCTACAGTTACAAGATGGAAATTATTTGGTATTCCAGTGTCTATATCTACATATTGTAAACTTCCATGTGTAGCGTTATTACCATAACAAAGCCATCTATAATATGGTATATTTGCATCATTTGTAGATGTTCTCTCTAAAGCTATACAATCTCTCATTGTATGCATAGAACTTGTATATGTCGTAGCTTGTAAACTTACAACTGTTGCATTTAAAAGATCAAGTTTATAAGTGGAATAGCTTGTCCCGCCAACAAATGTAGTAGCTATTTTGCCCTGGTTCCATCCAAGTACCTGATAACCAGCTAATTGTGCAGAGCCTGCCGCTGGATTATAATAAACCACGTCTGTATTTGAATTCCCATCGTATAAAACTGTAATTGCGTTGGTTGGAATCGATTTTGATGTGCCTGTAAGCACCATACCATTTAAGTCCCATGGCCAAGGTTTACTTACCAACATTACTGGGCTAGGGCCACAGCATGCATTATTTATATTTTTTGGACCCGCAAAAGCTACTGTCGGATCATCTCCTTGTGTATCTATATACGTTACATATATGTTTTCTACGTTATTGAATATCTTATATCCTGACGTATATGTAATATCCCAGTCTCCATCTTCATCGTCGTCATACGATATTAATCCATTGTATGAGCTCCAACCAGCCGTAGTTACTCCAGTTGCTCCTTTCATGTAATATATATATGGATTAGTCTCCTGAGTATGATACACTGATAAATTCCCTGTAGTCGGAGAAACCTTATAAATATACTTGCCACCAGACACAACATCATCCCTTATATCCGTAAGACTAGATCCGCCCTTTGGATATGTAAAATTCCTAACATCTACTATATTATTACCGGACAATTTCATGAAATATGCTATAGTGCCGTCAGATTTTTCAGCCATTACCTCTACTTTGCCATCTGACTCTAAATCAAATGCTACCAGCCCCATATTGCCACTTAATCCACTTCTAGGTGTTTGCGCTACTATCTGCATATTTTCGTCATATACATAGATTGTCGATGCTGTAGTATACCAAAGTTCATTAGCTCCATCCGCATTTGTATCTACGTATAACAAATCTCTATATGCTGAATATATATTTAATGCACTATATGTGTTACTTAAAGAATATGTGCTACTGCTTAATGAGTCTGGATCTGAATCTAAATAACTATAATATCTGGATCCGCCCACATCATGGATAAACTCAGTACCGTCCATATCTCCATAATAATAATATCCAGCAACGTCTCCCTGTTCTAGCCCGCCGTATCTTACTAAGCCAATACCTGGAGTTGTGCCATCACAACTTGCAAATACTGGATTTGTCAAACATGAAGCATCATAACCTGTCCAGAATTGATTACAGCAATTTTCAGTAGGACCGCCACCAGTGCAATATGAAGCTACGCTACCAAATGGCAATGGAGAAAAGTCTCCGAATACCTTACAGACACCATATTGTGTGACTCCTTCTGCTGAAACTCTTTCTCCGGTAAAATATGTATCAAGACCATTACTTGTTATCCCATCAACCCATCCTAATTGTACTGAATAACATTGGCTAGACTGTATATAGTCCCCTGTAACATTACCCTTTACGTCACATATCCATGTATAATTATAGCCTGGATATGCTGTATCGTCCCTGCCAATGACTATTGCAGATATTTCATTGCTACTGCCCGATATTAATCTTGGTCTTGGAGCATTATATGACTGATCGTCGCCCCAATTTCCGAAAGCTATTGTATCTACATTCCAATTACTTATTTTTACAGCATATAATGCAGCACTGTTTCCATCTCTTTTTAC
>Ga0315287_10002439_pt1 | contig 17638 bp, 18 predicted proteins | sample YL17G11_0_MG_FD_205037 | JGI IMG/M metagenome (GOLD analysis project Ga0315287, IMG submission 205037) | Sediment microbial communities from Yellowstone Lake, YNP, Wyoming, USA - YL17G11_0 | ecosystem: Environmental > Aquatic > Freshwater > Lake > Sediment | place: USA: Wyoming | collected...
GAATACCGAAAACAGCGCCAGCGCCGGACCGTACATGATGACGTTTATCGGGTCATCCGGATGCAATACGACATAGTTCGAGCACTGGAAGGTCCAGTAGATGCCGAAGGCCTGCCACCCGAGGATGGTCGCCAGGTGGCCGTTCTTGGTCTTGTACGAGAACCAGCCGGCGCCAAGGAACACGAGCCCGATTATGAGCGCAAGGTCAATCAGATAGTTGGCGGGGTAGTCCCCCACCGTCACTTCGGAGGCCAGAATCGCCAAAAACCACGCCATGGACCAGGCGTAGACCATCAGGAACCGCTTCGGGTCGCTGCGGAGATAATGCACGCATATGCCCGTTATGCACACGGCGCCTATGAGAAAAGGGATTGGAGAAGACAGCCGACCACCACTCAGATACCGGTCAGAATCACGTCCACCATCTTCTTGGCGCCCCAGAGCTTGCTCGTGTCCCCGTCCCAGGTCGAGAGTATGGGCCTGTACTTCTCCTCGACCTCTTTGAGGACCCTCTTCATTTCCTCGCGCTTCTCCTCTGGCTCCTGCCCGGTGATGACGAGCGCCAGATAGAGGAAATCTCCCCTTTCGACGAGGACGCGGGTCTTCCCGTAGCGGAGCTCGTTGAGTATCTCATCCTCCTTGTTGCGGAAGCCCTCCTGGACGAAGTTCTGGATAGCGACGAGCATGCCTCCCAGCAACTGGTTGTCGACATCCGGCCTGAGGCGGCGGGTGTTGTGGATGATGAGCCTGCCGTCCCGGAAGATGAGGAAAATCTCCTCTATCGTGTACTCGTGCAGCTTCTTGTCGGTTATCGCCTCGAGTCGCCTCAGCCTCTCGACGAGCAATGTGAGCACCTGGTCTATCTCGCCCACCTTGAAATACGTGTTGACCGCCTTCTGGTACAGGAACTTGGAATAGGGTATCTTTCCCCTTTTCTCCTCGAGGAAGCCGAGCCTCTCGTAGGTCTCGGCCAGCTTTCGCAGGTCACCGGTCTTGTCGTAGAACACAATGGCTCCCGACAGGAAAGAGCGCGCCTTCTCGATCATCTCGGGTGAAATTTCGCTCTTGTCGAGAATCTCGCAGGCTGCCTTGAAGTTGGCTCCGACGCGCCCGGGCAGGCGTTCCCTCTCGGCCCTGACGTGCTCCTCGAGCTGGCGCAGGAACGCCATCGCCTTTTCGTAGTCCTCGGTATCCGTGGCGTGGATCGCCTTCTGGAGGATGGCCTCCGCCTGCGTCGCTTCCATGCCGAACTCGACCGCTTCGTCGGTCATCGCTATGGCGGACCGTATGGCCGCTCTGGCGGCGCCGGACTTCGCCTCCTTCTCGGCCATTATCATGCCCTCCTGGACACGGCGGGCAATCTCCGCCTCCTCCCTGGCCTGGCCCAGCAAAAGCAGCACGCGGTCCAGCTGCCCCTTCCTGAGGCTGTCATGGGCCGCCTTGAGCATGCCCTCGCTCTTGGAGGTGTCAGCGCCGACGGCCTTCGCCTCGTCCACCACGACCTTTATCGAGGCCGTCAGCTCCTCGGCGCGCCGTCCCTTCTCGGCATCGAGGATGCGCATGGCCTCCGAGGCGAACTCCGTTCCCTTCTCGAGGTCGTTGGCGGCGAAGGCCGCGCGCGCCTTCGCGAAGAGCTCCGTTGGCTTGAGCACGTCGACGCCCAATCTCTGGATATTGTCAAGGAGTACGGTCGAGCCGAGCACCAGCTGGCGCACCATCTCACGGTTCCTCGTGAGTATTATCCTGTCGGAATAAACGAGCGCGAGGTATTCGCCCGACGTATCGCACGCCATTGTCAGCATCGGGTCCCGGGCGTTGTACTTGTACAACAGCTTCCCCGAGCGGTTGAATGCGTAGATGTAGCGCGCATCCGTGATGTAGAGGCAGTCGCCGTTGAACGATATCGCCAGCTGGGCGACAGGGTCGTCCGTTCGGGTCTTCCACTGGACGACGCCTATCTTGGAGAAGAACATGACATCGTTGCCCTGGGAGCCGGCGGCCATGGACTCGCCGTCCCTCGATATCACGACGTCATTCCAGATGCCTCCCATGTACTTCCATCGCAGGAATAGGTTCTTGTCGTAGCTGTAGACGTTGTGGTCCCTGTAGGACATCACGATTATCTCGCCGTCGCCGGAAACGCCGACCCTCCATCCGGGGCGCTCCGTCCAGTGCTTCGCGAGCATCGCTCCCGTGGGACCTATGACGTACAGGTTGTTGTCGCTGCCGCTTATAATGGCGTTGCCGGAATCAGCGACGGCGATGGACACCGCCTGTGCGCTCATGCGGTACTTCCAGAGCTCCTCGCCCTTGGAGGTGAAGCAGTGCAGGAATCCGTCCGCACATCCCACCAGGATACGGCTCTCGTCCACGGTCAGGGCCACGCAGGTCGCCACCTCGGGCAGCACCCTGGACCATACGATGTTTCCGTTCCGGTCTATGTAGTAGAGCTTCTTGTCGCTCCCGCAGGCGACGATATTGCGGGCGCCGGGGGCGATGTCGACCGTGCGTGCCCCCGGCACCGACACGCGCCAGAGCCTGACGGTCTTGCGGCCGTCGTTGGCGAGCTGCTTGGCAAGGTCGATGGCCTTCTCCATCTCTTCGTAGAAAGCCTTCTTCATGCCCGTGCGGGCCGCGTTGAGCATGTACTTGGCCTTGGCGATGTCCGCACCGCACCTCTCGGCGTCGTCCAGTACGAGCTTTGCGTCCACGAGCGCCGAGGAATATTTGTTGGCCGGTATCTGGAATTCCTCCAGGAACATCGCCGCGCCGGAGCGGGTCGCCTCGTCGTGGCTCTCGAGCATGTCCACGAGCGGCGGTATGTTCTTGTCGATGAGCTCCTTCGAGCCGGGGGCGAGCCGTCTGAGGATATCCAGCGCCTCCGTCAGATTTCCCCTGAACACGGGAATGGATTCGAAAAGGGCCTGCAATATGTCCTTCTTGTAGCCCTTGACCTTGGAAAGGCCCTTGAGCAGTTTGAGCGTCTCGACCCTGACCTCGGAGCTGTCGTCGCCAAGGACCCTTACGGCCGCCGGGATGGCGCTCCTGGCTGGCTTCGGGTCTTCTTTCGAGATATCGAGGAGCACCTGGATGGCCTTCAGCTTGCGGTTCGTGGGCTGGCCCTCCAGCTCCTGAACCTGCCGCTCCACCTTTTTGGTCAGGTCCCCGAATATCAATGAGGTCCCCTCTCCTCGGTTCTACAATACTCTAGGCGGACTATATAATTTTGGTCAGGCGCGACACTCTTTGGTAATATTGTCCCAACTGCGAATATGTTCAGTAATCTGGACACCACATTGCCCTGATGCCGATGTCCTGCCCCGCTGCCCTTTCACAGAGCCCATTATGCGTTGCCCTTTGCCCGCACAGAACGCTCAGCCTATCGCTTTCTTGAGCTCCGCCTCGGTGATATCCATGGTGCGCGTTCCGTCGACGCGGCGCACCAGTCCCTGCTTCGTCGAATAGTGCTCGATGACCGCTTCCGACTGGCCCAGGTACGTGTTCCAGCGCTTCTCGAACGTTACCTCGTTGTCATCGTCGCGATGGAGCAGCTTCGCACCTGCGCAGGAATCGCACTCGCCCTCCTTTTTGGGCTTGAGCTTGTCGTTGTAGATGTTGTATATCTTGCCGCATTTGGGGCAGCTGTACCTTCCGAGGATGCGCTTCTTGAGGTCCTCCTTCTTGATGTCTATCACAACGACACCGTCGATGGAGGCGACCTTGTCGAGCGCCTTGGCCTGCTCCAGCGTTCTGGGGAAACCGTCGAGCATGAAACCGTTCTTCTTGACATCGTCCTTGGCGACCCGTTCCTTTACCATCGTTATGACCATGTCGTCGGGAACGAGCTTTCCGGCGTCCATGAACTCCTTGGCCTTCTTGCCCACTGGCGTGCCCGCCCTGACGTTCTCCCTCAGGAGGTCGCCCGTGCTTATGTGCACTATGGGCATCATCTTCTTGATCTTCTCCGCAAGCGTGCCCTTCCCCGCCCCTGGGGCCCCGAACAGAACGATGTTCCTCGCCATTCCAATCCCGCCTTACACCGGACCTCCTAATTGTGGCCGTGAAGATAAATATTGGCACGGGCCAACCCTTCTCCGCCGCAGGCGTTCACGGTCAGTGGTCCATCAGCAGGAACAGCCAGGCGGGAATCAACCTGATGGTCTTGCGCTGTGCACATTTATACAATTTGTGCACAATATTCATGCACAAAATACAGTTTTCGCCGCCTGGACCGCACCCCGCCCGGCGGACCATTCTCGTCGGGCCGCCACGGCGCCTCCGGCCCAGTTGCTCACCATCCCCATCGCGAGTGTTTGCGGTCGGAGCCCTCCGTGACAACGACCGGGATGCGACAGTCCTTCGCCATAGCCCGCAGCCGGCGGAGGCAGCGTGCCTTCATTATGCGCGCCTCGTAGCCGTCGAGCTGCTCGTCCATGAAGAGCGCGTCGATGTCGAGCACGCCCGCAAAGGCCGCGCGGGAGCGCCTCGTTTCCGGCTCCAGCCTCTCGACGACGAGCGCCTCGAGCTGGTGGGCGGTGAACGCCCTTGCGACCAGTATCTTGCGAAGCAGGCCCTCGATGTTCTTCCTCGTGCAGCCAAGGGCCTTTGCGACCTCCGCCACCCTGTATGGGTCGACCTGGCAGCCGCCGTCGACCAGTATAGCAGGCCGCCCCGTGTCCAGGACGCTTCTCACGGCCATCGCATAGACCGCCGACGCCGGCGCTCCCTTGAGAACGAGCACCTTCCCGCTCTCAGGGATGACCGGTTCCGCCCCTGCGGCCCCGTTTTTCAATTCATCTCGGCCGCCGTCGGCGGCAGCATCCTCCGCCTCGAACATGAATCGTCCCACGGCCCGCCGCTATAAAAGCGCGACGGGGACATGGGTGAAAATGAAGACCGAATCATTATCATGCCTGAACGTTATTTCAGTGCAGCCGGGGGCATGCAGCTGAACGCGACAATCCTGTTCTATCTGATGATGGCCGTGCTCATCGCCCTCTTCGGCGCTCTAATCGCCATGTGGCTCTTCGCCGACAAGCAGTCGAGGATGGCGCACAGAGGCGTGGATACGCGAACTCCTCTGGGCCTCGGCGCGGTGAGGTGCCACAAATGCGGCACGTTCAACCCCGCCCCGCCCGCCCCCGCAGGGGAGAACCGTATCGAATTCCAGTGCAGCGGATGCGGAGCCAAGATGCTTTATCTGAAAAACAGGGTGAGATAGTCGTAGTGGACAGGGGAATTTTTTCATATTCCAGGGCGAATGATTAATGTGCCCCAGCCATATTTCCAATCAGCTGGGGGCCTGCCGCTGCCTGAGCCAACAACCGTCCTGTATATTCTGATAATCATCCTCGTGGTTCTTTTTATCGCCTTTGGATGGGCTGGTCACATGGCGATAAAGGATGCAGGTGCGATACTTGCACGGAGGAAAAATGAGGAGGAACCTCCGCCCGGAATGGTCCGCTGCCCCAAATGCGGCGAGCTCAACCCGGTTCCCAAAGCCGAAGTAGATACGGCCGGAAAAACAATGGAATTCCGTTGCGCAAAATGCGGCATCACGCAGCGTTTTCGGAATATGGGCGATCTTCTCGAAATCCTATCGTAGGCACATCAGAGCAGCCGCTTGACCTTGACGCCCATGGCCTCGAGCTTCTCGTAGCCCTTGCGCGATTTCCATCTCCCCGCCCCGTACAAAACATAGGCGATAGGAAAATAAGCCATCAAGCGAGTCCGGGTCATGGTGGTGTGTCGGACTGAGCAGCGCAAAGCGGTTCGCGCAATGGTACATCGACCTGAACGAGCGGATTCGAAAAAAGCTCGGTGCGGAGCCGTACAATGAATTGGACAGGGACGAACTCATCGAATTTCTCCGGAAGGTCATTGAGGACGACAGCAATCTCCCTTTCGGGGACCAATGCACCAGGTTGCTTTCAGGCCTGACGTTCGGGCAGTTCATGCCCAACGCCAACCATCGCACGGCAATCGCATTGCTCACGCTCTGGCTCGGCATCAACGGAATCGATCTCTCCATTGACGGCGCTTTCGGGACCAAGGCCTCGGTGTTCGTGCGGAAATCCAAAGAGGATATCGAACGTGCGTATGCAAGGGCCGCCCAATTCACTGGGATGAAGCGTCAAGCCTACCTATGGAACTCGTACTGGCCAGCCCACCTCAGGCTGACCAAGCGTTTCATTGAGAAGCTGGACCCGGTCGCGGCGGCGATTCAGTCGGGTAGTTGGGGAAGGACCCCGTCAAGCCATCTGGAGAGCCTTCTGACAATCTCCTCTGGCGTGGGCTGAGCGTTGTCCGAACTCTCCGCCGCATGCTTCCCTGATCTGGCCGTTGCCATCGATGATAATCATGTACCCTGTGATAGATAAATGTTATGGGCGGCTAGACCGTGTTTTATAGCAACCGTTTTACCTTGACGCCCATGGCCTCGAGCTTCTCGTAGCCCTTGCGCGTCAGGAAGTAGAACACCTTCTCCTCGCGTTTTTGCTTTATGAGCCAGCCCTGGTGGACCAGCACGTCGACAAGAAGCCCGCAGAGCGTAAGGGTGTTCACGGGTTTGGGGATGTAATCGTCCTCGCTGGTCGAGCGCGTGTGGTCGTATTCGTATTCCTCGGCCCAGTCCTCCGCCATCCGTAACCCTCTCGCCTCTGGATATCCCTCTCCAAATATAATCTTTCTCCCCCGCTCCCGTCCCCGTCATCCCGTCCCCTGCCCGCCACACCACGGATTTCGGGCAGCGGTGCGCCGCACACCTCTCGGGGAAAAGAATAATAGCCGTCCGTCCCATTGCCGTTGCGGTGTGGAAATGATACGCTGCCCCGCCTGCGGTACGATGAACATGGACGGCACGGCGCTCTGCAAGAAGTGCCGGCAGCAGCTTCCCAACGTGGGGATATCGGTCCCGCCCTCCGTTCCGAGGGGGACGCGGGACGCCCGGGAGCTTCTCGAGGAGCTCAGGAGGCTCGAGCCTGTCGGCCCGGATGCCGAGGCCGTTACGCGCGATCTGGTCAGGATACTTACACAGGGCGGCATCCCTCTGATGATAGACCGCTTCCCCGGAGAGACGGTCGATGACGCCCAGAAGATGCTTGCGGAGCTGGCAGATGAGAAGCTCGACGAGATGGAGAAGCACCTGCAGGCGCCGTCGAAGGATGCCACACTCATGGTCCTGCTTGGCTCGGCGGCCTTCCTGCTGAAGGAATACGAGAAGGCTCTCGACCGCTTCAACGCGGCCGTGCAGCTGGACGGCAGCAGCGCCCTGGCGGAGTACAACCGCGCAATGGCGCTCCAGTCCCTCAGCAAGTTCGAGGACGCCGTCCAGTCCTTCACCCGCGTCATAACATTGAAACCGGATTTCGAGCAGGCGTGGGCCAACAAGGGCCGAACTCTCTATGCCATGGGCCGAGGCAAGGAAGCGCTGGAATATTTCGAGAGGGCCCTGTGCCTCGACCGGAATGATTTCGACGCCTGGTTCTCCAAAGGTGTCACCGAGGAGGAGATGGGCCAGTTCCAGGAGGCCATCAAATGCCTTGATATCGCGCTCAAGCTCCGGCCTGACTTCGTGCAGGCCTGGAACTTCAAGGGCGACGCGCTCTTCAACATGGGCAATCCGGAGGAGGCGCTGGCGGCCTACGAGCAGGCCCTCAGCATCCGGCCCCACGATTTCGAGGCCTGGAACAACAAGGGCATCGTGCTCTTCACCAGAAAGGACGTCAAGGGCGCTCTGGAGGCGTTCGACAAGGCCCTCATGGCATGTGCCGAGTCCGCGGATGCCTGGTTCAACAAGGGCACGGCGCTCGAGGTCTCCGGGATGCTCGATGAATCGCTGGCCTGCTACGACCGTGCGCTCAGGCTGGACGCCGAGCACGAGGGTGCGCGCAAGTCCCGCGAGAAGCTTTACGCCCTCGGGATGACAAGCGGTGAAAAGGACTCCGATTGAAACGGCACAAGGGTAGTATGTCGCGTATTGGCGCCTTTCTTTCGCCGGTGGTCCGATGGTCCGCGAGATACACGTCCAATCGATACTGAACAAGCAGAAGAAGAGGGACAGCTGGTTCCTGGTCGAATATTCCGTCAATCCATATGAGGGTTGCGCGTTCAACTGCATCTACTGCTACATCAAGGGCAGCAAGTACGGCGAGAACATCGGCACCGGCCTTGGAGTGAAGGCCAACGCCCCCCATATCCTCGAGAAGCAGCTCAGGCCGAAGGCGAAGAAGGGCGAGTACGGTTTCATAGCCATGTCATCCGCCAGCGACCCGTACCAGCCAATCGAAGAGGAATTGTGCGTCACAAGGAAGCTGCTCAGGGTAATTCTCACCCAGCGATTTCCGGTGAGCATCCTCACGAGGTCGCCCCTGGTCCTGAGGGACCTGGACCTGCTCAAGGATATCGACGCCGCAGCGGTGCTTCCCGAAGCCCTGAAAAAGAGGCCGGGCCGAGGTGTGATGATAGCAACATCAATCTCGACGCTCGATGAGAAGCTCGCAAAGCTTGTGGAGCCGGGCGCCCCATCGCCCGCCGCAAGGCTCGATACCATCAGGAAATGCAAGGAGGCCGGTTTCTTCGCAGGCATCAACTTCATGCCCGTGCTTCCATTCATTTCCGATACCGAGGAGCAGATGGAAGGGATGGTGAAGGCGGCGAAGGACTGCGGCGCAGACTACATATTTGTCGCGGGCATGACCCTTTTCGGCTCCGGACCCGGGGACAGCCGCACCCTCTACTTCAATTTCCTGAGGCGCAATTATCCAGAGCTCATTCCGAAGTACGACACCCTCTTCCGCGGAACGGACTACCCTGCCCCAGAATATCAGGGCCGCCTCAACGGTATCGTCGAGAATCTGTGCCGCAAGCATGGAGTGAGGCTGGGGATATCCGAATCCTTCAATCCCCGCTCTTTTTGACCTTTGACAGGCGCCTCAGCGATGCAGGGCTTTTCAGGTCCCGCAGGGTGTCCGACGCTACCCAGCGGGCGGCCCTCGCGCCTTCCCGGTCGCCCTTCCTCGCCAGAACCTCGGAATCCGCCATCATCCTCTCGGCGGCGCTTATGGCGGCCTTGTGCAGCTTAGTGCTCCGCTTGCCTATGTTCCGCAGGGCCCAGCTCACGGCCTTTTTCACATAGTTGCGCGGGTCTCCGGCCTCACTTATTATCATCGGTATGAACTTCGCCACCTTCTCGTCCGGCGCCTTCTTGTCGTGCCATGCGACAGCCGCTATCAGGGAGAATGCAGCCCTCTTCTCGAACTCCTTTTCACGCCTGCTCCACTCCGCCGGCTTGGAATATGCGTACGGGGTCCTGTCGAAGAGGAAGCAGCAGACCTGGTCGCAGACGTCCCATGAATCGAATTCCTTTATCCAGGCGTCCATCTGCCTCTCCGTCACCTGCAACGGGTCGTCCACCAGACCGGCCAGTATTCGCGCCTCGTGGATGCCGGAGGCCCAGAGCTCCTGCGCAAGGGCATGGTCCTTGCCCAGCTCCTTCGCGAGCTTTCGCAGGAACGGCATGGAGAGTCCCAGCGTGTTCTCGGGATTGATGCCGAATCGCGCCATGCCCGCCACGTTCTTCGGGTTCGCCTGCGCCCTCAGCCGTGCTATGACCTGCTTGCAGTCCATTGCTGTCCCTTCCATCCGAATCCGGTGCCTGCAGATAAACAAGGGGGATAATTTTGAAATAATATCAGCGTCATGCGGAAGCGAAGGTGGGTATCGTGGACAAGATCGCGGTTATAGGTGCGGGAACGATGGGGAACGGGATTGCTCAGGTAGCGGCGATGGCCGGCTTCCATGTCGTGATGAGGGATATCGAGCAGAGGTTCGTGGACAACGGCCTCAAGAACATCGACAAGAGCCTCTCGAAGATGGTCGAGAAGGGCAAGATGCCCGCGGACGAGAAGGCCAAGGTCATGGGCAGGCTCAAGGGCACGCTGGACCTCAAGGAATGCGCCGATGCGGGCCTCATCATCGAGGCGATAATCGAGAGTGCGCCTCTCAAGAAGCAGATATTCAAGGAGCTCGACACGCTGAGCCCCCCGTCGACCATATTCGCCTCCAACACATCGTCCATATCGATAACGGAGATCGCGGCTGCAACGAAGCGCCCTGACAAGTTCATCGGGATGCACTTCATGAACCCGGTCCCGATAATGAAGCTCGTCGAGATAATCAGGGGGGTTGCGACCTCCGACGAGACGACCAAGACCATAGTCGAGATGTCAAAGAAGATGGGAAAGGAGCCCGTCGAGGCCAACGATTATCCGGGCTTCATCGCCAACCGCATCCTCATGCCCATGATAAACGAGGGCTGCTACTGCCTGATGGAGGGCGTCGGCACGAAAGAGGCCATCGACACTGTCATGAAGCTGGGCGCCAACCACCCGATGGGGCCGCTGGAGCTTGCGGACCTGATAGGGCTGGACATCTGCCTCTCCATTATGGATGTGCTCTACTGCGGCCTTGGTGACTCCAAGTACCGCGCCTGCCCGCTCCTGAGGAAGATGGTCGCGGCCGGAAGGCTCGGCCGGAAGACCGGCCAGGGCTTCTACGAATACAAGAAGTAGGGGCGCAAAGGAAATCAGGATGGCCGGCGGAAAGCCGGCCATCTTCAACAGCCACTCTTAGTGCAATATTTATACGTCGGTCGACATTATACTGTCGTGATTCCGCCAAGGCCGAGCCGCCTAGTGGGCCGCGACCGGGAGTTCCAGATACTGGACGCTCGGTTGGCCGACACGAGCGCGGGAGCGGGCAGCACCATCATCATCTTCGGCGAAACTGGCATCGGAAAGACCCGTCTTCTGGATGAATTCTCGGACAAGGCGAAGACCGCCGGCTTCCGCACCCTGAGGGGAGGCTGCATCCTCGAATCCAATACACCTTTCCTGCCTTTCAAGGAGGCGCTCAATTCCGGCGGGCTCGGGGCCCTTCTCGTGGACAGCCCCAATCCCAAGCTGGAATGTCTCTATCTGATAAGCAAGCAGGGCCTCCTTCTCGGAAAGGCCGAGAGGGCAAGCTCCACTCTGGACGCGGACGTGTTCACGTCCATGCTCCGCGCAGTGGAAGATTTCGTGAAGGATTCCATGAGGGTGTTCTCGGGCGAGCAGGTGGGGGACTCGCTCAACAGCATGGGCTACGGCGGCTACACGATTCTCTTGCAGAAGGGCGAAGCCTGCACGCTCGCGGCCATCATTTCGGGCCAGGGCAACGAGTTCATGCTCGAGGACCTCAGGTCCACCCTCAAGGAAACGCAGGCCAAGTTCGGCCCCATCCTGCAATCATGGAACGGGGTGCTGGACCAGGTCAGGGGAATAGATGAGCCGGTTCGCAAGCTGATGGCTTCCGAGAAATACGAGGGAATAGATTTCACGAAGAACGACCCGCGCCTCAAGCACAACCACATGCTCGAGAACGTCACCCGCGGCCTCGTGCGGGAATCCAAGAGCGCTCCGGTCTGCGTCATTCTCGAGGACCTGCAGTGGGCCGACTCGTCCACGCTTGCGCTCGTCAACTATCTGACGAGGAATTCGAAGAAGGAGCACATCCTCGTCGTGGGCACGTACCGCCCGGAGGACCTGCTGCCCGCGCCGGACGGGACCGAGCATCCCCTCCAGGCCTTCCTGTCCACGATGGCATCCGAGAACCTCATGGTCCGCATGGAGCTCAAGAGGCTCGGACCGGAGGACGTCGAGGCCCTGGTCAAGGCGCTGCTGGACCCGTCCAACCTTCCTCCCGAGCTCATTTCCAGGATAGCTTCGGAGACGGACGGCAACCCGATGTTCGTGGTGGAGGTCACCCGCCTGCTCGTGCAGGAGGGAGCGATATACACCGACAACGGCGTCTGGAAGGCGAAGGACATCGATGCCTATTCCATTCCATCACGAGTGAACGAGGTTGTCATGCGCCGCGTCGGCCGCCTGAACCAGGAGCAGAAGGACATCCTGGATTGCGCCTGCGTGGAGGGGCTGGAATTCACGTCGACCGTGCTGTCGCTGGCACTGGATGTTCCCAAGCTGAAGTTGCTCAAGACGCTCAAGGAGCTCGAAACGGCCCACAACCTCATCCGCTCTAAAAAGGACAGCTATCTGTTCGACCAGACGAAGGTGCGCGAGGTCCTCTACTCTCAGCTGGGCGAGGAGCTCAGGCGCGAATACCACAGGCTGGTAGCGAAGGCCATCGAGAAGGTATATGAAGGCAAGACCGATGCGGTCTTCGAATCATTGGCACTCCACTATTACGAGGCCGGCGACACGGAGAAGAGCCTGCCCATGCTCGTCAAGGCCGGCGACATGGCGCGCGCCAAGTTCGCCAACCGCGAGGCGGTCGAGTTCTATACAAAGGCGCTCAAGCTGATGGGCATGGACCCTCAGTATTCGGGCGATTCCGTTACGGTGCATGAAAGCCTCGGGGATGTCCAAAGCGTCATGGGCCAATTCGACAGGGCCATCGAGAGCTTCCAGGCGGCAACGGCGATCGTCTCCACGGGAAAGCTCGGCAAGGGGAATAGAGCCCGGCTCATCGCCGCAAGGATGGGCCGCAAGGCCTCCGAGGTCCTTGAGAAGAAGGGCGACTTCGTGGCGGCTGACAATGGCCTGGGCGAGGCGCTGGGAGCGCTGGGCGATGCCAGCCACGCCGAGAAGGGGCGCATCCTTCTGGACCAGGGCATCGTGCACTGGAAGAGGGGCGATTACGACGAGGCGCGTGGGCACGTTTTCGAATCACTCGTCGAGCTCGAGATAGAAAAGGAGGACCTCAAGGACATCTCCAAGGCCCACAACACGCTGGGCCTGATATTCCAGAGCAAGGGCGACTACGACCGCGCCCTCGAGGAATTCAACAAGAGCCTCGAGACCGATACGAAGACGGGCGACATGCGCAGCGCCATAACCACGAAGAACAACATAGGCGTCGTCTACTGGAACAAGGACGATTATGACATCGCGGCGAAGATATTCGAGGATAACCTTGCGACCATCAGGAAGATCGGGGACCCCTATGCGCTGGCCAACACGTACAACAATCTGGGTCTTGTACACTGGAACCGCGGCAAGAACGTCGAGGCCCGCGGCTGGCACGAGAAGAGCCTGTCCATAAGGGAACGGATAGGCGACATGCCCGGGATCGCCGCATGCTACAACAACCTTGGCCTGGTGGACTGGGGCCTGGGAGAATTCGACAAGGCCCTAGGCAATTTCCAGAAGTGCCTGGCCATGCGCGAGGCCCTCGGGGACCGGAGCGGGATGGCCGTGTGCCACAACAACATAGGAAATATCCTGGCGGACAGGTCCCGGTACGACGAAGCCCTTGATTCGTACAAGAAGAGCCTCGCCACGATGGAGGCCCTGGGGGACAAGCAGGGCATAGCCATCTCCTACAACAACCTCGGGGACATTTCATTCCGTCTTGGAAAGCTCAACGAGGCGTTCGATTACCATCTCAAGGCGCTGGAGCTGCTGAAGGCCATCGGAGACCAGCAGGGAGTGGCCGTCGCGTACAACAATCTGGGCAACCTCCACATCGAAAGGGGCGAATACGATAAGACGCTCGAATATTTCGAAAAAAGCCGCGAGATAATCGAGAAGATAGGCGACGAGAAAGGGCTGGCCGTGGCGCTCAACAACCTCGGGGACCTCTGGTTCTACCGCAAGGACATGGAAAAGGCCGAGGAGAACTATCGCAAGAGCATGGTCTACTGCGAGAAAACAGGGGACAAGCGGATACTTGTGGAGAGCCTCTGCGGCCTCGCCGAAATCTCAATTTCACGGGGGGAGCTGGACAGGGCCCACGAGCATGCGGAAAAGGCCTACGACATTTCGAAGGCCATCGGCCTCCGCGAGGACGAGGGCTGGAGCCTCAGGATTCTGGGCCGGCTCTACGGGAAGCAGGGCAAGTGGAACCTGTGCATGGAGTATCTCGAGAAGGGCGTGAAGCTCTACAGCGAGATAGGCCTGGCGGTCGAGGAGGGAGACGCCCTCCTGGAGATAGGGCAGGCCTACCTCGACAAGGGCGACAAGGAGAAGGCCGAGCAGTGCCTCAGGCAGGCCGCGGAGATATTCGAGAAGCGCGGACTGAAGTCGAAGGCCGAGCTTGCGCACAACACCCTCGAGAGGATAATGTCCCCGGGCGCCTCGATGGAACGGTGAAATGAGAGCGCCTCAATATTAATTCAATACCTATCATCAGATTACCTTGAAAACGATTGTGTTCGAGTCCAGGCCGCCGTCCCAGTATGGCAGCATGAAATGCGATTCCATTCCCCTTCCTCCGCTACAGAAATGCGCATAGACAGTATAGGTTTCGTTCGCTTTCAACGAGAAGATGTCTTTGGTGATGATTGGTCTGAATGTCAACGTCCCTCCCGCCTTGAAGTCCGTGAGGTCTCTATCGCTGGCATCCTCTGGTATCTGTGGTGATGGACCGCGGTAAATAATCTCTGTGCCGTTGGAATCCTTGAGATTCAATTCTAACGAGTCGAATAACCAGAGCCTCACATTGGTCAGGCCCACATTCTTGACCGTGGCGGTCAGGTTGAGCGTGCCGTTCAGGTTCATCGTGGTCCTTTCTGCGGTCAAGGTCAGCGTGAGCTTGCCCTTGTCGCCCCAGTTATAATTCGGGTCGCCCCAGTGCTCCACGAAGATCAGGTATGCGAGGGTGGGCAAAGAAATGCTTAGAATGATTGTTGCTGCAACGGCAGCTATAACCCATCTCCTCATCGTCATTGAATCGATTTTGGTTTATTTCAACCTTGTCAATAAACTCAAATAGCCTTTTTCCGATTGCCTCACAGGTGTTCAGATGGGGTACGAGAACGTCATACTGGCGAAGGAAGAGAACATTGCGATATTAACTATTAACAGGCCGAAGGCCCTCAATGCGCTCAACAGCGCCACGCTCAAGGAGATCTCCGCTGCGTTCGACGAGCTCGAGAAGGACGGCGCCGTGAAGGTGGTCATCGTGACCGGCGGCGGCGAGAAATCGTTCGTTGCCGGCGCCGATATCTCAGAGATGGTCAACTACAATGCCCTCGAGGGCGAGGCCTTCGCCAATCTGGGCCAGAGCACGATGTTCAAGATACAGAGGTTCCCCAAACCCGTCATTGCGGCCGTAAACGGCTTTGCGCTCGGCGGCGGCTGCGAGCTCGCGATGTCGTGCGATATCCGGATAGGCTCCGACAGGCTCAAGGTGGGACAGCCCGAGGTCAAGCTCGGCGTCCTCCCCGGTTTCGGAGGGACGCAGAGGCTCGCAAGGCTCGTCGGCGCCGGAAAGGCCAAGGAGATAATCCTGTCGGGCGACATCTACGACGCCACCGAGGCGCTGCGCATCGGCCTCGTGGACCGCGTTGTTCCGGCGGACAAGCTGATGGAGGAGACCAGGAAGCTGGCCAAAACAATCGCCTCGAGGGGAGAGGTCGCCGTGAGGCTGTCGAAGGAGTGCATAGACCGCGGGCTCGATGTCGACCTCGAAACAGGCTGCTCCCTCGAGAAGAAATGCTTCGGCATATGCATGGCCACCGCCGACAAGGCCGAGGGAATGAAGGCCTTCCTGGAAAAGAGGGACCCCAAGTTCACCGGCAAATAGATGGAAGGCCACAGGGCCACAAGGTACGGGGGACGAGACGGGCGGAATAGTGGCCTAAATACCCTGTCACCCGTGTCTAGTCCCAGACGTGCTCCCTGAGCCCCCAGTACGCCTTGGTGTAAGTCTCGAGCGCGTCGTCGTTCCAGAGCACGAACGTCACGGAGCCCATGCCCTTGCCGTCCTCGCTGTCCATGAAGTCGTGGACCTCGTCGATGGCGGCGTAGGCGGCCTTGTCCATCGGATACCTGTATGCGCCCGTGCTTATGGACGGGAACGCGATGCTCTTGAGGCCCTCCTCCCTGGCGAGCTTGAGGCACTCCCGGTAGCAGGACCGCAGGACCTCCTCCTCTTTGTGAAGGCCGCCCTGCCAGAACGGGCCCACCGTGTGAATGACATATTTCGAGGGCAGGTCCCCGCCGGTGGTCATCACCGCCTTGCCGGGCTCGAGACGCCCTATCTTGGCGATTATCTCCTTGCACTCCTCGAGGATACGTGGCCCGCCGACGCGGTGAATGGCCCCATCCACGCCGCTGCCCCCCATCAGGCCGCTGTTGGCGGCGTTCACGACGGCCCCGGCCTCGTATTTGGTGATGTCCCCCTTTACGAGCGTCAGGGTTCCCCAGCCCAACGGAAAATCCGACATGGCAATTAACATTGGTGCGGGGCCTAATCAATTTTTCCCGCAATCAGGCAAGGAAGACCTTGAGCTCGTCGACATTGCGTACGGCCTGGAGGCCGTGTATGGCCTCGCGCACCCTTTCCGCATCTCCGGAGAAGACCAGTATCTCGCAGCACCTGTGGCTCTTCATGTCAAAATCGGAGTGGGTGTAGGAGCGGAATATGTCCGTGTAGTTGTGCCTGAGCTCGGAGACCTTCATCTCGGCCGAATGGTCGTAGAGCATGATGATGACGCCTTCCACCCTGCCTGATAGGCTCTCGACCTTCTCGTGCTCCTTCATCAGGAGCCTCACGCCGTCCCTAATCAGCTCGGAGCGCGTGGAATATCCTATGGTCTTCGAGAGCGCGTCGAGCTTCACGACGAGCTCCCTGGGCAGGCTGAATGACATTATCTCGGTCCCGTTCTTCTTCATGTTTCACACCCTGTGCTCATGCGGCGCCCCGCTCCCGAGTCTCCTGTAGGCAGTCGTGATGGCGGCGCATGCCATCGATGCGAATATTATGACGGCGCTCGTGGCGACGTTCACCATCGCCGAAATTATTACGCCGGTTACCACTGAAACGGCCGACAGCACGACGGCCATGGCCAGCGTCCCCCTGAACGACAGCTTCAGCTGGAGCGCTGCAATTCCGGGCATTATCAGGAGCGCGGTCACCAGCAGTATGCCTATTATCTTGATGGACAGCGCGACCGTGACAGCGACGAGGACATTGAACGCGAAGTCTATCTTCTCGACGGGGATGCCCGAGACCTTGGCCGCCCTCTCGTCGAACGTTATGGACAGCAGCTCCTTGTGGAGGACCATCAGGAACGCCAGGACGACGATGGCGAGAATGGCGGATGTCGCAAGGTCCTGCGCATCGATTGTCAGTATGGAGCCGAACAGGTACGTGAACAGGTCGACGTTGAACCCGCCCGAAATGCTCAGGAGCACGAGGCCCAGCGAGAGGCCGAACGCCACGATTATCCCTATCGCCGCATCCGACTGGGCGAAGCCCTTGCGTCTCATGTATGTGATGGACAGCGTCGCGATTATGGACAGCAGAAGGGCGGTGTATATCGGATAGACGCCGATGAACAGCCCGAGCGCGATGCCGCCGAACGATACATGGGCGATGCCCTCTCCGATGAGAGCTTCCCTGCGCAGGAGCAGGAAGATGCCTATCGCAGCGCAGGCGGCCGCCGCCAGCGTGCCCCCGATGAGCGCGTTCTGGAAGAAGCCGTATCCGAAGAGCAATGGCAGGTCGGTTATGTTCATTTGAAACCAGCCTCGCACTCGTGCTTGTGATACACGAAATGGAAATGGTCCCCGTAGACCTTTTTAAGCAATTCCTCCTCTTTCGTGCCGTCGATGCCTGAAGAGTAGACGACCCG
>Ga0315287_10002440_pt1 | contig 17636 bp, 13 predicted proteins | sample YL17G11_0_MG_FD_205037 | JGI IMG/M metagenome (GOLD analysis project Ga0315287, IMG submission 205037) | Sediment microbial communities from Yellowstone Lake, YNP, Wyoming, USA - YL17G11_0 | ecosystem: Environmental > Aquatic > Freshwater > Lake > Sediment | place: USA: Wyoming | collected...
ATCGCGCTCATGGCGACCATCTGGAGGGCCGTCTTCCACTTGCCCAGGGAATTCACTTTCACAGCCTAAAGAATGCGGAAAAAGAGAGAGCGTGCGTGTGGTCAGGGAGAAAGGGGGCAGGAGGTTGGGAAAGAATTTTTCTCTCTCCCAAGTTTCACTTTCTCACCTTGTGCGCCCCACCGCCTGACGCGGCCGCCCACTCGCGCAGGGACGACATGGTGATCTCCCGGCAAATGATGATGGCGACCGGAATGGCCAGATCCAAGGTGGTGAGCGGGGCAGGAGGCTAAAGGGAGAGGGTGAGGAGAGGAAACGTGAGAGGTTGAGAGGATGGAAAAAAGCAGGCGCAAACAACGACACACAGCCTGTCCAACTCACCAGGGCCGCCATCAGGATGAGCGCCGTCGACACCATGATCTTGTCGGCGACCGGGTCCAGGAACGCGCCGAAAGCGGACGTGATTTTGAGCTGAGAAAAATTCGTGGGAGTGAGAGGTGAGGTTGGATGCGGTGGTCGCCCGACGCCCTCTCAACCCTCTCTCTCCATTCTTTAACTCACCCGCCGGGCCAGGTACCCGTCCGCCCAGTCCGTGACCGCCGCCGCAATAAAGACGGCCGCGGCGGCGGGCGGGCGCCCGACGGACGCCCCGCCATCAAACCAGAGGGCGACGAAGGCGGGCACCATGGCGAGGCGGGCAAAGGTCAGCACGTTGGGCGGCGTCAGCAGGGCTTGCCGCCCGCCGCGGGGAGGCGGGGCAGCGGGGGAGACGGACCGTGTTCGCCGGCCGGTACCGTCCGCGGACTCGTAGGCCAGGCGCCGGTAGTAGTCGGACCGGCGGTCGATGGGCGAGTCGAGGGATTCCTGAAGGGAATGAGGTCGAGGGGACGATGTTAGGGTTGATGGAGGTTGAGGAGGTAGAATGAGGAGGAGGAGGAAGGGAGGGAGGGGGCACCTTCTTTTACTGCGCGCCATTTTCATCCTCGCGCCTCGCCCTGCCGCAACGAAAGCGACGCCTAGCATGGCGAGCTGCACAGGCATATGCCGGGCAGGCCCGCAGCGGGCCCTGGTCGGCCGTGCTGCAAAGGCCACAGGCACAAGCATTGACAAAAAAAACAGTGTCAATCGGTGCTCTCGATTTTCCTCCTCTCCAAAAGAATACTCACGTGTGCCACGTCATGGCGCAGTAAAGGAATGCGGGCGATGGGGTCTGCTCGAGCGGGTGGAGGGCCCATGGCTCTGGGGTGGATGCGTGACGGAGATGGAGGAAAAGAGCGTTTGCTCGACGAAAGGGTGCTTTTCTCTCTTTTCCCACCTCGCCATTTTTGTTTCATCTAGACTGCACTGAACACTGCACACACGCGCCCGCGCCAGGTCACCCCGTCTCTCTCCCACCTCATTCCCACCCCCGCGTCCCGCACTCCACCCCCGCCGCGGCCAGGCAGCCACGCACCCGCCCCACAAACGCCACCTCCTCCGGGGTGGCGGTGCCTGCCGTCACCCTCGCCTCCAGGGCCACCCCGCCCCCGCCCTCACCCAACGCCTCGGCCTCCCCAAAGCTCAGCAGGACGAGGTTGTCCGGCCGGGACGGGAGGGCCGGGTCCCAGCGGATGAAGGTGAGGGAGGCCAGGTCCGACGGCGCGCCCCGCCCGCGGGCCTTGCCGCCACCCCCCCCAGGCAGCCGGGCGGGCAGGCCGCCCCCTCCCATCAACCCATCCCACGCCGACGCGCACCGCCACACGCTGCGGACGAGGGCGGTGACGTCGTCCAGGTCCAGGGCCGGCTCCTCCCCGTCCGCCTCAGCCAGGCGGTCAAGGAGGACGCGGTAGGTGGGCGCACCCCGCGGGTCGGGCGGGGGGCAGGGGTGGAAGGGCGCGCCCGCCAGGTCGCACAGCACCAGGGCGGCCGCCGCCAGGCCAAAGGCGGCCGGGGTGGGGCCCAGGACGGGGACGGTGCGGACCCGGAAGCCCGGGGCAGGGCGAAAAGCTTCCGGGTCGGCCGCCGCCGCGGCCGCCGCGGACGCTTCCCCTGGCGCGCCGCCGCCGCCGCCCTCCCCGCCCGCCCACACCAGCGCGCACCGGGGCGCCTCGTCCGACACGACCGCCACCACGCCGCCCGGGTCGCCGCCCGCCGCCCGCAGCTTGTACCGCACCGCCCGGGCTAGCGGGTCCCGGGCGGTGGCCGCCAGGTCGACCAGGCGCACCCGGGTCGGGTCGGCCTTGGCGCCCGCGCCCGCCGCGCACACCACGCGCAGGCCGCGCGCCGCGCACGCGCGCAGCAGGTCGACCTTGGTGCCGATGTTGTCGATTGCGTCCACCACGTAGGCCACAGGTCCCGCCAGCAGCTCTTCCGCGTTGGCCGCACTGAACATGGCCACCCGGGCGTCGACCCGGGCTTCGGGCAGGATGGCCCGGAAGCTGGCCGCCAGGGCGGCCGCCTTGGGCAGGCCCACGTCCGCCCGCGTCGCCGTCGCGTGCCGGTTGAGGGAGGACAGGGTGACCTGGTCAAAGTCGATGAGGCGAAGGTGGCCGACACCGGCGCGCAGGAGCATGTTGGCAGCGTGCGAGCCGACGCCCTAGGGGAAAAGAGGGATGGATGTGTGGAGGATGATTGTGAAGGTTGAGAGTGTGCGCGCGCGAGCGCGTTTTTTTTTGCTAGCCGTCTCGCTTTTTTCCATCAAAAACTCACCCCCAACCCGACGACCACCACCAGCGCATCGCACACGCCCGCCTGGCCCCGCGACCCAAAGAACTGAACGTTGCGAGTCAGCTGCTCCCGGATGATGGGGTCGGCAGTGAGAGAGGCGGAGGAGAGGGCGGGAGCAGAGGAGGCATCTGCCGTCGCGGCGCTCACAAGGCCTGGCCCGCTCAACGGGGCGCGGCGACTGCGCCCTGCCTCTGCCCGAGCGTACACCCGCCAGGCGGCCAGCCCAGCCAGGGAGACAGCCACCCCGGCGGCCACGCCGACGACCGTGCCGGCCGTCTCTGGGCGCATGGTTTTGGGAAAGCACAGAGTGCGCAGAGTGTGTCTAACCTTCACTCTACTCCATTCATCACTCACGCCCCACCCACTCGTCCGTGCCCAGGGTGGACAGGCCGCCGTCCACCTCTGCCGCCAAGGCTTCCGCCACGGACCGGTGGTGGTGGTGGAGGCGTTTGGGAGGGGGAGGAGGGGGAGGGTCATGACCTTCCACTTCCAACACTTCCACAACCTCCACCTCCTCGCCGGCCGCAGCAAAGCAGCCCAGTGACGAGGGGGCCTGGGAGGGGCCCGGTGGCGGCGCCGTCGGCGCGGGCGACTCGCGGACAAAGACAATCTCGCCCGAGCCGGAGGTGGGCACGCTCGGGGCGTTGGCGGGCGAGGGCAGGGCGGTGAGGGGCGGGCGGGGAGGGCGAGGGGCACCACCACCGTCCCAGGCGCCCCAGGCGCCGGCCGCCCCCCGCCCCGCCGTCTGCGTGTCCACCAAAGACGTCGGCAGGCGGCGGGCGGGGGGGTTGCTGCCCCACCGGGCGGCAACGGCGGCGGCCGGGTCGACGGGCCAGGGGGCGACAGGCGGCGGCGGCGGCGGCGGCGGTGGGGGGGGCGGGGGCGGGGGAGGCGGTGCCGCCGCCGCCGCCGCCTCGCCCTTTGCCCGTTTGGTGCCGACCACCACGGTCCCGCCGCCCGTCGGCGCGCGCGTCATGGGCCGGGCCTTGCCCTTGGCAGGAAGGACAGCGGGAGCCCTTCCCCCCGCCTTTTTACGGGGCCTGGCGGAGGAGGCGCCCCGCCACAGGGCCGCCAGCGTGTGCTGGGCCCCCGGCGGCGGCGCGTCGGGCAGGAGCGGCCCCTCCTCCTCCTCCCCGCCCGCCCCGCCCACCGCCGCCCAGTCGTCCGCCCCGCCCACCGCGGTGGGCACCAGGAAAGAGTCGTCCGCCGCCAGGCGGGCGAAGAAAGGCCCGACCGCGGCCGCGACGCCCTCCCACCCGCCCCCCGCGGGGGCGACCAGCGACCCGCGCACCCAGCGTGGCAGGGACGCGCGCAGGCGGGCCTCCGCGAACCGGGTGTCCACCAGGACGATGGCGCCGTAGTCCTTGGCGTGGCGGATGCACCGGCCGACCGCCTGGTTGAGGGCGCGGAAGGCTTGCTGGGTGTACCAGGCGTCGCCGGAGAGGGCGGGCGGGGGTTGCAGCTCGGCGGGGGTGCCCCGAGTCGGGGCACCCCCCCACGCACTCCCAGCCCCGCCGCCGCCCCTGGCCCCGCCCGCCGCCGCCCGCCGGGCCCGGGCGGCCGCCACCGCGCCCGCCGCGCACACCGCATCGTTGTACGCCTTTTTCAGGAGGACCTGCGAGTCCCGGGCGGCCGGGAAGGGGACGCCGAAGACCAGCACCCCGCGCGCGCGCGCGTCGGCAAAGTCGAGGCCCTCGCTCGCCTTGCCCCGGCACACGCACAGAAACAGGCCCCGGCCGGTCGTCCGGATTGCGTCGTAGTACGTGGCCAGGGCGGTCGCAAAGGCGTCGGGGCCTGACCCCCGGGGCTCCGCGACGGGCGTGGTGGCGGCCTCCAGCGCACGCCACGCGCCCGTCGCCCGCCACCGGCCGACCAGGCGCCCCAGCAGGGAGTAGGAGGGGAAGAAGGCGAGCACCCCGCCCGGGATGGCGCCCACCGCGGCCAGCAGCGTCTCGCCGACCCCGTCCTGGAAGGCGTAGGAGTCCACGTTGCGGTAGGTGGCGGTGAGCGGGGCGCCGCCCGGGGCGGCCCCGCACGCGCCCGCCCAGACCTGCCGGGCCATGTCCACGACGTGCGGCGCTTCCAGGCGGATGGGGAACGGCGTCCGCAGTTCGGCGGCGAAGCCGTCGATGGGGGCCAGCGTGCCGGAGGCGAGCAGCACGCACCGGGCCGCGCCGGCGACCTGGGCGAAGGCGGGGGCGGGGGACAGGGCCCACACGCACAGCTGGACGGTGAGGGCGGGGTGGCCGGCGCCGCCGGCCGCCGGGTCGCCACCCGGGGCGCGCCGGCCGCCGCCGCCGCCGGGCGGGACCACCCGCCCCTCCCGGTCCCGGTCCACAAACTTGCGGACGGCCACCCGGTAGGACGGCACGCCACCCGGCTCGCCAGCGCCCGCCCCCTGCGGCCCACCCGCATCGTACAGCATGCGCAGGGCGTTCAGGAGACGGCCAAGGACGCCCAAAGCCGCGGCGCCCGCGCGCGCCGTCGCGGCCGCGTCCTGGGAGGGCGGGCGGAGCGGGGGGGCGGGGGGGCCGCCGCCGCCGCCCGTGCCCGCCTGTTGCCCGCCAGTCCCGTCCCCGCGCTCCTCCATGGCCCGGGCGGACCGGGCGAGCTCCTCCAGGGCGGCCACCTGGGCCGGGCCCAGGCCCGCGGTCGCCAGGACGCCGCCCGCCGCCGGGCCCGCCCACACGCCCTCCCACGCCTCAAAGCCGGCGGGCTTGAGGACGCCGCTGTCCGCCGTGTCCCGCAGCCAGCCCACCACCCGGTTCACCGCGGCGGCCAGGGGACCGTATGTGGCGGCGGCCTCCGGGTCGACTGCGCCTGCGGCGGCGCGCCCCAGGGCGGCCGCCGCCTCGGCCAGCTCCGCGCTGCCGACCTCCGCGCTGCCAGCCTCACGGCACGCGTCCTCCACGTTGTGGGCCTCGTCGATGATGACGACCGCCCCGGTCAGGTCTAGGCCCAGGGCGGACCGGACGCACGGGTCCAGCAGGTAGGCGTAGGGGCAGAGCACCAGGTCCGCGCCCGCCGCGTCGATCAGGGAGCGCGTCCAGTAGTAAGGGCAGCCGCGCAGGCGGGCGCCCGCGGCCGCCAGGTCCTCCAGGTCCGCCACGGGCGGCGCGCCGCCCGGGCCGCCCAGGCGGGCGGCGCCCTTGTGGAAGTGGCACCCGCCCGGGTGAGGCTCGCGATTGAGGCGGTCGCACTCCTCGTCAACGGACGGGCCGCCCTCCCGGCCGCCGCCGCCGCCGCCACCCCGGCGGTGCACCCGTGGGTTGACGCAGTGCCGGTCGCGGGAGGCGAGCAGGGCCGTCCGGGGGCGGTAGGACGACCGCTTCAGCTCCCGCACCACCTGGGCCAGCTGGGAGTGGGTGCGGGAGGCGTAGTAGATGACGGGCGGGCGGGTGGCGGTGCGGCGGTGGGTGGAGGTGGACGTGGTCGGGGCGCCCCCCGCAGCGGCCGCGGCCGCGGCCGCCGCCACCAGCGACGCCGGCAACTTGCGGCCCGGGACGGGGGCGACCAGGCCGGCGGTAACGGCCGGATCTTCCTCCACAGCGCACCCCGTGGCCTTGCCCTCCTTGCCACAGCAGGCGCCAGGCGGGGCGAGCGGGCTGCCGAGGGGCGGCGGCGGGCGGGCGGTGGCCTCGAAGCCCGGCTTGGACGAGGGGGGTGAGAGCGGCGACTCGCTTTTGCAGCAGGGCTCGCCCTTGACGGGGGCGGCGGCGCCGCCTTTCTCACCACCCGCAGCAACCATGCTGGACGGTCCTGGGCCCGCAGCTGATCCTGCTGCCAGGTCCGGCGGGCCGGTGTCGCGTTCCCAGGCACGGGAGTACCTGCGGGGATGAAAAGAAAGGAGGAGGGTTACGTTTCGCGCGCTTTGTTTTTTTCGGGCGCATGCGTCCCCTCTCCTCACCGCCTCGGACACCTTGTCTCACCCTTCTACCCGCAGCCGCTCCTGCCAGGCCAGGGCCGCGCACAGCAGGGCCAGCGTCTTGCCCGACCCGGTGGGCGCCTCCAGCAGGGCGTGCGCCCGCCGGTCGGCCGCCGCGACGACTTTCCCCATGAGCACTTTTTGGGTGCCGTAGGGCGGGTCGTGCGGGAAGTCGATGAGCGTGCCGGAGATGAGGATGGGGGGCATGGTGGGCAAGTGGGATAGGGGGAAGGGGTAGGGGCGGGGGTGGAGAGGTGGAGAGGAGAGGAGGGTGAGCGCGACCGACGAGCGCGGCCGCACGAGAACGCGCGTCGTAGGAGTGAAGAGCAAAGGAAGTCCGGGTTGTCGCTCACACGCGTTTTTGCGGCCGATAGAGCCGCTAGAGAGAGAGGGCGGCTCTCCACACGCGCACACGCGCACGCGCACACGCTCTCCTCTCTCGCCAATGGTCGCCTCCCCGCCCGACCAGGCGGCGGCCGTGCACGTGGAGGTGAGGGAGGGAGGGAGAGAAGATAACAGGCCGCGCCGCTCCTGCCTCTCTCTCCCATCTTTCTCTCTCAACCTTGCCCCCTCTCTCTCTCCATTTTTCTCTCCCCGAAGATCTACCCGCCCCCGCCCCCACACTACCGCCTCTTTGCCCCCGGCGCCCCTGGCTTGGCCCCCCCTCCCATCCTCCCTGACGGAGAATTTGAGGTGTTTGGCGAGCTGTGCTCCACGGACGCGGCCATGCCGGCCCTGCGGGGGCGCCCCCTGTTTGCGCCCAGCGCGGCGGGCGTCCTCGACTTCCGGGCATCCCTGACGGCCACCCTGCACGAGCTCCTGTTTGCGTGCGTGGACCTGACGGACGCCCTGGCCAGGCGCCCCGCGGCCGGGTGGGCCCGGGCGGCGGAGGCCGTGGGCGGGGCCGCCCGGAACGCGGCCCACCTGCTGAATGCGCTGAGGCCGGCCCAGGCGCGCGCGTCGGGGGCGGCCCTGCTGCGGGCGGACGCGGCGCGGGTGCGGGCACTGGCTGGTGAGATTGAGGATGGGGTGGCCGCCTTTGATGCCGCCCTGGAGGCCGGGGCGGGCGAGTTAGTGGCGGCGGCGGGGCGTGGATAGAAAGAACTCGGAGGAGGAGAGGGGGGGGGGGTAGAGAAAGTAGAATAGTGAAATTGTTGTTGCACGGCTCACACGCACGCGCTCAGCTCCATCACCAGGCACGGTGTGCGAGCAAAGCGTGCGTCAGCCTACATGACCCTCGCCGCCTCCAGGGTCGGCCCGCTCACCCACCCCGGCTCGGCGTTCGTGGCCGGGTTGGCCAGGTCGACCACCTTGCAGGAGCAGAGCTGGTATCCGAACGCGTCCGGGTTTTCTTTGGAGCAGCCCTTGCCACCAAAGGGCCCGAAGAACTGTTGTTCCTTGGAGCTTCCATCCCAGGGCGCGTTGCCCCGGGAGAAGGCGGCGCAACCCGTGCCACAGCCGGCCGGATCGTCGCAGTACGTGAAGGCATTGGGCAGGACGCCGTCCTTGTTACGGTAGGTGAAGCAGGAGGTCGCACACCCGTAGGCCGAGCGCACAAAGGGGGATCCGTGGTTGCCTGTGCATTATTGGGGTGAGCGAAAAGGTTCAGAGGGGGTGAGGAGGGAGCAAAAAAGGCCGGCTGCTGGGGCGAGCGCGTCGATGAAAAACAACCAACGCACCGCCCTCGCCCATCTTCCATGAGTCGACGTCCAGGATGACGTTGTCGCCCTGCCAATTGGTGCGGGCCGCGGCGGGCAGCCCGGCAATGGCAGGCGCGGCCTCCCCAGCCTTGGGGCACGGTGCCGGGATCTCCTTCCAGCGCTGCATGCCGCTCATGAAGCCGGACCGCCAGCCCTGGCCCTCCGCCCCCGAGCAGCCCCACCCCTCTGCAAAGCTAAGCGGCGTGAACCAGGATTTCAGGTGGCAGGCGCCGCGCGGGGCGCCGCCATCGCAGGTTGGCGCGCCGCCGGCCCCCGCGCAGTAGTTATAGCCCTGGCAGCCGTCGTGGTCGCCGCACGCGGCGCAGCAGGCGGCGGGCGAGTCGGCGGTCGTCTCTTTCAGGGTGGTGCCGGCCAGGTTGACGGGGCTGGGAGGGGAAGTGAGTGAGAGAGAGAGAGAGGGTAAGGCGTGGGGGGCGCGGTTCGGGCGATCGGTGAAAATGCGGACTGTGATTGGGGAGGTTGGCGCGCGGGGGCGCGGTTCGGGCGATCGTCTGCGGACTGTTGGTGAGGATGAGAGCAGGTGCAGCCATCGAATGACTCAAAACCTCAGCCCGATGGGTAGCGCACGGCCCAAGGCCCACGTGTGCGAGGTGTCCAATTGGGACTGGACCCGCCCGGGCACGCCCCTCCCATCGGGAGGGAAGAGACGGAGAAACTCGCATTTTGCTAGGCCTTCAAATGCACTCTGTCCTATCCTCATCAGCGCCCCACGCACACACATCTCTCGCCCGCACACGCCAACTCACTAAGGCTTGTACTCACAGATGCCGGGGCTAGCAGCGGCGGCAGCCGTGCCGATCAGGGCCAGGAGGGCCAGGAAATGCATGATAGGAGAGCGCGAGAGAAGCGAAGCTATTAGAGAAGAGATGTAACTGTGGCCCTTGCCAATATAAAAAACAATCAATACACCGGCCGCTTGACGGTCGGCCCACTGACCCACCCCGCCCCGCCCCCCTCGCCTGCGGGCACCGCCTCTGCCCGTTTGACATTCTTTACCCGCCGGCACTGGCACAGATGGTGGGCCCACCTGTCGGCGGACGACGGCGCTGCCGCTGCCCCACCACCACCACCATCCGCACACCCTTTCCTTGAAAAGGGACCCATGAGCCTGGTGTCGCCGCGCCCGCCCTGCGCGATGGGCGCGACGACCCTGGCCGCGGCCGCACACCCACTCCCGCACCCGTCCACTGCATCGCAAAACGCAAACGCGTTGGCGCCGTCCCGCCCGTACCGGGACTCGCACTCGTACGCGCACTGGAAGGCGTTCAGGATGGGGGGCGACCCCATTGGGCCTGCCTGGTTGAGGGCCCAGGAGTCGAGGTCGAGCGCCACGACAGACCCCGCCCACAGTTCGCCGACCACCCCGCCAGGCACGCCCGGGACGGGGCCGGCCGGCAGGCCGGCGTCTTGCGTGCCTTTCTCGCAGGGCGGCGGGTAGTACGCAAACGTGGCATAGTAGTTGGGATTCATGCCCGACCGCCACGGCTGGCCGGGAGACCCGCTGCAGCCGTGGGAGGTCGGCCACCCGGACGGCCGCCACCATGACTTGAGCAGGCAGGCACCGGGCTGCCAGGCGACGGGCGTGGAGGTGTCGTTGCCATCCACACAGGCTCCCGGCCCCGCACAGAAGGAGAAGCCCATGCAGGATGCGAGGCGGCCGCAGGCGGCGCAGCAGGCCTCGGCGGTGGGGGTGGTCGAGGAGTTGCGGACCTCGCCCGTGAGGTGGATGGGGCTGTTGCGCATGAGGGAAAGTGACCGGATGAGGTTGAGGGGATGGCAAGGAGTCGCGGACCTCGCCCGTGAGGTGGATGGGGCTATTTTGCAAGACTGGATGAGGTCGAAAAGCGGCGTGCATTTTTCTCTCTCAGTTCCCCCCCTGCACTCACAGGGGCTTGTCACTGCATACGCCCTGGTCGGCCGATGCCGCCGCGATGCACAGGGCGACCGTGGCGAGGAGGAGGGGCAGGAGGAGTGGCCTCATTGCGGGCGGCTGGGTGTCGGAGATAATGATGTGATTGCGTGCGGTTTTGCCAGCGCTCGACCCCCCGCCTCCTCTTTTCCTCATTCTTTCTTTGTTTCTCCCCGCTGCCCAGCCGGTTCCGCACGCTCGCCACCGGAAACCCACCCGTCCCCGGCTTGTATTCACGCCATACCATGGCTTGAGGTGCGGCGTCTGTGTGGAAAACCGGGGCGCGCGCGCGAGAATGCCTAGCTTGTGCTCGCACCTTCCCTCACTCCCGCACCCCTGCCTCCTCATCAACCCAGGCGTGTGTGTCTTCCTCTCGCACGTCCCCCTTTTGCCTGGCAATGGCCGACCACCCCTCACCCACCGCCCCTTTCCCACCCCCTCCCCCCCCTGCCGCCAAGCCCGGCGGGCGGCGCCGGGGCGGCGTCGCCCACCGCACGCGCAACGAGCGCCGCCTGGCGGTGGCGGCGGCCGGGGCGGCCGGGGCGCCGCCCCAACCCCACCACCAGCCCCAGCAGCAGCGTGCCCCCCCCCAGCCGGGCGCCCTGGGCCGGGCGGCCGCCGCTGACTTTTTGGGCGCGGGCGGCGTGCCGCGCATGGTGGAAGCCCGGGTGGCGGCGGAGGTGGGCGAGGCGGCGGCCGCGGCGGCCGCGGCGGAACGCGAGCGCTTGGCAGGGGCGCGCGCGCTGCCCCCTCCTCACCCTCCCCCTCCCCCTCCTCCCGGCGGCCACCCACCACCCCCAGAGACGCCGCGCGAGTCGAAGGAGGGTGGGGGTGGGGTGATGGGTGAGCCCGTCACCCGTCCGCCCTCGGCGGCGGTCGTGGAAGCAGGTAGCGGAGAAGACAAGGGAGCGGGCGAGGAGGAGGCGCCGCCGCCGGCCCCGCCCCCCGCCCACCCGCCGCCGCCCTCTCCCCCCAGCCCGCCCGCCCCGTCCCGGGACACAGATTCCTCCCTACTCTTGGCCCCCCTGACGACGGCGGGTGGTGGCAGTAGCAGTGGTGCAGGCACCTGGATGAGCGCCTGGGGCGGCGGCGGCGGCGGCGGCGGCGGCGGCGGCGGCGGCGGCGGGGGCGGCGGCGGCGGCCCGCCCGCCGCGCCCTGGGTCCCAGCGCCCTTCACCGCCCGCCCGCCCGCGGCCAGCCCGCCGTACGGGGCCAGCCCACCACCCCCGCCGCCGCAGGAGTGGGCGCAGCAGCAGCAGGCGCCGCCCGAAGGCCGGGATGCCGCCTGGGGGGGCAGCCTGCCGCACCACCACCACCGCCCACCCCCGCCACCCCACTACCCCCCGCCCCCTCCCTTCTTCTCCGCCGCCCGCCCGCCGCCCGTGCTCGCCCCGCTTTCCCCGGATGAGGCGGCGGCGGCCGCCACTGCCATGTACTACGCGGACTTGCGGGCGGTCGGCGGGGCGGGGCCGGGCGGAGGGGGGGGGGTGATGATTGGTGGCGGCGGTCACGGCGGCGGCGGCGACTCCGGCCCCACCGCCGTCTTGCCGCCCGCCGCCTTTTGGTTTGCGGACGCGGCGGGCACGAACTACCTGGCCTTCCCCGACCCGGCCAGCGCGGCCTGCAGGGCTGGTGGCTCCCCCGCACGGGAGCGCCCCTATTTCGCGACGCCCTGCACGGTCGCGGCCGACGGCACGCTCGTCCCTCTCTTCATGCCCATCTGCGCCCCTGCCGGCGGCGGCGGCGGTGGTGGTGGGGGGGGCGGCGAGGGCGGCGGCGGCGTGGTGGGGGCCGTGCCGACGGCGTACTTGGCAGCGGGCGCGTTTGGTGGCGGGGTGATGGGGTTCGCTGCGGCGGCGGCAGCGGCGGCGGACAAAGGCGGCGAGGAAGAGGGCGAGGAGGAGGAGGAGGAGGAGGGGGAGGGGGAGGAGGGGGCAGAGGCCGAGGCGACCCCGCCCCGGCCTCACCGCTGCCCGCCCTCCACCCCGCTCTCCGCGGCCGCGCCCGCCTGGGAGCCGCCGGGGCTTGTGAAAGGAGGGGGTGCTCCGCCGGCGCCGCCAGCGGGCGGCTCTGAAAACGCGGCGCCCCCCCTCCACCCGACGCAGCACCCCCGGCCGCCGCCCGGTGGTGATGACGGCCACCACCACCACCACCACCACCAGCACCGCCGCCGCCCGACACCCCCGACCCCGCCCGCAACCCATGGCCTGACCCTGGCGCCTGTGGCGGTGGGCGGTTGGTCGCCCACGCCCGCCCGCGGCTTTGCCGTGGGCCGCGGGCGCGGCCTGCCCAGCGCGCCGCGCCCGCCCGTCCTGGATCGGGTCGCCCACCCGCCCTGGTGGAGTGAGGGGCAGCGAAGGCTGGGGGCGGCGCAGCGGCGCACCCCGCCTCCGTCGCCCCCACCTCCTCCCGCCATGGCCGGCGACGCGTGGCCCAGTCTGGGGCCGGGGGGGGGGGCGGCCGGTCGGTCGGTAGGGGGGGGGGGGGGGGGGATGAATGATGATGGTGAAGGTTGATTTGCCCTTGCTTGTTTGGTTATATTCTTGTTTTACTACTGAGAGGGCGAGTGTGCGTGTGCGGGTGTGTCTGTACAGCTTTGCAAAGAGAAGCGGGATGGGAAACGCGAGCGGGCGCGCTAGAGTGTGTGTGTTTTGGGGGAAAAAAGAGCTGTTGAAAGGAAATTGTTCACGTTTTGCATCTCTCTCACCTCTCACGACTCCCCACCGCCCCGGGCCTGCGCCGCCACCGCCCGTTTAACGGACGGCGACCAAAAGGGCGATGACGCGAGGGGCGGCAGGCGGCCGGGCGAGCGGAGACCGGCCGCGCCAGCCGGCGGCCAGGCGGCGGGGATGGACGCCCGCTCACCGTCGCTGCCCGCCTCTGACCCGGGAGCGCTGGCGGGCAGGCCGGGGGCCACCTTTGCCGGCCCCACACCGAACAGAGCGCGGGCCGGATGTGCGGCGGCGGCGGTGGCGGGCGAGGCCGGGGCGACAGCTGGATGAGGAGCAGTCGGGCTCGCCCCTCCGCGCCGCAGCGCGCGCAATTTGCTGACAAAGACTGAGAGCGGGGACAGAAGCAGTGGGTGGCGCACCTCGTCGCCCGCCCAGGCGGCGGGCGAGGTGGCGACAGGAGGGCAGGCGGCCTCGGCGTCAGCCAGCTCGCAAGAGGGCGGCGCAGCGCCTGTCGCCCGAGCCCCCCCGGCTGTCCGCGCACCCCGGAAAAACCAAATCCCAAACCCCGTGGCGGCGAGCGCGGAGGCGCCACTTGCTATGGCGACACCCGTGGCCAGGGGGTGGCCTGCTATTACGGCGAGGACGGGGTCGCCTGACATCACCGCCGTTGGTGGGCCGTTGGTGGGCCGGGGGCGTCAGAAATGGAAGTGTGACAGGCCGCGGCTGTCATTTGCCTCTGTCATATTCTTTTCAATTCTCACTCTCACCGAGATGCCACCCGACGCCCGGGTCCAGGTCTCGCTCGACCGTCTGCTGACGGGGTTGCACCCCGGGGTTGCGGGCGCCAGGTTAGGGAGGGAAAAAGCGAGGGAGGCTTGCCAACACTCAAAAACTCGGCGACAGACAGACAGGACAGGACAGACGCTCTCTCTCTTCTTCCAAACCCCCCACAGGCCCCCAGCACCCGGCAAGCCACCACCCCAGGAACCCTCCATGCTGGAGGCACTCTTGGGTGGAGGTGGAGGGGGTGGCGGTGGCGGTGGGACCGAGCCCCGCCGCAGCCGCGTCCGCAAGCGCGCGGCTGCCAACGGCGACGGCGACGGCCACCCCGGCCCCTCCACCTCCGGCCGCCCGGCGCCGTCAGCGACGGCCACGGGGGCCTCCGACGACCAATCCGCCGGCGCCTGCCCCATCTGCGCCATGCGCTTGCCCTTGACCGAGCTCCGTGCCCACGTGGACGCCGAACTGGCGGCATGCCTCCTGGAGGATGAGGAGGAGGGCGGATGGAATGGACAGCACAACGCGCACGCCCTGCTGCCACCCGCACCACCGGCCGCGGGGCTGGCATTGCTGGCGTTTGGGAGGGGTGGAGGCAGCAGGCGCGGGAGCGTCGTGCCCCGCCCGCTAGCCCGCCGCGCGCCGCCCGGCTGGGCCGCGACGCTCGCCGCCATCGCCGCCCGCCCGGGGCGGGTGGACCATTACTCCGACGTCCGCGCTGCAGCGGCGGTGGGCATAGAGGGGGAAGCCTTGGGGATTGAGGGAATCGCATCCGCCGCGACGGGCTGGGAGGTGGCCGGCGCGCGCGGCCTGGGAGCGGGTTGGGAGCCGCCGGGAGCCGGGTAGAAAGCAGTTTTGTTTTTTGTTTGATCACACGCACGCCCGCACACACGCACACGCACACACACACACACACACACACACACACACACACACACACACACACACACACACACACACACACACACACACACACACACTCTCTCTCCCGACTTGACGACACCAGGTCTCAATTAAGAGGGCCGGGACGACAGGGCAGGGAGCACACACGCAGCTGATTGTTTTATTAGCCCAGGTTGGATTTTTTCCTTGATCTTCTTCTCTTTTCTCTTCTGTCAAACCTCGTCCGTCCTGCATCACCTCTCTCCCAACCATTCCCCATGCTCCCCCCCTACGGCGCCGCCGGCTTGGCCAGCGTGGGCTGGGACCACTCCCCACCCTTGGACGCCACCCGGGCCTGGCGGCGGGCCAGCCCCCGCGCGGCCGGGTCGGTCGCTCCGGGCGCGGGCTGCCAGCCGGGGCCCCGAATTTCCAGGTGGTCGATCGCAAAGGCGCTCTCCGTGTTGGTGCCCGTCACGGACAAGACCACGCTCTCCACGCTGGCCAGGTCGGGGCAGTAGAAGGAGGAGATCGGAATGTCAAAGCGCTTGTGGCCCGCCTCCGTCACGGCGGACGCCCCATAATCTTTCAGGTAGATCGCCCCGCCGCAGTAGTCGTCCTTGTCCACCCGCCCGATGTTGATGCGCAGGGGCAGGTAGGACAGGGTGCCATTGGGGTTGGGCATGTCTTTGGCCCACAGGGACAGGGTCTGCGCGCCCGCAAAGGGCTGGTACCCGCCCTCCGCGCAGCGCTTGCAGTTGAAGGTCATGCCACCCTTGGGGAGGACCGACACGTACAGCCCCGCCCCGCCATTGTGGCCCAGGCCCGCCCGCATCATCTCCGTCTCCTGGGGCTCCCAAACGCTCCACGCCCAGCCCGGCTGGATGGTGTTCGTGTAGATGGACCGGGAGACGTAGCCCGGGACCAGCGCGGCAAAGGGCGCGCCCGTCTCGCAGTCCACGGGGCGCAGCTGGACGTTCATCACCCCATAGATCGGGTGGGCCAGCTTCTCAAACGCCCAGTAGGACAGGTCGATGTGGTAAACGTCCGCCGCGCACCACATTTGCGGGACGGTGCGCCCATCCTTGAACTGGGCGGTCGGGCAGTTGTCGACGATGCGGACGATGGAGGAGGGCGCCTCCTTGCCGTCCTCGCTCCAGCAGTCCACGTACTGCCGGTTCTTGTCGGCGTAGGGGTTGCCCGGAAAGGCGCGGCCGAACGAGTCCTTCACGTCCGTGCGGACGGAGGCCATGTTGTAGAACTCGGACAGCTGAATGGGCGAGTGGTTGTTGCCCATGAGCAGGCCGGGCGCACACTTGACCTCGTAGCACCGCCCGCACGAGCCGGGAAAGTCCGGGTTGACGTCGGCCAGGGCGGCGACGCCGTCGTGGGGGAAGGGGACGTCGTCGTAGGTCAGGCGCTGTTTGGCACGGGGCTGGAAAGGGGAGGGAGGTGAGGCGCGAGTTTGGATGGATGGGGTATGGATGAGGAGGGAGGGGGGGGGGGCGAGGTTGGGAGCAAACGCACGCGCGTGCACGCGCGCGAGAGGGGTAGCCTCTACCATCTCTCTCCACGTGCACGTGCCCGCCACCCGCTCACTCATCGCTCATCTCTTGCTAGACTGACCTTGTTGAAGTAGCCGCACGACCCGAACATGAAGTCGCCAAAGGAGCCGTCGCCCCGGTTGTCAAAAGCCTTGGTGAAGGCGTCGGGCGCGCCGAAGAAGGTCGCACGGCCTGGGATGAGTGAGTGAGAGGAGAGGAGGAGTGAAGTGTGCGCCTGTGCCTACGCTCGTGTGCGTGCGAGACCCCGCTCTCTCTCCGGCTTCTCACCTTGGTACCAGCCATCCTCCGTGACGGGCGGCATGAAGGCGGCGACCCCGCCGGCGGCGACGGCCGCGGCGGCGAGGGCAAGGAGGCTGCGGGGCGGCGGCGCCATATTTTTTAGTTGAGTCGCGCGAACCGGAAACGGGAAGAGTCTGCTGGGGAGGCCAGGCAATGGGGGCTCTCGCGATGTCTTAGCTGCGTGTCCGTGATGTGTGACAGGGCGGGTGAGTGGTGATCTGCGGTCCAGCGCGGTGGAGGCACGGGAGGCTAGACAAGAAAGCCCCCGCATTTGTGGCCTCCAAGGATAATCGCGAGGCCGGGCTAGGCTGGTTGGACCACCACCCCGCCGCCGTGCCGGCGCTCCAACTCCGGTTCCACCACCCGCGTTAAGCAGAAAAACTATGCATCGGCCCCATGAGCGGGTGCGTGAGCGATGCAAGGGCGGCTGAGGGGGCTCTGTATGCAGACGCGCTACAAAAACATGACTCTTGTTTGTTGTCGCGTGTGGAATCGGCAGAGAGCGTTTTTGCCGCGTACATGCGGGCGCCCGAGAGTGAGCATGTGGCTTGGATACCCCCTCCCTTCCACCAGGTGGGCCCCTCATGAGGAGGTCTCGTCTTTTGTGACAGGATACAGCAGAGGTGGGCGTGGTCTGGGCCCACTGTGGGGAAACGCACCGGAAGAAAGGTTGTTCGCACACGGGGCCGAGAAGCAGAGTGAGAAAAAAGGGGAGCGAAGCGGAGGACCGCCTCTCTCCCATCCTCCTTCCCGGCAACACGCCCACGCCCCCACGCACACACGCCTCCCCCCTTCAGGCCTCGCCATCCCTGAACTCCATCTCTCTCCAACACCCTCCAACCCCTCCAGCCCCCCCATGGCGCTCTCTCCCATCATATCCTTCACACACATTCACAGCAGCATCGTCTCGGGCGCCTCGATGTAACCCCGGAACGCCGCCAGCCAGGCCGCCCCGAGCGCGCCATCCACCACCCGGTGGTCGCACGACAGCGTCGCCGCCAGCAGGGTCGCCCGGATGGGCGACCCGTCGGGCCCGGGGATGACGGCAGGCCGGGCGCCGCCAACCGCGAGGATGGCGACCTGGGGCGGGTTGACGATCGCGGAGAAGGAGGCCACCCCAAACATGCCCAGGTTGGAGACGGTGAAGGTGCCGGGGGCCATGTCCGCGGGGCTCAGGGTCCCCTCCGCCGCGGCGACAGCGGCCGC
>Ga0315287_10002441_pt1 | contig 17634 bp, 12 predicted proteins | sample YL17G11_0_MG_FD_205037 | JGI IMG/M metagenome (GOLD analysis project Ga0315287, IMG submission 205037) | Sediment microbial communities from Yellowstone Lake, YNP, Wyoming, USA - YL17G11_0 | ecosystem: Environmental > Aquatic > Freshwater > Lake > Sediment | place: USA: Wyoming | collected...
CCTCCGGCGCCGCTCCCGGCGCGACCTTGATCGTCGCCTTCCACTTCTTGGCGGCGCCCGAGCCGCAGTGCGCCTCGAAGGCCGTCGTCGAGAAATCGGCGGCCTGCGGGGGCGGCGGCGGCGGGAGGGGGACGGCGGCGACGGGAGGAGGAGGCGGAGAAGCATCGTTAGCAGCGTCGGCCAGAGGAGGCGGAGGCGGAGGCGGCCGCGGCGTCGGCTGCACCACGACCGCCGGCGAGAACGACGCCGGCACGGGCTCGCCCCGCCGCAGCGCCGAGCAGCCCTCGCAGAGGCAGGCCACCGTCATTGTCGCCGGCCTGAAGAGCCCTCTCCCTTCCTTGGCGCAGACGACGGGGACCTCTGAGAGGCCGCCGCCGCCGTCGGCGGCGATCGACGGGATCAGGTGTCCGAGCTCGGCGCTCCCCCCGTTCCCTTCTTCGGCGCCCTCGCCGTCCTCGCTGGTGTCGTCCTCGTCGCCTCCGTCGTCGTTTTCGGTGCTGCGCTCCCCAGAGGCGGAAGAGAGCGAGGGGAGGACGACGGCCGGGGGAGCCGCCGCGGCGGCTGCCGCGGCCTCTGCTCCCGCGGGCGGGGACATCAGCGAGAGCTCCTCTGCAATGAGCGCGTCTCCGTCGTCGTCATCGTCGTCGACGTCGAGCCCCGCGCCGCCGATGCCGCCGCTTTCGTCTTCGTCGTCGAGGAGCGACGGAAGGAAGATGTCGACCTCATCCTCTTCAACCGGAGGCGAAGGAGGCGGGGGAGGAACGGCAGAAGCGGCAGCAGCAGCAGCAGCAGCAGCTCCGGCGTTGTCTTCGCCGTTGCCGCCGCTGGTCCCGCCGTCGTCGCCCTCGCCGCCGTCGCCAGAGAGGGCGGGGAGCAGCAGGCACCCGAGAGAGTCCGCCGCGGGCGTCGGGATGGAAGAAGGGGCCGTGCCTCCGTTGATGTCAAGCGGCGGCGGAGCAGCAGAGATCTCCCTGGCCTTTTTCGCCTCCTTCTTCTTCTTCCCTCCCGCCCCAGCCCCACCGCCGCCTTCCGTCTTCCGCTTCCTCGCCGCGGCGGCATCCTCGAGCTGCCTCTTCCGCAGCTCCAGCGCGGCCTCCGCGGCCTCCCTCGCGGCGGCCTCGCCCACGGGCCTCCCCTCGGCGTCGATCACGCCGGCGGCGGCCGCGGCCGTCCTCGCGGCGAGGTAGCGGGCCTGCACCGCCCGGAAGGCCCCGCGCTGCCGCGCGGCGCGCTCGGCCTCGACCCTGGCCGCGGCCGCGAACGGCGCCCGGTCCTCGGCGGTCGAGGCCCTCCACGCCCCGGCGACGGCGCGCAGCGCGTCGCGGAAGTCGCCGCCCGCGGCGAGCGCGGCGGCGCCGACCGTCCCGTGCGCGGCGGCGCTGAACAGGTTGTACGCCGACCGCGCGCGCTTCGGGGCCGCCGCCCTCAGGGCCGCCTCCGCCGCGGCCAGCGCCGTCACCAGGCCGGCCGACCCGGCCGCGCGCCTGCACGCGGGGCACGCGTAGTGACAGCGCGCCCCCTCCCTCGCCGCCCGCGGCGCCTCGCGCGGGTCGCACCGGAAGTGCACCCACAGCTGGCAGCCGTCGCAGCAGACCATGTCGCGGTCGCCGGCGTGCCACGCGGCCTGGCAGCAGGGGCAGAAGTGGCCGGCGCGGGCGAGGCCCTGGCAGGTGTCGCACCGCCCCGGGGCGGGGCCGCGGGGCCCCCCGCGGCGGAGGAAGAGCAGGGCGGCCGGGGTGATGGTCTCGGAGGAGGGGGGGGCGCCGGGGGCGGTGCAGGCGCTCGAGGCGTTTGCTGCCGCCGCTGCTGCTGCTGCTGCGGCGGCGGCGGCGGCCGCGGCGGCGCCGGCCTGCGAGGAAGGCCCCGACGCCGCCTTGAACGCCCTGACCTCTGCCTCGGTCAGCGCGCTGCCGCAGGACGAGCACGGAGGCCCCGAGAACGCGCCTCTGGACCTGGCCAGCGCCTCAGAGGCCTGTCGGGCGAGCGCGAGGGCCTCTGCGGGCGTCGTGTCGGCCGTTCCCGCCTCGAGCGCGAGAGCTTCCTCGATCGCCGAGCGCAGCGCGTCGACGCTCTCCTCGAAGGAGTCGTCGGGGTCGTCCTCTTCTGGTTCTTCTTCCTCTTCAGCAGCAGCGGCAGAAGAAGCAGCAGCAGCAGCGACAGCAGCAGCAGCGACAGCAGCCCCGGAAGGAGCAGATTTCTTCTCCGGCTTCTTCGGCTTCTTCTTCTTCCGCTTTTTCGAAGAGGAGCCCTTCCCGCTGCGCGGCAGCGTCGGCAGGGGAGGGAGCCCCTCGTCGATGTGCCGCATGTCGGAATCCGGAGCCCACGCGAAGTCGCGCAGGGGAGACTGGAAGGGTTTTTGTTTTGAGAGAGGGAAGAAGGGGGAGCGTGAGTGTGAGAGGAAGAGGAGGGACGGTCGCGGAGGAGGGAGAGGGAACGAGAGAAAGGAGAAAGAGGGGAAAAAGTTCTCACCTTCGCTCCGCCGCCGCCGCCGCTCCCCGAGGGGCCGAGCAGCATCACGCAGTGGCACGCCGCCTTCATCCCCCTGCGGACCTCGTCGGGAGCCTCCCTCGGGTCGACGATGACGCCCTGACAGGTGGTTTGGTGACCGGGAATTCGGGTGCGGGTGCGGGAAGAGGGAACGGGTGAGAAAGGGGGAGGGGGGGAGAGGGGCGAGACAAGAAGGTCGACAACGAGAGAGGGACGACGAGAGAGGGACGACGAACTGGGGATTTTTTATTTTTTTTTGCATTCGCCCTTTTTCACGGAACTAGAGCTCCTCCACTCACCGGCCACAGCAGCCCCGTCCTCCGCGGGTTGGGGCACACCACCATGTCCCCCGTCTGGAACGCAGGGAGCATGAGGACGTCGTCTTCTTCCTCTTTTTCTTCTTGTTGTTGGCCAGCAGCAGCGTCGGCATCGGAGACGCCACCGTGAATTGCTTCTGCCGGCGCATCATTCGGCACGCCGTCGATGGCCTCCGGCGGCTCCTGGGCCCCGAGCGCGACCGGAGCAGCTTCTTTTAGGGCGCTCGACATCGGACGAGAAGGAGCGAGGATTCGATGGTCCGCCGCCGCTGTTCTCGCCCCGGGGCGCGAATGCCAGAGAGAACAGGTGCGAGAAAAATGATAGAGGAGAGGTTTCGCTCTTGCTTCTGAAGTTCTCAAGCCGTCGGCCTTCATCAGTTCACGCGCTCCTTCCTCCTCGAGGCAAAAGAAGAAGAAGAAGAAGAAGAACAGGAAAAACACTTTGACCAGCCACCTCAGAAGAAACTCCGCCTGCTTTTCATCTAGTGGAATACCAGCAGCAACAGAGAATCCTTGAGCCCGTCGTAGCCATGGGCATCAGCTTCCGCAAGATCCTCGACAGCCTCTTTGGCACGAGAGAAATGAGGGTGAGAGGGCACGATCGATCGATCGAGTGAATGAGAGACAGCGGCGACATCGCGAGTGCCTCCCTTTTGCCACCTATCTCCGTCGCTCTGTGGATGCGTTTATCGCAACTACGCGCGTCGCGCGTGGATCTTTCAACGCACTGGGACGAAAAGAAGGACGATTTGGGACCTCGGGACAGGGAAAGGCGACAGCGCAAAGGCTGCATCGTCGATTGACCAAAAGGCGAAGGGGAAAAAAAACTCAACCTCAACCTACTCAACCTCTCTCTTCCTGTCCTTCTACTTTCTTCAGGTCGTCATGCTCGGCCTCGACGCTGCAGGCAAGACCACGATCCTCTACAAGCTGCACATCGGCGAGGTGTTGTCTACGGTACCCACTATCGGTAAGAGAGGAAAAAGAGAGGTTTGCTTTTTCGTTTCGTTTTCTTTCTCTCTCTTGCGCGTCTCGACGCCCCGTTCTCACCTCTGGCCCTCTTCCACCACCACCGCCACGACCGCCCGCCTCTCCCACTAGGCTTCAACGTCGAAAAGGTCCAGTACAAAAACGTCATCTTCACCGTCTGGGACGTCGGGGGGCAGGAGAAGCTCCGCCCCCTGTGGAGGCACTACTTCAGCAACACCGACGGCCTCATTTACGTCGTCGACTGCGCCGACCGCGAGCGCGTACAGAAGGCAAGCTCGGAGTTCCGGTCGATCGTCGATGACCCGCTCATGCGCAACGCGGCAGTGCTGATCTTCGCCAACAAGCAGGACCTGCCCGGGGCCATCAGCCCCGCGGCTCTGTGCGAGGCGTTTGGGCTGGGCGAGATGCGCGGGCGGCGGTGGCACGTGCAGGGGGCGGTGGCCACGAAGGGCGAGGGGCTCTACGAGGGGCTCGACTGGCTCGCCGCTGCGCTGCGGTCGATGCAGGCCGGAAAGCCCTTGGCGTCGCCGCAGCGGTAGGAGGAGTGGATGGGAGAGAGAGAGGAGAGAGAAGAGACAGAGAGACGTTTTCTTTTCCCCCCCTTTTCATCAGTAAACAGAAAAAATATCAAAAAAGCACTTGACACAAATAAAACTCGCTTTTTTTTTCTCTGTCTCTCTCTTTCATTTCATATTATTTATAATTTCTCTCTTAAAGGGAGCCGAGTTTGCTGGATCTGATGGAGCGAAAAAAAGAAAGGGGAACGAGGAAAGGGGGAACTTAAGGGAAAAGAGTTGAGAAGCAGAAGTCATCGCCGGTGTTTTTCCCTTTCAAGCGTTGGCGGTGGCGGCGCCTCCGCCGCCTCCTCTGTTGGCCGCCTGCGCCTCGTCGACCACCATGTCCGCCTCCTCGAGCTGCCTCTGCTGCTGCTGCTGCTGCTGCTTTTGCTGCTGCTGCTACTGCTTCGTCCCGGAAGATTCCGCCCCGTCCGCCGCCGCCGCGGCCGCGGCCGCCGCCGCCTCCCCCTCGGCCCTCTTCGCCGACTCCAGCGCCGCCGCGGCCTCGCCCAGCAGCCGCGCCACCTGCGCCGCAATCGGCACCGAGTCCGCGCACGCCAGCGCGACGCCCTCGAAGGCCACGCTGGCGCTGAGCACCGCGGTCTCCTCGAGGAGGCGCCCGGACTGGCTGAGCATCTCCTCGAGCTGGGCCTCGAGGCGGAAGGCGGTGAGCGCGGTCGAGGCGTTGTTGGTCACGGCTGCTGCTGTGGCGGCGGCGGAGGCGGCGGCAGCGGGGTCGGCGCTGGCGGCGGCGTCGACGACTGCGGGAGACGGCGGGGGCGCGTTGGGGACTTGCTGGGAAGCATGCTGCTGCTGCTGCTGCTGCTGCTTCTGCTGGGACAGAGGCTGCTGCGGCGGCGGCGGGTGCGGCTGCGGCCCTTCCGTCATCTCCTCGTCGAGCCCGTTTGCGGCGGCGGTGGCGAAGGCAGGCGCAGGCGCAGGCTGCGAAGCCGCGGCAGCGTCAGCAGCAGCAGCGGCAGCAAAGTCTAAGTCCTCGTTCGCCGTCGAGGGGGCCACGGCATCGGCGGCGGCAGTTGGAGCAGCAGCCGCAGCGCCGCCGGCGTCGTTTTCGACGCCGCCGGTGGCCTCCAAAACCTGCGCGCTCCCTCCATCTCCACCGGCGCGCCTGGCCACCTCGGAAGCCCTCGGCACGCCCTTAGGACGCCCTCCCTTGTCCTCCAGGGCAGCGGGAGCCGCGTCCGAGGCGGGCGGCGGGGGCGGCGGGGGCGCAAAAGCGGCAGCGTTCGCGTCCGCGTTCGCGTTGGACTCTTCTTCCTCTTCTTCCTCTTCTTCGCCATGCATCTCCTCGTCGCGCGCCACCGCCGCGTTGCCCGCGCCGGCGGCCGAGGCCGCGACATCGGACGGCAGCGGCAGCGGCGGGCGCGGAGGCAGAGACGCGGCGAGGACGGCCGCGGCCGCGGCGGAGGCGCCGACGTCGACCTGCTCCTTGCGGTTGGCTGCGGTGTTCTCGCTCTCGTCACCACTCTCCTTCTTTCCCTCGTTGGCAGCGCCAGCGCCGGCAGCCGCAGCCGCAGCGGGCGCCGCTACATTCTCTTCCTCGTCATCGCTGACGGCGTACGAGGAGAAGAGCTCCTCCATGTTTTTCTTCAGGAAATCCATGGTGCTTTTTCTTTTTCTTTTTTTGCGAAGGAGAAAGAAACAGAGAGCACGAGAGAAGTCGAAAAAAGAAGAAAAATGAGCAAAAATCGACCTCTTCCTCTTCCTCCTAAAAAACCTTCACTCGCAATCTCTACAATGCGTCTCTCCTTCTTCTTCCTCTTTCTCATCCTCATCTTCCTCGACGTCGCTACCGCTCTTCCCCCCGTCCTCAACGGGGTCGATTGGCAGCTCCTCGTCAAACCCGCCCAGCTCCCCCGCGACCGCCCCGCTCGACGTCATCAGCAGGAACTCGTTGCCGAGCTTGTTCCTGTGCTGCGGCCTCCACTTGACAGGAAGGAGGCCCAGGTACGCCGAGGCTCGGTGCCTCTGGACGGCGCCGCTGAGGAGGACGAAGACCGGCGGCGGAGTGGAGGAGGAAGGGGCTCGTTCCTCGTCGTCAGCGCTGCCGCCGCTCCCTCCCGCCTCGCCGCCCTCCTTCTCCTTCTCGCCAACGACGGCTCCGCCACCACCACCTTGAGCTCCAGCTCCCAGCAGCCGCATCGTCACCGCCGTCTTCTTCAGGCACTCGGCCGAAAGGTAAGGCGGGTCCGCGACCACGGCGTCGAACGCGCCGACGAGCGCCGCCTCGACCCCGCGCGGCCTCCTGTAGTCGTAGTGACTAAAGCCCCCTCCTAGTCTCGCGAACCGGTCGTCGAACTCGAAGAGGTGCGCGTCGGCCGCCTCGAGGAACTCCGGGGAGGCGCGGAGGGCGCGGAAGAGGGAAGGGCAGGCGACGCAGGCTATCCGGGGGAGGCGGCGGCAACGAGGAGAGGTCGTCGAGGGAGCAGCAGCAGCAGCAGCAGCAGCAGCAGCCCCCTCTAGACGTCGACCTCTCCTCTCGGCTTCTTCTGCGTCGCAGCACACGAGCTCCACCCTCGCCTCGGCCGCCTTGATCACGGCCGCGGCGACGCTCTCGGCCGTCTCTTCCGTGTACCAGAACTGCGAGAGGCCCCAGTCCTCGCTGAAGAGGCCCTCGACGTCGTCGCCGTCGCCGCGGGCGGCGGCCTTGGCACTTGCTGCTTCTGCTTCGGCGAGGAACTCGCGGAGGGCGGCCGCAGTGGCGCCCGTGAGCACGGGGACGCCGTCGTCGTCGTCGTCGTCGGAATCGGGCTGAGGCTGCACCATCGCGTGCCAAGTCCCCGATTCGACAACGGCCAATCGGAAAGCTAGCTGGTTTTTTTCGGCGGAAAAATGGTGCCGAAACTTTTGCTCTCGATCACCTCTGCACACAAAATCGAGAAAAGCGACCCCGATCGAGAAAAGCGACCCCAGGTACGTTGTCCCTCCCACATCGAATTCGTGTCTGTGTAGCGCCTCTCTTCTCCCGCTTCTCCCGCTTCTCTCTAGCCCAGCATGAGAGGCCAGGGAGCTCCGGGAATGGCGTGCAGTAGAAATAAGAATGAGGCGCGCGCGGCTGCAAAGGGCCGGCTCGGAGGACTCGTGCTCGATGGCTCGGCGGCTGCGCGAGCGGCGCTGCTTCCGGAGGCATCTTTTTCCAATGCATTCTTTCTTTCCCCAGACCCCGCTTCCGCTCACGTTTTCCGTTCCAGTTCAACTCACATAACGACAGCTCAGATCGAGACACCTGTTCCTGGCATCTTTCCAGACCCGCCTCGCGCTGCTTCGTATCGAAACCCTCTGCGATCGATCTAAGCGAACGACGACCGACCGACGCTCTCCCGTCGTCCTTCCCTCTTCCCCTACTTCCCACCGCCCCCAGCTCAACAAAATGTCCGTCGCCGGCATCGACGTCGGGGACGCCTGCTCCTGCATCGCCGTCGCCCGCAAGCGCGGCGTCGACGTCCTTCTCAACAAAGAGTCCAAGCGCGAGACGCCCACGCTGGTGGCCTTTGGCCCCAAGACGCGCGCCCTGGGCACCGACGCCGTCGGCTCGCTGACCGTCAACCCCAAGAACACCGTCTCCGGCCTCAAGAGGCTGCTGGGCGCGCGGTGGGGCTCCCCGGCCCTAGAGTCAGAGCTCCCGCGGCTTCCGTTCGAGGTCGTAGCCGACCCTGCGGGGTCCGGCGGCGTCGCCGTTCGCGTCGAGTACCTGGGAGAGCAGAAACTCTTCACCCCGGAGCAGCTGCTCGCGATGGTCATCGTCGACCAGAAGGCCGTCGCCGCCGCCGACGGCTCGCCCGTCACCGACTGCGTGATGACCGTGCCCGTCTACTGGACTCAGGCGCAGCGCGAGGCCGCGCTGGCTGCGGCGGACATCGCGGGAGTCTCCTGCCTGCGCCTGCTGCACGAGACGACGGCGGCGGCGCTCGCGTATGGGATCTACAAGACCGACCTGCCCGAAGGAGGGGAGGACTCGGCGCCCATCAACGTCGCGTTCGTCGACGCCGGTGCGTCTTCGTTCCAGGTCTCTATCGTCGCGTTCAAAAAGGGGCAACTGAAGGTCCTGGCGCACACCTGGGACGCGGACCTGGGAGGCCGCAACTTTGACGACGTGCTCTTTGACCACTGGGCGAAGGAGTTTGGCGCCAAGCACAAGATCGACGTCAAGTCGTCCGCTCGCGGGTCGTTCAGGCTCAGGCTCAGCTGCGAGAAGCAGAAGAAGCTCTTGTCGTCGATCCCGGAGGCTCCCATCACCTGCGAGGGGCTCGCGCCGGAGGTCGACGCGTCCGGCGTGTTGTCGCGTGACGCGTTCCAGGATCTCGCCGCGCCGCTGCTCGCGAGGTTCAAGGCGCCGCTCGAGGCCGCCCTGCTGCAGTCGAAGCTGTCGACGACGGACATCTTCTCGGTCGAGGTCGTCGGCGGCGCGTCTCGCATGCCGAGCCTGCTCGAGACCGTCGCCGAGGTGTTCGGCAAGCAGCCCTCGAGGACGCTCAACGCCAAGGAGTGCGTGGCCCGTGGCGCCGCGCTCTGCTGCGCGATGCTCTCCCCGATCTTCCGCGTGCGCGACTTTGACGTCGACGACGTGTTCCCCTACGGCATCGAGTTCTCGTGGCCGAAGGAGCCCGCCGCCGGGGCCAAGAAGAACGCACCCGTCGAGCGCGCGACGTCGGTGCTCTTCGAAAAGGGGACCTGGCTGGGCTCGGCCAAGATGCTGACGTTCGTGCGGGACGCCACGATCGATGTCGACGCGGCGTACACCGACGACTCGCCGCTCCCGACCGGCGCCGACACGAGCGTGGGCTCCTGGACCGTGGGGCCTCCCCTGACGACGCCGCTGCGCCCCAAGGGCACCAAGGCCAAGCTCAAGGCGAAGGTGAAGCTGACCGCGCACGGCACCGTCTCGATCGACTATGTCCAGCAGATCGAGGAGGAGAGCTACGAGGAAAAGGTGAAAGTCAAAAAGGGGAGCAAGGCGGCGCTGGCTGCGGAGGCCAACGGAGGGGAGTGCGCTGCGGCCCCTGCGGAGATGGCCGTGGACGGCGAGACGACGGTCGAGGAGGACGGGACGGGAGCTGCGGCGGCGGCGGCAATGGACTCGGAGGGCCCCGGCACCGCGGAGGCCGACGGCGGCGCCGCGGCGGACGCGGAGGCGGAGGAGCAGGAGATCACCGTCACCAAGACGCGCACCAAGAAGCACACCGTCGCCTTTGACCGACGCCTCCAGCGCTACTCGCAGAAGCGTATGACCGACCTCTGCGAGGCCGAGCTCCAGATGGCGCTGGCCACCAAGCAGCAGGAAGAGACGAACGAGCGCAAGAACGCGCTCGAGGCGTTCATCTTCTCGACGCGGTCGGCGCTCTCCGAGGACTCTGCCGGATCCCTGGGCAAGCACGCCTCGGACAAGGAGAAGGAAAACCTGTCGAAGGCACTGGAGGCCGCAGAGGACTGGCTCTACGACGACGGCGAGGACGCCGCGAGGTCCGCGTACGTCTCGAAGCTCGACGACCTCAGGGCGCTCGCCGCGCCGGCACAGGCGCGCGCGCGCAACGCGGCCGCGCTTCCAGGGGCCTCCGCGGGCCTCGAGGCCCTGGCGCGCAACCTCGTCATCGCGTCCGCTCCCGACAAGGCGCACGAAGGGTGCGACGCCGGCGACCTCGCGAAAGTGAAGTCTGAGGCTGAGGCCGCGCTCGCGTGGCTCGCCGAGAAGAAGGCGCTGGCCGCCAAGGCGGCGCCGGCCGATGAGCCGCCGCTGCTCGCAGACGAGGTCGACCGGAAGAAGGCGACCCTGCAGCGGTTTTCTGAGCCGCTGATGGCGGCCAAGGCCGCTCCTGCTCCTGCTGCGCCGGAGCCTGCAGCGGAGGAGAAGGCCGCCGGCGAGGAGGCGCCGATGCAGGAGGAGGCGGACCTGTCCGCGCCGGTCGAGGGCGAGGCGACGATGGCCGAGCTCGAGTAGAAGAGGAGTCTTTTTTTGCTCTCCCTTGATTCTTCGGGCTTTGATTTGTTTTGCGTTTTTACTTCTTTTCGGGAGAGAGAGAGAGAGAGAGAGAGAGAAAGAGTATGATTTGAGAAGGAGAAAGGGGAAGAGAGAGAGAGAGAGCGTGCTCGTGTTGTTCCGCAGCGTTGGATGAAAAAGAGAGAGGAGAAGGAGAGAGATAGAGAAAAATGAGGGAGCAAAAAGAAAAAAAAAATGTCATCAGGCGCCCTAGTAAACCGAAAAACCGCATTTTTAGAAAACAATTTGATCTCTTCGTGGGTAGGTGGTTGTTTCTCGCCTCGGAACGCGGGAGCGCAGCGAGAAAAGATAGAGAGAGCGAGAGAAGAAAATAGAAACAAAGTAATGAGGTCGTGATTTTACAAAACGGAAAACCCAGGTCTCTCCCTCTCTCCTCGAAGCTCTCTCTCGCTCTCGAGACTACCAGCACCTTCCCCCTCCGACTAGAACCCGCGCTCCCTCCTCGCCATGACCCACCGCATGTGCGCCTTGAACCTCCTCGCGGCGAGCCTGCGCGCCGAGGCCTTGGCCTCGACGACGCGCCTGATGGCGGGCCGGGTGAAGACCCTGTCGGCGCGCCACGCGGTGAGGACGTCGTCCGCCTGGCAGACGCGGTTGACGTCGCGGAGGGCGCGGTCGATCTTGTTGTTGTTGTTGGTGGTGGTGGTGGTCGTGGTGGCGGTGGTGGCGGGTTAGTTTGGAGCGGGGCTGGAGGTGAGGGAGGTCGGGGTTGAAAGTGGGTCGATCGCGGCGACAGCGGGCAGCCAAGTCGAATCGTCGATCGTTCTCCTCGCCCGCGGGCTCCTCCCTTTGCTCCTTCTTCTCTTTTTTTGAGCACGATCCGAATGCTCACCTGGTTGCGGTTGACAGGGACGCGAATGCCTGGGTTTGCGAACGATCGAGCGCCCGCAGCCGCGCCGAGGCCGTGAGCCGCTGAAGCCGCATACGAGGTGGAGGCCGTCGATGAAGCAGCAGCAGCAGTGGCAGCGGCAGCGGAAGAGGAGCGGATCGCTGAAGACGACGTCGACGTCGGTGCCGTGAGCGAGGCGGCGAGCCTGCCGGCCAGCGCCGCGAGGCGTGATCGGGGAGACATTTCGGGCTGCTGCGAAATTGAAAAAGTGTGTTTTCCCTTTTTTTTCGTTTCTCGACTCCAGCTCGTCGCTCTTCGCCATTGTTCCCTGTTTTTTCCCTTCTCCCTGCCATTTTCTCTCTGTCCCTCTGTTTCGCTCGCTCTCTCTTTTCTCTGAGAGGCGTGCAGGGAGCCCACGAGATACCACACGCTTTACACACAGTCAGAGAGAGAGAACATAGCTCTCCCTTGCTCGAAAATGGTGGCGGGAACGGCGGGAGTCGTCGCTCGGACGACAGCGGCACCGTCGGCGTCGACAAACTCGACAGCAGACAAAAGATGCCCTGGCCTCGGCGTCCCCCGCCTGCCTCTTCGCCCCTGTCCTGCACTCCTGCGGGCGCGCGTATCGGTCTCTGCCGCGATGGTACGTTGCACTCACAGTCGGCCCCGATTCGACGAGCGAGCGAGACGCCGAGGTCGTTCGAAGCATGCATCGTCAGCGAATCGAGGAGCGGAAAAAAGCATCCAATTTTCCCGACGACAAAACGCCGAGACGCGAGTGGGGAACCCTTCCCTCCGTCTCCTCCCTCTTTCCTCGCTCCTCCTCTCTTTGCTATCCGGCGCGCTGAAAAAATCTCTCCTTCCTGCTCGTAATTCCGAAACTCAAATCCAAAAACGACAGAACGCCGCGCAGACAGGGAGTGATGACGTGTCTGCGCCGTCGTCATCGCTGCCGTCGCCGTCCGCTTCTTCTTCTTCTCCCGATGCCTCCTCGTCTTCGCGCGCCCCGCGCCGCGACTGGCGTCCCAACGCGTTCCAGAAAAATGACGACGAGCTGCATACGTGAGTGGTTTGCAGAGAGAGAGAGAGAGGGAGAGGGAGAGAGCAGATAGGGAGAGAGGGAGAGAAAGAGAGACAGAGAACTAGAAAGACAGAACCAGGAGGAGCAAAGAGCCATGCACGGAAAGAAACGAAAACGGACTTGACAACGAACATCGATGCACCAAAAAACCCCGAACCCAAAAACCACAGCCTGCTCAACTCCATTAGCCCGATCGAGCGCGGCAGCGTGCTCCTCGCCAGGGCCCCCGCTCTGCCTATGGCGGACAGGAGAATGCAGGGAGCAGAAGAAGAGGAGGAACTGGAGCGAGCCTCTTCCCGCTGCGCGTCGTCCTCGGCCGCGACGACTTCGTTCGCTCCTCCCCTGCCGCTTCCCCCCTCCTCTCCTCTTCCGGCGGCCACCTCCGCCCCGCCGGGGGTCTCCTCCAGGCCCCGCTCCCCTCCTCCCGAGGCCTACGGCTCGTCCCCTCTGTGGACCCCGCACCCGCTCTCGGACGAGGGCGACGACGAGGAAGGCGACGGGAGCGTCGCCGCTGCCCCGCGTGCCGGGGACGACGACGACGGGAGCAAAGAAGGCGGCGACGAGGGCGAGGGACGGCGCTCGCCGGGCCCCTCCGCGACGGCGGCCCCGACCCCGTCGCCCGGACCCGTCCCTCCGCCGTCGCCGTCGGGGGGGGACGGCCCGCCCCGCCCGGCGAGGGCGACGCCGCCCCCGAGCACGACGACGCCGGTCTACGTGATGCTGCCGCTCGACACCGTCTGGCTTCCCGACGACCCCGAGGCCGGGGGCGCGCTGCTGACTCGGGGAGCGGCCCTGGAGGCCGCTCTCCGGGCCCTGGCCGCGGCGGGCGTCACCGGCGTCGCGGTCGACGTCTGGTGGGGCATCGCCGAGGCTGCTGGCCCCGGGAAGTACGACTTTGACGCCTACGCGCGGCTGTTTGCCGCCGCCGCGGCCGCGGGTCTAAAAGTTTCGGCGACGATGTCCTTCCACGCGGCGGGGGGAAACGTCGGAGACACCTGCACGGTCCCTCTCCCCCCGTGGGTGCTGGCCGCGGGCGAGGAAGAGCCGGACATGTTTTACACGGACGCGGCCGGCCACAGGAACAGGGAGTGCCTGAGCCTGGGCGCGGACGAGGTCGAGTGCCTCCCCGCCGCGGGGCACGCCGCCGGCGCCGGGGCCGACGCCGGCGCGGCCTCCCGCCCCCCTCCGATGCGCACCCCGGTCCGAGCCTACGCCGACTTCGTCTCGGCCTTCGCGACGCGCTTCCGCTCCGCGCTGGCCGCGGGGACCATCACCGAGGTCACGGTCGGCCTGGGCCCCGCGGGCGAGCTGCGGTACCCGAGCTACCCGGAGGGCGACGGCAGGTGGCGGTTCCCCGGGGTCGGCGCCTTCCAGTGCTACGACGCGCACCTGAAGCGGTCGCTGGCGAGCGCGGCGCTGGAGGCGGGGGAGCCTGCGTGGGGCCACGGGGCGCCGCACGACGCTGGGTGGGTTTGGACGTTTTTTTGTTCGGTTTGAACGCGCAGAAAAAGCTCAATAAGGAAAAAAACGGGGGGGGGGGAAAACTCACTTTCAAAAAAAACAACGCCTCTCACAAAAAAAAACAGCTGGTACAACTCCACCCCCTGGGACGCCCCCTTCTTCGCCGAGCACGGCCGCTGGGACAGTGACTACGGCCGCTTCTTCCTGGAGTGGTACAGCAGCCGCCTCGTCGGGCACGCGGATTTGGTGCTGGGCGCGTGCAGGGAGGCGCTCGACGCCGCCCTCGAGGGGCGCGGCTCCGCCGCTGCCGCTGCCGCTGCTGCTTCCGCCGCCTCTGCTGCTGCTTCCGCTGCATTCTCCTCCTCCGACTCCGACTCCTCTCCCGGCCTCTACGAGAAGATGAGGAGGCGCAGCAGCAGTAGCAGGAGGCCGCTGCACCGCAGGCTGCTCGGGCTCGTCGGCAGAGGGCGCGAGGAGGACAATGACGGCGGCGACGGCCGAGGCGCGGACGCCGCCTGGAGCAGCCTCGGCTGGACCAGCGACAGCGGCGACGACGCCCCCTCGCCCTCCTCGATCCTGGCCCCTTGCCTGCCCCCTTCAGCCGCCCGCTACGGCGGCAGAGGAAGCAGCAGCGGCGGCGGCGACGGCTCGGGGGGAATGCAGCTGCAGCAGAGGAGGAGGAGGCCCAGGCTCGGGGCCAAGCTGGCCGGGGTGCACTGGTGGTACGGGCACCCGTCGCACGCCGCCGAGCTGACGGTACGTTTTTTCTTTTTTCGAATGTGTTTTGTTCACTCCTTCGTCCCTCTTTCCTCTCTTTTCTTTTTTCCCCTCCCTTTCTCATTCTCGATTCGCCCTCTCTCCATTTCCTGCTGATACCAGGCGGGATACTACAACGTCTACCACCGGGACGGGTACCTTCCGCTGCTCGACGTCCTCGCCCTCCACGGCGTGGCCGCCTCGCTGACCTGCGTCGAGATGCGCGACTGCGAGCACCCGCCGCACGCGCACTGCAGGCCGCAGGCTCTGCTGGACCAGGTTGTCGCAGCCGCGGCCGTGGCAGGGAGCGACGACGAATCGGCGCCCCCTTCGCCGCGCAGGAGATCGCCCTCGAGGAGGGGCGTGCCTCTGGCGGGAGAGAACGCGCTCCAGCGGTACGACGACGCCGCCGCGTCGGCGCTTGTCGAGCGCGCCGCGTCGCTGTCGCAGCTGACCTTTTTGAGGATGGGAGACCTCATGTTCGACAACTGGGGCGCGTTCGCGGCGCTGCTCGCGAGGCTGCGTGTCCGCGAGGAGTAAAAGAGAGAGAGGCGGCCCCTCCGACTAACTTTTTGAGACCAGTATTTATTTTCCCTTTTTTTTCAGTTGACGATATCGAAAAAACGTTTCCAATTATTTATTTAGATGTCCCCGCCGCCAGCCCTTTTTCCTTCTCTTCTTGCGTTATCTATCTTCTCTTTATCCCACTTGGGGTCGTTCGAGAAGTGGAGGGGAGGAGAGAGAGAGAGAGAGAGTATTGCGCAGCGAAACGCTTGTTCGAATTTTTTTAATGGAGTAGTGAGAGTGGGAGGGAGAGAAGGCGGGCTTTCTTTTGCGTTAGGAGCAAAATGGAGCTTTATTCTTCTTTCCTCGCCTCGCGCCCCCCAGGTCCCCCAACAACAACAACAACAAAACACATTTTTGATCCCCCCGCTTATCGTGCTGAACTGAAATCCAACCACGCGTCCCCTTCCCACTCCCCCTTTTTTTGTTTCGAAGAAAAAAGAATCCGAAAAAAGCTGTTTTTTTCGTTTTTTTGATCCTCGGCGATAAGAAAAGAAAGAGAAAAAGAAAGAGAAAACTTTGCCGTCATCTCTTCCTCTTTGTAAACACTCAATCACCAAAAAAACACAACAACAAAACAACCGGAATGAGAGCCTCTTCCTCTTCGCATCCGCCGAAAGAAAAGCGGAGACGGGAAGAGAAGATGAAGAAACAAACGGTGTGGATTTTACAGTTTTTTGTTTTCGTTGGAAAACACAAAGAGAGTGACGACGGCGACAAACTCCTGTGTCTCTTTCCCCGTCTCCGACCTCCTCCTTTCCGCTTTCATGTGTCCGGGATCGGCTCCAGGGCCGTGATCGTCACGATCGAGTTGCCGCGGATGACCTGTTGTTTTTTTATTGTATTGAAAGCAAGGAGAGAGAAGGGAAGGAAAAGAGTGAGTTTTCTTTCCGGCTCTTTGTCGAGGTCGAGGTCGAGGTCGAAAGAAAAGAAAAACAAAACCCTTCTCAAACTCACCACCATCCCGATGTCCTGCTTCATCCTGTCGTCGACGGCGCCATCGAGCACTATGTTCATGAACTGGTCGAAGCCGCGGAGTGTGCCCGTGACGGCGCGGTTGGCGTTGAGGGCGACTGCGGTGAGTTTTTTTTTAGAGGAGTGTTTTTTGAGTTGAGTTTTTTTCGTCGACTGATCGACCGAACGGTTCGACGCTCGTTTCGAGTCTTTTGGAGCTTGCTTGGTTGCAATTCGATCGGTGAGCGCAAGTGCGAGATTGCAATTGCGTTGTTGATCAGATTCGAATGCGAGAGAGAGAGAAGCAGAGAGAGAAAGAGAGAGCGAAAAAACGAGATCATCAACGCCGCCTCCTGCTGCCGCCGGCAATCCCCCCCGCATCATCAATCGCTCTCTCCTCCTTGTTTGCCTTCCATCGAGCGAAGCGACGTACCTGACAGTTTCTTGTCCATGAGCTTCTTGAGCTCCGGGGGCTGGACTTTCGACATCGCGGTTTAGTTGAAGGGAGAGAAACGAACGTTTTTTTCCTTCTCTCTTTCTCTCGTCGTCGTCTTCTTTTTTCGGAGGGAGGCGATGAACACTGGAAAGAAAAAAAACGCAGATTTTCTTTCTCTTCTGCAGCTCATTTTTCTTCGTCTTGGTGCGAGCAAAACCCCAACGATACGCGCGTTCTCGGCGTGTCGTCCGCCTTGACGGTGCTCTCTTCTCACTCTTTCTCCCTCCCGGGAGCTAGCTCGCATTCAAGCAGCTCCATCCCATGCGCCTCCCGTCCGGGCGACGGCAGGAGAAGAGGGATGGCGACGGAGGAACGACAACTGACTCGCCTTCCCCTCGATTCTTCGGCGTTGCCGCACCGTTATCTTCCTCCGAGCCTCCTTCCTCCTCCTCTTCCTCCTCCCTCCCGCGAGCCTTTGCGGACATAGGCATCGTCTCCTCGCTTGAGCCAGCGCTCACGGCCGCGAGAAGATCGTCGGACAACCTCTTCGAGCTCGTCCGAAACGAAAAGGAAAAGGTCGCCCGGTCGATTCGTATGGCCGCGGCAGCTGCCGCTGCTTCCCCTTTCGCCCCCGTCTCGCTCGACGACTTTGGCGGCGAGGCGTGGCGGAATGCGACGGCGACGAGCTTGGCGTTCTTCGGAGGGAAAGTAGGAGCAGCAGAAGAACAGCAGAAGAAGGCGAGCAGTAAGAAGATGAAGAGCAGCAGCACTTCGTCGAAATCGCCGACAAACCGCTCTGCTGCTCCCTCGTCGTCGTCGCAGCCCCCGCAGTTTGGCCTTGACGTCTTCTCGGCGCTGAACGAGAATGTCGTTCTCATGCGCAGGAGGAGCAAGAGCAGCAGCCGCAGCAGCTCGAGGCAGCTCAAGAGCCAGGTGAGAAGGAGGAAGACGAAAGAGCTTTTTTGGATGTTTTTTTTTTCTTGTCTCGCTCTTCTCGGACGAGCAAAAAAGCGGAAAGGGCGCTTGCCCCGAGGAGGCAGACAGCGGGGCGCTCACCTTGCTCTCTCTCTCTCTCCCTCTCTCCCTCTCTCCCTCTCTCCCTCTCTCCCTCTCTCCCTCTCTCCCTCTCTCCCTCTCTCCCTCTCTCCCTCTCCCTCTCCCTCTCCCTCTCTCACTCTCTCCCTCTCCC
>Ga0315287_10002442_pt1 | contig 17634 bp, 12 predicted proteins | sample YL17G11_0_MG_FD_205037 | JGI IMG/M metagenome (GOLD analysis project Ga0315287, IMG submission 205037) | Sediment microbial communities from Yellowstone Lake, YNP, Wyoming, USA - YL17G11_0 | ecosystem: Environmental > Aquatic > Freshwater > Lake > Sediment | place: USA: Wyoming | collected...
GGTTCCTTGGCATGGTCGGAGAAAGGCTCTCGGAGGCAGCGGCGAGGGAGAGCGTGGTGGGTGTGCGAAGCCGGTGGCGATTGGCGCGTGGTGCCATTCAAGATTGCTATCGTGCGCTCAATCAAGCGGAGACGGTGCCGAACGTGCCTGCCAACTTCAGGTTCGCTGCCCAAACAGCAGCTGGGGTCGAGTTCCGGACGCGCCCTCTGTACTACTCTGAGAAGGGCTCGGCATTGGCGAGGGCGTTCTCAGACGTCCTACCGATGTTTGATGCCGACCGCGCCCAGAAGGCCCTATTCGAAGAGTTGGGCATTCGGCGGTTGACCGTTGGTGAGTCGGTCGCGGAAGAGTTCAGTGGCGAGGCTAGACGCGCGCCGTCGTCGTCCCTCCGCCAGTCGATTGTGAACGACATCGGACCGTACCTGCTATCCGTTGTGATCGCCAAGTCCGAAGAGAAGGGGCACCGTGAATTAGTGCTGCGGCGACTGAAAGAGAGGTTTGATGTACAGGTGGCGGATCGGCTGACGGTCAAGTTCACGCTGTCGGCGTACGATGGACAGGAGGCAATCGAACGCGAGAGTGACTTCCCGAAGTTCTACCTCAAGCGGCGAAAGAGTGAGGCGGCTGGCGCCGTTCAGGAATACCACTACACGCTGTATGTCGTAGGACGCGACGACATCGAGTTGCGGGCGCTGGATGGCGATGCTCTCGGGGATGCGTTAGCGCCGGTGTTCTTCGATAACATGAGAGATGAACTTGCGCCGTCGTTCCCGCGTATTGTATCGCGGTTTCAGAGCGTGAGCGGTTCTCCTTCAGACATGGAGCGGTTCTTGTTCGAGAGCCTCGGTGTATCACTGGAAGCCCAGGAACTGGCACGAGACGACATTGCCGGAAGACAGGAGGACGCTCCGCCGATTGTGGCTCCGCCGCCACCCGCAACTATCATCGGACCGTCGCTCCAGGCGGACTTGCCCGGCGTACCGAGCGAGGAACGGAAGTTGGACGAGCACGCAGAAGAGGCATCCAAGCGGCTAGAGCGCTTGATGAAGGGACTTAGAAAGGACGCGGGACCGATCGGCGGGGAGGAAGAGGGAGGACTTCCCGGCAGCCACAGCGGCGGCAGCGGGCAACTCACCCGGGAACAGGAAGTGCGGGGGCGAAGGGGCGAAGAGGAGTTTCTTCGCCGGATTGGCCAACCGGGCGGCTGGATGGGATTCACGCTCCACAAGGACACTCGATCGGATGCGACTGGCTATGACTTCGCCTGCATGCAGGGTGAGCGCGAGGTCATGGTCGAGGTGAAGACCTTTGCGCAGCACGGCCGTGTCGTAGTTACCGCGAACGAACTGCAGGCTGCTGCGCGCTACAGAGGAGACTACTACCTGGTCGGATTCCTCGACGACGGGCAGGACTCGCAATGGGGGAGCAGTATTGCCCGCGACCCGCTGCCGCGTCTGCTTGAGAATGGCAAGTTCGATGTGGACGTGAAGCTCCAGGCAAAGGCCGCAGACTTGTTTGGTGCTGGAGGTGAATCTCCGCCGTAGGCCTGGCCGCCGTCGAAACTGGCAGGGTTGTTGCAGCTCAAGCCCCGTTGGCGACCCAGGGCGGACTAGGCCCGTGCCCTTCCGCCTTTTGCGCCACATCGGGCTGCTGGCCGTCTAAAGGCCAGAACAACCTCGCGTCTCATGCGACCGTCGAGGGCGGCTGGGCGCCCGCTCAAAGACGGTGGTGGCAGGTACCTGCGATTCGCGGGAAGTCTGCGTACGCACCGCTCCTCAAGCTCTAGTCCGCATAGCTGCGCGACCTCTTCCACAATGACGGAATTGCGGATGTACGTACCTCGAACAGTGTTCTCTCCGACCACGTATACGGCCTTGCCCCCAGGTACGAGCACCCGCGCCACTTCACGCAGCGCGCGCCACATGTCTTCGACGTATCTTACGAGAACCGCTTCCTCCCTAGGCGCGAGGCGTGGTCGCAGTTTCAACCTGGCGATGACGCGTCTGATCTCCGGGTCGTTCCCATCGGCGCCACTCCCCACCTCAGTTCCCACGCTCGCAGCGCGCAACCGGCGAAGGTGGCCGACGCTGTAGCCCATCCATACGAGCGAGAACTTGCTGCAGCGTATGTAGTCGATCGCGTTGAGATAGGGTGGCGATGTCAGTACTAGATCAATCGACGCATCGCGCAGCGGCAGCGCGCGAGCATCGCCCTCGTGTATGCAGGTCGCGGGCCCGCGGGTCCTACTGCTCTCGTCTATGCAGTTATCGACAACCCGATTCACAGCAGTTAGGAAGTGGCGGAAGGGCTTGGCTGGCGCACGCGCAAAGACCCTATGCGGTCGGCTATGCGACAGATCCATGGCCCGCGAGGCGCCCGATGTCTTTGCGATAATCAGCCGCGAGAAGGCGCACCAAAGAGCATCGCGAATCGTCTTGTCACGGATGCCACGAATCACACCAGCCAGCGCTGCCAGCTGGCGGCGCGCATCGCCGTCAAACCAATACGCCACGAAAGCGCGGGTCTCATTGTCGGCGTGCCGAGGGTAGGCGTCTCGTATCGCGAGACAAGTGAAGGCGCGGCGAGCTCGGTGAAGAACTTCCCTTGCCTTGTCCCGCACCGCTTCGGGATCGACCTTTGTTGTCCACACCCTCGAAATGAGCACCGCCAGCGGATCAATATCGACGCCTACGGCTCTGTGTCCCTTGGACCGAGCCAACGCCAAGACCGTACCGGAACCCATCATCGGATCGAGCACGCGAAGCTGTCTTGCCCCATCGACGACGACTTCAAGCGCGATGCCCGGGGCCATGCGCGCGGGAAAGGGGTGAACCGGTTCTCGCCCTAGCACCTCATACGTGCTCATCTTGTGCGATCGGACCATCAGAGACCGGCTCCGGCCTACTCGGCGTGAAGAGACAACCAAGCTCGTCACAGCGCGTCTGCCTCGTAGTCCCTCGTAGCGGCCTCAATGGCAGCGAGTACGTTTCCGGCACTCTGATCGAGCTCTACGGTCTCGGAGGAGGCGAACATCGTTCCGTCAGACAGTTGCGCCATTGCCTTGCAGAGCTCGACCAACTCTTCGTCGGTATCGTAGTCGATCGCCGGTTTGAGGTGAGATAGCTCAACGCGAAGGGCTGCGTACTTCACGTTGGCCCTCCTGTACTTCCTTTGATGTGCCTCGATTGCCTCGACGATCTTACGGTATGGTGGCTTCGTGACCTTCGTCGCCTGGACCTGCTCGACCCAGGTGTGGCTCTCGTCGGAGGTGCGACATTCAAACAGTCCCCGCAGCCTTCTGAGGCCGACTTGCTTGATCGGACGGAGCCGGACAAGCGTCGCGAGATCGTCAATCGTGATCAGCGTAACGGTCTTGGGCTCGCCAATAGCCGTCGTCTTCCTCCGATCATCGTCGATCTCCTTGGCCAGAGCGGACGCTTCAGACGAAGGGAAAGCGCGACCGACCACCAACGCGTGCTGGCACTTGTGTTGGTCACGTTGACGGATGATGGCCGACACCTTCACGGTGCCGGCGGCGATCTTGCCCGCATCCTTCCGCTTGCTCTTCGCCTCGAGACTTACTGCGTACTGGCCTGGCTGGCCCTTGCTGTCCGCCGGCAAGAGGGCCACGGCGATACCGTCAGGCTTGCCGCTCCCGCCTACGCGGCTGACATCAAAACCGAGGCTCGAAAATGCTGAGCAGAGCTTCTCTTCGAGAAGGTTAGGGTTGTTTCTCGCGTTCCGCAGTGCGAGCGCCTCCGAAAATGCGCTCTGCCGTCCTGACTCGTTGGCGAGGTTCCGAAGAAGCCGATCGCGCAGGTCCAGGAAGGCGTCGATGTGTTCCGGCTTCACTCCGATCGCATACAAGTGCGCCTCTGCGAGCACCTCTGCCATCGCCAAAAGCTCTAGGGGCTGGCGAGCCCCCTTGCTGACGAACTCGTCGTGAAAGGTCGCTACGAAGGGGTGAAACGCATTGATCCGGAGCACGCCCGTCGTCGTGTCGTACCGAGCGAGTCCCCCATCAGGCAATCCATCGTAGTCGATCGTAAGCCCAGTGACGAACCGATCTGGCTGCTTTGCCCGTCCTTCAAGAGTCTCGACGAACGTGGCGCGTTCCGCTTCTGTCTTGAGCGTGGGTACTTGGAGGTATCGCGTCTTGCACTTGCCTTCGACCACCGCCCGCGCCAAGTCGACGATCGGGCTCCGCGAGAGGCTTGCTGGGCTGGAGGCGAGCTTCCGGGCGAGCTGGGCACCGGGCTCCTCCTCTTGATCGTGCTTCTCGATGGTGGGTCGAGCGGAATTGAAGATGGCCCGAAGAACGTCCTGCGCGATCGCCAGCAAAGGCCCATCGCTGATAGCTTCGCGATTCGAACGAAGCTCCGCGTCAAGCCCGTCCATGTGGACGACCAATCTGAAGCGCCCGAAGGTGCCGTGTCGTAGCTCGTCGGGAGAGATGCCGAAATGACCATCCACCACGTTGACAAGCCGGCCGAACACGTACACAAAGAAGCCGTAGCTGCGGCCGATTTCATCAGACTTTCCAGACAGTAGGTCCTTATACGCTTCAGCGTAACCAGTGATGCGACCGAGTTCGGGGACGTCGAGTCCAAATCTGAGTTCGCTTGATGGGTCGACGTTCTTGTCCTCCGAGGCCAACACTCCCTTTGGGCTGGGCTTGGGCAAGTCAACCAGGTCTTTGCCGAGTGTCCACCTCTCGAGCAGTCCCTTTCCCTTCTTGCTTGGCTCCAGCCTATCGCCGTTCAGCCAGATGCCAAAGTCAGGCCTGAGAGGCAGGGCTGTGCGAAGGACCCACTCGAGCATTCCCGGCTTGATCTCATGCACCTTCTTCTTGAGGGATGACATCACCGCCACTGTCCAGGAGGCATGCGCCGCCGCGCCGAAGAGCACCAGCTTGGTCGCCTTGAAGGCTGCCGAGTCCGTCCACTGCTTCAGGCCCTCCTTCGCCTGCGCTTCCGTCAGCTCTCGAAGGCGCAGCCTGATCGGCGTCTTGGGCTCGACCTCCTTTTCCACGCGTCTGTCGATCGACGAAAAGTCCATCGACGTCGAGTAGTACTTACGTCCCCTTCTGGTGATATGCGTCAGGCGGTCGGCCAGTACGTATGTTGCCAGTTTGCCAATACCAAACTTCCCGATCTGTTGGCGATGAAGCGGGAGCTTGGCCAGCCGGCGCTTGTTACTGATGCCGATGAGCCAGTGTTGCTTTAGCCCACCATCATCCATGCCCTCTCCGTCGTCGATAACAACGATCGTCGCGTCCTGCTCATGCAAGTTCTGTGACAGGATCACCGACACGCGCTGAGCGCCGGCGTCGAAGGAGTTTGCGACCAACTCCTCGATGGCCTTGTTTGGGCTGGCGTATAGTCCTTCGGAGAACAGCTCGACGATCTTGTAGCTGAGGCGGACGTCGATGCTGGCGGTCGCTCTGCCGATGGAGGCGAAGGTAGGGACTCTAGTCATAGCCATCAACATTATCACACTGTTCGGCACGAACGCCAACCCGGCGAGCGAAGGTAGTTGATGTAGAGGGTCTTGGCCCTGTCCTTCTGCCGCTGTGCGCGGTGCCGGTCGGCGGTGACCGCGATAGCGCGGAGGAGCGGTGCGGCGTTCCCTGTCGCGGTCATCCGTTACCTGGCTTCAGGGTCTTCACCGTCGTCTGCGATGACCTCGAACTCCGACGCGGGGTAGAGAGCCATGTAGACGTTCGGGTTCGGGAACCGCCGCACCCACGCCAGGAACCGCTCCCGGCGGCGCAGCATCTGCACCGTGTCGGCCACGAGCTCCAGCGTGGGGTCCACCGTGTCACGGTTGGCGTGGATAGCGGCGATGTTGTCCTCGAGGACCAGCTCGAGCACCTCGCGCGCCACGTAGATGGTGAGATGGTCGTTGGCGGTCGCCTCGGGAGGGAACTCCTGGAGCGGGTCGCCTAAGCTCAGCAGGTCCTCCCAGCGCTGCACGTTGTGCAGGATCCGGTCTCGGTTGGGCATTGACGCATTGTGGCAGAGGGGTGTGACAGCGGGGACCCCTGGTGGCGCCCCCGAGCCGGTCCGGCGTGAGCGGCAGCGCCTACGGCGCCAGCGGCAGCGGCTCCGTGCTCCGCACGGTGACCGTCGCCTGACCCATCGCGAACGCCGCGCCCCCAGTAGCGTCGACCAGGCCGGCGAGTGCGTCGCCAAGGTAACGTGCACGCTGCACGGCGTTCTTCTCCCGGAACGCCACGAGGGTGAGGGGAACGCTGAAGTCCATTGAGTAGACGACGGGTTGGGGCGGGTTCACCGGCGCGGTCGCAGACTTCCTCTTTGCCACGGTGTCGTCCTCCTCGGGTTCAGGTCGCCTTCGCTGGTAGCATTCGTACGAACTCGCACACCCGGTCGATCAGGTTCGCGTAGCTCGATCCCTCGAACGGCCGCAGCCACTCGCTGTCGAGGCGCCCCGTTTCCACCAAGGCCCCCGCGGCGTCGCGGGTGTCGTAGTCCAGTGTCCGCATCCGGCGGTCTCGGCACTCCACGAGATGGTGGAGGCGGCCTTCCACGTAGGTACGCCCGCCCGCAGCTCTGCGGCCTGGCCTCGGTGATGGGAACCGGAACGCCGTCAGGATCGCGAAGGTGTCGGGGCCTGCCGGCGTGATGCTGGCGGTGTCGAGCCACGTCGACCCGCGCGCCGTGCTGTCGATCCACGCCCAGGGCGGCTCGGCGGGGCGCCACGGCGCCTGAGGTTCCCAGGATGTCCTCGACGCGCGCCGCGGGGGGCGCCGGCACCACCGGCTCACGCCCTCGGCCGCACGCGCCGGCAGCCGCGGCCAGGATGATCGTCGCCCACCGGGTCGTCGTTCTCACGGCGTCACTCCTACCCGGCGCTGGGCACGCGCTGCCGCCGTTTCAGGTGCAGCGAGGGAAGCGGATGACGTCTCCCGCGCCGTGGAAGGCGACATACTCCAGCTCGCCGGGGTGCGGCACGCCGTACACGTGGCGGAGGGTGGCAGACGCCAGCGCCGCCATCACTGCCGCAGGGACCGGCGCGGCCGCGTCCACGAAGAAGTTCCCCTGGACGGAGACACCGGGCGGGGCGTTCGGTCTGGGGGCGGTCTCCGCGGGGCCGTCCCACCCGAGAGCGGCAATCTCCTCGTGCTGGGCGTCGGACAGACGGTCGGCCGGCTCGTCGATGAAGGTATTGCTGGCCGCTTCGACCCGCATGCCGTGCGGGCCCTCCCCGGCGAACTGCACTTAGTGGTTGCGGCGCTTGGAGGAGATGATGAGGTACTCGTCCTCCTCGATCAGCCGCAGGACCTCGGCGAGCGCGGCCTCGAAGGTCCGCCAGGCCGTGTCGGTGTCGGGCTGGCGGGGGATCGCCGGCGCGAGGCCGGGCTGGGCGGCCCGTGCCCGGGTCTTCTGGTCGTGTGGCTTCATCTGGCTCCTTGTCTCTGGCTCCTGGTTCCTGTCTTGTCACTCCCCTCAGCTATAATGTTGCGCACCCCTGTGACAGTCGGGGCGACGGCGACCGCGAGCGTGGCGTTCGAGAGGCCGTCGGCTCGCGTTCGGGTGGTTCGGGGTGCAGTATCCGGAGGGGATCACCTGCTTCGAGGGTCGGGAATGCCGCCTCAACACCTTGTCACCGTCTGGAATCCGCACTACGCCCCGTCAGCGATGGACGACCACCTGAGCGTCCTCCTCGAGTGGGCGCAGCGCCGGGCCAAGGGAGAGGCCAAGGACGACGACGTCTACGTCTGGTGGGCGAAGCTGGCTTCGAGCCATCGCCCCGAGCCGATGAAGCACAAGGCGGAAGTGCTGGCGCTGGGCGGACAGGCGGTGAAGGTCGAGACGCACCTCTACATCACGGAGTACCGCTCGCTGTACGTCGCCCACCTCGCCGACGTGGTCGAGAACGATGTTCGCAAGGACGAGGCCGAGAAGCCCCACGTCCCCGCCTACTACTATGACAGGCCCGAGGAGGCCGACTGCTGGTTTCGGCTGAAGGACATCCGGCGTCTGGTAAGCGACGACGCGCCCGCCGTGGCGGATGAACTGCGCAAGCTCCTCAACGCCCAGCACCACGACCACCCGGTGTCCCTGTACGGCGGGATGGTGGATCTGCCGCTCATCGTGCGCTGCGCCGGGGAGGAGCCGGGGTGGTTCTCCGACCGCGAGAGTCTGCTCGGCGAGACGCGCTGGGTGGAGCGGGACGGCCAGGCGAGGGGGGAGACGGAGCGCCTCGCCGCCGAGTTGCGCGACAACGTCCTCGGGCGCGACTGCTGGGCTCGGCTCGGCTTGACGGCCCGCGGCTTCCTGGCCACCGGCGAGTCGGTGTATCGCCGCCATCGGGACGACCTGCAGTTCGACTTCTCGGCGGCGACGATCGAGTACGCGAAAGCTCTGGAGGTGGAGTTGAACGCGCTGCTGCGACCGGGCCTGGTCGCGGCCGGAGACACGGGCCACATCAACCTGGGACAACTGGCGCACGCGCTCGAGTCGCCGAAGCCGGCTATGCGCGCGTGGCTCGACAAGCGGTTCGGCTCGGTAGAGGCGAAGTACCTGACCGGGCAGCTGGCGCGCAAGCTGAGCATGTACGCAGGGTTCCGGAACAAGGGAGCGCACTCGGAGGCAGTGAGCCTGAAGACGGCAACCCTGCTCCGCGAGGACACGTTGGGCATCGGGACGGAGGGGTTGATGGTGCGACTGGCGCAGCTCAAGGGGAATCCGCAGGCGTGACGGCCCCCATGCCGGCTGCTCCGCCTCGTCGCTACCCCAGTCCCGAGTCCCTCGGCCCGCTGGTCCGCGCCATCGCGCCGGGCCACCATCGGGGCGGCGAGGGGAGCCACGGTCTCACCCATTGGGCGCGCGTGCTGGAGAACTGCCTCCGCCTCGCTCCGGCGACCGGTGCGAACGTCGCAGTGGTCACGCTCTTCGCCGTGTTCCACGACGCTCGGCGGCTCAATGACGGGCGCGACCCCGGCCACGGCGAGCGGGGCGCGCTGCTGGCGCGCGAGCTTCGCGCCGAATGGCTGGACCTCACTGATGCGGAGATGGATCTGCTCCACCAGGCGTGTGCCCACCACACGGGTGGAAGGACGGATCCCGACGTGACGGTGCGGACGTGCTGGGACGCCGATCGCCTGGACCTGCCGCGCGTCGGCGTGCGCGTGCGGCCGGACTGGCTCTGCACCTCCGCTGCCAGAGAGCACGAAATGAACGTCTGGGCCGCGCAGCGGTCGCTGGCGCGGTTCGAGCTGGGGTTCGTGGTGGGGTGGTTGGCTGGGCGATAGGCGTAGCTGTTGAGCGCTATTGGCCGAGTCGGACGTTCACTCCAGGGCACACGAATGGAGATGGTGAAGAAGGGTAGGCTCCCGAAATGAAGGTCGTTCTTGCCACTGGGCTCGATCCACGCCTCTTGCTCGAGGCGGCGGCGGCGCCGTTCCTGACACCGCGCCCCGGTACCTTCGAGGCGCCCTTTCCGACGCCGCCCTGCCTCCTCGTCCTTCGCCAGGGCGGATTGCGCGACGACCTCCTGGCGCTGGCGGAGGAGCGCGGCATCCCTGGCTGGTTCGACCCGCCCATCTGCACCTTCCAGGAACTCCCACAGTGGTTCGGCGCGCCCGACGCTTCGGGCGTCAAGCCGCTCGGCGATTTCGAGCGCGAAGCCCTCCTCGGCGATGTCCTGCGCCGGGTGGCCGGGGCGGTCTTCGGTGTGCACGACCGGGCCGCACACTTCCTCCGCGACGTGGATCGGCTCTTCGGTCAGCTGGTGTCGGAGGATATCTCGCCCGACGCGTTCCGGACGACGTTGGCCGCCGGCGCCCAGCGCGACGAGTTCGAAGTCGCGCGTGACAAGGAACTATCCGACGCCTACGCGCTCTATCTCGGTGAACTCGCCCGGTTGAACCGCACCGACGGCCGCGACGAGTTCCTCCGCTGCGCCGGAGCCATCGCAGCCGACCCGGCCGCGCTCGGCGCGCGGCTGCGGGGGCGCCGCGAGATCCGCATCCTGGGACTGGCCGACCTGCGGGGTGGCTGGCGTCACGTGCTCCGCGCGCTGGACGCCTCGCCTGCCATCGACCGCGTCGAGATCTTCACTGCCGCCGATCTGGAGATCGACCCCGCCCTTGTGGCGGAGCGGCGACGCTTGGGACCGGACACGCCGCTCCCCGCGCCCAAGGCGTTCGAGCTGATCCCCGCCGCAGATGAAGACCGGGAGCTGGAAGCGGTGGGCGCCAGGGTGCGTGCCCTGATCGATGGCGGCACGGCGCCGCACCGGATCGCGGTGGTGGCGCGGGCAGCGCGCCCGCTGGTGGACGTGGCGGTGCGGACGCTGGAGCGCTTCGGTGTGCCTGCCGCGGCGCGGCTTCGGACGCGTCTCGCCGAGGTCCCGGCGGTGCGCGCGGTACTGGCGCTGGTGGGCGCGGCGGCAGAGCAGTGGGACCTGCACAGCCTTCGTGACATCGCGAGTCAGCCATATCTGCAGACCGGACTCGACGACGGGATCCTGCAGCGTGTCGGAACCGAACGACGCCTCCGCGGCCTCGCCGCGTGGGAGCAGGCGATCGCCACGCTGCTGACCGACGCTCAGGCCGAAGAGCGGAAGCCGGAGGCAGAGCGGGATTGGCGACGGCAATTCCCGCCCTCCGACGTGGTGCGCCGGGCGGCCGAGGGGTTCGGGGCGTTCAAGGCGGAGGCGGTGGACTTCGAGAAGCGGCACATCCTCATGGGGTGGCTGGGGTTGCTCTTGGGCTTCCTCGAACGTGATCCCTTCGCGCTCGGGGCGCGGGCGCGCCGCGCGCCGGCCGGGCGACTGGACGTCGTACGGCTGGACGTCGCCGGTCTGCGCGAGCTGCACCGCCGCCTCGGCGAATGGCGCAACGCCCTCACGATCTGGAACGTCGCCTCCGTTCAGATGGACGCTGCGGCCTTCCACGCGGAACTGACCGGCGTCCTGCGCGACGACGTGTCGCTCTGGACCTCGACGCCGCGAGGCGTGCAGGTCCTGGAAGCGCTCGCCGGCGAGTATCGCGCGTTCGATCACGTCTTCCTGGTGGGCATGGGCGCGGGCGCGTTCCCCCAGCGGTTGGCGCCCTCGCCGCTGTACGCCGCCGAGGACGCGAGTCGGCTCGCGGCGGCTGGGGCCGGAGTGCACACCGCCGCGAGCTGGCGCGAGAGGGAAGCGACGCTCTTCCGCGTGCTCGTGGCCGGCGCCGCGCGCTCCGTCACCTTGAGCTACGTGGCCCTCGACCGTTTCGGCGGCGAGGCGATCCCGTCGGTCTTCGTGGAGGACCTCGCGGCGGTGGCGGAGCAGCGGTCGGCGCCTGTCGAGCTCGACGCGTCTGCGCTGCCGGCCCTGCCGGTCGCGGATTCCCAGGAGGCGATCGAACAGGCGCGCCACACGGTGGCCGCCGAGCAGGGCCGGGAGGTGGCCGTGCCGGGACCGTTCAACGGAGGCGTCGAGGACCCGGCGCTCGTCGCGGGTCTCGCCCGGCGCTTCCACGCGGACTATCCGTGGAGCCCCACGTCACTGGAGGAGTACGCCGTCTGTCCGTGGGCGTGGTTCGCGAAGCGGGTCCTGCGGCTGGATGAGATGGCGGAGCCGGAAGAAGGGCTCGATCCCCGGACGCGCGGCACGGTGTTGCACGACGCCTTCAAGCGCTTCTACGACGCGGCGGTCGCCCGCGTCGGGGGGCCGGTCTTCCTGCGGGAGGCGGACCGGGAATGGGCCGAACCGCTGCTCCGCACGTCGCTCTTGCAGGCGGTGGCGGGTGCCGAAGGCGGCTCGTGGCTCGGGCATCCCGCCCTGCGACACGTGATGCAGGCGGAGTTGGAGCGGACGGCGCTGGCGTTCCTGAACTTCGAGATGGCGCTCAACGAGGACACCTACAGCACGAGGAAGCACGCCCGCTTCCGCCTCCGCACGGGAGTCGCTCGCACCGAGCTCCCGGTGGAGACACGGCTCGAGCGCGGCGGCGAGACCGTCAGGTTCAAGGGCATCGCCGATCGCGTCGAGGAGTCGGTGGACGACCGTGTGCCCGGCAAGCGTCACTTCACGGTCGCGGACTACAAGTCGAGCATCTACTCCGTGCCTGGCGGCGGCGACAAAGGGGCGCTCAACGATCGCATCGCGCTGCAGCTGCCCTTGTACGGTGCTGCCCTGGAGGCCGCGACGCGCGGCTCCCGACTGGCGCGGCTCGAGTACCGCCCGTTTGCGACCGCCGGCCCTGCGCTGCCGCTCCAGCTCGTGAAGGTGAAACCCAAGGAAGGCCTCCTTGAGGAGGATGCCGAGGCTGCCGCGCAGTACGAGGCGGCGCTCGACCGGGTGGTGGAGATCGTGCAGGCCGTGCGTGCGGGGCGGTTCCCGGCAGGTCCGGCGCCCTCCGCCGGCTGTTCGGACTACTGTCTCGGCCGCGACCTCTGTCGCATCCGGGAGCGGGTGGAGGTCGAATGAGCCCGCTCACCCTGAATCCGCACCAACTCGATGCCGCGACCACGGTGGACGAACACCTGCTGGTCACGGCGGGCGCGGGAACCGGCAAGACGTTCACGGTCGTCGGGCACGTGGCGTATCTGTTGGGGGCGGAGGTCGAGGGACGGGTACTTCCGGCCGCCCGGCGCCTCACGCTGGAGCAGGTCGCCGCGATCACGTTCACCCGCGCCGCGGCGGCAGACCTACAACGCAAGCTCCGTGCAGGCCTTCGCGACCTGGGCGCGCGGGAGCCGTCGCTGCGGGAGGCTGGCCGGCAGGTGGACACGGCCCGCATCGGGACCATCCACAGCTTCTGCCGCGAGATCCTCGGCGAGTTCGCCCTCAGGGGCACGCGGCCCCCGGCCCGCGACGTGCTCGAGGACACCGATGCCGCCGCCCAGCTCGCCGAGTGTGTGCGCGACGGTCTGATAGAGATGGTCGGGGCCTCGCCCCCGCCGGGCTTGGAGCGGCTGCTTCTGGATCGAAGGCTCAGGGACGTCGAGAAGTGGGCGGCGCAGCTGGCCGGCGATTCGGGCCGACTGCGCGTGTACGGGGCGGCCCACACCGATCCCGATGAACCTGAGACCGCGCTCGTGGCGCTGGCGCTGCGGGCGCTCGAGCGCCACCGCGAGCTGCTGGCGATGAACGGCGCGATCGATTACGACGCCATCGTCGTCGACGCCCGCGATCTCATCGCTTCGGATGCGTCGGTCCGCCAGGCCCTGCAGCGGCGCATCCGTTGCCTGATCATCGACGAGTTCCAGGATGTCGATCCGATCCAGCGCGAGATCGCCTACCTCCTCGGTGAGCCGCTCTCCGGTAAGCAGGACACGACCCGGCTCTTCCTCGTCGGCGACGCGAAGCAGAGCATCTTCCGCTTCCGGCGCGCCGACGTGTCGGTCTGGAACGAGGTGGAGCGCGAGTTCGAGAATGGTGCCGGTCGGGTGGTCCGGCTGGAGACGAACTACCGCAGTGCCGCCCCGATCCTGGGCTTTGTGGATGCGACCGTGGGCGAGTTGCTTGGCACGCGGGCACCTGCCGCGGGCGCGGGCGGGAAGGTCGCGACGGAGCCGTGGGAGGTTCCGCATCAGCCGCTGTCCGCGGCCCCTGAGAACGTCACCCAGACGCCGTGCGTCGAACTGCTCCGTGTGAACGCCAAGAAGGCCGGCGAGACGTCCGAGCTCGAGTATCCGGCGCTGGCGGCGCGCATCCAGCGCTGGCTGGCCGAGGCGCCGGCGGGGGAGGTGCGCGAGCCGGGCGACGTGGCCGTGCTCGTGCGCTCTTGGGACCGGGCAGCGGAGGCGCGTGCGGCGCTGGAGTCGGCCGGACTGCGTACGCACTCCGCGCGTTCTGAGGGCTTCTTCGACCTGCGCGAGGTTCTCGATTGCGGCCTCGCGCTGCGGGTCCTGCGCGATCCGTGTGACGATGTCGCGTTGGTGGGCTTTCTGCGGAGCCCGTTCGCGAGCGTGCGGGACGAGACCCTCCTAGCCCTGGCGGTGGGCGGGCGGCCGTTGTGGCGGCATCTGGACCGGGCCACCGGCGATGACACCGCGCGCCTCGACCGCATCCGTCGCGTCCTGGAGCCGCTCCTCGCGCTCCGCGACCGCGCCCCGGCGGAGGACCTCCTCGAGCGCTTGCTGCTGGAGACCGGGTACCTGGCGTATCTGCGGCTGCGGCATCCCGATGACCCTCAGCCGGAGCTCAATCTGCGCAAGCTCCTGCGACTCCTGCGGGGGCGGCGCGGGGAGGGACTCGCTGATGCCGTCCGGTTCCTGGAGGACGCGAGGGCAGCGGAGGTGGCCGAGGGCGAGGCGCCGATCGACATCAAGGTGCGCAACGCTGTGCGGCTAGGCACGATCCACGGTGCGAAGGGCCTCGAGTGGCGTGTGGTCTTCTGGGCCGGGCTCAGCCGGGGGAAGGCAGTGAGCGCACCGACGCTGGTGCCTGGGCGCGATCGCATCGCCCTCAAACCCTCGGAGGAAGGCGGGCCGTCGGAGCTCTACGACGCGCTGGCGGCACGATACGTGGCGGAGTCGGTGGCCGAGGAGAACCGCCTCTGGTATGTGGCAGCGACCCGGGCGAAGGAACTACTCGTCGTCTCGGCGTTCCTCGAGGGTGAGGCTTATCGCAAAGGCGTGCTGGCGGCGGAATTCGACTCGCGGCTCGGCATCGCGGGCGCTGATGCGGCGAAGGGCGTGGCGTATCAGGCCAAGGACGCTGCGCGGACTGGCTACACCGCCCGGGTCGTTCCGGCGACGTCGCCGCCCGCAGCCGTACCGCCTGCATCCAATGTGCCCGCGCTTCCACTCCCCGCCGGGGTCATTGCGCTGCCGAGCGGGCGGCAGCGGCACTCCGCGTCGGAGACCCTGGCGTTCCAGCGGTGCGCGCGGCGGCACTGGCTGCGGTATGTCCTCGGCCTGCGCGAGCCGGACGTGGCGCGCACCGGCCGGGACTTCATCGATGCAGTGACCCGGGGCCACATCGTCCACGACGTGCTGGAGAACCTGCGCGAGGAGTCAGCGCTAGCGGACCTCCTCGAGGGAGCCATCGCCCGGTGGGACGAGGACGCGCCACCGCCGGAGACCCGGCCTGGTCAGAAGTACCGTGCCCATCTGCAGGAGGAGGTCGTGTCGATCGCCGACCATCCCGACTACCGGGCGGTGGCCGACCTCCCGAACGCCGTGCACGAGCTGTCGTTCCTCTACCTCAGGCGTCCGGCGCGGCAGATGGAAGGCGCGATGGACCTTGCCGGAGCGCGTCCGGACGGCCTGGTCATCATCGACGTGAAGACCAGCCAACTCGATGCGGTGGTGGCGGCCGAGCGCGCCGTTGACTACACGGCGCAGCGGGACGTGTACGTCGAGGCGGCGGGCGCCGTCTCCGGGCTGCCGGTGGCGGAGTTCGGCTTCCAGTTCTCTAAGGCGGGCGTGCAGGTGCGGACCGTTGTGTCCGACGCGGAGCGGGCGATGGCAAGCGAGCGAGTGGGCCGAGTGCTCGACGGCATCGAACGGGGCGACGACGCCCTCACGGAGCATCCACACGAGTGCTGCTTCTGCGGGTACCGCGAGGCTGGGTGGTGCGAGGGGGTGCCATTGATTGATCGCGCGCGCGTGGGCTCTACCAGAAACAGGGACTCCTGACAGATGAAGATACTGCACGTGGCTGACCTCCATCTCGCCGTGAGCGAGCACGAATACTGTCTGTCGGTGCTCGAGGAGATCGTCGCCCTCGCCGCCCGGGAGCAGGTTGGCCTGCTGCTGCTGGCGGGCGACGTGTTCGACACGCTGGATGACGCCGAGGCGCTCCGCGGGGAATTCGAGGCGCGGCTGGAGGCGCTCCCGGCGGACTGCGCCCCGATCTACGTGCCGGGCAACCACGAGGCACTCGGGGCCAACGCGCAGCGCCGTCTGGGGCTCTTCTCCTTCGGGAAGAGAGTCACGATGGCGAGCGACGTGCAGCTACTCCCCGTCTCGCCCGAAGTCGAGCTGCTCCTCATCCCGCATCGTCCCAAGTTCGACGACTACCAAGCCTGGAAGATCCCGCCGAAACAGGCGGCGTACCGCATCGCCGTGGCGCACGGCACCGTCGCGGGACTCGCCTTCCTCGGCCCCGGAGTCGAAGAGGAGGATGTCGAGGGGGGCGGGATCATCGACCCCGACCTGTTCCTCTTTCACCGCGTGGACTACGCGGCGCTGGGCCACCTCCACGCCGGCCGCACGGCACGCCCCGCGCCAGGCCTGCTCGTGGCCTACCCCGGCTCGGCGCGGGTCTGGCGGCGCGGCGAGGCGGGCCCGCGCCACGCGCTGCTGCTCGATCTGATCGCAGGCGTGGAACCCAAAGAGGTGGCGCTCGCCTCCGCCGGGCAGTGGCGGAGCATCGAACTCGCCATCGCTCAGGATGGGACGGTGGACGTGAGTCCCGCCGCCGCAATGGCAGCGAGGGAGGATTGGCTGGAGGTTGTGCTCTCTGGCGTGGTCGATGATGACACGCGTCGGGACGAGGCGGTGCGCACAGTGGCGCGAGGGCTGAAGGACCGCGTGCGGTGCCTGGACGTCCAAGCTTCACCGGAGAAGGTCCTCGTGCTGGACGGCATCTCCGAGAACAAGGTCGTGCGGGGCTTCCTCGACGTGTGGGCGCGGCGCTTGGCGGAGTCGCCCGAACCGGACCGGGCCGCCTGGCACCGGGCGCGGGACATCGGCTTGCGGCGGATCGTCTCCGTGGTGGGAGCGCAATCGTGATCGAGCGACTTGAGATCGAGCGCTTTGGCCTCTTCCGGGACCGGCACTTCGCGCTGGGCCCGGTGACGGTCTTCCTCGGCGCGAACGAGACGGGCAAGACCACGATCTTCGACGCCTTGGTCCAAGGGGTCTGCGATCCGGGCGAGTCCAGCATCCACGGCAGGAAGGTCAAGCAGCGCTACGGCGAGCGGGCGCAGCGGAAGGTTGCGGTGGAGCCGGCGCCAGCCGAATCGCCGGACGCGGCAGAGTTCCTCTCCGTGCACGCCATCAGATCCGGGGACGCCGACCTGCGGATGGCCACGAAGAATTGGCTCGAGAAGTTGCGTGCCAGCCTGTTCAGCAGCGGGCTGAATCTGGCCAACGTCGCGGAATTGGTGTCCGCGGACGGGAGGAAGGCAGGCCGGAAGCGCCAGGAACTCGAGGCCGAGCACGAAGACGCGCGCCAGGCGCTGGAAGTGAAGCAGCGTGAGCGCGATGCGGTTCTCGCGCAGCGCGGGGCGCTCGACGCGGCGAGCGAGGAGATCGACACCCTCAAGGATCAGGAAAGGGCCCTACAAGAGGAGATTGCCCGGGAGGAGGCTGCGATCGCCCTGCAGCGCCGCTGGGCGGAGCGTCGGCGGCTCGTCGGCCTGATCGAGGACATTGGTCTCCAGGAAAAGGAGGAGCGGACGCTGCTCGCGTTGGAGCCGGTCGAGCGTGACTGGTCGGTACGCATTGCGGCCGTGCGGGTGGCCGAGGCGACGGCCAGGACCGAACTCGCCTCCGCCGAGGGCAGCCGGGACACGCTGACGACACTGGCGAAGGCTGCGGCTGAGAGGGCAGAGACGGCTGCGCGCGACGCCGGGGTGGCCGAGGGGCTTCGCGGCAAGTACGCCGGCCTTCAGGCACAGATCGAGCAGGCGCCGGTCGCGGGAACTGTGGCCAAGGTCGAGTGGTC